>SDBT01000023.1_pt1 | contig 171843 bp, 271 predicted proteins | sample 2277101 | NCBI WGS metagenome assembly SDBT01 (sample SAMN10404973, study PRJNA504765) | marine sediment metagenome | isolation source: marine sediment core GS10_PC15, 103 cmbsf | place: Arctic Ocean: Southern Knipovich Ridge | collected 2010
GTTAAATATATATTGTCAGTTGATTTCATTACTTGCCCTTAGTCTCTACCTGAAATTGATAATTTTTGTCGTTGATCTTGATATTTAACCCACCGTTAAAGGCGTGATAAATTACTGTGATAGCTATGATCATTAAAATAAGTCTAAACATAATTGCTCCCATTGCATGTAGTGAATTGAACATTACTGCCAATTTAATTTTATTTATTGTTTTCATATTTTTCCTTTAAGCACTTAGTTTAATGTCAATTCTTCTAGGTTTATTCTTTAATGGAGTTATTCCATACACCTTGCAATGACCTAAAGAGGAATCATAAACATTGTCAATTGCCTCAATAATATCGTCACTTACTGGGTTTTGAGTATTAGAAGAAATATAAATATTTTTATAGCTCTCAGTTTCTTCGCCTACATTCACGTTGATTTCAAAGTTAAAATAGAATTTCTTTTTCATTTCACTAACCTCAAGCCACTTTCTTTAATTCTAGCAGCCTTTAAAGATTTTGTTACTACTCTTCTAATCTCTTCTAGCTCATTGACTAGATTGTCCTCAATTTCCTCAGGCATAAAATCGTTTTCCAACTTCTCTTGTATTTGGTAAAATCTTTTAGAATAACTAGCCAACTCCATTTTTGTTAAGATAATTTCTGCTTTGCTCATACGTTACCCTTGTTCGTTTGTCGCTTGCTTAAACATTACAGTAAATATCGCATTGTGTCAAGTGTTATTTTACAAAGGTTGATAAACCATATTTTTTACAAAGGTTGATAAACCATATTTTGATAAATCATTAAGTGTTACGGTTTTTATTTTATCCTTAGGAATAGAAAGAATGCATTGAACAACATCGATGAGAGCATCTCTAGTAGTTACAAGAGGATTGCATATAGCTAAGTTTACGGCTACACTTCTGTAGTATTGCTTGGAAATTTTTGACCTTTTTTTAATCCCATATCTATCATTGATTCTATTGCGTACATAAAATTCTCCTAAGCTATTTGTTTGAGTACTTCTTCTTTTATTTCATCGTCAAGATTTTCAAGTATTCCATTATTTTTAAAGTCAGTACCGTAAAACCCATAACATGATTCAATTTCCTCGTCGTCACCATGACCACAAGTCTCACAAGTATTTATTTGTATCAATTGATATCCGTAAATATCACCATTGATATATTGATTAAAAGTTTTAATTTCATTGACTAGATATTTTCTAACTTTTTCAATGTCATAGTCTTGACCATATTCTTCAATTATTTTAGCTTGAGATATTGCGATAAAACCTACTTGGCCACTATCAAAGGGGCAACTAAAAGGCGTTGTGTTTAACGTAATACTGCCATGGTCATAACAATATATTGGCAAGTAAAGATCATTGGGGCCTACATAGTCGCTTATGTCAATGTCACCCTTGCCACTTAGATCAATATCACCTAAGTTAGAGCGCTTGTGCCAATGATAAATAGTGCCCAGGTTATCCCACGCCGTTCTAGGCGACTCAGTATCATCGTCTTGAACTATTTTAAATATTTTGTTGTTGCTTAGTTTAAATTCTTTCATTCTATCTCCAAGTCATAGTCATAAGGATCGTCCGTTTCAAGCGCTAAAGATAGTTCATCATAAACAACATCGTCTGCTGCTACAAGAAATTCCTCTAAAGTCATATTTGGGTCTTTAAATTTATCCCATTTTTTATCAAGTTTTTCCTTACATTTATCATCATACGTTTTAAATTCTTTCATGCTATTTCCTTATCCCAGTCTTTATCCATATAATAACAAAACTTTTTAAAATACGCTTGCCAATTACTTTCATCTAGCTCATGATAATATATTACTGCCATTTCATAGTCATCACAGTCATTATTTTCAAAATCAATTGGCGGCACCTTGTCTAGTCTATAGATATCTACTAATTTACATATCGCCTCATACTTGCCACAAGTAATACCGCCATGGTTATGCTTAAACCAATGATAAAATGCCCATGCCCAGTCAAATGCTTGTCCTTTATCCTCTATTTTCATATCATTCCCCTTGTATTAAAATGTTTTTATTACTTGGCATTATTGACAAAAACTTATAAGGCATATTCTTTATCTTTTCCTTGATTAGTTTTTCAGCTTTAAACATATCGTCGGCCAATATTAAATAGTCCACTTTTTTCTTTGGTGGAAATGCCACCATTTTAACGATTGTTGCTTTATATAATTTTTTCATGTAAATTTCCTTTAGTCTGTTTACTGAATTTTCTTATTTTAGACAAACATTTTTTACAGTCTATCAATGATTCATCACCTTCAAATTCATATATAACTACGTAGTCAGTAGATAGACCTTTCTTTCTATTCACACAGCATGGTTGATCTCTTGCTAGTTTGTGAATTTTTGTACCTGTATGTGTTTTACATAGTCTCATGTAATTATAATACACTATATATCGCATCGTGTCAATAAATATTTAAACATTAATTTGCCGACACTTAATCTTATTGATGACAGACAAACATACAAGGGGATTAAAATAAACACGACGGCAATAGATATAACAAATAAGAAATTTGGCAGATTAACTGCGATTAATAAAACTAATGAAAGATCAAGCGACGGTGGAGTAATTTGGAAATTTAGATGCGAGTGTGGAAAAATTACTTTTCACGTAGGAAATAGAGTAAGTAGGGGCCAAATAATTTCATGTGGATGCGCGAGAAAATCTAAGAATGCACAAAAATCTCTTATTAAAAGCAAATATACCGATTATAAATATAGTGCCAAATTGAGAAAGATAAATTTCAATTTATCCTTTGAACAATTTGAAATGTTATCTATGAAAGATTGCAATTATTGTGGTCAGTCTCCCCAAAAATGCGATAGAAAATTCAAAGGCATATTTAATGGAATAGATAGAATCGACAACACTAGAGGATATTTTGTTGAAAATACCGTAGCTTGTTGCAAACAATGTAATTTAGCCAAAAACGATCAAAATCTAAAAGATTTTTTAAATTGGGCTAAAAGAATAAATAACTTTCAATCTAAGAAAGTTATTCCATTGATATGATCTATTTCATGCTGAACAATAAAGGCATCAAACCCTTGAATTTTTGCTTTTTGTTCGTTTCCATCTAAGTCGGTCCACTTAACTGTAATTTTCTTAGCTCTTTGCTTAGTTACTTGCCTATTTGGAAAACTTAGGCACCCCTCTAAGCTAAGTGCCTTGCCTTTAGACTTAATTATCTCAGGGTTAATCATTACCGTATCTCTAACGAGTATCATTCTAACTGTATAGCCCACTTGGTTCGCTGCTAGTCCTGCGCCGCCTCTAGCTTTCATAGTCAGTGCCATGCGACTAGCTAACTTGCGAGTATTTGCGTCAATTGTTTTAATCTCAACGCATTTAGTTCTTAAAGATTTGTGCATATTTGTTAGTATTTTTAATAGCATAATTTCTCCTTATTGTTCGTTAAAAACGCTTAATATTCTTTCTAGCGCAATTTCTATCATCATTTTAATCAAAGAAACATCGTCTTTTCTGCTTAGCTCTTCATTGTCAAATACAGTATCTAGTTGATCTATTGTGTAGTCTTTACACCCAACACGTATAGAGCTATAAGTAACGGTAATGGGATATTGAAAACCAATAATATTAAAGTAGTGAGAAGTTTTTGTTATTTCGTCGAACTCTCTCACCCTAGCGTTACCATACACCCATGCGTCACCAGACACCCTAGCGTTACCAGACACCTGAGCGTTACCATACACCCATGCGTCACCAGACACCCTAGCGTTACCAGACACCTGAGCGTTACCATACACCTGAGCGTTACCATACACCTGAGCGTTACCATACACCCATGCGTCACCAGACTGGGATAAATTTCTTTCATTGGCAATATATCCACCTAATTCTTCTGTTTTTATTCTTCTTATTCTAAAAAGGGTTATTCCTAAAAAGTTTACTTTTGTGTCTGTTTTTATTAGTTCGTATTTTTGCATTTTCTTTCTCCTATTATATCGTATTGTCGTTCAATTTCCTCTATTTTGTTATTGCTTTATAAATTCAGTTTTACCAAGTGTATTTCTCTTTGTCGATTTCATTTTCGCTGTCTTCTAGTATCATTGACTCAGCTCCAAAGTTTGGATTGTTTTCAAAAAAACGTGCAAATTCATCTAGTGGGTTAGCGAAGGGGCTAAGAACAATTGTTCCGTTAATTACCTTAACCTCAAACTCTTGTGCATTTCCAAGATCTATTTCTTCTAAAATTGATTTGGATAGGATAACTCCTTTAGATCCGCCAATTTTTCTAAGTTTTGTTGATTTCATAATTCCTCCTCTATTCAGTCAATGCGTTATATATTCTATTGGCATGGTGATAATCTATAGCGTTAATAATAATATTGTCTTTACCATATTCGTCAAATATCTGAATATCATAAACCTTAGAATTGTCTGTTAAACTCTTCTCTAATAGTTTGTGCTTATTCGTTCGACACTCTTTCATGACCATATAAGATTCATAGTGAGTACCTAAATGTTCGCTTTGAGCTAGTGGTATACCGTTTATCATTTTAAACTCCTTATTATTGTAATTTGTTGCTTTCTTCTTTCACTAGTCCTGCGTCAACTTGATCATAACTATATCCCATGCCATTGACTCCAGTATAAATGCCAAGACAATCGTAAATAAATACCTTGCTTAGGTTTTTATCAAGTGCTATGTCTTTACCTTGGTCTAACTGTTTTTGAGTAGGCTTAAGTAAATGAATACCTTTAATTTTTAAGGTCTCTTCATTGCCTATCATAATTTCTGGCAAGCCTAAAAATACTTTCAATTCTTTGTCTAACTCTTCTTTGTCTTTCATATCTATTCCCTTATGTCAAATTGCTTTCTTTGATCAATCGTCTCGTTAGCATTTTATTTAATACTCTACCCGATGGCACTGAAATAGTTTTGTTTTGAGCATTTTTAAATATATTGTGACTACCACTAGACCTATCCATAGAATAGCCATTTTTATTTAACAGCTTTTTAAATTCTCTGTATGTCCATTGCTTGACCTTACTCATTATTTATCCTTTTCTATCTTTAATGGCATACCAATATTGTCGTTAATCAACATTGGAGCTAATTCGTTATTGAATTTTACCTTAATTTCTTCTTTGTTGTTTTCTACGCAAGTATCAAATAGCTTAGCGTTAAAACCAAATTTCAAACTTAGAGCATGAGGACATTGGCCAATGATATAGGTTTTATCATGTCCGTGAATAGTGACAACAACAGCCCCCTCGTTTAGTTCAATTTTAATAGCATTATTTCTATTAAATAGCGGTTTTAATTCCTTGTAGTCTAACCAATTATTGATAGTGAATTCATGTTGATATTTGTTTGGAATGACAGCTTGCCACTTAGGGTATTCTCTTTTGATTAATCTACCTTTAAAATTAAAATTGTCATTCTTAACTACAAAATACTCTTCATTTAGATAAAACATAAATCTATCTTTCGTCTTGTATTTTTTGAGTAGTTTATTTAATATTTGTAATGACTCAAGGGGCATGATAAAAGATTCATCTGTTTTATTTTCTCCCAATGACTCGCATTTTAGTACATGGCCATCGGTAGCTACTAAGTGATTAAGATTGATCGCCACGCCGTTTAAATTACGTCTAGTTTCATCTTTAGAACAAAAAGGCAGAAATGATTCTATTCCTTTTTGAGACCATGAGAATGAAAATATCTCATTTATATCAAAATTAAATAAACCATGAGGATATTCGTCAATATCCTCATCAACCGGATTGGTTAGTCCTATTGTTTTGATATCATAAAAGCCCTTTTCAAGACCAAAATTGTCATTGAATTCAATTATTGTGTCAAGATCAGTTAACATTAAATTATTCATACCAACAACAGCCCGTGTTAATAGTGGTCTAGTAGTCTTGGTTACAAAACTGAAAACTGATTTTAATTGTTTTAAAGTAGCCATATTAATACCCTTTCCGTTGTATTTGGTTATTATTTTCTTTATTATCATGTTTTAAAATAGGGGCCATTGTTGGCCCCAAATTGAATTGAATTAAGCAGCTAGTTTTTTCCAATCACTGTTATTTAGTTCAATGATTTTGCCGCCGATTTTCTCAAGTCTAGTAGCCTCTTCATAGTCCTCAACGCCATTAGCTTGATTAGTTACGGCATTAGCAAGGCCCCATTGAGAAAAGTCACCATCTCTTAATAGACTTTCAAGAATACCGTTTTTCTGGCCTTCTCTTATGTCAAATTGCTTGACCGTATTTGCTACTATTTCGATTTTATCCATATCAGTGCCAAATACTCTTTGAGTAGCGTCTTCAAATTTTTGCATTTCCTTTGCAATAGTCTCAGGCTTAAGGTTATGCTTGATAATGTCCTGTACTTGTAGCCAAAATGCATGGTCGGATTGTTTTTTGGTCTCATCTGATAAAATAGTTTGTATTTCATCAAGGTTAATCATGCCTTTTTTGCCTGTATGATATTTTCTAGTGGCAGTATCTGAAATCATGCCATTAGTACAGACTAAACGATATGTCATTGGTTGAACGCTCAAACTACCGTTGCCTACTTCGCTATTTGAAATGCAAAGACCTACTCTAACGATATCGTTTTTCAAGCTACTACCGTTAACTACTTGCTCAAGGTCATTAAAGAAAACCTTTAAATAAAGTCTATCTTCAGTAACCTGGCATGATTCAATTTGAACGTCAGGCCTAGATTGAAGTATTGGCAAGACAGCTTCAAGTAGATCATAATTGTCAAGCGTTCTATAACCATTGCTTAAAAATGCTCTAACCTTGCCGTCTAATGTTCTAACCAAACGCTTTTCAGGGTTAGTTACAAGCCAATGATTCATGTTTTTGGCCCATAATTCAGGAGCGTCATTATACATTTTGTCATAATACTTTTTTGGAATACCAAGACGGGCCGCAAATTGACCGTGGGCATTGTTATTGATTTCAAAGGTCTCATGTCCTTTCAATGCTATTTTGCCATCGTTAGTGGCTACTAGTAAATTACTAGGCGCGTTAAAATCTTTCTTAACGCTAGTTTGTCTTTGAATCTCTTGAGCTAGTTCTGTGATTGTTCTACCTGTTTTCATAATTTCTCCATTGTTTGGTTAATATTAATTTACACTATTTTAAGCGTTGTGTCAAATTGTATTATGCGTTTTTCACTTTCTTCTTTTATATGTCTGGCTGATACCTACTTTAAACTTGCGTGAATAATTATAAGCATTTAATTCTTGCCAGTCGCTTTTTATTTCTTCCTGACCATCGATATATTTATGTTGATATTCATAGGATACTAGTTGATCTATATAAAAGTAGTCGTTGTCGTCTAACTGTATATTGTCTTTATTTACATAACTCATACAATCCCTTTCTCCTAATAAATAAAGCCTATATCATCAATAGACTGTTTGAATGATGCCATTAATGATGGCAATCTCTTATTTAATTTCTCTTCTGTAAAGTCATCGATTTCTGCCATTGGCCATATAGCACAGCTTTTAGCGTAGCCTATATTTCCCTCTTTTACATGATAAAGAGTATTCTCTATATAATACATTGGCCCGTCACTTGAGCATAGATGCCATTTTATTAGGTCTCTAAATTCAGGTTTTTGCTCTTCAATAAAATCGTGGATACATCCAGCCATACCTCCATTACTTCTAGTTTCAGGTGTTGAACCAGTAATTGAAAAAGTGTTGTGGCCATTATTACATTGATCGTCATAGCGTACTACAATGGTCAATATTCTACCGTTTTCAGATGGACAAAGTTTACTATTAGCCACCTTGACTTCAAATTCTTTATATTGTGACTTGATCAATTTAGATGCTGGTAAATTCATAATGTCTCCATGCTAAGGTTAATAGTTTTTGTTTACTCTATAACTTCTAGTTCTTAAAACGGTATGTCATCGGCACAAAAACCAATTTTGACGTATTTTTTCTCATACTCGTCTTTCAATTCTTGTAAATTGTCTATGTCTCCTATTAAACTTGACATAGTATTTTTCACATTACTTAAGTCAAGACCTTCAAATGCTTCTACTTCTAATTTAGATATCTTACTCTTGATTAAATTTTGTTCACTATCAATGAGTAATTTCATTGATTTCTTCTTCTGTTCATCTGTCATAAAAGCCCCTTAAAAGTTTTATCTATTCATTCTAATATACACTATTAACACATTGAGTCAAGCACTATTTTATTATATGTCCGGTCCATGTCCTTTTTATTCTTTTTTGGTTATTCTTTCTTATACTTATACTACCTATCATGACCTTATATGTCCTATTTAATCAATACTACCTATCGTATCAACCACTATATAGAAGAGGCTTATATAGGCAATTAAGAGGCTTAAATACGCCGTCTAAGCATTACGTATAGGTTTAAGCGTAGGCAACGGGCAAAATGCTGCGTTTTAAAATGGGGGCTTATTGTATATCCCCCATCTTCTATGCAAGATTCATGCCAATTTTCACGCTTAATCGATCACTTGCAAGAATCGTGCCAATTTCGCGTATATGCAAGGTCTGTGCCATTTCAATAGCTTAGTCCATATCGCCCGTGTGTCTAATCGATTTTTACGTAGCCTTTCACGCAAAAGGGCCGCATATTTCAGCGGCCCAAGTGGGGAGGGGAAAAGAGAGCATATATATCTAAGCAGCTAGATTAAATATCTTGACTGCTGTGATATCACTAGTAGTTATTTGATCGTCAATCTCTTGAGAGACAACGCCAGGACTAGAAAGACTAGTCACTAGGAAAAGGCCCCTAGTCCTGGCACTGTAGAGAAGTGCGGTCAACTCATAATACTTAGCTAGGTAACAACTAGAACAAGTGGCTTTGTACATAAGTCGGTAGGTCTTTAATGTAAAGACGATCAATCTATATTGTTCATTCGTTATAATTGGCGTATTCATAGGGCCTCCCATACAGAAGCCAAGCTACGGCCCGTCTTAGGACATACAGCCTGATACTCCATAGTACTGATACGTACAGCTTGACATACTACTACCGGGGCCTTCCTTACTTGCTTGCTTGGATACATGGCAGAGCCAGTGACCAGCATAACAAACAATAGAATTAAGTTTTTCATAACAACTCCAGTACAGATATCTTAGCATACTGACACAACGAGTCAAGAAAATAATGAGATAATGTGAGATTTATTTTCACTCAATAGCGCCCACATATAGAGGCATGAATTCACTGGGTACGTATGCAAGGTCCATGCCAATAGCACCCCCCATATACGCGAAGCCTATACGTTTGGCCTCACCTGTGTATATGCAAGAACTATGCCAACGCAACATGTTACGTAGTATGGCACGTTTCTTGCAAGGCTAGGCTAGGCGTGTTGTGGCACGATTCTTGCAAGAGGAGAGGACATCACACATGATGGCACATGTATTGCATACACTATGCAATGGCATGATACTTGCAAGAGAAACGATATGGCACGTTACGTGCATATATGCAAGAAGTATACCATCAGGGTTAGGGACTCCGCGTTTATGTGAGTTACGTGGGGTTCCCGTCTTCACACACACATACAAAATCAATCCAATTATTTTTTTTATACATAACTTTCTCACCCCTAAGTATACGAAAACACATACGCAACCACCAATAATTATGACTTTCGTGAAAAAATCACAAAAAATTTTTATTTTTTTGCTCCAGAAACAGTCGAAAAACGATAGTATTTGGCGTAAAAACCTCCGCAAAATCATCCGTAAAGTTTATAATTATGAACGAAAAGCCACTTAAAGTGTATAATCCTGCACTTTATTAAACCGCTGAGCCATGATTTGAACCATTTGCGAAAAGGGAGGGGCATAAAAATACCCTTTAAGTTCCAATTATGATCGACTTTGAGGCTCAAAAGTGTGGTTTTAACGTAGGTTTGGGCGCTTAAGGTCGAATATACCCGAAAGTGGCGGTAAGCGGTGGAAATGAATATTCATGGATAAGGGTGGAGTTTAATTCTCGCGTGACACCTCACGCGCCAAATGGCAAGCGAGAAATGTTATTTTGATTTTTTCTTTCAGCATCGTCTTTATTAACTTGGTCTTTAATGCTTTTAAGATATACATCTACTTTTTTTATAGCTTCTTCAAAATCAGCATCATTTTTAGGATTCTTACAGATTTTGAATAAACTCACTATCACATCTAATTCTGTCAGGATATCTCTACTTATTTTATATGTCATTATTTCTCTCCAAAGTTTCTCTCCAAATTATAGTCTTCAGTCCATACTATGCAATTGATATTAGTTTCATTTTCACGTTGTTGTTGTTTAATAGCCAATCTATTGTTGTACCTAGTAATCTCACGCTTAACCGCTTCAACAGCATGAGACCTTTTAAAGTATCTCTTTAGTACATGAGTATTACAATAAGCATCAGAGCCATATCTTTTAATGTCACGCCAAAACAATAGCTTCTTTCTTTGTACAAAGAACTCAGGCCCGATTTTCTTAATTCTAAATTCATGTCTCATAAAGCTCTCCTTTTTAAAGCCACTTATCTGGATATATTTTAAAAAATAAATTTTGCAATATAGCCATCTCCACACTCTCCACATTATAGTAAGAAACACCTTCATAATCTACATAATTAGCTGGATTTCCATTATCGTATGCATTGAATGATATTTCTAATCTACTGTATATATATTTTTTAGCAATTACGGCTGAAGATATATATAGTGTTGATATTGTTAGTAATATTGTTAGTAATGTTTTCATATTTCTCTTCTACCCTTTAGTTAATGCTTTATCTATCAAAGGAGTTTCTATTTCTTTTCCTAATTCTTTTCTTAATGTAATATACAGGAGCAATCTAGCTTTAAAAGCTTGGGGTTCTACCATTTTTCCATTACCTACATTTAAACCAGTTTCATAACTCTGTTGGATGATCTCTGCCAATTCTCTTTTGGTCAATAATATTGTATCCATCACTTACTACTTTTGGTTGTTTCTAAGTTCTTTTTATTTATTAATTCTCTTAATGACTCCAAGTCTTGTTTTTCATAGCACTTAGTATTTAAATAATTCGCAACAACCTCACGCGTCTCAACTAGTTGTTCTTTAAGGGCTTTGTTTTCCTCTTGTACTTTGAATAATTGGTCCGTCTGAGATGAGTGTTTGTCGCTTAATTCATGGCAAGATTCTGCCCACGTTTCCCCACTCTCTTTATGTTTAAGTAGCGCTAAAATTAAGTCTGGTAAATTTATTTTATATATTTTGCCACGCCCGATATCACACGGGATAATATAACCACTAGTAAGGAAACCTTGTTTTTTAAGCATGTCTATTTCTTTAGGGACAGAGGTTTTCCTATAAGTGGTAATATATTTGTAAGCGGTTTCAATCTTTTTCAACGGCTCAACATGGTTAGTCCAGCATGAGAGCCATGTTCTTTCATAAGCATTTCTTGTATCTTTGTCCCAATGTCTAATTAGATCTCCGTAGGTTTCAATTAGCCACTTCTCAAATTCTTCTTTGGCTTCGGTATTTTTGTTCATAAAGCTCTCCATTTTTCAGGAGTGTAATAAACATACATACCATTGTCCATAAACCAAAGATTTCCTTGTCTTTTTAGTTCAACTTCTTGCCCACCCGATGAGATAGTAGTTACCCACTCACCCTCTGGTGGCAATTGGTCTGCTGTGTTTGTCCAGTTTTTACTCATTTCTTCCACCTCATTATTTTATATTTAAGAAAGTTTCCTATATCTGCAGCTATCTTACAATGCGTCTTATCTTTTCCATATGTTGTAACGTGTTCTCCTCCATTCTCTCCTGTTTTTCTGGCAATAATAACCACTTGATCGTATCCATATTTCTTGGAGATTTCTTTAGCGGCATTTATAGGTATTTTTTTCATATTTCACCTCCTAAGTTTGGTAGACCGTGGTGGTGAGTGTCCCCCTTGACCTCCATCGAGATCCCACCAGGCCTGGTTAAATCATAGCAAAGTTATAATTAGTTGTCAATATGTAACACCAGATGTTATAAAACGAAGAATGATTATAACTTTCAGGATACTTCCGAGGGTATTTCGAGATGGCTTTTACTCAATAAAATACCAAACTTGGTATATTACATCTTTTATGATATATATCGCCTTTTATGATATATATCACCTTTTATGATATATATCACTTTGGCCGTATTTGGTGACATATATAAATCGGGCCACTAATTGGGCCATTTTGGCCCGGTAGTTACAACTACAATAGTTAGTAGTTACAACTACAATAGTTAGTAGTTGTAACTAGTGGCCCGAGTCTATTTAATATCCAGGCAATCTTTAATCCTACGCCTAAGTGAGTCATCAGATTCAGGAAACGACTTTGCAAAAAATGGGTGCCATATATCTACTCTTTCTAAACCATACAAGGTGCCTATTTTGTCAAGTTCTTCACCAATTGCTGAATCAGGATGGAGGTTTTGTAGATAGGGCGGTTGAAGTGCTACCCATTCAACTTGGGAAGCAGAAGTTGGATCGTCAACCACTTCTACTTTACAGTTACGGCAATATTGGTAATCCACGCCACCCGTAGATAAAGGTACGATTTCATGGTCTTTGTGGAGAGAGATGTGGTCGCCATCTTTGGGTGTTGTAAGGATGCCTTCTGGTTTGGGTTTAGGTAATCTCTTCATCACATCTTTTTCAGATATTCCATAATGACCAGAATCGCCATCGAATTCAATACTTAACAAACGACCTCCTTGGAGGTAATGGCTTCCGTTTATGTTTACAACACGGGCTAATTTTCCCCACCAAACTTTTGGGTTAGTCTCTGTCTCTAATATTTCAACTATGTCACCAACTATAATTTCGTCCATTTAACTCCTAGCGTTAAAAAATAGCTAAGAAAATTATATTGCGAAAAGACGTTCTTGTCAAGGTTTACCCAAAGTAACTCGGAAACAACCCAGAAATTTCGTGGTTGAACTCGGAAATAACTGTATAAAATCCGAAAATCTACAGTATCGGGCAAGATCGGGCAAGGTGTAGCTTACATTTGTTGCCCAATCCGAGATATGTAAGGTGGAGTTTACTTAGAAATTTACCGATATTAACAAATATGTTAACCTAAGTAAATAAATAAGCAGCATATTTAGGCTAAATGCACCCAAAAAACCCTTGCGTTTCAGGGGCTTATAAATCTATTTAAGCTAAATGAAGATTTAATAACTTCTCTTACTAAATTTAGTAAGTTCTTTTATCATTTTTGATATAAAAAAATATCATTTAGACAGAACTCAATATTGAGCTGTGTAAAATTTCACAATTTCTACCCTATAATTGTGAAATTTTTGTAAGAAATACTACCCATTTATTCTTACAAAATTTGCAAAAATGACGCGAAGTGTAAAAAACAAAAATCCGCGAGAAAAGAGTTGCTTTTAAGAAGTCTGTTGTGATACAATGATGCGGTGAGGTATAAAATGATGAAGTCAGATGAAATCAAATTTGGAACAGAAAATTTAAGAGAGCAGAATAGAAAGATTAAACTTAAATCTGTTCCTTTGACAATCAGAATAATTCAACAAGAAACTGGAAAAACCGATGGAGTCCAGCAACACGCCAGAAGACCAGAGACAACTAAAACATTTTGTGGTGTTAAATACGAGGAAAGAGATCGCTGGTTTGATTATCAAGAAGACATAGATACCAAAAAAGCTGCTGGACAAGTAAGCTGTTCAAGATGTAAAAAAGGAATAGAAAAGTTATTGCGCTTTTAAGTCCGTTATGATACAATCAGGCTCGTCCCAGCCTGTCTTTTTTTGGAGAACGCATGGTCACTATTTTTATCTCTGGACAATACAGAACTTGGAATACTTACAGGTGGATTCATGTTTGGAAATTCTGTAGAAGAGCCTTAGTAAGAGGACTCAGTAAAGCAATGAATGATAAGAAGTTTGAAAAATTGGAAGTTAAGTTAAATGGCCAAGTTATAAAGGGTTGTCTAATAAAAAACGATAAGATCTATTTCCCTGATACCCTAAAACCTAAGGTAGAAATTGTCAAAAAACAGTACCTTTTTGGTCTAATCAAGACCGAGAAAACTGTAAGAATTCCAGGGTGTTTTTACTTACAAATAAAGATCAAATATTTGGATATGGAAGGCCCTATATATTCTTAAAATAGTGCTTGACACAACACGATGCACAGTGCTAAGATCTTCTTGGTGGCTGGCGCCGAAGTGGTCGAGGCGCTTGGTTGTGAACCTTGTATTAGCGAGTTCGAGTCTCGTCAGCCACCCCAAACAAATGGAGGAAACAAATGCTTGATATCAATATTAACTCTAAAACTGCTCTAAAAATATTTATTGCAAATAAGATTTTGCAATTAATGCATAGAAGTTTCACCATAGAAACCACCGTACACAGTAAGTCTCAGTACTTCTATTTTGTTACAAAATATTTAGCAGATGCTGCCTATACAGATAATGCACGAACATTACAGGTAGATAATGGAAGAAATGGAGGAAATGATACTACCGTTTCCTTAGGTTGTGGTACTCATTTAATTTCATTTAAGAATAACTTTATTCTTATAAAAAGAGAAATAATAAAAGAACAAATGCATCTAGAAGAACGTATAACATTAACGACTTTCGGCAGATCTCAGAAAGTTATAAAAATGTTCTTAGAAGAAATTACGCCAAATAAAGAGGATTCTAAAAAAATTACCAAAATACAAAAATGGCAAAAAGACTATTGGTCTTTTTTGTGTGAACAACCAGCCAGATCATTTGACACTGTTTATTTAGAAGAATCTGCAAAGAAACAAATACTTAACGCACTGGATAATTTTAGTAAAGATAAAGAGTGGAATAGATCAAAAGGGATACCGGATAGATTAACCTTTTTGTTTGAAGGCCCCCCTGGAACAGGGAAAACCGCCACCATAACAGCCTTATGTCAATATCTTGGAAGAGAACTTTATTTATTGAATCTAAAATGCTCAGAAGATCAACTTTCTCACGCCATTGCTAACGCTCCTCCTAATTGTATTATTTCAATTGAAGATGTAGATACATATTCAGTATCACAAAAGAGAAAGAAAATATCAAACGAAAAAGAAGAAAGATTAATAAGTCTGTCTGGATTATTAAATGCGTTGGATGGAGCTTTGGCTTCTAATGATAGAATTATTGTGTTGACAACAAATCATATAGAAAAATTAGATAAAGCTTTAACTAGAAAAGGGCGAGTTGATGAGATTGTTCATATAGGTTATTGTAAGTTGGATCAATTTAGGATCATGTTGGATGCTTTTTATCCAGATAGTAATATAAAAATAAATGCCGTTCCCGACAAATTGTGCCCTGCACAAATTCAAAGTAGTGCAAAAGAGAATAGAGGTAATGTTGAAAATTTCTTAAAATCACTGAAAATTAAAAAATATACAAAAAGGAGAAAGATATGTTAGAGAATTTAAAGAAAACACTTAATGGTTTTTACAAAGGAAAGTTTGGTCAAGAACTTGTTTTTGAAGAAATCGATACACAAACTATTAGAACTACACTTTTTACCGAAAACAATCGCTACGCAATTACAGCCAGAGCCAATAGATATCTTGGATGTACTTCTTCTGCCAGAAAACCAAGAATAGGCGAAACTTGGACTAGAGGAAGTGATTTGGCAGATGGAGATTTAACTCAGGAAACTTTTGATAAAATCATGCACGATATTGTTTCTAACGAAGTTATTGAAAGTATTGGAGCTTTTGTTGGTGGCAGAAGTCATCCTTTGGAGGAATAATAATGGATGCAAAAGAAGCATTAAAACAACTAGCAAATGGCAAAAAAGTTAGAAGAAAAATATGGGGTGATTGGAGGTATCTATACATGGATAGTTTTGGTCAAATTAGAGTACATTTGAATAACGAGAAGGTTAACTGGAATGATAGCGTTGAAGAATCGTCAAATGACTGGGAAATACTAACCGATTTACCAGATCATTTACAAAATGCTTAATAATTACAATGGAGATAAGTAATGGATTTTGAATGTACCGAAGAATGGATGATAGAGCAAATCAAAAGTATGGGTTATCTCGAAGTAATGAGAGCTAATCAGTTGGCCAATTATCTCTATCAACTTCAGGGGTACAAGAATATGGGAGATTACGATTTTGCTACAGCCTCCCATCCTCAGGGAAGATTAATGTTTCAAATGGCCGTAGTTTCGCTATGGTATTGTAAGGAGGAAGAGTAATGGAATTATGGTATATTCCCGCATATTTTTTAATCGGATATCTGCATTTGCGTTTTGCCTTATGGTTTGATAAGGAAATGAAAAAGACTTTATGTCAACAAGAATTGATATTCTATTTGGTTCTAATTTGGCCAATCACTATTTGGTTTGGAATGGGTGGTGTTTTCTTTCATTTATTAGATAAAATAAAGGAGCGTAAATGATTGAAATAATTAAAATAATAGCCCTATTATGTAAAGTTAGCAGCGGTGTAGATAACGTCAGTATGGTTGATTATATAGAAAAAAATCAATTAAAATGTCAAAAATATTATATAAAATGTGTTGATTTGAGCAATTCCACTTCATTTAGACAACTGAAAAAGTGTATATTGGAGAAGAAATGATTGTAGAAGGAAAAGAAGTCAAGGTTTTATTTGAATTCCCTGTTTTGTATCAAGGATGGGAATGTGACAATATTGGATACTTAGTTCTTGATGGAAACAAAAAAAGAATAGTTATGTCAAGTCATGGTTGTAATTTTTTTCCTAAAAATAAAGTAATCGAAGAAAAAATGAAAGAATATAGAAATGCTATTAGATTAACAAAGATAGCTCTAAAGCAAAGTTACGAGAAAACAGAGGGGAAAAAATGATTGATTTAACCCTTAATCCAGAACCAGAATACCCTCCTTGTAAGGGGCTTTTTTATCGTGGATACAACAATATCTTCTTTTCTGGTGGTCGTTTAGAGCAAAAACGAGGATATAGATTTCTGAAGAGAATGAGCTGCAAGGGTTGTCAAAATTGTGAGTGGCTAAGATCTGAAACTATTGTAGAAGAAGCCGCTAATTTAGTTAACTTAAGTGAAATCAAAGAATATGGATTATATGAACTAACCGCAAATACCATCGGTGGTGGAACTTCTTTTGATGGATATGATGATTATGATTATGAATTAGATTTTAACTTGGTGGAGAATAACGATGGGTAGCTTTGATATGTTAAGTGACGACGATCCTAGATTTGTTGCACACGAAGAAAGAGAATTGAAAAATAAATACAGCACTAAAATAAGTGAATTTTCTGATGTTGAAATATATAAAGAATTTAACCGTAGATTTAAAGGTACAAATTTAGGAGATTTAGTTCTCTTTGATCTTCTTGATGCTATTGGTTTTATTAAGATTAAAAATTATTTGAAGGAAATTGAAGGTTATTATCTTCAAAGAATTAAAAAACACCCAAAACATATGCCTTTTTAGGAGAGATTATGAGTTTTCACTTAAACGATAAAAAAGAAATGGCTGTTGCTAAATTGGTAGATGAAGTCGAAAGAGTTCTACTGGAAAAGCTAGAAGATAATAAATTTTATGGACATTTATTCACTGCGTTAAATAAAGTAAGAAAAGAATACGACGTAGGAGAATGGCATTTAACTATGGAAAAGAAAAAACAATGATCATATTAGAAGAAATTATTGTCAAAAAAAATATTCAATGCGATTGTGGAAATACGATCCATGAAGGTTCTTATAATTTTCATCATGAATTTCCAGCAAGTAGCAGAATACCCAATAAACTTACTGTTGATTTTCGTTGCGGTATTTGTATGAATGACTTTACCTATATTGGTGTTGATTGGAATACTTTGATACTTAGCGTTAAAAAGATTTTTGCTGAAAAACCAGATAGAAGAGATATTATGCAATATGTTGTATTGGGGAAAAAAGAATGATTCACCTGACCCAAGAACCAGACAGTAATAATTGTGGCCAAGTTTGTCTTGCCATGATTACAGACAAATCTGTCGCAAGAGTTCAAAGGGTTATGGGTTTTTGTCATCCAATGAAAGGTGCAACTAGAACGAAAGATTTGATTAGAGCGTTAAAGCGATTAGATTTCAATACCTTAAAAAACAAATTAACTCGACTAAGAAATACTTGGGACGATGCTCAAAAATTACCCTTATTGAAAGATGGTTATTATATTTTAAAAATGACCTTTATCTCTAAGACGAATCATGGCCATTGGGTTGTCTTGAAGGATGGTTGGATTTACGATCCAGGCCAAAAAGAATCATATCCTTTCTTTCATTATAGGGAATTTATTGAGTATTATTTTAGGCCAACATCGTATTTGGAGGTTATTAAAGGAGATCTAAATGTTTGAAAACAATAAGATAACAGTAATAATATCACTATTGTTTTTATCGTTATTGTCTTCTTGCTTGCAAGACAAACATGATTGCATCAATAATATAGAGTACTGCAAAGCACACAATATTTGGTACGACAAATGTAAAGTAAAGAGGTAGAGGTAAATTTCGGTAAATATAACTAGGTAATTATATATGAAGGAAGTATCATTTCAATTCCAAGAATTAACTGATCTAGAAATGAAAGTAGAATTCAGTAAAGGGTTAAATGTTGGAGAATTTAAAGATGGTGAAGAGTGTCGAGAATTATTTATTCTCTACAAAGGGCCAAAATTTGCTCAAAACAAAGAAGAGTTTTTTAAACAATTAAATGATTGGATTAATAGTCTCATTTAGAATTGAAAACTATAATAGCATACAGGAGGAAAAATGGATTACAATTACAGAGAAGAAGTGATGAGGAATTGTAAGGGTTTTGAAGATGTCCCATTTAAGGAAAAACTCAGCCTTGCAGGATTAGGAATAGCTGGCGAAGGTGGTGAAGTCGCAGATGTGATCAAGAAAGTTTTACATCATGACACGCCGCTAGATAAAGATAAGCTCATCAAAGAAATGGGTGATGTCAGATGGTATTTGGAATATCTCTGTGCTACCCTGGATATTACGATGGAAGATGTCGAGGAAAGAAATGTGAAAAAATTAAGAGCAAGATATCCTGATGGATTCACAAAAGAAGCTGCAAATAAACCAAGGGGAGAGGAATGAAATGTTTTTTATTGAGTGAAGAAGATTTTGAATTATTATCAACTCTTGTAGATAGAGATCCAGCCCATGGTCATGATGGTGGAAGTAGTCAATCCATTACGGAAGAAGAGAGAATGGTTTATAGTAAGGTGCATCGATTCTATAATTATCAAGTTAGAACTTGGATTAGACAAATGCAAGATCGTAAAGAAAGGGGGTAGAAATGTTTGTAGATTTTAGTAAGATAAAAGTTGGAGACAAAATTTACTATATTGTAGATACTTATGGTTATGAAGTTGTTAAAATAGGAAAAACTCCAGGTGGAAGTCCCAGTTATTATGTGGCTCACATGGATGGTGACTGCTCCAAAATACACTGTATTTATACAGAAGAACATCAAAAACAATGGCTTACATCCAACAAATCTGCTTGGATAGAAAAGGCTAAGTGGAAATTGTATGAAGCAGAAAAACTAAAACTATGGGTAGATGAACACGAATTTCATGAAGATAAGGAGAAAAAAAAGAATGATGACAAAGTGCTATGAATGTGGAGCAAAATTGGCTGAGAAGAATTTGAAGGGTCGAAGTTTCCCTTATATGAGCCTTACAAAATTGGTTTTAACTCATGATTTTAATACTTTGGCTTGTACTAAATGTGACAATTATTGCATGAAAAGTAGTGACTGTAAAACTCTTGACAGAGCACTTGTTTTATCTTTGTGTGATTTTTATAAAGAAAATACTACCCCAAAACCGTTTCTTACCATGGATGTTACAGACGAGGAAGTTGAGGGATTACCAGATTGAGGAGAATAAAATGGAAAATGATGAAATGATTTTTGCTAAATTTAGGGAAGAAGAAAGGAATAGGAAAATTTATGAATTAGTCGAATGCGAAAAAATAGGTAAAAACAATGTATATTACCGTAGACTTAAACCTGATATTGACTGGACAGAATATCTATTTCCAGAAGAGAGAACAAAATTTGATAAATTATCTAAAGTAGACCAATTGTCAATATGTTTATCTTGTGATCCTATTAATGCGTTAAAAATATTTGGAGACTAAAATGAGTAAGTATGACCAAAAAATTATGGATGTAGTCTGTAATGGGAAGAAAGTAGGTGAGTTGATTAGAAAGCGCACTGCCGAAGAATACGCTAAAGAATATTGGGAACTTAGAAAGATTAGAATGGAGTTTTATAAAATGATTAATAATAGCAAAAATACTTTTAGAACGCCTATTATAGGAGAAAAAGAATGAATTGGCAAGAAAGGCAAGTAGATTGGTATTTTGATAAAACCGCTTGTGATGGTGGTGAGCCAAGCAAGTGTATACTTCGTTTCCATTTCAGTGGGCCAGTAGATTGTGGATACTTTGAATTAGAACAGATTGAATCTGGAAGAAAGAAATGTCTGTTTGGATTTGATAGATCTGACGAGCTGTGGGCTGTTATGGAGATGCTTGACATAGCGTACCAAACATCTACGATTTGGGGCGGTGCATCTAAGTGGGAAAAACTAGTTTTTAAGGTAAAACACTTATTTAGAAAATGGAATTAAAATGAGAGTAATTGTCGCAGGTAGTCAAACCTTTAACAATTATGAATTTATAAAAAATACCTTAGACGTATTGTTGAAAGGTCGAGGAGTCACACAGATAGTTTGTGGAATGGCCAAAGGAGTAGATCTCTGTGGCAAAAGATATGCAGAAGAAAGGGGTCTTATTGTCGGTGAATTTCCTGCCGATTGGGGCAAATACGGTAGATCTGCAGGATTTATTAGAAATAAAGAAATGGCCAACCACGCCACTTTAGCGATTGTCTTTTGGAATGGAGTGTCTCCAGGGGCCAAAAATATGTTTGAAACTATGCAAAAAATGGGTAAAGAAACTGAATTAATAATGATTCCAAAGGAGCTATTATGAAAGGTGAAAGAGAAGACAATGTAGAAATCACTCTTACAATGACAGGAGATGAAGCCGAATGGCTAAAAGGCGTTATGCAAAATCCCCATGGATGTACTCCTGAAGAAGAAGAAGAATACACTAAAAAAATGAGACAAACCTTTTTTGACATACTGCATAAAACTATAGGGAGGATATATTGAAATTTGATATAATCCCCACAGAGATAAGGTACGTAAAAGCTATCAGAGATATTTTTGATGATTCAAATACAGACAGTTTAACGATTCATGATGAGTATGAAAATATAATCAATGATGCTAAGCTTGAAAGCGGTGCGTTATCTGGACTTTGTTGGAGCTTTTTTATTACAGGAATGAAATACGGATACAATCTGGGAAGGAGAAAAAAATGAGATTTACTGAAGAAGATGATATACTTACTGCTGATGAAGCAAGAGACAGATCCAAATTGGGCTTAGAAGATAGCAAAATACGCGAAGGTATTCGTGCCATAATGGGTGATATAAAACATTTATCATACTATGGATTGAGAGCAATAAACCACACCATTCGTCTTAAGAACGATGAAGAATATAAAAAAATTAAAGAAGAAGTAGAAAAATTAGGTTTTAAATTCAAGCTTAAAGATACCGAAAAATCCTCTTTACCAAATTTCTTTAATTACATAGTGGATATTCAATGGTAAAAGAAAGGGGTGACATAGAATGTTTTGATCTCATTGAGTTTGAATTCAATGGAGAGCTTGTGACAGGATCTGTTGAGAATGTCTATTGGTCACAAGATGCAGTCGAAGCCTGGTATAAGTCAAGAAAAGAATCAACTATTTTATGTCCAAAGTACGTAAAGTTCAAAGACATCCATAACGTAGTGGGCCTGAAAGGATCTATAACTTTTGAAGAAATGGTTCCCAGACACAAAGACGGATTAGAAATAATTAAATAATATTCATCAAATCTGATACATTGCCCCAAATATTAACCAAATATACGTATATCGAAATTCCTCTTTAATTTTAATTATTTAGAAATGTGTTAAATGTTAATTATACATACCTGGAGATGTTTTGAACTATCGTTTGGCAATTATACATACTTAGTGCCAAACGATAGATTTTAATGACTAGAAAGCAACAACAGGTTGTGTTAGTTCTACTTTGATCATGGGATTCTTTTTCTCCAAAGAAAGGACATCTTCAAAAGGAACGACCCTGGCGTTTTCCATAACATACTTAAATTTCAAAACAAAAGAAGTATCGTCTATGGATGGTAAGATCCTGATTATTTTAGAATAGTGGGTTCTTTCGTCTTCTGCTTTTCCTTCTGAATTGCTGTGTTGATATTTAACCAAGTCTCCGATATCGTATTGACTGTCAAATAAAACCTCTTGGCCAACGTGTAATCTGTAATTATTTTCTTCGGTTCTGACAAAGATGTTTCCAAAATCGGTGTGGATTACTCCTACTTTTTCTAAGTCAGAAGGGAATTTGTCGTTTTCTGAATATTTTTCCCTTTCCTTAGCCAGGAACGAATCGCTAAATTCCTGGTATTTATACTTGGACATCACGATTCTTTTGATACCTTTTTCAGCCATTTCTTCAAAATCTTTAATTTCTAGGGTCTTCTTTTTGTTAGTACTCATTCGTCTTCTCCTGTTATTTCTATACCCAAAAGGGCTTCTAATTCTACTGAAGTTAAATATCTCTTGGGGCTACATGTTTTACAAACCTGGATATCCCATGACCATTCCCAACCATCAGAATCCATAAGTAATTCTCCATGAAATATTCTTTCTTTACACAGTGCGCAATACATAATTTATTCCCATGGGTAATCTATTCATCATTTTTCTTTTCCAAATATTAATTCTTTTACGAAATTAATTAAAGCAGTGCTTTTTATCTTTCTTTGTATTCTTCTGTCAAACCATTTTTTTGTAATTGAAATCCTACCTCCTCTGTCAGGATCTGGCAGACAGGAGTAAAGCTCATTCTCAAACATCTCAAAATGTTCATGAGGGAAGGCGATTTCAGGAGATCTGATTTCAGTCAAGCCATGTATGGCAGATATCCTGGCTACAAATGTTCCTTTTTTGTCATAATCTTTTTGGTAAACCTTAAGGGATACTCCATCTTCATTTATATAGCAACACATTGTCTTGTCACCATTCGTATGATGTAGTGAAGGATATCCTAATTTATTTGCTTCTTCTTGGCCAATATACATTTTTATCCTTTGAGTCGTCTGTGATAATCACTTTCCCAGGTTATCTTTCCTTCAAACATAAAACATATTTCATATCCTTCGTCTGATCCATGGTGATGGTTTGCCAATAACCACTGATACAACCATTCTTTTCTGGCTTTTTCTGTATCGAAATCCTTCAGTAAAGGACTTCCGTTTTCCAAATAAGATACGTAATATTTCATTTTTCCTCCTTTTATATTTTTATCTTTTTTAATTTAAATATTGAGATAATTTTACTATAAACACTTCTAATCTTTTCCCCTCTAAGGCATTCATAACAGCAATCGAATTGAAAATCATTTCCATCATACCCAAATTTTATTTTAGTCGTGCTATCTTTTGAATAGTACGGCTTGCTACATACATCGCATTCTGTCCAAATATTAGTATGTTCACTCATATTGTAATCTCCAGTTATATTGATTTCCAGCAATTTTCACAGACTTCAGTAAGAACATTAACGCTTTTGTGATCTTCACAGCTAAGTTCTTTTTCACATATTTTACATATAACTTTTTCTCCAGGTTTCAACTTATTAACCTTTTTATCTATTTTTTCCTTTAAGTCCATTTACAATCCCAACCTTCTTGACTCCATGCGTTAATACTTAATCCCATTTTCTAAGGCTTCATAAAAATAATGCATATCTAGATGGAAACTTTTTCGATTCTGATTCGTAATATCTCTAATGATTTGATCGATTCTATCCATCCATCTTGGATTCATAATTCTGTCCATTTTACCTAGCTCAAGTTTCCTGGTAGTATCCACTCTAAGAATCTGAACCATGTTCTGATAGGATTCTACAACTTTTTTGACATCGCCATTCACAATTTCATTTTTAAAGCCTAGAATCATCTTATAGGTGTGAGGGATAAGATCTTTCCACTGGTTCGAGTATTCGCCACTCTCGACCAAGAGGGCACTATGATAACCTCTAGCCCCATGATGAAGCTTCTTGTAATTTACGTAATTGCTGTAAACAGAGTACGATACTTTATTAAGATCTCTCTTAGCTAGGCCCAGGTAAGACTTTATCACGTTATAGCTATAAAATTCTTTCCTGTAATCGTACAGGCGTTGGAGTGGTGTATCGTTCAATTCATGCAGTGCTTCAAAAAACATAGTAGATTCACCAGTCATTACCTGCTTGACAAAGGTGTTTAATTCCACAAAAATATGATCGATTCCATTTTCTTTGTATTGTAAAGGCTGTAATTCCCAGACAAAACTCATATCGTTTCTCTCAGGGCGCACATAAATATAAAGAAAATCTACGTCAGAATCTGCGTTTTCAAATCCGTATAGCTTCGAGCCAACCTCTAATTTAACTAAAGAGTTCTCCTGAAGCGCTTTAAAGAAGGATTCGTTTGTAAAATGTATATTCATTAAGCACCTCTAACTTTATCGTAATTTCCACAATGGGCTAATTTTTCTACTTTATCTCCTTGATTTGAAGATATGTCACTTCTTTCCATAGCCTCTAAAAGTAAAGAACAATCATAACCAATTGATTGGGCGTCAATACCTCTATATATTCTTTCTTCTAAAAAACCTTGTAAAACATTTAATTTAGATTCTGCATCGAATGTCATTTTTTGACTCCTTGTGTTATCAACTACTTAAAAAAATTTTCCGAAAAAGGGCATTTATATCTCCTTTCCTAAATAATACTGATGTATTCCTACATCATCATGATTTCTCATAAGGCCCTCTATTAAAAAACCTTGCTTAATTTTGATTATGATCATTGGGGTGTTGAAAGTCAACACTTCACAAATAATCTTTTTGAAACCCTTTTGTTTGAGCTTACCTTCCAGGGCAACAGAAGCGGCATACCCAAAACCTTGGCCACGATATTCGGGATACAATATTGTGCGCTCAGTCATAGCTAAATATTTACCTTTTTTGACATAAGAAGTGATTCCAATCAATTGCTCTTGTTGATCGTAAATCCAAAAATAGTTAGCATCAGGAAGCTCTTTTTTAAGTAATTTCTTTGGAGTGGAATGATGCTTAAGATATAACTCTCTGGCTTTTCTCATGAGGTCATGGAATTGATCATAATTGTACCAATGCTTTTCTTTTAATGTGACGACTCTAGTTGAATTACCCATCTAAATCTCCATAAAGAAGGTCATAAAATTGCTCAAATTTGTGATAGACGTATCCACTTACTTTGGATTTATCTTCTTTATAGGTCAACCAACACTCCCCATCCTCACGAAAAATAGTTGTTTTCTGCATTCCGTATCCATCAATCTCGTCTGTTCCAGCATCATATTTGGTGATCTTTGGAACGTCTTTGGGCCAATCACTACCAGGCCAATCATAAGAGATTTCATTCATCAGCTTTTCAAATGTGTCGATTACTTCTTCAGAAGACACTGCGACCACCTATCCATTTTTCCAATAACACTTACTACCTCGTAAGATACAAGATTACGATTTTATTTTAACATGTTGAATCATTTTTTGTCAACCGATTTCTCCTTATAACTATCTGCAGCATCTACCAGTAATTGATCGAAGAAATTCGTGACTTTATACCTAAGCTCATTCCTAAGATTTTCTATTAAATAAGTATATTCATTTGACATTCTGCCAATCATCTGATTTTTAACCCTTTCTTTTAAGGGTTCTGAATGAAGTCTTTTAACGTTTTTAGCTGACCAAATTTCTCCATTTTTATCCATATAAAGAACACCATAGTTTGGATTAGCTTCTTTTTTGATGTATTCTACAGCCTTTTCTTTAAGATCTTCAGTAACTAGAAACCATAGATAATTTGGTTTATAATTATGGTATCCACCTATTTTCTTTTCTGGATCTGCAAAAGATTCATGTTTTGCGACTTTATTTCTGAAATCTGCTTTGAAATCTGTCCACGAAGTCTTTATTTCTATTTCATATAGATCGGTACCGTTAGTACCTATAGCGTCAGCTCTCCAATAGTACCCAAATTCAGTACAGTGTAAAAAACATCCTTTCTTTAATTTAAGCCACATAATAGCTTTTAAAGCCATATCAACCGAATTGTATTCTTTCATAAATAATCCAGCATCCAAGTTGGATGAAAAGGAAAACTAATTTTATCACCATCAAGTCTAATTTTAATGTAGTGGCCATCACAGCCAGTTATGGTTCCGTATCGTTTTTCGTATCTATAGAAGATCCTTTGACCAATCTTAAATTCTATACCATAGTATTCTTTGATATACTTTGTTGTCACTCTGCCATCTCCCTTAAATTAAATCCATATTTTCTATTTAAAAAAATCATCATGCATTGTTTCTCCTAAGTGTGATATTTAATTCCCTCAATTACTTCCATAGCTTTAAGAGTCTTTTTGTCGTCCTCATGTTCACTACGATTTCTTCTTCTAAACTCCATCATAGAAATTTCGCTATTGATTGAGTTTCGATATTGTTTTAAAGTATTTTCAATATCCATCGCTTCTAAGACATCAAATTTACTATTTTTACTTTTCAGAGCAGCTCTTTCTCGATTTAATGAATGAGTTTTATCTATAAACCATTGCTTTCTTCTTTCTTCTGGGCCATGAGCTGCCAACATAACATTGAAAGTCTGGTCTATTTTTATAAGAGCATCCAGGGGATCGTTCTTAATTTCTTTTTGGACCCACTCTATAAGCCTATTTACTTTGGAAAGATGATTCTCAAGGCTCTTTATAATAATTACATTAACATTAACTAATCCTAATTTTGGAAGTGCTTCATGGAGTTCTTTCATGTTTCCTCCCTGTCTTTATCTTTGTCGTGATTGTCAGGAAGTTTATCATCGAGAATTGAAGGGTCTACGGCAATTTTTTCTATAGCATCGAATGCTGCCTTAGATTTTTCCCAATCGTGTTTTAAGTCTTCTTCTGACATGTCTACCCATTTTTCTTCCATCATATCAAGCATCCGAAAGGCTAGATCTTCTTTATATAGAGCGATTTCTCTCTTTATAACCTTTTTTCTGGCTAGTTTTCTTTTCACACCAGTGGCAATAAACCTATCGAGTTTGAGGGCAAAAATAAACTTAACCATTTCTTTCTGTTTCTCAGGAGTGAAGTCTTTACAGGCTTTACAGGCTTTGGCGAACTCTTTAATATCCGTTTCTTTTCGTATCATCCATCTTTTTTTCATTACCATATTAATTCCTATTCCTAGTCAAGTCATATTTTCAACAAAGCTAACTTTCATAAATCGTAATCCTCTTTAGGTTTCTCAAATTCAACGACACAGCAATCTATCTTTTTACAAAATGGACATTTGTTTTCTTCCAAATATCCTTGTTCTTCTCCGTCTTCATCTATTCCAGTTTCTATATAGTCTGATTCAAGTTTTGTGTGAAAAAATCTGGATCTACATCCACTACAGCGAACCTTTTTGGGGATGTATTTGTATAAATATCTAGGAGGGTCTACTAAACTATAGATAGGCTGAACATCTCTTGTTATAGTATACGAACATAAACTAAAACCCTTTTCTTCAAATAACTTTTTAATTTCTTCTGGATCTTTATATATGTCTTCTCCACTTACATGTCCAACAAAACTACAGTTTAAAGGACCTTCCATATGTCCATCACAGCTAACCATTTTAAAATTATCAAAATCATCAAAAGGAGTTCCACTTCCATTGTATTTTGCATGAACCTCTGCAGTACATAGACCTACAACATGGAAAGGATTTGTGGCTGTATTTAATTTAATAGATTTTGGATCTATTTTCACATAATATTTCAATGTAACACCTTTAATAATTCTGTTATATCACCATATTCAGATCTAAGTTGTCTTAAACATCGATGAGAAGTTGTGTTGTTAATAAATTCATTTTGCCATTTCATTAAATGTCGAATAGTAAAAGGATTTGGAATAAGATCTCTGGCACATTTTGTAAATTCAAAAGCAAGAAACTTCTGTCTTTTATTAAGATTCTTTTTTTTGTCAATTTCACCTTTTATTTTAAGTCTAGTATAAGACTCCATTTTTTCAATATAGGTCATTTCTTTTACAGGACATATCTGAGCACATCCCACAAACAACAGTAACAATAAAATTAGTTTCATTTTAAACCTCTCAATAGACCAGGAATCATTTTGCTAACAACTCCATTTCCACATATTTTATATCTCTGCTTGAGAGGTATTTCGACTTTCTTTCCATTAATAATACCATACTTAGAATATCCTTGTGGCCATGTCATTAATAGCTCACACTCTTCCGCTGTCAAATCTCTCAATATACCGTTATCGTTAATATAATTACAAGTACTCATTCCAGCACAGGCCCAACCTGTAACTAGAGTATTAGCTATCCCATGATTTATTCTGAGATCTATGTGCTTTTCTCTATGTGACTTACTAGCTCCGACCAATCTGTTTTTGATATCTTGCATTTTGTCATCGAGTTCAATATCAGGTATTGTACGATCAAGCAAAGTTTTGTTGTATTTTTTGTTTGTGGCCAACAAGATGATTCTTTTCCTTTGCTGTATTGTTGGCGCATATTCTCTAGCGTTAAAAATTCCCCAGTCAATTTCATATCCAATCTCCTCAAATAATTGTTTTATTATTTCAAAATCTTTATGAGTAATTACAGATGCAACATTTTCCCATAAAATATACTTAGGGTGTTTAATTTTTGAGATATCTATAAATTCATAAAACAATTTACTCTTTTTACCTTTAAGACCTTCTCTATCTCCCTGCGAACTAAAATTTTGGCAATTTGTGCCGCCTATGAGTAGGTCTATATTGGGTATATTCTTCGATTCAATAGCAGTAACGGAACCTAAATTTGGAACGTTTGGGTGTTTATACTCTAACACAGCGGAACAATATTTATCTGGGTCAGCTACGAATACAAGTTCGTATTTTGGATCTTTTAAAAGGCATAGCTCTAATCCTCCAACACCAGTAAATAGAGAGCCAATTCTAATCATTTTAACATCCCTATATGAATAAAATTTTTATCTCGACACTCTTTACAAAGACATTTAGAGTCCATCATTGATTGTTCATACCATTCTCTCACATCAGTTCTTTTTCCATCTCCAAATCCTACATACCAATTATAGTAATCTCCAAAATGCTCTTCAGCAAATTCGTCTACATCTTTGTATTTATCTAAGCATTTTTTCCATACTTTAATTGTCAAAATTTATCCTTTGAGGGATTAAAACAACACAAGTTTCTCCGCAAGTAGAGCCAATAGAAACTATTCTATGTCCTAATATTTTTATTCTATGACAAAGTTCTGATTCTAAATTTCCATCAGATTCCCAAAGACTGTAGCTTTTGTTGATTGGAGAATCTTTATTTACGACATTAATAATACCATGGTGATAAGTTCTTCCCATTCCACCTGGGTTGTCTGTCCAAAAAGGTTTGTGGTAAATTCTTATAAACCCTTTGCCTTCGATTGATTTTCTGTGGTGATCATTTTTATCACCAAGACATTCTTGAAAAGTCTTTTCGTTTACATAGATAGTCTTCTCTATAGCCAATTTATCTTTAGCTTCATCGTATGCTTTTTGGGCTAACATGAATCTTTTCTCAGATGGTGTCATCTATCTGCTCTCCTATTGTCTTAATTGCAGGATCGGCATTCTTTGACATATCTAAAGATATCTTTCTAATAGAAAATTTAGTAATTACATTTCCAAATCTTTCAAACACAACGCCTCCAATAGCCGGAGTGGTCTTTTTTATCATATCTATAAATTCATCTTTCTTTAAAATCTCTCCTGAAGATTTACATAAAACTACTGGTGATATGTCCTTAATAAAAAAGCAATTATCTTCCCTAAAAAGACTGGCATATCCAATGGTTTTTTTACGAGAAAATTCTTGAACTAAAGGAATTCTTGATGAAAATTTCACAACAGCATCTGTACTCATAACGTCACCGCACATATCCATTTCATCTTTTAGTTCTAATACCTTAATTTTCACTCAATACTCCTAACTAGCCATTGCTGCAACAGCAAGCCCTATAAAAAAGCCAAAGATCATTCCTTCAGTAGATTGAGAAAAAATAACAGAAGCTGCTATAATAGCCATGCCTAAAAGTAATGAAACACCATCTTTCATCTCTTTCATTTCTTTCTTTTCCTTTTTGCCCTTCTTGTTTTTCTAGCCAATTTATTTTTAGTTCTATTCTTGGCTTTTAATTTAAGTTCTCTAACAGAAGGTCCAGGACCAACATAGCTTTCTGTGGCTACACGATTTTTGATACCTTCCATAATAGAGGCTAATTCGTCTTTATCGGGAACTTCATTCTCATTCTTTGTAGGGACGGTCTCGTCTTTCATTGAATTTTTCTCCTATTCCAATATCTTTTACTGCCTTAATTTCTTCAATAGGTGTAATACATCTTTCTATTTGTATTACAGATTCACGTTTATTAAAAACTTCTTCTTTGCACAGGTCTATAACTATTTTATTAGCTCTAAGGATAAGTCGATCAATAGATCTAGCCCCTTGTAATGTAGTAATTTTTTCAATAAACATCAGATTACCAATTGTTGATATGACTAATAAAATACCCAAAATTATTCTCATGCTAATACGCTCCTATAGTTTAAGCCATTATTGTTATAATGTGTGATTAAAGCGTTTCTTTGATCTGAAGTAATTCTGCCAAAAGTTGAGTAATGTTTCAAAATTCCCCTTATCATAGGAGTATAATCTCCCTCAATATATTTTGTATTACCTACCAACATCAATATGTCCTCGATTAATTTTCTGTCACTATGTTTTTCAAAGGTTTCAAAAGATCCAATCCATTTAGAATTCTTATAATAAATTCTTTGGATAAGTAAAACTATAGACAACACCAAAGAAAGAGAGTTCTTAAGCAAGAATATTTGGGAATCGATATTGTATGCTTTTATTGACAAGGATATATATGCTAAGGTAAATAATACACAAGTCATCAGAGAAAGATCTCTAACTTCCTTATGTTGATAGATTCTAATGATTTGAAATAGCAATGCGGCTGGAATAAGTAAAGCTGATAGCCATTCTATGGTTTCTAAAAAATTCATCTTTCCTCCTAGACGTATCCTCGTAGCATCATAGCTGTTTTGTAAGCCAGGGTCAATTGCTTTTTTTGTCTATTTATCTTGCGTTTTTTGATTCCTTTATTTTTGGGTTTCATAAAGGTGGATCTATCTTTGTATCCTGTCTTTTCGCAAGCAACTCTAATCACAATAATGTCACTTTCTTTTTTATCAATAATCTCAAATTTTAGCATATTACACCATTAAAGTTATGGTTTCGTCGAGAAACCTACTCACAGGATAACACAGTACGTCAATGAGATCAAGGACTTTTTTAATTATTTTCAGCGTCTCTGATCAATCTACGCATGGTTCTCTGTCTTTCTCTATCTATGTTTGGAAGTTCCTGGGCAAGAGCTTGTCTTTCCCTTGCTATTTCTATTGCTATTGCAGGATCTATGACTGGTTTTTTAATTTCAAGAGGTTCTTGAAGTAAATCTGTTGATTTCATATATTCTTCAATCAATTCTTTATCTTTTGGATCAGGATTTTTGTTGCCAATACCCCTAAATTGACCTAGTACATATCTATCACTTTTTATAGTCTTTGCATATTTCTGTTCCGTTCCAATCATGGCTAAGGGTGTATCTGTTGGTTCTTCTACCACAACCATAGTAGTTTTGCTTATTTCTATGTTATAAATAAGAGAATTTTTTTTATAAACTCCTAAAATAATAGAACTACCTTTAGCTGCATCGTCTCCTCTGCCAGCTATGCAGTTTTTCATTATTTTTCCCCATCTAGATAATTCAGCAGTTTCTATGGGTAATCTAATTACCATGTCTTCAACCCTAACTTCATTCAAAAGTTCCCACGTTTCAGGAGAATATTTTATGTCACTGTTACTTACGGCGGCTTTGATATCTCTATATTGTCGTGAAATGTTATCGTGAAGTTCCTTTATATTTTTCCATCTACTTGGTAATTTGATTGGTTCAAGACCTTTTTCTTTAGCCTTATCGTTAAAATTTGTCCAATCTTTAAATTCGTTATATTGGTCATAAGTATCCTTGGAATAAGCACTAAATTCAGATAAGTTTTTTAATAATTTCATTCTGGTTTCTACAGGAAACATTTCAAGCAATGCTCTTCCTTTGTCTATGTCGAAACCCCATTCAAAATCTGTTATAAAAGATTCTTCATTGTCTTCTAAAATTTTATATATATGGTCTACTGTAATTAACCCCTTAATTAAATAGCCTATCATAAGTATTTCTTTGTTTATACTTTGTTTTATCAATGTATGGGGATCTTCTTTAGATACGTCATACGCTGCGTATCTATCCATTGCTTTACTTATAACAAGAGGATCTACCGATATTGTACGTATTTTATATATCATGGCAGCTACTATCTTAATTAACTTCTTATTACTAAATCCAAAACATTCTTCGATACATTCTTTAAAATTATTCTTAGATAGACATTCTGGAAGTTTAGATCCAGATTCTGAAAATCTATCTCCCATATTCCAACCTTCAGCGTCTAGAAAATTGTCTAAACTAACTCCAGGCTTCCATAATTCTCTTAGGGCTGGATTGATAGCAAAAAGAACATAGGTTATTTTGTTGATATATTTTCTGTCTATTTCAATTCCGTTTCTCTCACAAAATTCTACGAGTAATTTAAACTCATATTCTTTCACAGAAGCACACTTATAATCAATATGCATAGAGGTTAGGGAAGGAACTCCAGCATCACTAAACGGCTCTCCAGCAAATATTGAAGCATGAGAAACTGGAAATTTAACTTGATTAAATATAAAGTTTAAATAATATAAATCATTACTTATATTTAATCCATCAAAGAAAACTTCCATTCTTCCTTTTTCTGGGAATAGAAATCTTATGGATTGCATATTAAAATAAGTAGATTGACCATCTGGAGCGAACATCATTTCTTGGTCCATTCTTGCACCAAATTGAGCTTGATCGTTTCTGCATATGGCGACAGGTTTTGGTAAAACAAAGACAAGCTCTTTGTTTATTTCTGTATCTCTATGTTCACCGTCAGCTAAGTATATTCTCATTTAGAGTACCAGTTCTAATTCACCATCTCTAACTTTTTGGATTACATCAAGGGCGTCTTGTTTTGTATTAAACTCAATAGTTTTAACCTTGCCATTTTCTCTAACCATACAAGCTCCGCCCATTCTTCCAGTATTTCCTCCTGGACCTGCTTTGATTTGTTTTTCCAATTCCTTCAACCTCTTGTTGATGGTTCTTTTAGAAGGTGCTTTAGATTGAACTGTTTTAGTCACAGTTTTGATTTTTTCTATCACCTTCTCTTTTATATGATAGGCATTTATAGGAGTTTTTGAAGGCTCCCTAAAAGTAGTAATTGCTGCTTTTATTCTTTGTAAAAATTTCATGATTCCTCCATCATTTGAAAAAGTGTTTCTATGTCGTCTTCTGAAAGTGATTCTAGTATCGCCATTTGCTGATCCCAATCTTCCTCCGCTTCTTTCATCCACCTTTCAAACAAGGTGGGAAAATGTAGTATGTTATTTTCCAAAATGTTCCGCCAATCTTACAATACCCGATTTTAATATCCATCCATAACCTACGATTAGTAGAACAATTATATAAGGCAGGAAAGCATGTAAGTATAAATCTGCCTTAAACAACATTCCAGGACTTAAATATTCTTTGTATTTTATGTATTTATTGAAAAGACTTATTTCGTCATGAAAAGCTTGCATTTCCCAAAGCCTAAACTGATAAGGTAGCCAATCTAAATTATTTCCTTTCCAAAGATCTACTCCATCTACTTTAATGAAATCTTTTTTATGATATTGTTTAACGTGAACCATCTCATGTGCCATAGTCGCTACTGAATTATAAAAATCATGATTTTTATTTATGTAAATTGGATAATAAAGAGATCCGTCATGGTTCTTTTTTTGATCCATATACCCATGTCTAAAGATTATCATATCTTCAAAACCTATTTTTACCTTAGCTCCCTTAAGACCTAATTCCTTATGATAAAATTTAGCAGAATCTAACACTGCTTTTTTTATCTCTTCTCTGGTTTTGGGAACTACATTCACATAATTCTCATTGTAAAGGTTCTCCTGCACCACCGCAGATGGCCATAAAGGCAGCATAGCAAATAGAATGATTAATACTTTTATGTTCACAAAGACCACCTTCTTGTGTAATTTCTTTTAAAAATCTAGTCATTATTCTTCCTTGAGTTAAAGACTGGTCATAAGTATATCCCCTATTAACCATAGCATAAACTACTTCTTGAGATTGATGGGGATTTTTTAAAGGAAACCAAATATTTTCACGCATGTCAGAAAGCTGTAATTCAGACCCTAACATGTCTTCGACATCTTTATCGGTAACATCATCCATTAAAATTCCCAATATGAAGCAACATGGCGTGGTGTCTAGGTTTTTCAACTACGAGGAAGAATTTTGCTTTCATATTTATTGTTGTGAGAATATCATGGTGCATATAGGCACCACCTTGAGAATAACCAAAGGGTTTTTTTGAAATTTTCCAATCTTCTATGTTAATGCCTAAGGTTTTTGCATAGTCCACAAGCTTCATCATTTTGTCGTATTCTTCCATTATTGTAATCCTATCTCTTGAAGTCTTTCACTTAAATAAGTCTTGGCTGTGTATATGCTATTTAATTTAACTTCTGGTCTAGCGTGAATAAACAGAGGTGTGGCTATTCTGTCAGAACCATCGCTAACATTAACTACTCTATGTGAAGTTGATTTGTAAAACCCTTCAGTAATCATTTGAAGCATATCTCCAACATTTACCACCAAGGTATCTGGATCAAATTCAACATCGGACCAGTTTTCATTAAGATCTTTTACTTGTAACCCTACAGCAGTGGCAGCAGGTAGAATGGTGATAAAATTAATATCTTCATGTGCCGCTGCTCTTACTTCTTTTTCCGTACCGTTTAGTGGAGGATAATATATTGGCCTAAACAAAGTGGTTTTGTTATTTATACACATTTCAGTAAAATTCACTGCTCCGTCTTTGTATCCATTACTCAAAACAGAAAGCAAGAGCATTCCAACGGTATCTAGTTCTTCATAAAGAAGAGAAGTAGAGTCAGACATATCGTCAGGAATATAGTCTTCTCTAAAATAATGATAAAACTCTTTCAAGTCAGAAAAGTATTGGCCTTTGGCGTTTTCTGATTTAAAAGGAAAATATCCATTTTGACTTGTTTCGGAATATTTGAATTTCATTTTATGGTCTAATTCTCTTTTAAAGAAAAGCTCTTTCCATTCGTCTTGGACTTGTTGGATTAATTCGTAACTGACTCCATGATTTTTTATTAAAGCAAAGCCAGTGTTCTTTATAGATTCAACGAATTGTTTTTCCCAATCTTCATCTTTAAGGTCTACCGTTTTTACGTCCATTTTTGCTCTCCTCTATTTTAATAAGTCTTTCACTTAAAAAATACCCTATTCCATTTAATACAAAACATAAGAAGAATAATTGTAAAGGTTCATATACTTTTATAAAATAACACCAAAAGAAAACTATCGCATCAACCATTGCTCCAAAAAAAGCTACATCCTTTATGAATTTTAAATATTTAACCAATGTCCACCTTCCAGTCTTCCGTCTTTTTTGTTAAGTCTTTTATCTTTAATTCAAGAGCGTCTACTTTATCTATTAGTTCCTTAAATACTTCACACACTTCAGTTTGCGATAAAATGTACATATCGTTATCTATAGGAATACAAAAAATAGAGCCTTTGAATCCATGTTTTTCTTCAAGACCTTTTTTTATTGCTTCCATCTGATGATGATCGACTTCATCGCTTTTGATAACAAAAACTCCATTGGTAGGTATTTCCATGGTCTTTATTTCTTCTTCACAGTTCATAGCCCACCTTTTCCCTTATATACTCTGATTCATATTTTAAAACTATTTTATCCATTCCTATACACAAAAAGTCAGAGCCAATAGTGAAGTGATCTCCTTTCATATTCGGTATAGATACGATAGGGTCTTTGTGATCCTGTACAAAAACCTCAAATTTTCCCGAACATTTCCTTTTTAGTTTTATTTTGGAATTTCCAAAAATGTTATCTAACGGAATTTGTTCAGTAATATTTTCTTTCATTTTTTCTCCAAAATACATCTTTCAATAGCGTCTTCTCTTTGAGATCTAGATGCAGGTTTTTTTGCCCTAACACACTTTATGTATTCCTTTTGGCAAATAAGTTGATGTTCCACTACTGTAGAGACATTGCTTCCAGCACCAATCTGACACAGTAAGGCAATTGCTTTAATGATTTCTAACATTTTTTGGTCTCCTCTATTTTATAGTCAGTGCTTTTGAATCACTTCTTCTAAATTTACCGAAAAAGGCTTTAACTTTATACCAAAATTTCTTCTTTTGTTCTTCTTGCAAAACATTGATCATTTGCTTAACAAGTTCAGTATTGGTGGACAATCTATCTTTAACACCTACAAGATCATCTCTTAAAGCATCGGCTTCTTCTAAGGCGGTAGTGGCTCTTCTGTTTGCTTGCTCCACTAAAGTTTTATGTTCTTCTAGAGTTCTTTGATGTAGATCAACAAGTTTACCTTGTTCAATTACAGCAGATCTCATTTTATCTACAACGAGTTTAGTGTCCATGTCTGCAAGACTTTCCAGATATTTTTCTTCTCTTGCAATAAGGCGTTCTTTAGCCTTCTCTAGAATTTTCTCTCTAGTTAATTGTTGATTAGCTGTAGGTGCGGTTACTACTGTTTCTTCTTTGTTCTCTTCGTCCATTTATTTGTTCTCCTTCTTTACAGGAATCTCACTAAAATAAGATCCATCTGTACTTCTTTCTAGATTGTCTAACCCTCTCTCTGGAGAGAAGCCTTCTACTCTGGTCCAAATAATTTGTCTATTGGGATATTTTCCGACAAACCCTGTTACTACATATTTTCTGATACGATTTTTATACATATCATGATCATAGTCCACATCACCTCTATTAAAATCTCTAGACACAAAACTCTCCTAATTAAAATATTTTGTCAATTAAAGAAACTACATAATCGTTATTCAGTTCAAAATCTTTATCTGACTTCATCTTATTTTGAATAGCATCAATCATAATTTGAAAATAGCAAGTATCTACACCGACCAATTGTTCTTCAAGTACAGCAACATCTTTAAGATCTAAATCAGAAATTTGAAATGCCATTTTTAAGTATTGTCCAGCATTGATGTGGAATCCCCTTTTGAGGAATTTTCTAGTTCTAATAACAGAACACAGAGGATATTTACTTCCCTGATAGATAAGTTCTTTTCCTAAAAGAGCAGCAAGAGCTTCTTTTCTTAATGTTAGATTTCTAGTATTAGATTCCCAATAATTTGTACAGTGAGCAAAATCATAGTTTGAATGAATCTCATCAGCATCGCCGTAGAATCTAAGTACAAGTTGAACTTTTTGAGAAAGAGTGATTGCATTACTGGAAAGAAATACAGGTCTGTATCTTGGCTTTTCCATCGCTTCACAATCTTCATTATCGTCATCGAATTTAGTATAATCAGCCTCATCGGCATCTGCCAAAGATTGAAGAGTACTATTTCGACCTTCTCCAGCTACTCCGTCAGATCTAATAATAACTTTGATTCTATCTGGAGGCGTATTTGTAATCATGTGAGAAACTTCTTCACCTTGATTAAGATATCCAGGAGCAATCTGTTCAATATTCTTGTCTCCATTTTTCAAAGCAGCTACATCTTCTCCGTCAAGAACAAATGCTTGTGTTTTGTATCCCAACTTATTCTCATTGTCTTTATGGGATTCGTTAAATTCTTCAACGTAGTAATTAGCAACAGCCTTAACTGTTTCTTTATTTGTAAAATATATATCAAAATCTTTAACGTCTTCTTTCAATAAGAGACTAGCGATTGCTCCGCCAGTAATGATGGAGTTTTTTTCCACTAACACCCTTACTGTTTCGTCTTTAATTGACTTTACGAAATCTTTAAATTTGTTTGTTAAGATTGATTTAATAACTCTTTGACTCATAATTTGCTCCTATTTATTCGGGTTATACATTTCAAATAAGCTTTTTCTAATTCTCCCCTGTGCTTTGATCCCAACAGGTTCTAGTAGTTTCTCATATTTCTTGATTATTGTCCAGGCTTGATCTTCAGTAAATTCCATTTCTTCATTTACTTCGATCTCCATAAAGTGATCCATTTTACCATTGCTGTCCTTAACGCTGTAAAATACTAAAACAGCATCATCAGCATAATAAATATCGCAATATTTATAAACATCAAAAGATTTTCTATAACCAAAACCTTCTGCAAATTCTCTAGTAGTATCATTGTCGCTGGCATCTACTCTGAGATTAACTTCGGTTCTTCTAATATTGTTGGCTTCTTTATGTTTCTTTTTGAATGTTAATTCTTTTCGTTTATTCTTTTTATGGTCACTAGCTCTGAATCTTAAGAATTTTGGCAAATCCAATTCTTCTTCTATGAATCTTTTAATCAAGGACTCTACTACATGAGAAGCATAATTAAGACCTATTTTTTTTTCTTCTTCTACAAACTTTTTTACTCTACTATCTAAATCAAGAGTAAAGTATTCGTCTCCAGATTGAATGTAGAAGAATTTTTCACCAGTCAAACCGAGGTCGTCTTCCATTATCTTTTTAAATGGGAAACGTCGAACCTCTTCCGTTCTGTACTTGGTTTCAAACTCACAGTACTTTAATATTTCTTGATTCTTCTCCATAATTACACCTTGATAGGTTTATAAAACGATGGCATGGTCCACCACATATCACGTTACAGCATAAAGAGAACAGTGTCAAATTTATTAATTAAGTATCAATTTAAGCTGAGTAGCCATGGTTATGTCGTGGATAATATGACATATAATGAAAGTTCCAATGCCGATTCTTCTCCTGGTTAAGTAAGAAAGAATAACATACGCACCCATCAAGAAAGCGGCAAGAGTTCCTTGATATATATGTCCCATACCGAAATTGTAGGCGCAAAAGAGCATAAAAGTATAGATGATATATTTGGGCTGAATATACTTACTTAAAAGAACAATAGGAAGAACAAAGAATGCATCTTCCCAATATACTCCTAATAATTGAGTTAAGCTCATTTTGTTAGTGATATAAATTAATGCTTTGGGTATTAAATGGGGGAAGAAATAAAAAAATAGACCTCTTAAGAAACAACTAATTGCTTCTATTTTTAGAAAAATCTTTATACATCCCCAATTAATTTTTAGTTCATAGGGCCACTTGTAAAGGATATACAGCAACAAAGCTGGTCCAATAATTTGCGCCCAGTCGATCATTCCAAACTTTCCTGTACATACGTGATCATTTCAGGGAATTGTAAAGCAGTAAGTCTACCTAGTTCTTTGTATTTGTATGCGCAGCCAGTATCAATACAAGCATAGTGATCGGTCACAGTAGCAAAGTAATCTCTAGGAGTATGTCCAAAAACATTATAGATATCTGGAATAATTTTAGGATTCATCTCTCTATTCCAAATAATATTTTCCTGGAATAGTTTAATTTGTTGTTTTCTTTTATCTTCTCCCCACTTCCAAACGGCTGCGGCTGAAGAGTGAGTAATCAAAAGATGCTGACCTTTGTCATTTTTGACATCTTTGAATTCCAAAAAATAAGGTAGATTTTGAACATATTTAATATGCTCCTCTAAAACATCCATAGCAAAGACTTTAGTAGGAACACCTCTGTCGTCTAATTCTTCTTCCAAAAATTCTTCGTAAGAACAAAGAGTTTCAAAACCACCTTGAGGTAGCCAGCTTCCCATTCCTCTTGGAATGTTTCCTGTTTGTTTAATATGATCAACGGCATTATGGACAGTGTATTGATAATTAATATTTCCCATGTGAAGGCCAAGCATCATGTCTTCATGATTTCCACGGATACAATGAACGTTATTATCAATGGCCCATTGAATAACTTTTCTAGAATCTTTACCTCTGTCGATAAGATCTCCGCAAAAAGCTATCCCTTTGTCTAATTCTTCTTTAGGGATCTTTTTTAATAGAGCCAGGAAAGATTTATAACAACCATGGATGTCTGTAAATATAATCATAAAAACCTCTTATTATTCTTTTTTAAAAGTTTTATTTATTCTATGAAGATGTTTTGCTTTGCCATTTTCATCTAATTTCTCCAACACTTCTAATTTGTAAGTGCTGTTTCGAGTATGGAATAGATACTCATTATCTATTTGTTCTATTTTTTCAACTGGAGTGGTACGTACAGATCTTGTTCCAAACTCAAGACCTTTTCCAAGAAGATTAAAGTCTTCTCCTTTGGTGGGTAACTTTTCTGTTACTCCAAGAATCTCATCAGTTCTTAAATTGTTGTGATTAGATCTGACCTTAGTTAGTTTTACTTTATACATTATTTGCTCTTATCTTCTGTAAGTTTAGCTTTTTTAAAAAGAATCTCGCCAAGAACCTGACCTTTGTGTTCCAATAATGGATTAAATTTCTTTTTAATGGCTTCTCTAAGATGATCTTCTGCAGGATTCTCTGCAAATTCATTAAGCTCTGTTCCCTTAATTGTAACCAGTTCTGCATCAGTTAAAGGAAGATCGCTTACTTTTCCTACTTGAACTATACATTGAAAATCATTAGTAAATCTAGGTAGATCAAATTTCAGCACTTTTATCTTAATTTCTTTCATTTATTTCTCCTTAAGCTGTTAATTGATTAAATCTTTTTTTGACATGTTTCATTTCAGTAACAGTATGTTTCTTAAGTTTAATTTTACCTAAAAAACCTTTAATTTTCTCAAAGGTAGTCGTTTGTTTTTCAACCTCTAAAATTACTGTCTTATTATTTACTTTCATTACAGTTCCTTTAATTTCCTTTTTAGCAGCGTCGCTAAAGAAACTCTTTGTATCACCTATTTTCATTTTGTACTCCTTCATGATGTCTTGGGATTAGTTCTTGTAAAAAACTTCTATCCTTGCTGAAAATTGGAGGATCTACTACAACCCATCTACTTCTAGTAGCACCTTCTTTTTCGTATGTTTCTTTTATAATAGCACGACCACGTTTTTGGCCAACAGGATAATCGTTCCAGTTTTGACCTTTTTCGTGAATCATATCTTGTTGTTGAGATCCATTCTTGCCATGTAATTCTTTATGAGAATAAAGACTTTGAGCTACCATCTGAATAGAATTCTTAGTAGCATCTTGCTGTCTCCAAATAAAATAATTCTCAACTTCATTTGGATCTGGAATAGTAAATACCCTGGAATCAAATAGAGGAACTTTATAATTTTCCTTTCCTTCAAACTTGCTTCTTTTAACTCCAATCAAAGGAGCTGCAATTCTATGCATAGCTCCAGCAAAAGCCGAAGCAGCCATAGCTGCGCTGATAGAAGCTATTTTTTGTACGTTTCCTTTAAGATAAGCGTCAGTAGTTATCTTGTCAAAATCAGTTAACAATAAAGAGATTTCGTCAGATTGAACAAAAGCTACTTTACATCCTTGGATATTTTCACAAAGAACCTTTGCTGTGTAATCCATCATTTCTATTAGATCAGTATCAAAAGGTCTTTCAAAGCCTCTTGTAAATGTATGAAAAGCTTTTCCGTCCAATCTAATTAAAGTATAAGTTCTTCTAGGAAGAAGAATTCTTGTTCTGTGTTCATATTGTTCTTTCATTCTTGCGCCAAGTGCGTCATGCATATCAATCTCCTCTGACGTATTCGATCTTCTTTCTTCCCTCTAACTGGAAATATACCTTATCGATAAATCACCCACTTGATGTTTATTTGTGGGTCTCCCCTTCTCTCTTTTATACAGTAAGTCAATCTCTTTGTCAATCAGATCAAATAAAGTTTGCTTATCGATATTGGAAGTTTTGATATTTAACAACAACTTATGACGCTCTTTGTTAAAGGGAAGTTTCAATTCTCCATAATCAAATAGGTCGTTGGCTTCATAAATCAACCTAAGAGCATGATACAATCCCTTAAATTCCACTCCAGCATTTGCCATGTTTCTTTGACGGTAGCCATAAGTTTTCAGTTTTTGTCTAATTGTCTCTCTGACATATTCTACCTTTACGGTATTTTGATACAGTCTTTGGGCAATCTTTAAGGAAGGAACATATTTATTGTTACCAGTCCTAGATTCAGTAAAAGTAATCATGTCATTATCTTTAGCATATTCCTCAATATCTTTCCATATCTCATTTAATCTAAGGTGTCGATGATATGGTTCTAAAAATTTAAGTAATTCTTCTTGAACCTTGTAATGATTAATATTGATTCCATACCTCTTGTATTCTTTTTTGATAAATCCCAAAAATGCTGAGATGTCATTAACCAGTAGATTCTCTCGCATAAGTCTGAGATTTTGCATATAGGGAGAGTCAATAAGAATCTTATCTTCGGGCGCATGTAAGAGTTCCATACAATTAAAATCACCCGACTTCAATAACTGAAAAAACTTAGTGATTGAAAATAAGGTAAAATCAATATCGTCTTTTGTATTTTTAACATTCTTCTTATTTCCAGGTTGAGTTTTATACTCAATTTCCTTACGTCTAGTTTCACCTTCATAGAACTCTTTCTTACTTGGCATATAAATACCACGAAAGTCTTGGTCTGAATTCTCTGTAGCCAAATCAAAGAAATGAGATCCAGCTTTAACTAAGAAGATAACCTCTTTATCTGGATGGTTCTCTTTGAATTTATCAAGCATCTGTTGGGCTGCTGGATTCATTTTTTAATCCTTATTTCAAAACTATTTGGATCTATTCCAACATTCCTTAATAAATTGTGGTATTTTTCCATACTCTTATTTATATAATTTATTCTATCTTTACATATAGCAGCAATTAAAGGGGATTCTTTTTTTAATTTTTCTAACTTCTTATAAGACATAAGTTTAATTGCTGGGTTCATTGAAATTTCCTATATGTAATGGTTTATCAAGGAATGATTGGTAAAATTTTTTCTTAGTCATTACTTCGTTAACAATTCTTTTAGGACTACCACTGGAAACTAACCAATACTCGTCGTAGCCCTTCCACTTGTCGGGAAGAATTTTATAATAAGAATGTCGTGCCCATTCGGCTAAACAGACTTCTAAAATCTTCATTTTAACCTCATATAGAATTTGTCTAACATTTGCTTAGCTGCTGGGTTCATCTATATTCTCCTTGGTGTCTTCTTTGAAGAGTTCTGGAGCATCTTCTATTAATTCTAGTAGCGATCCTAAATCGCTACCGTAGACCTTGCCTTTACGAATAGCCCCAACTTTATCAGGATCGATGCCTTTTATTTTAAGAGCCTCTAAAACAAACGACATTGCACTTTTTTCAACTAAGATTACGTTTAATAATTTTTTCATATCAACTCCTAATATCAATCTCCGTTTTTTTCATTCCTCTTACATATCCCAAGCTAAACCATTTATTTTCAAACATTTCTACGGTAACGAATTTATTTTCAATTCTATTATTTATATGGATCTTACCTATCTGCTGAATGGCTCTTTTATGTATTTGAATCTTCGTTTGTTTTCTACCCTTATTGGCTTTCGATATTATTTCTCTATGCTCTTTGCTCATTTTTTTACCATACATCCCGTTACCAGCACCGCTCAATGCTATTGACTTTCTTTTTCTAGTCTCATCTGAATCTTTTCTGCCTTTGTGAGCTTTAGATATCATCTTCTTGGCTTTTTGGGATAATTTTTTACCATACATTCCATTACCCTTACCCTTTAAGGGTTTTATGTCGCCAGATTTAAGTCTTTCTTTTCTGGTGTTAGATATCTTATCTCTAGTCTCTTTCGACAGTACTCTACCTAAGTGAGCTGTTCTCATCTTTTCTTTAGTTTCCTCAGAATGTTTATACAGACCTTTAGAGTTTGCATATAGCCTGCTCTTCAGTTCTTTTCTTTCACTATTACCTTGCGTCATCATATTAACTGCCCAAAGTAATTTAAAATACATGTTTTTGTTAGATCTAGTCTCGAAAATCTTAACTAAAAGTAAATGGGCGATATAGTGTTCTTTAGTTGATAATGTAATTAAATTACTTTTATTATCTTTTCCACCTAAACATCGAGGGATAATATGGTGGACTTCGCTGTATTCTAATTCGAGATACCTCTTTCTTGTTTTTCTAATTAATTTTTTATAAATATTTATATAATTCATATCATCTTCTCTAATTCTTCTCGAACTCTTTCTGGATTGCTTTTTTTATAAGATTCATTAAACATTCTTCTAATTGCCTTTTCTGTTTTTTTGTCATAAGAAAAACCAAATTTTTTTAAGTTGTTATTAAATCTAATTGCTCTCCATAATCTTAAATAATCTTCCCTTATCCTGTCTTCTGGATTTCCTACAAAGCTTATAATTTTATTTTTAATATCCGATAAACCTCTACCTGTTGGATCTAATATTTGGCCAGTACGTGGATTTTCATATAAGGCATTTATAGTTAGGTCTCTTCTTTGAGCATCTTCTTCCAAAGTACCTATTTCAACTGATGTTGGTCTACGGCTATCGAGGTATACGGATTCTTTTCTAAAATTTGCTATTTCATATTGTTCTTCACCTTTACTTATATTTAAAACCAAGAAAGCTTCGCCACATTCTTTAACTTTCCATCCATTTTTTTCAAACAATGGTTTAGATAATTCAATAGGAACATCCGTAACTATATCGTAATCTTTTGCTTCAATACCCAGAAAACCATCTCTGACGCAACCTCCTACGAGGTAATTATTTTCAGAATGTTGACCTAATAAATAAAATATATATTTAACTTTACTGTTCATTAAAATCTCCCATCACAAATGTTGTCTAAATTTCTTCTGATTAAAATACAAGCCATTTTATTAGAATGCTTGGTAACTAGTTTTTGATCATTTTTGTCAATCTCTTTAAAGTCTTCATTCTCTTTCAAGAAATCAATAATGATATCGTGATTAAATTCTTTAATCAAAGTACCAAAGACCTTACCTTTTTCTTCAGGGATACCTGTTTTAGAGATAACGTTTCTAAGTCTATTGTCTGTGATAAAGAGTTCAATTTCATCTCTATATTTAACAAGATGCTCTGGAAACGGCTTAGATTCTTTTTTAGTCTTAGTTTTACCTACACCGTGTTTTTCATTGAAAGCTTCGTTTTTATTCTTCAAAAGAAGCCTTTCTCCATTTGGACAATATAGAGATTTCTTTGTTCTGATTACAACACCTTCGCAATCATTACCTTCAATTGAAGGCAAATCAAACATTGCAGGAATTGTTGTTGCAAATTTATTTTGATAAGCTAAGCACTCGTCCAGTTTTCCTTCAAAAAGAATTGGAGTAAAAGGAACTCCATTTAAAACACAAACAGTATTCATAGCAGTTACATCAATATAAGAACCATTTACTTTAATGTCAAATATTATAAATTCGATGTCGGGACTGTAGTAAACGTCTGAATTAATCCCTTTAACTCCATTTATTTGTTCAACATCTTCATGAGGATAATTTCCTCCACAAAGTTCTCCGAAAACAGCGATTTCTGCAACGGCTCCATTTACGTGCTCTTTTATACTTTCAAAAACACCCAAAATTTTATCACTATATTTTTTCACCACTACGTCCGAATGAAAAAATCCTTGGATTTTATCTTCTTCTAAAAAACTCTGTCTTTTAGCTATTTTGATTTCTTTGCCATCTGTATAAAAAGCGAAGTTAGATCCATGAATTTTCTCTTGGACAACGAATAGTTCTCCAGGGAAATAAGCCCTAATCTTATCTACGTAAAGGCTCCTATAAGAATTCTCAATTGACGAATACTTTTTAAACTCCATTTAATTCTCCTTTTAAGTTTTATTAGTGTCGGGAGCGTCCATTGTTCAAAAATCATTGGGTATGCACACCCTCCGCTTCTCCCTGTGGATTCGCCGACCCGACTTTAGATATCCTATCAAAATTAATACACCTCGTCAATAAGTTTTTTTGACGATATAAAATAGAAGCAATCTTATTGTAAAGAGGAATAAAATATGCCATTTAGCGTAGCCGATAGAAAGACAATTACAAAGAAAATGCTTGACATTCCTGAAGAAAATGACCTAGCAGCAGATAATGTCGCAGCGCTCCAGGAAATTATAGACGAGCTAAAGGCTCAAGATCTAGCTACTAAGACCAATTTTTTTGATCCTTCAAATGCTTTAGTTACTAGCTATCATGCTGAATTTGCATTAGTAAATAGTGAACAAAGAACCGATATGACGGAATCTCAAGTAGTAGATTCTGCAAAAAGAATCTTAGGAAATGCATTTTTTCCAAATGATTTAACTGTTCCAATTGCTGGACCTCCTGCTATTCCAGATGGAATATGGAAGGAATTTAAATCATTTGCAGGAAATTTTGCAAAAGGAAGAACTCAAACAGGTGGAGTTGGGCCAACTGTTCAAAAAGAACAAGATCTTATAGATGCCATAAATACCGCAGTCATAACAGTAGAAGCTTTAACTGAAATCAATAGAGTTACAGGTCTGGAATGTACTGTAATTCCAGAGGTTTTTATTGGTTTTTGTACTCCTACGGCTACTCCCGATACGGAAGTCCAATGTGGAATTGAAGGTGGAGTTTGGACCCCTCCTTCCCCTGCATCTGACGATATCTCTGTAGATGCCCCATCTGTCGCTGCTTTGGCTACTTTGGATGCTGCAATATCAGCATGGGAAACATTTATAAACGGAATGATCCCAATAATTGCTGTGGGAGATTCAGATTCAGGTAGAGAAGCCTTAAATGTGGCTTCGATTGCCGATGCCAATAATGCGAAATCCGTAATAGATACATGGCAAGCATTGGCCAATTTTGACCAGGGAGCTTTTTCTGTAGGCTCATTCGCTCCTGGAACTTGTGCTACTTTTGACGGAACAGACCCAAGTACCTTAAATCCTACAAGATTGAGACAAGCTGAATTAGATATTTTAAAAACTGAAATTACTGCCAGGGAAGCTTTTCTTATAACTAGAGATGGAGAACTCGTTGCTAATTTGGGAGATATTACTCAAAATGCAGATGGATCTATAGCTTCTCAAAGTGGTCTTTATGGTGATAGATACACTGCGTTAGATTTAAGAATCAATTTAATTGGGGGATTCTTATCAAACCAATTTGGTAGAGAGCTTGGTCAAAGAGCACAAACTGAGGATATTGATAACAATAACGCTGCCTTGGCTCTATACGAGACCAGTCTTAAGGTGTCGAAATTTATATCAGCAGGTAACGAAACAGCCATAATTCATGTGGAAGACAATACTGAATTCAACGCTTTGGATGACGTCTTTATAGTCTCTGACAATCAAGACGAACTTACGGCTCAAGTTTTGTCTAAAAATGGTTCCAATCAAGTGGTTATAAATATAGTTATTTCAAATAGATATAACGATGTTGATAATTCCAGAATAGTTAAAGACCTGACGTAATCTTATAATGAACGTTCATTAGTCCCACCTTTTTATAATCAAGGAAATATTAGAATATGAGTGGTAACAGATTCGCACAACTTCTTTCGACAGGAGGATCTTCATCAGAAGTAAATCTTCCTAAGACTCCTTCTACAAAAGCTTCTTTAGGAAATGGAGGTGCGGCAAAAAATCACGATAGAGATACTTTTTTCAGATCTATATCAATAAAACCAGAGAATTGGAATAAACTTTTTCCATATAGATTGATTATTGTAAAGCCAAATAGATCGGGTTCTTACGATACAATTTCGGGCCAAAGAGAAGCTGCTGGAGGAATCGGCGGAGATCTTGATAAAACAGAATTTACCTTACCAATTACTCCTCAAGATTTAAGTATTTTAGATCCATTTGCCATAAGTATATCTGCTACTCTCAGAGGTATAATTGAAGAGCACAATGGAATTAAATTTAAAATGATTAAATGTGCTGGTACTACAGGTATTTGGCCAGCCAGATCAGATGCTCCTCCAGTTAGTATTCCAACTATTCCAATTGGAGGTGGCGCAGGTGCTGGTGTAAATTCTCTTACAGCAGGAACTAGAGAAGCTTTTGGTGATCTAATCGATTCTGGTAAAGAATTATTTGGTTTTGATTCTGCAGATCTCTCTATTAATTCACCAAATGATACTGGATATGAATTACTTCTTCAACTTGAACAGTTTTTGGAAGCATACGTTACGGCTAAAAAAGATCCTGCCAACAATAATTGGAGATTGGCTTTTGATAACGCAAAAGATAATGAGACTCTTTTGGTTGTCCCAACTCTATTTACACGTAGAAAATCTGCAGCCAGCCCATTGGAAGGAACTTATCAATTTGAATTAAAGGCTTGGAAAAGAGTAACATTAAATAATATAGTTGAAGCTGCTGATGGAGTAACTGATTTAAGGCTTGGAAAAGATGGAAATTTTTGGCAATCAACTTTAGATAAATTAAGTCAAGCTAGAAGACTTATAAGTAGAGCAAGAAATGTAATTGCCGCTGTACGTAATGATATAAATGGTCCTCTTGATGCAATGAGACAAGTTGTTATGGCCGTTAAGGATATTGCAGGTGTTGTTCTTTCTTTGATTGATTTGCCAAATCAAGTAGCTAATGATTATAGAAAATTTTTTGCAGAATCAAAACAACTTCTCAAGACTATTTTTGAATCTGAAGGTCAATCTTCAGAAGTTTCAAAGGCTTTTAAAGATTTAACAAAAGTTCTAGACCAAAAGAAAGGAGCCGCTGCTTTAACTGGATCTAACGCAATTGCCTCAGGGATTACAACTTCTGCAGAATCTATTTTTGATGATCCTGTAGCTAACTTTGACTTTTTTGATGCAGTTACTATTGATACTATTCCAGTTACTACTGAAATTAATGAAGCTATTCAAGATGAAATTGACATAGCTACAGCTTTGACAAACGACGATTTAGCAGAACTAAGACAAACCTTGTTAGATATTGCTTCAGATTTAGAAGATAGTTTTGGAGCTGGCAGTGCTACTTTCGCTTCTATTAACGGAAGAGCTGAACCAACTCCAAGAACAAGACCTATGTCAATTGAGGAATTTGAAATTATAGCAGCTTTTCATGAATTTATTCAGGCTCTTGATAGTATGACAAGTGTCGAATCTTTTGAGGAATCTCTTGCTAATAACGAGACAGTTAATACTAATAAAATAGCTTTTGTTTCAGATTTGGCTGTAACTAATGAAATACCTTTTATTGAACCAATTAGTAAGATTTTGATACCGCTTCCTTTTGGAGCAACACTTGAACAAATAGCTCATACTTTTTTGGAAGATGCTGATAGATGGAATGAGATAGCTACTTTAAACAATTTAAGATCACCCTACATTGATGAAGAAGGAACAAATCAACTCTTTTTATCAAATGGTGGCGGTAGACAATTGAATATAAATGACGGAAGCGACCTTTGGATTGGCCAGAGAATTGAACTATTTAGTAATACAGTTCCTCTTTTTTTTAGAAAAATTATTAGTGTAGAACAGATTAGTCAAGATAATTGGTTAGTTACGGTAGATGGAAAGGCAGATCTTAACAAAATGAAGACTGCAAATAACGCTTCAATGACAGCTTTTCAATCAGGGACTGTAAATAGTCAAGACAAAATATTTTTACCAAGTACTTTACCTGCTCCTGAAAATAGCGATCTAAATATAGCTACTTTTCAAGATACAGACAATCCTTTACTTGGATTGGCTAAAGTTGATTTCCTTTTAACTCCAGATAATGATTTGGCTTTAAACAATCAGGGTGACGCAAGAATAGCCAACGGATTAACAAATTTAATACAAGCTATGAAATTAAAGGTAATTACTGAAAGAAATTCATTATTTGATCACCCAGGATTTGGACTAGGAATATCTGTTGGATCTAGCATTGCCGATATAACAGGTCCACAGTTATTGAACGATTTGACAGCAATGGTAGTTAGTGATTCAAGATTTTCTAGTATTAGAAGGCTTTCTGTTAATTTTAGAAACGGCGCTTTGTTTATGGATTTAGCAGTTAACTTACAAAATGATTCTGGAATATTACCTTTAAGTTTTCCTTTAGGAGTAAGATAAGATGGCAACACCTGAACCAAAATCAAAACAGCAGCTCTTGGGAGATATGTATGATGTCTGGCTCAATAAAATTGGGGCAGCAGACTTAAATCCTGGATCTGTAATGAGTAGTTTTTTCGAGGCTGCTGCTCAAAATGACTTCAGAGTTTCTGGAGATATTCTTGCTATTCTAAGTTCTTTTAGCGTAGATAGAGCCGAAGGAGAAACTCTACAAAGACTAGCTAGAGATGAAGCTGTTATTCCTAAAACTTCTAGAGTTTCTACTGGTGTAGTAACTGTCACTGATTCATCTTTTACTAAAATATCAACAAAAGTGTACGCTGGTGCTGCTGCTCCAAACGCAGGTAGTACTATCTTGTTAGTTAGTGATGCTTCTTTATTTACAACTACTGGAGCAATTCACATCGGTAGAGGTACAGCAAATGTAGAAGGGCCAATTAGTTATTCTAGTATCGTTCAAATTGGATCTTTCTTTCAAATCAATTTAGATTCTCCTACTACTAAATTTCATAATTTATCTGAAACTGTAATTCTATCTCAAGGTGGAAACAGATCTATACCTGCAGGAACTATTGTTAGATCTCCTGGTGTTGGAGATAGTCCTGACGTAGATTTCTCTGTCGTTAATACTGCTACTTTACTTGATGGTGAAACAGATTTATCTGATGTTTCGGTTGTTGCATTACAACCAGGAGATGATGGAAATGTACCTAGAGGCGGTATTAGAGAATTTTCTGCCGAACCGTTTCCAGGAGCCACGGTTCAAAATCCTTTACCTTATACTACAGGTCGAGAAAAAGAGACTGACGAAGAATTAAGAATAAGAATTAAAAGAGCAAGACAGACTAGAAGTTTAGGTACTGAACTTGCCATTATAGATGCAGTCATAGGAGCTGTTGCTACTGACGAAAATGCCTCTATTATATCAGCAACAATCGTTAGGGTTTCTGGTGGAGAAGATAATTTTACAACCCTTGTTGTCGATAACGGAAAAGGATATGAAGAAATATCTCAAGGTGTTGGACTTGAAACAATTATAAACTCTGCACTTGGTAGTGAAACAGATCTTCAACTTCAAACTGGTGGACAACAATCTTCTATATCTAAAGCATTTATTGAAAGTAATGTAGACTCTCCATTTTCTGTTAGTGGTCTTGATAGATTGGCTCTTTTAGTAGATGGAGTAAGAAGTGAACATATCTTTGCTTCTGAAGATTTTAGATCTGAAGGAGCTGCTACTGCTTTTGAAATTATATCTAGCGTAAATGGAAATTCTGATTTATTATACAGTGCCAGGACTAGCGAAGATGGATCTAAAGTTGTCTTTTTTGCCAAATCAGAATCTCAAGATACTATTCAAGCGGTTACTCCAACTCAAGGCACTGATGCTGGTGCTAATATGAATCTTCCTACAAATGAAGTTCAAACAATTAGACTTTTCAAAAACAATATCCCTCTTACAAAAGGTGGTAAAAAAGCTATTATTATTTCTCAAGATCAAAACTTATGGTCTAATACAATCACTACTGGAGACGATTTAACTATTGGAGTAGATGGAACTGACGAAATTGCATACGCTTTTACTGATGCAGACTTTATTGAAGAAGGAACCTTCACTACTGTTTCTAAAAATAACAGTCTTGCTTCTTGGGCTAATGTAATAAATACTAAAATAACAGGAATTACCGCCACGGTTAATGGAAACCAGTTATTGTTAGAAAGCAATATTGGAAGAAATTCTAGGGCTAATGTTACTATCAATCCTTCAAGCACTTTAGTAACAAAAGGAATGTTCAGTACTACTTTAGGATTAATTTCAAGTGGCCTTGATTCTGATTTTACTCTTTCTAGAAATACTGCTCAATTTAAACTTTTAGAAGCATTGGATTCTCAAGATACATTAACTGCTGGTACTAGTAGGTCTGAAGCAGAAATTGTAAGTGCTTCAATTTCAGGTGGATTAGTTACTTTAATTTCTCAAGCAAATATCTGGATTCTTGTTGACGATAAAGATGCTTCTTTCATAAATCACGGTGCTAAAAATGGGAGTGTTCTAACTATAGATAAACCTACTCCAAATGAATTAAGATTTACAAGTTCTATTGCAGGGGCTTTTACTAATGTTGCAATTGGAGATTGGATGATAACTCATTCTCCAGACATAGCTGCAGCAAATAGAGGAGACTGGAGAGTTGATACCAATACTGGAACAGCAGTAACAGTAAAAGTTCCAACTTCTGTTGGGTCTGGAGAAGTTGTAAATATTGTAATTGACGGAATAGCTTTTGCTAGAAGTCTTGCTCCACTACAAAGAATTTCAATTCCTGCAGCAGCTTATACTTTATCTACATTATCTGTTATTGTTAATGATCAATTGACTTCTGCTATTATGGAACAACAAAGAGAAGAGTTTTTAGTATTAAAAACTAAAACTAAAGAAGTAGATAAAGGAGCCTTAATGATCGTAACTTTCGATCAGCAAGGAACTTTCTTAGGATTTTCAGAAAATACCTTAAGTGTAAATACAGTAAGTCATACTCCTTTCTTTGAGTCTATCAGTAGTAATATTGGAGTTCCTGATTTTGTTCATGACTCTGTAGCTGCAGAAGTAGCGGCAAATCCTCCTGATACAAATATTTCATCTTTTACTTCTGTATTAGATTTTTCTGTATTGGTTGAACCTAATCAAATTTTAAACTTTTTAGATGATTATACTACATTTAAAACTTCTGATTCTGCAGATGTTTTTGTTCAAATAGATAATATTTCTGGAACAACCATTGATGTAGAGAATAGTAATCTTTTAAAATCATTGCTAGTTGGAGAAAGATTCTTTACAGCTACTGGTTTTGACTTTGGTAACGAAGACGATTTAGTTGTTGTTTTAGATAGAGACTTTGTAAATAAAACTTTTTCTATTCCTTTACATAGAACAATTACTGCGAATAACACATTACCTTTTTCTCCTACTTCGTTTAATGCTTATGACACAGAATCAGGTCCTACTGCAGTTATCTCTGACACTTTTGGAACAGATTTTGACTTTGATAACTTCAAAGTTTTAATGAAAGCAAGAAATTTCTTAAATCCTACAGGCAGTCTTAATTCTATCATTTATAGATCTGCACTTTTAGGAAGCCTTGGAGAATCTTATACTGTAGGTTATGTGTATCCTTCAGCTCCATTATCAGGAATTGGAAGTACAGCTACCAGTGGCCAATTAGTAAATATTAAAATTAATTTAAAATCTGGATCTGTAATTTCTGGTCTTACTTTTGATCAAACAACAGAATTCAATGTTACTGTTTCTAATATTGGAGCTACTGACGATGTTCAATATGTTCATACTGGTCTTGGTGCAGCTCCTGGATTCGGTTCAGTTTCTACTGGAGATATCATAACTATTAGAGGTGGTGTGATTACTGGTGGAATCAGTTTAGCTAACCAAGGTACTTTTAGAGTTAAATCAGCTACTCCAACTTCGATAACAGTAGAAAGACCTGCTGGAGAAGCAGTAGGAGAGTTAAGTAAACTTTTATCTAATACAGCAAATATGGATGTGTATTCTTTAGATACGACTACAGCATTAGAAATAGTTACTTTTGTAAATGAAAATATTTCAGATTTCTTATCTGCTGAATTGTCTCCTGAAGACCCTATATCTACACCTAACGATGGTTCTGGATCTATAGATTTAAGTACTCAAGACGATTTAGGGTTTGTTAATGGAGATAGCATACAATTAGTTGATGGATTAAATTGGATTCAATCTTCTAATATAACTGGTAGTCCTCAATTTACTTTTAAGAAAGCCTTAACTTTAAGTGCCACTTTCGCTTATGACTTCACTGATGGTGAGGAAATGCAATTTATACCTACTACTGCAGATCAAACTTCAAGATTTTTGAATGTTCTTGGAGTCACTGGATTTACTTCTCTTGGTACTATCACTACATCTGATAGAAACAAAAGAGTTCAAATTGCATCTCAAATATTAGGTTCTAATGGAGCAGTTCAAGTTACTGGAGGTACAGCAAATGGAGCTTTCGCTGATGTTGTTGGAACTTCAAGTATAATTGATAGTATTTTTACAAAAACTAGAATTGATAATTCTTCCAAGAAAGGCTTCTATGGTGGAAACTGGGTTAATTTAACTGCTTCAAATTTACAGAAAAAAGAATCTGGAATTGATATAAATGCTGCAGTTGAAGTTCAAATCAATACTCCAAATACAGGAGAAAATACTATAATCATGAGTAGTTTACCAGACAACGCTATTGGTTTTGGTAAACCTAGAACCCATGTTCTTACAAGAGAAAGTATATTTGCAGTAGAACAACACAATGGATTTGTTGCAATTTCTCATGATGGAGTATCTACTGATCCAGATTTTTCTAAAACGTTAGATTTAGACCATACTATAGGCGATACTTTTGATATAGAAATAGATGCAGATGATGCAAACATAATGAAAATTGTGAGAACTGCTGGTACTGCAATTTTTCAAGAAGTAGAAATTGGAGATGATTTTACAATTGCTGGACCTTTTGATTCTTCTAATCAAGGTACTTTTAGAATTATAGCTAAAAACGCAACTGGTACTGAACTTTCCATGAGAAACTTAGCACCAGGAGTAGGTGAAACTGGAGTCGTAACTACTGGAGCAAATGACATTACTGCATCTGCAGAAATTAGAGAAGGAGATACTGTAGTTATTGGAAGTCCTTTCGCTATTATAAATAGAGGTCAATTTAGAGTATTTAAAGTATTTAACAATACTATTTACATTAAAAATTCTGTAGCACTAGAAGAAATCGTAACTCTTGCAGATAACTTTATTGTTACTGGAGCTGCTACTGGATCTCAATTTGACATAACAGTTACCGATGGATTAATGACTTTAACTGTAAATGTTGCAGGAGCACCAGACGCTGATTTTAGTACTGTTACTTTAGGTGATGATCTTATTTTAGGAAGTGACTTTAATGCAGCCAACCAAGGTACTTTTAAAATTATTCAAAGTACTTCAACTTCTGTAATTGTGGTAAATATAAATGCAGTTGCTGAAGGACCAATAACTTTAACTGGTGCAACTCAAGTTCAAATACATAATCCTGCAATGTTGTTTACTCAATACGATGGAGCTGTTGCTGGAGACACTATTAGAATTGAAAGTGATATTCTTGGTGCAGCTAATGAAGGAACTTTTGTTATAAATAGAATATTAGACAGCAATAGAGCAGTAGTCACTGAAACTATGGTTGTTGCTGCTTCGACTCCTCTTGCTAGTCAATTTGAAGAATTCAAAGTTGTTGAAGGAATTGTTTACGCTGGCATTAAAAAAATTCATACCCTTTCAGTTAATCCAACTAATCCAAAACAAGCTGATATAATTTTTGAAGGAATAGAACAATTTAATAAAATAAATAGTATAGGTGGAGTAAATCTTTCAATTCAAAATAGATTTTCATATCCAACAACATTACAATCTGGTTTAGACGGATACAGATTCCACACAGGACTTATTGGTTTATCCAATAGAATTGTATATGGAGATCCTAGAGATAGATCAACCTTTCCAGGAGTATCTGCTGCTGGAGCTGAGATTAATATTGAAGGACCTTTAGTAAGAAGAATTCAAGTATCTATTTCTGTTAGAGTTAATACTGGAGTTCCATTTCCTAATGTTGTAGATCAAATTAGATCTGAAATCTCTGCTTTAATTAATTCATCTCCAATTGGAGCTTTTATAGCAATTAGTGATATCTTAAACGCCGCAAGTGTTGTTCCTGGAGTAACTGCGGTGTCTGTTGATATCCCTAACTTTTCTGTAACGGAAGATGTTATAATTATTAACCAAAAAGAGAAACCTCTTATTTTCAACCCAGTTACCGATATATTAGTTAGTCAGGCAGGTACATAATGGCTACTAAAACCAAAGAAGAAATTGAAAAAGAACGTTTACGTAAATTTCTAAACAAAGCAATTAGAGGAAAAAACGTCGATGCGGTACTAGAGGCTTTATCTACTGGTGATGCTCACAACGCACGTACAGCAGAAGCTGTACATGACCAGCTTTTTATTGTTACTGCCGAAGGTCAATTTTTAGATCAAAAACTTGCAGACAGTGGAGTTGTAAGACCAGGAGATGTTGGTTTATCTGACGAAGCTTTTAGAGAACTTGGTATCACTATTACTGCACGTAAACAAGTCAGAGATCTTATTAGTGAAGTTTTAGAGATATTTTATGGGCCAGAAACATCAAGAGCCACAGCTTTAACTGATCTTGTTGAACCTTATTTTCTAGAAGATGGAGACAATCTACTTGTCAAATTAGACGATTCTACTGAAGCTCAAATAATTTTCAGTTCAGATGATTTTACAAATATAAATGCAGCGACTGCTCAAGAAGTAGCCGATGCTATTACTAAGTCATTTAGAGATCAAGGACTTTCTGCAAGTGCTTTGGTTTTCAATCAAGATACAGGAAACTTTGTTAGACTGATTTCTGGAACAATTGGTCCAGCATCATCTTTGGTTGTTAATGGAGGTAAGGCTCAAAACGTATTTAGATTTCCCCAAATTAGAAGCACTTCCAATACCTCTTTAACTCAATGGACTCTTTCTATAGAGCCAGGTTCTATTATTAGATATACTTGGACAGGTGGACCAAATCCTTCTGTTGGGAAAATTAGAGAAGGAGATTATGCCAATGTGTTTGGAACTTCTTTTGATCTATTAAATAGAGGAACATTTGATGTTGTGGATGTTCAAGGTGGAACTATAGGAAATGCCTTCGTAGATGTTTTTAATCCAGTTGGAGTAGCTGAAGTTGTTGTTCAAGGAACTGATAATGCTATTCTTTTCTTTCAACCTGAAAGAAGAACTTTAAATAGTGAAACAAGATTTACAGCATTATTTCAAAGTACTCCTGGAGTTTTACAAATATTTTTACCAGCCACTACCAGAATTGTTAGAAGATTTAGAGAAGGAGCTGCACACATACCTCCAGATGCTACTTTAAGTTCAGAATTTCAAGGTCCATTTCTATTTAATCCAGATGAAGCTGGTATTACTATTACAGAAAATAGTACTGAATTAGACCAAGAAATTAATAAAGGTCAGTCTTTTAGGATTATAGATACTAAAAATACTGTAGGAGAAATACCTGACGATCAAGGTTTTGTTGTATTTGATTTTGGAACTTCTAATGAAGAAAGCCCTGTTAGATATATTGGTAGACCTTCAGCTACTAGTTTAGCTTTAGATCCTTCCCATATTTTTAGATTTGATCATGCTGCAGATTCTGACATTACTTTAATCTCTGATAGAAAGAGCCATGTTCCACTTGAAGACGGAAGTGATTTTCCTGCATTTTTAACAGGATCTGTCTCAGGTAGAATTTTTGCAGAACAATTAATTCAAGAACTAGTAGCCACAGGTATAACTTTAATTATAACAATCTTGTTTCCAGGAGATGTAGGGCTTTCTAAGTTTGGTACTGAAAACTCAGACAAAACATATGTTTGGGGTGAATAAAAAATGTTTATATATAAAATAACTAATAATATTAATAATAAAATCTATATAGGACAAACTGTTAGATCTCTAAAAGAAAGATTTTTGCAACACCAAGCTTCTTGTAATGCTAAAAATAGTGCCATCAGTAATGCTATTCAAAAATACGGTAAAGAAAATTTTATTATAGAAGAAATAGATGGAGCAAATTCTTTAAGTGAACTTAACTATTTAGAATGGCTATATATTCATAAATTTAATTGCATATCTCCTAATGGATACAATTTAAAAGAAGGTGGTGGATCTAAAGGAGCTTTGTGTCAAAAAATTATAAATAAGATAAACAAAACATTAAAAGGAAGAAAAATTACTCCCAAACAAGCGAGAAAACACAAAAATGCTATGGCACGCAGAATGAAAATTTTTGGTCCTAATAAAAAATCTATGGAAGCTCTAGATAAAAGTAGAGAAAAGCAAAAAAGACCTATAAAATGTAAGATTACAGGAAAAGTTTTCAATAGCGTATCAGAAGCTTCTAGATATCTCAACACTGCCACTAGCAGTATTTGTAAAAATTTAAAAAATAAAACAAATTCAGTTAAAGGATGTGATTTTGTTTATTTAGATCAAATAGAAGAGAAAATAAAACTACCTTCTAAACAAGGAAGAAAAAGAATATATTTTTGTCAAAAAAATCATACTTATATATATGGAGATAAGGAACTATCTTTATATTTGAATATAAATGTGTACACAATACACAACAGGGCAAGAAATATAAATAAATTAAAAGATTTCATCAACAGATACAACATAAAAATAGTACACTAAAGGAAAAATAATGGCAAGGTCAGTAACAATTCCAGGAGCCGCAGTAAAGGTAAAAATAAACGGCAAAACATTGCCGTCTATTCAAAGTATGTCTTGGGTAATTGACTATGGAGAAAAAGCTATCTACGGTATTGATAGTGAGTTTCCTCAAGAAATAGCAACAACAAAGCAAACCATTAAAGGTACTGTTCAAAATGTTAGAATTAGATCTTCTAAAGGATTACAAGGAATCAACTTAGTTCCTTTAATCCAAAATTTCCTTACTGGCCAATATCACGAAATGAGAGTAGTTGATAGACAAACAAATAAAGTTCTTTTAGTAGTAGAAGGCATGAAAATTTCTTCCCAAAGTTACAGTGTACCAAATAAAGGTGTTGTGACTTTTTCGTTCAGCTTTATTGGTATCGCCGCAAGAGAAGAACTTGATGAAGGTTTTGCTACTAGGAAGCGATTAGCTGTGCCTTCTTAGATGGAGCTGCTGAGTTATCTTCCTTAAAATGATTAATTACTTTTTCTGCAACACGATAATCTAATCCAACATAATTATCTGTCTGAAAGAAACAATCCCAAACCATAGTCATATCAGAGTCGTCATCCAATACAGCATATTTTGTTTGAGTATGTTTATTTTCTTGTAGCCAATCGTATATTTCATTTCCTCTTTCTTTCCCAGACATTATTGGAGTCTTACCGATAACTCTTTCTTTTGGAATACCTATATTTCCTAAGAGGGTTTGAAGTTCTTCTACTGTAGTTCCAATTCTCCAAGTAGAACTGACTACAATTCTTAGATCATCAAATTTTTCTACAATATCAATTAAATTAGAAACACAGATAGGACAAAACTCATCGCTTCTAAAAGGACGATAGTGATCAGGAACTTTTCCGTCTTTTCTAAATTTGTTAAACATTGAATTTGCTTGTACGGAGTTTAGAACTCCGTCGATGTCTAAGAATAATAGTTTCATTTAAAATTTCCTATGTGAATAAAATTATTATCGTAAGTAAAATGACAAAAAATTCCTGCAGGTATTAATAATGCTTTTATAAATAGCATTTCTTCTGGCATCCACATATTAAGTCTATGGAAGCGAACTATTCCAACACTTTTATCATCTATATATTCACAATCAATTAAGTTTCTTTCTAATTGATCTACAATAAATACTTTAGTTCCTGGCAAGTAATCCGTAACTGTACCTTGATCCATTACTCTATACTTCAATTGATTCTTCCTTATCTATTGTCTCTAAGAACTTAGTTATAGCAGGACCTTGTAAAACATAACCTGAAGCTTTTTGGTGGCCACCACCATCAAATTTAGAAGCTACTTCGGAAACATCAAAACCATCTTTACATCTTAAGCTCATTTTCATGAAACTTTTTTTAGGTGAATGATAATAAGACATAACATAATCTGCTTCTGGATATTTTTCAACAAGATCATTTCCTACATCACTCCAATGAGAAGTAGCGCATACTACAACTACTTTGTGTCCATTAAAGTTAATTAGTTTGGCTTGTCTGCAGATCATCTCTATATTTCTTGCGTCTTGAATTAGACAAATTTTTCCAGTATCTATAAACGCTTCAAGATTCCTATTTGTAAAAATGGTTTCTGTAATATCTTGAACTTTGTCCCATGCCTCAAATTCAAATGGATGACATCTTAGATGAGCGTTAAATGCCCTACTTCTATCTAGATTAAATCTCCACAAGTCTCTATCTTGAATATATTTAATAAGGTTTGGAGCAAGTAAGTCTGGATTAAAAAATTCCCAAGACAACATGGCTCCAGATTTGTCCATATTAAATCTTACAAAAACTCCGTATGGCATTTCTTCGTATTTTTCATTTTTAACAGTATGTTCACTCAAAAGTTTTGGGAATTCTGCCAAATCTGCTTTAGCAGTTTTGTGATGATCTAATACTACAACTCTATTTTTCTCGCCTAATTTTTTTAGAACATCTGCTTTTGAAGCAAAATCCAACATATAAATATACGATCCATCTTCTATTTCTGGAAGTTTAGATCCATGAGTTATGGGTATATATTCAATTTCTGGGTTTATTCCTAAAAATTTATAAGCAGACCAAGCAGAGCCAAATCCGTCAGGACATTGGCCGTGATAAAGAATGTAAATTTTCATAATATTGTCCTCGCTTTTATTCCTTTAGTGTTTAAATCTGCTATAATCTTTACTTTAATCATTAGATTCAGTTTCCTCATAAAAGTCGTTTACTATTCCAATTTCTTCCTCACTTTCGTTTTTAGTTTTATGTTCTTTTACAGCAAAAACTTTATCCAATAGATGAAGGTTGTGATCTTTGAGAGTTTCTTCTGAAAGAGTAGAATATATATATATATTAGTAAACCCCTTGTCATCACCAGTGTCTTTGTCTTTGTAACGAATTACAGAACAACCTTTTGCGTCTTTTTTTGTTACTTTTAATTTTCCCATCTTACGCCTCCTTTCCAAGCAAATCTAGGTTAAGTAAAATATCTCCAAATACCTGTTCGATATCCTTACCGTCAACATTAATTAATCTAACGCCAGAAAACCCTTCAGAAAAATTCATGAAGTTATTTGAAACTTCTTGCATGAATTCGTTTCCTTTAGATTCCATAGCATCTCCATCTTTAAATTCTTGCTTTGCATTTTTGGCAGTTTCAAGACCTTTGGCAACATCTCCTCTTAAAATTAGGATATTGTCGTAAAGACTAGATACTCCAGACACACCATAGTCTGTTCCTTTATTTCCCACAATAGTTTTGGCATATTCCATAAGATCCAAAAAATCGTTTCCACAAGCTGTGCCATAAGCAAGGCCCGAAAGAATTCCACGATCTTGAATAATGTAATCGTATTCTTCGCTTACAAGAGATGGATAAACTAATTTTTCTAGATGAATTGATCTAATAGCTTGACTGATAAATTCTCTAGATGGAGCAGTTAATTGAGCATCAAATTCATTACTGAGCATGATCTCTCTTAACTTCATTGTGAGTGGCAACAAACCAATTCCTGGTTCTTTAGTCTGTAAAACTCTTTTGCCTTGGCTAACTAAATAATCAACCAGTTTTTGGGTTTGAGTTGTTTTACCAACTCCTTCTGTTCCTTCTAAACAGATGTACCTAGCTCTTGTCATTTTCCTTCTCCTGTAAAAGTTTATATAACACTATTATAGATCCCCCTGGAACCAATAAGACTAATGTGCTCAATCCTACCAGTTCTAGTGAACTCATATTTTTAACATTATCGAGTATTTTCCTTAATTTCTTTTTTGGCATTTGTTTTTGACTTCCTTCTGTCGTATTTCTTTTTGTTTGTGTGAGTTATGGTTGGCGAAGATATAGGTATTCTTAGATCTGGCGAAACCTTGTGTCCTGAACCACCTTTTTTTAGTAGTTTCCTTAGTTTTCTAAGTCTATATCTTAATCTTTTTGGCAGCCTCATTTGGTATCTCACCTAATATTAATAGAGTTTCCAAAAGTATGTCATCTGGAGTTTTCTCCGGTGTGACATCTATGACTTTAATTCTATCTGTTTCGTAAGATCTTTGCAAGTATTTTCCTCTAGCAATATGTTGAAGCTCTAATCCTTTGGCTTCGACTGCATCTACACCTCCACCTTCAAAAGTTTCTCCACCTCGACTTTTTATTCTTTTAAAAGCCAGATCTGGATGAATGTTCAAAAAGATAGTTATTTCAGGAGCATTAAAAAGTCTATAAACGGTATTAAAAATACTTTGAATATCTTGGGGATCTAATCCATGACCCTCTGCGTATGCGTAATTACTGTCAATTCCACGATCAGAAAGTATGTAATCATATTTGCCAGACGCTCTTGCTGGACCAATTACTTGTTCTTGATGCTGTGCAACAATAGAAGCAAAACCCAATTGCATAGCTAAAGAAGTCATTTTCATTTCTGAATTCAAAATAATATTTCTAAGATTCACGCAAGCCTGATCGTGACGAGAACCGAATTCTTTGGTGTCAAGGACACTTAATCGATTGTTAAGAGTGAGATACTTTAACAAACCCTCAAAAAGCGTTGTTTTACCTGCACCGTCAGTTCCTTCAATTGTCACATACTTTGTCATTTTACGTCTCCTAGATCTGCCTTACATGCTCGGCAGTATTTATATTTTATTGCAGAAGTTCCCATTCCAACATGAGAAATCACAACTTGATCTTCTGGATGAGAACATGTTGATTGTATATCAGTTTCGTCTGATTTTTCTTCTTTTTTTGTTAGGTCGTCTAAAAAATCTAATTTAGTTAGCGTAGTACGAATGATATCGATAGCTTCAGGAACATTTTCATCATCAAAATTACACCATACATAATTGGAAGAAATATTTTGAATAGATTCAGGAGCTTCACAAGCTTTTCCTGCCCTGTCACTGTGGGAAGCATAATCGTAATATTTTACAGAATCGCCTACTTTTATGTCAAATTGGCTTTTTATATCCATTGTTTTACCTCAAATATATAATAGGCTGCAATTGGCACAAAAAAATACAGGAAATTTGTGACAAATGTTAACGCAAATACTTGAATTTTTTCAGTTTTCTTCAATTTCTTAAATATGTTATAAAAACCTACCGCAAAGATAAAGTCGATTAAAATGAAGCATAGTGTTATAAAAGTCAGTATTCTCCAATCCAAATCGATACCTCCTAATCTTATAGTAGGCGATATATGTATTAAAAGCAAATACTTTTTTAGAGAGGTAATCTTTATAGTGAGACCATCTATCCCACCTTATGAAAATCAATATAAATACAGGAACTTATAATGGCAGTTAAGCGACAAACAAATTGGTTATCACAAATGAGACTCGACGTACCTATAATGCGTGGGTTAGAGTCTGCGATAGCCAATGATTTCGATGACTTATATCGTGGTTTAGTTATTGGAGAAAGCAACACTTTTTTAATAAGAGGTTTTACTATAAATATGACTGGAGCCATTGGAAACAATGCTTCTAGTCTTCAAATGGTTGTCGAAAATTCAGCCGTAATGCATGGTACTGATGTAAATGCTGGTACTCTATTAACGGTTCCTACGGGCACTCTTGCCGAAGTATTAAACAGTGGAACAAACAATAGAGTAGCTGGATCTTTTGTTCCAGGTGCTACTAATCAAGTATCATTAAAATTTACCAGAGCAACAGATGCCGCTACTACAGATTTAGTAGCCTTTTGGAGTCCTGCTACTCAATTAGAATTTACAAAATCTGTACCTTTGGCTAGAGTTCTTGATTATCAAATAGTTGTATCTAGTACAGGTTTTGATACAGACGCAATGCCAATCGCCTTGGTTGTAACAGATGCTACGAATAACGTAATTTCAGTAACTGACCAAAGACCACAGCTTTTAAGATTGGGTAGAGGTGGAACTTCTACTCCAGATCCTCAATTTGAGTTTCCTTGGTCTGAAGGACGTTCTGAAAACCCTGTTACATCTACATCTTCCTTAAGTCCTTTTGAAGGCGGAGATAAACAACTTGAGACTTTAAAAGATTGGTTAGATGCCATGATGACATCTATCAAAGAGATTAAAGGAACTTCTTTTTGGTATTCTGGAGGCTCAGGCAGTTGGCCAGGTTCTATAAGTAATTTAAGAGCAGACACAGCACATTCGGTTATCAGTGGCCGTGGTAATATTTCTCACTCTGGCTCCGTAGCAGGTCGCTTAAATTGGTCTGACGATGTAAAAGTCAGATTTTTAAGTGGCGAATTAACTTATAAAATACTAGCAAATGTAGCCACCACAGATATTACCCTTAGTGATAATCAAGTAGCTTATTTGAATCTTGTAAGAGGTCTAGATGTAGTTCCTAATCTTATTTTTGTTAATGGTGCAAATACTGTCAGTTCTGTTGGAGCCGTATCGTGGACAGCAGATTTAGTGGCTGGTGACTATGTAAAAGCAGCATCTCTTGATGATAATAAATATTTTGAGATTGATACTGTCGATTCTGTTTCTCAAGTAACTCTTGTTAATAATTATACAGAAGCCAATACTGGTGCCTCAGGCGCAAAATCTAAGACAGCGTTTGGAGTTTACCAAACAGATGCAGCGCCATCTACTGATAGACATATTCAGATCGATGACAGAAAAGACGTTCCTTTAAAAGAAAATACCTATTGGTTGTTTTTCAGAGATGACAATACTGGTGGAACTCCTAAAATTTATGCTAAATTTTTGGGTTCTGAATTAGAGCAAGGTGAAACTAGGCAAATTTCTGACAACACTACCTCAGAACTTCTTTCTTATATTGGTTCTGCTGGCGAGGCAGATTCTGACCCCGATTACGTAACCTTGGCGGTAGGAGCCAAGACATCTCAAACTAATTACAATTCGGTAAACGGTGAGAGTCTAACTGTTCGTGTGTCAAAACTAACATCCATGATGGCAGATAAGGCACAAGACAAGACTATTCATCTAGCTTCAGACCATCAAAATGCAACAAACACAACAAATGGTGCAGCACAGGAATTAACATTTACTGGTGGAACACCATCAATGACCGTTTTGATGCCATCATCAACCAATAACGGAACAATAGGTATGGGTGGAACTCTGTCACTGAACGCAAATCAGTCAGCAGTATTTACCGTAAATAGAAATGCAGCATTATCGTTAGCAAATTTAACAAATTTAACAGTAGTAGACACAGATTCTGTGGTCCTAAATGAGAATACATATGTATTCGCATATCGTCTAGGTACAGATATATTCCTATGGGACGATACTGAAATAGCAGCAGATTCTACGGTATCATCAACAGCTTTTTTACAGTTCATAGTGCAACAAAATAAAACAGCACAACTAGTAGAAGCTGCAGGAAACACATGGGACTGGAATCTAGGCACTGATACTCTATCGTGGTCCGCAGATCTTTTTATACAAATAGCAGGTGTTACACAGGTCTCTAACGAGATTAATGTAGGATCTACAACTTTAACTGCCGATGGCCAAGTCGCATATGTATCAATAAATAGAATATCTGGAGCAGCTACATTAACAGTAAATACTGATGATATTGCATCAGTCGCAGACGACGATGATATATTTATATTTGCCAGAAGAATTGGCGACAAAGTACTTATCGATTCAAAGAGTTTTTTACTTATTGATGGTGGCATCTGGGAAGTTCAAGAAGATGTTAATATTGGTGGCAATCTTGTTGTCACTGGTAATATGCAAATCGATGGTACTACAACTAAAGTTAATACTACAGATTTAGAAGTTGAAGATGCAAATATCATAGTTAATAAAAATGGTAATCAAGCATCGGCTGATTCACAAGACGCTGGTTTTACAGTTGAAATGTCTGATGCTACTGATGCTGCTCTCGGATATGATTCAACAGCGACATCAAAATTTAGAATTGGCGAAGTAGGTGCATTAGAGGAAGTAGCAACACTAGGACATACTCAACAGCTTGATGTTAAAACTTTAAATGCAGGTACTTTAATTGGTGACACTCAAATAAATGATCCTTATAGAGAAGAAATTTCAAATAATGCTGTTGCTACAGGTTCAAATGCAACAATAGCAACTTTACCTAGTCCTATTATTCGTTTAACTAATGGATCATTATTAAGTATTGGTGCTCTTGCAGTTCAAGTTGTAGGTAAAGTTATTACTTTAATGAATGTAACAGGTAATCCAATTCAAATTGAAAACGATAATGGTTCAACAGCAGCACAAGGTATTTTAACTGGAACCAATGGAACAATAATTTTAGCTGATGACGCATCTATAATATTAAAATATGATGGAACAACTTTAAGATGGAGAGTTATAGGTGGAACTGGATCAGGGGCTGGAGGCAGTTTAAGTATCGTATTAACTGAAGATTTTGAAGCGTATAGTTTAGCTACTTTTACAAAAGGTAATGATGCTACCTTCTTGGTTGGAGCAGATGATTTTGCAAGTACTGAAGAATTAGATTCAGCAGCTCCTTTACATGGTTTAGTTACTCATAAAACAACTGAAGTAGCAGGTTCTCTTAATGATTGGAGAGTTTTACAAAGAGTAATATTAGAAGATGGTGATAAAGATAGTCAATTAGGAGTATTATTACGTGCTAAGTCAGATATAAATGATGATGAAATAGAACTAGTTGTTTGGGATGAATTCAATGGTGTGGATTTGGCAAATAGCTCTTTCTTCCTTAAAGATACCTTAGGAAAGACTAAATCATTTGGTAGGGTAGTTAATGTTCCTAGTAATGCCACAGCATTGTCTATTGGCTATCATATAAAAACCGAGAATATTGGAGCCATTACACAAATTGATAATATTGAAGTCACTAGAGATTTACTAAAAGTAGTAAATCTTAGTAATGATACTGATTGGGCTCCATACACTCCGATTTTTACAGGTTTTGGAACAGTGACAGCCATAGACTTTTTTTGGAGAAAAGATGGACCTGATATGCTCGTGCAGGGGGTTTTCACTCCTGGTACAAGTACAGCCGTTGAAGCTCTAATGACAATCCCGTCCAGTTTCGCCATGAAGACAGCAGACATACCTACAGCCCCACATATCGTAGGTGGGGTCGGAAGAGATCAAAACACGGCAAGCTTGAATGACTTTTCTATTATCGCTACAGGGACTGCCACTGATTTAAGTTTTGGCATATATAACAATGCAGGGGCAAATCCTTTAACCGTTGCAAATGGGGATGCTATCTCCGCAATCGGAGAGATATTAAGTGTTTCATTTAGGGTGCCTATTAAGGGATTCTCTGCTATTACAGAAAGTATAATAACTCCTAATGAATCTGTAGAGTCATCAAAAGCTATCACCAATGACACAACAGCAATAGCTACTGCTACGACTACTTTCATTGGCTTTGGTAGTGCAGAGTTTGATCCTGATTCATTATTTGTTAATTTAGGGAGTGCAAATAATACAACTCATACATCTACTACCTTTTGGGAATGCCCTATAAATGGGACATATGATATATATGGTCAAATATACACTACTGATGTTGATTTAGATGTTGGTGAAATAGTTAGTGTGTTTGTATATGTAAATGGTGTTAATAGGGGTCAAAAAACCAAAACTATTGGTGAAAGCCACGCAGGGCCAGAATTTTCATTTGATGTTCCTGATGCTTTGCAATTAAATAAAGGAGACAAAGTATCAATTGCAGTGTCACACAATGCTGGTGCAGACGTATCTCTAGATGCTACCTCAAATAGATCAAGATTTATAGTTAGCAAACGTGGAAATATTGCTGATTTTAGTGCTGTAGCAGATGCACAGAATGGTGGACGAGGATTACTTAATTTCGAGCAAAAAGTAACTTTAGATATAAGTAGTTCTGGAAGTTTTTCTGCTGGAAATAACAATGTTATTATAACTAGGTCAAATGATAAGGTAACTATAACAGTAGATGGAGCACTTGCACATGCTAGCAACTCAGCTCCTGCTAGTGCTGCTAGTTTTATACCAATTTGGGCTAGACCAAGCAATCCAAAACAAAATGTGTATTCTCAGGATGGATCAAGAGTTAAGAGTATTTTTTCAAATGTAGATGGATCTATAAGTTTTGCTTATAGAGATTGGGCTGGAGTTCTGTCTGCCGATACAGATACTGAAGAGTCTATAACCTTAGAATATAATATCTAATGAGACCTTACAATATAGGAAGCTAATGGGTAATATAAATGAATCTAAATGGATCGATTATTCTCATGGAATGGAACTTCATGTAGATAAAGAACCAAATTCTAGACAAAACGAAAATGGAATTTTATTTCTAGTAGAATATTACATGTTGAAAGATCTTAATGGTCAACTTACTACTGAAGATATTGCTACCTTTGAAACTATTACGAAAGCTCTTCAATCCTACAATATGAATGGAGATCAATTATTAGGAATTTATGACAGAGGAGCTGGAGAATCTCTGACTAAATCAAAAGAAGACCTTAGAACTATTTCTCACGACAACTTGACGGCTATTGCAAGTTTTTCTTATAAGCATAATCTTAAATTTCACAAAGATATTTACAAACATGGATCTACTCATTTTTGGATATTTGACAACGTTCCAGAAAGCAATAGACTTAAAAGAATCATGCATCCTAGAGATATAGTTTACTGGAGTCGTTTGAACAAGAAATGCTGGGGATATCTTTTATTATGGTATCTTTGTTTAGAACAAATCTATTCTTGTTATAAAAAATACAAAGTAAGACCTACTTTATGGTACTCAATCAAAACTTTATTTACTACAGGCAAATGGCCAGAAAGAAGAAAGATACTTCACACTGATGGAAAACTTTTAACTTTTGTAAGAGTTAATTCTTTATCAAAAGATTCTTGGACTATGAGGATGTGTGGAAGAATTTGTGGTTGGATATTAAAGAAAAGATTTGACGAAGATTATTTTCATGAGATTTTTAAAATATACTTTCGAGATTCAAATCATCCAAATAGAGTTTTAAGTAAAAATCTCCAAGACGAGTGGAGACAATAAGTGATATCTAAATCTGAAGTCTTAATGGGTAGAGATAAAAAATATCCAAACGATTATACTCAAGAAGTTTCTGACAACATAGATAAAATATTAATACCATTAAATATTGTTCGTAAACGTTATGCAAAACCAATGTATGTCAGTTCTGGATGGAGACCAACGTCTATAAATAATGGTCTATCAAATGCTGGTAAAAAATCTAATCACATAAAAGGATTGGCTGTTGACTTTAAAGATACAGATGGTTCTTTAAGAAAATGGGTAGTTGAACATATAGAATGGTTGGCTGGTTTAGGTTTCTATTTTGAAGATTTTAAATGGACTCCAGGATGGGTTCATTTTCAAATAATTCCACCTCGTTCTAAAAGTAGGGTTTATATTCCAAATGGTAATCCTGCAAGGCTTCCAGATGCTTGGTCTGGTCAATATGATCATTCTTTGGATTATTAATTAAAGCAGGGCTGCTACGTATTTTCCTTCTTTGTTGACTTCTATTAACATCTCATTAAGAAAATCTCTTACATTTTTACCGTCTATAAATGAATCGTAGAAGTCTTCTGCATCTTTATATTTAATAAAATCTTTCTCTCTTAGTATTCTGTTCTTATTGACAGAAGCTCTTACAATAAATCTTTCACTATGTTGTTTAAATAAAGTAACTCTCTCACCTTTATCGAATTCGCAATCTTCCACTATTTCTCTCATTAATTACCCCCAGTGCTTCCGAAGCCACCATCTCCTCTTTCTGTTTCTGAAAGTTCTTCCTTAAGCTCAAATTCACCTTGAGCAATAGCCACAAGAACTCCTTGGGCAATTCTATCGCCTTTTTTTATTTTTATCGATTGGGATGGTACAAAATTAAATATTGCATGTTTATTTGACTCTGTATTTTCGGCTACTATACAAACTTCTCCTCTATAGTCTGAATCAATTGTTCCAGGAGAATTGGCTATTCTCATTTTGGTTTTAAGGCTCATTCCACTTCTAGGCCTTATGTCTAAAACATAGTTACTTGGTATTTCAAAAGATAATCCTGTTTTAATTAACTTAGTTTCCCCTGGAAGAATGACTACATCTTCAAGGGCGTGTAAGTCAAAACCAGCAGATCCTCTGGTTTCATATTTTGGTTTCATAGCATCTGGATGAAGTTTCTTAAATGGTATTTGCATTTTATCTCCTATTGAATCTGTCCAAATGACTTTCATATCTCCAATCATTTTCCCATCTTTTTGTATTATTTTCACATTTCTCTTTTTCAAGGCCAAACTTATTATCACAATATTTTGGACTTGCACACCCTGTCAATATCAAGAATGCTAATAAAACAATTCTCATATCATTCTCCAAAACCCGAAAAGCCACCTGGCGCAGGTTCAGCAACAGTAGTGTTTGCTGGAATTTTAACTTCTTCTTTAATTACTCTTTCGCTTGTATTTAGAGCAGGAGTTACCGTAGTAGTTTTCTCTGTTTCTACTGATTCAAAAAGAAAGGTAGGTGTAGCTAAAACTTTTTCTCCATCATGAAAACTTTCAAGAAGCAAAGCTCTAATGTTAGTATCTGATTTAGCTAATTCATAAATGGCTGACAAGATAGTTTCATCAGTGATATCTCCCTTACTTTGGTTGTCGATTACTTTTACGCCTTTTTCTTTGTCAAGTTCCAGGAGTTGTTTGGACGTAATATATCTACCACTGATCTTCTTTTCTTCAATAGAAGTGGCTGGCAGATACAATTTTCTGTTGTGGTATTTTTTGATGATATACATCGTTTTCTCCTTTTAATTACCCCTAAACATTAAAGGAGTATTTAATAACAATAGTACAACGTGTCAAAGAAATTTGCAAATGCAAAACCATCGATATTTTGAAAAACTAGAAAACGAGGCGATAGTGCCCCAAGTACTTAGAAATATATGAGAATGAGTTGACCGCCTGTATATACAATATATATCGTCAATACAAAAATTATGAGGACTTGTCAGCTTTTAGAATTGCTTTGACGGCCCAGTTGGTGATCTCATTTGTTTGAGCCATATTTAAACGTATATGGCTCCCTGAGGAATCTCCGCATACTTTGCCTGGAGTAAACTGGATACCTGCCTTAGAGAGTATCTTAAGGGCTTTAGGATCTACCTCAGGGAAGAAGAACATCCCATCTTCTCCTGGAATTTGACCTTCAAATAAATGCTTGACTTTTAAGATTTCTGTCTTATTTGAATTTATAGCTTCTTTGGCTTGTTGAAAAAACATGGGCATCCAAGAAGGTTTTGTCAAGATTTCTTCTATCATTATCTGAGAAGGAGTAGATACTCCACATGTGGTAATTTCTATATGGTTTGATATGTATTCATATATATTCTTATCGTTAGTCCCTACCCATCCAATCCTAAGGCCAGGTAGACCAAAAAGTTTTCCAAAGCTTCCTATAGCCAAATTGTGAGTAATTGGTGGAGTGATTAGATTCTTGTAAACTGGATTATTATAAACAGCATCCCAAATAACTTTCTCTGGAAGATCTGAAACATCTCCAATTATTGCTTCGGGATTAGATGGACTATCTGCTATTTCAGTACATTCCCCATGAGCCGCTGCATAAGCTGTCATCCATTTTATATGTTTTAATCCGTTCTTTTCTATTATTTTAGGATAATGTGGAAAGTATAGTCTACGTGTAATTGCAAATTCACATTTTAGAATACTGTGCTCAGGGCATCCAGGATATGCTTCATAAGGAATATTTTTAAAAAAAGAAAGAGCAGCATCTAAACCCTGTATTGCTCCGTTTGTCACAATAATATATTTATGTTGTATTCCTAGAAGCTCTTTACTTAGATTTCTTACTTTATCCTCTAGAGATTTACATTTTGGCCCAAATCGATATCCACCATTCTCTTGATCTATAGAGTATTTTAAAGAACACCATCTAAGAAATACTTCTCTTACACAGGCTGGGTCTCCCCAACTCATAGGGTATAATTGTTTCACCATAGTTTTACTCCGTGAATGTAATTAAGTTATAAGCCCCTGTCGGTTTATAGTAATCGTCCATTATACAGGCATTGCTGTATTTTATACCGTTTATTTCTTTTATTCCATTGTTCTCATAAATATGACCGTAGCAGTGAAGTTGAGGTTTTATCCTATTTTCTATTTCCCAACGCAATCTTGAACATCCGACACGTTCCCCTGCGCTATAAGCAATTGAAGACACTAAATCTAAAATTCCTTCTGGAGGACAATGTGTTAATAATACATTCGTATCGTCTGGAATAGCAGCGTATTTTATAATTCTTTCTTCTAGACTGTGATTAAAATACCAATTTGCAAATTCAGGCTGACTAGGTGTCCCGTAAAATTTAATTCCTTCAAAAACAAAACTTTTATCATTTAAAACAATAGCGTTTGTTAAGAGTTTTTTAGCTAATTTTGGTTCTTTTTCAAATATCTTATCATGATTTCCACTAGTATAAAAAATTATTCTATAATTTTGCTTAATACTTCCTAAATAATCATTAAATTTTTTTAATTCTTCTATTTGTTTTACTAATGGGGCTGATTTATAAATAAAACTATAATCTCCAGTATGTACTAGAACATCTGCTTCTGGTAAATTGTCTGGAAAATTTTGATGAGTATCCGAAATATGCAAAATTTTAAGTTTCATTATTTTTACTCCTAAATTCTATTAATCTATCAATCCATCAATCCTCACTTGTGCTAAGAATCTTTGATCTATTTCAATCCATTCTTCTAATTGTTCTCTCTTTAAGTCTTTAAAAAAAGGTTCCATTTTAAGTTTTATTCTTCTTTTGTCAACTTTTTTAGTTTCCTGTAACATTATATCGACTAAATTATTTTTAAGGCTCATGGCATCGTTTGGGTTGAAAAAAGCAGGTTCTAAAAAACTTTGGAAATCAATAGGAAGCCTGAATAATATCGGAGGTAAATATCTTATATTTATAAAATAAAAAATCTTTGCCATTGTTAGTCTTCAAAAGTAAGAAGCTTTTTCCAATCGTAAATACCATTACCACCAAAAATCTCGTCAGCAAAACCATACGTTACAGCTTCTTTTGCATTCAAATAAACTTCTTCCTTTTTGTCCATCCTTTCTATTAACCATGCTTTTATCTTATCTCGACCCCATCTTTTTAATTTTCCTTGTTCCTTCATAGAATCTATGTAAATTTTCAACATTTGATCGCCAGCTTTATTTAATTCTTCGCTTTCAGTACGGTACTGTTTAACAGTACCGTCATATCTCATAGTTCCTTCATGAAACATAAATCTACTATGAGGCATCATTACTTTTTTGTCTGCTGCCAAAAAGATTAAAGAAGACATAGATCTAGCATGTGTATAACTTAATATTGTTATTTTATTGGGACAAGCTATAATGGCATCGTAAATAGCCATACCTTCTTCCCAAACACCTCCGCAGGTTTTCATGTGAACCAAAATTGGTTTGCCACTTTTCCTCATCAAAATATTTAAGTTTCTAATAAACTGATTAGCCATGGTCCATTCTACGCCAGGTTCAGCTCCATCGTTGTCTGGAAGAACATATTCGTCACTACTAAATAAGTAAATATGATTTGCTCTTATATCAATATTATTGTCATGTATTAAACCTATAGGATCGTCAGTCATGTACTTAAAGAACCTGTCTATGTTATGGCTAAATTCTTCTTCGTCTATTTTGTTATCATTTTTGTCATCCTTAGCCACAATGCATCTCCCTGTACGACCTGATAAGCAATTTTAATGCTTTTTTCATGTCTTTCTCTTTTATATATTTAAAAGCATTTTTTAAAAGAACCATTCTTTCCTTTGGGTCCATTTCGTTTAAAATCTTTTTTAAGCCAGTCGTATCTTTAAAATATCCTTCTTGTTCTTTTATTAAATAATTTTCTGGATTCATAGAGTGAATATTGTCTCTAAAATCCAAATCTGTATTTTCAATATCACATTTACGAAGTTCCTTAGGGCCAATAGAAATGTTTCTAATTCCTTGCATTACCTTTTGTCTAGCCTTTTTCCCTCCACCTAAAGCTTTTACTTCTTTAAGAAATTCTTGTTTACTAACTCTTCTAAATCCAAACATTTCAGGGTTATCGAAAATATATCCATCAGGAATGTCGTGATCTATTTGTTGACCTTCAATAGGCTTAAAAAGACCAATCTTATCTTCGCTTCCTAATATACTTTTATTTTTTCTATTACATATTTCAGCTAATTCTCCTAGTCTTTGTTTTAGATATACAGTGAACAATTTCTTTCTTTCGTCGTCAGTTTCTTTAGTTGTTCTTGTTTTATAACCTAAAAAGTTAATTAAATAAATCCTACCATACGCTTCAAGATCTTCATAGTCATATCCAATAGTAGAAAAGACTATTTCAAAAATATAATGATACCTTTTTGCCATCCTTTTAATTATAGGATAGAAAGGTTTCATTACAGATTCTGGCTGATTCGGACTTTTTCTGAAAGTCATGTGACGCATACAAACATCTTCAAAATTATCCCAACATGTTGTGCGCTTGTTGTCAGCCAGTTCCTCTTTACTAAAAGGTCTCACTAACTTATCTGTCATAATATTCTCTATGATGCTTGGAGATGTGCGCTATCAAAAGATATCGCTTCATCTACTATTTGTTTATATAATTCTGGATTATCTTCTATAGCCTTAAGCATTTCTGCTTTGGAGTTGTATTCAATTTCTCCATAAGTATAGTACCTATTTCCCCTAATAGTGATTAGGTTCATTCCTCTAGCCATCAAGAATACTTCTTCATGGGTATTTATTAGTCCTTCTTTATAACTTAAAGTAAACTCCCCAGTTCTTTTAGCAACACCAACAGAACTATCTTCCATTTTTACAAAGATCTTATGACCAGTTAAATCCTTAGCTCCTTTAACGTCTTTCATTGTTGTGTCTGCAAGTTCTTGTTTAAGTAAATCTTTTTTACCATCAGAACTTCTGTCTCTATTTACACTAATGAAATATTCACAAATATGCTGAAGACCCCATGCTCCAGCCATTTTTGTTTTAGCTGCATGGAATCCACCATCAAAGTTAGCTCTAATATGAGCAGTACAAGTAAGTGCAATTTTGTATTTTCTAATAGTAGGCATAATTCTTTTCATACCTTCTTGGATAGTAATTGCATGATCCCCTGGTTGAAAATCGTCAATAGAAGAAGCATTTTGTCCACGCCTACCTTGAATACCTTGCATTGAATCAATAATAATATATTTAATTTTTGCACCAGCTTCACATAGCGTAGCTATTTCTTGCTCAATATGGTCAAAAACTTCAGCAGGTTTATTTACATTATAGGCTTGATATCTGTCATGATCAATTCCCCAATAAGGAGCCATCTGACCTTCTTCTCTCATTTCTGTATTGTACTTAATAACGATAGCTTCTGGATCTCTTTTGTGAAGAGCACCAGCTTTCATATTACAAAGAATTGATTTGCCACTTTTAGGTGGGCCATAAATAATTTCAGAGTAACCAAAAGGAAGACCATGAGTATTTGCGTAGATATAATCCAAATAAGGACTTGAAGAATGTAGGACAAAATCAAAAGGACTATAGTCTCCTGGTATAACCGCTCCTTCTTTCTTTCTCAATTGTTTCATAAAATTATTTACCATTACTGTCCCCCAGTATTGTATGTATTACCTCTCATATCTGGCGCATAGCTTGATACGATTCTTTTCATTCTTCTTTCAGCGTCGATAAAAGAATCAACTTTATCTTTTAATAAGGATGAAACTGCTTCTAGCATGTCTAATCTATCTTGTGCTTCTTGGCATTTTTTATGTTTTGCTATAAAAGAATCTTTAATATCTTTACAGTCTTTTAACCCATTAGGTTTTATCTTTACCAAACATTCAGGATAATCTTGAAACAAAGCATCTGCTCTAGTTTCATTGTATTTCTTTTTACTTTCAACTATTTCTTTTTCAATCATTCTAAAATTATTTAGAGCTAAGCGATATGCAGAATTTACAGCACAACTTAGCTCTGGATATGTTGCAGGATTCAATACAGCTATCTCATGATATCTTTTAACGGTATCGTAAATTAAGGACATGTGCAGATTAATCCCAGGACGACCAGCCGTCTCTGGGATTTGTAAATCTATTGTTTGTGGAAGATTATTTTCCATTATTGTCCTTTAATCATCGCTTGAAATTGTTCATCACTCATGCTTGCAAAATCAGTGTTAGCCGCAGCTTGATTAGGTGGTGGATCTCCAGCTTCAGCAGCAGGGGTTTCTACGGTAGTAATAGCATCCAAGACCTTTTTGTCTGCAGCAGCCTTTGTATCTGAGGCTATTTTAGCGGCATTCTCTGCAGCTAATTTTGCGTCGGCAGCAGCCTTATCTGCAGCAGCTTGAGCATTGTCTGCGGCGATTTGTTCTGGAGTTCTGGCATCAGCATCATCTCCAGCAGACTCTTGTTGTTGAGCTGCAGCGTTAGTGTCGGCACCAGAATCCGCACCTGCCGCAGCCTCTGCTTCATTAGAAGCAGGTTCTTCTTTCTTTTTATTAATTTCAAAGATTTCATCAACAGCAGGAACACCTCTGGTAACGATGTCTTGAATTTGTTCAACAGAGATCTCTGTTATCAATTCATCTAGACTTTGAGTTTCTTTGTTAAGTCTCCCAATAATCTCTTGAGTTAAAGGATGTGCTACATCTACATTGACGTCTGTAGGAACCCCACCAATATCAACCGTCTTTGGTTCTGTATGAACAACTACAGAAAAAGCATACTTTCCATTGCTGTCATCTTTGATTCTTGAAAAATTAAATATAACCCCTTCTTCTACTCCCAGAGCATCTTTCTTTTTTTCACTTGCATATTTTTTAATCTCAGCTTCCAAAAGAGTAAAGGAACTATAAGGTAGTTTTAGATCTCCCATTTTTCCAGTAGCTATATTGATAACATTAATATAGTAATATGAACCCCTAGAAAGAGAAAATATTCTATTACTTAAAAGAGCCACTCTAGCATCTTTATTGGTAAGGCCTTGGTCTGTGAGAAGTTTGAGTTGTCCTTTTAATTTTTCTACTTCTTCACATCTTGGACAGGGATTTATTACCATTTTGTTTTTGTCTTTCTTAAGAGGACAATGAAATTGTCTTTTTTGAGGGAAGTCTTTTCCTGGACGAGGACTACCTTCTACCCAATGGCTAGGTCTATAAAAAAACCACTGACCATCTGCCGCCAAGTTATGAAGTGGTGGAAGAGGTCTGTAAAGTTGAGTTGGCCCATTTTTTAAGGAAAAATGGTTAAACTCTTTTCCGCCTCTGGCTTCTAGATTTGCTTTTCCGATTTGTACGTCATCACTCATTGTATTCTCCTATTTTATTTGTTCTTTAATTGCGTTTAATGCATCACCTACAGACTTCTTATTGATTTTTTCTATCGTATAAAAAGTATCTTCTCTTTTGCCTTCTTTGTTTTCTGTATCAACTAAAAAAGATCCTTTTCTAAATAAGTTTAAATTTCCAGACAGGTTATTTATTAAATCACTATCTAAACCATAAATAACTGTGGGAATTAATTTAGATGTAGTCAAATCCTTTAATGCGGATTCTCCAATCTGATGTAATATAAAATTGATTTCCATTTCTTTTCCATAGGTATTTCTAATTATTTTTTTAATAGTAGCTTTAAGTTCATCTCTAGTATTGACAGCCTTAGCTAATTTGCTGTCCATCAACGCTCTTGGAATTTCGACAAGCGACATTTCTTTTGCTATTTTTTCTAATTCCATGTTTATGTAGAGGACTTGTTCTGAAGTAAAAACAGAACCTAATTTAAGAGTTCTCTCTACAATTTTAGTGATTCTTTCAAATAAATCATCAACATTAACTGTGTATAGATTGTATTCTTTTGAAGTTAGATCCGCAAAATCCCCAGCGCCTTCACCTATGGCAATTACTCCCATAAGTCTTTCTCTTACGTGTCTTTTATATTTTACCTCGGCATCTGGTAACAAAGCTTTAGCTTGTCTCTTTTTCCCCTCCCATCCATGTCTCGTATTGACAGGCTTTAAAGAAGGTTCGATAGCTGCATGTTTTCTTAGCTTCGTAATTTCTTCCACGATCTCTTTCATTTTTTCTCCTTATTTGATTTACCTAAAGGTTCTTCTAAAAGCATTATATCATAGATGAAAGGATCTCTCCCAGGTTTTTTTGTTAAAAACAACAAAGAAATTGATCCTTTTAAATTGTGCGGTATGTCAAGTACTCCTGTTTCATAGTCACCCCATTTTACCATACTCTCAATACTTCCACAAACATCTAACTTTAATTCTGCAGCATTTTTAGTTCCACTTTTATAAGAAAACTTTCTCACATCTACAGCATAACAGGGAACGCAAAAATAAATATTACTTTCATGATTGGCTAAGTTTCTCATTCTTCTTAGACCCTCTGCATTAATAAGAGTAACATACTTCTCGTATTTATCAAATGCGGATATTCTAGAATATCCTTCTACATTAGAAATTCTTAACATGGAATATTTTTCCATATTACTCATGAGAAGTTTCATAATATCTTGAGGTATTGTGGGAAGAACGCTTTTTCTAACTTGAAAAAGTTTTATGTCATTAAGGTTAGTAAATTTATCTGGAATAGAAGCAATTTTAGGAAACTTAGGGGCTTTGTATTCTTTGTCAGATATTTTACATTTAGCTTTTTTATCTTCACATTTCTTTTCATAGTCACGCTGCGTCAAAGCTTCCATGTAGGCAAGCATTTTTCCATGCTCATTAAGAGGATTGTTTTCAAATAAACTATCAAATACTCCAGCAACAATTAGAGAACAAACCACAGTCTTATTGACTCTTCTAGTGTCGATTCTTTTTGCAAAATCTTTAATATCTTTATATGGTCTTTTAGAAAGAATTTCTTCTTTAGCTGTATCTCCCACTCCATCTAGAAGATCAATACTGGTACGTATTTTATCTCCCTGTATTTCCATGGTAGGACCACTTTTATTAATATCTGGCATGATAACCATATCTTTAACGTATGGCCAAAACTCTTTAACAATCTCATCCTTCTTGGCATTGGTTAAAACCGCAGCCCACCATTCCAAAGGATAGTAGTATTTTAAAAAAGCACATGCGTAAGAAATATGAACATAAGGAACAGCGTGATTGATAGAGAAACCATAATTACCAAAAGTAATCATCATGTCCCAAATCTTTTCAGCAATTGCTTTTCCTGCTTTAGGTTCTGCCACTTCCATAAATCTAGGTTTCATTGCATCAAGATCTTTCATTTTCTTCTTGGCACAAGCTCTTCTTAAATCATCAGCTTCAATTGGATCAAAACCTCCAAGTTCCTTACCAACTGTCATTAATTGCTCTTGAAAGCAAATAACACCATAAGTCTCTGGAAGAATTTCTGCCAATAATGGAATATCGGGATTTACTCTACCGTGACGCCTTTCAATATATTCTTCAACCATATTTCGACCAGTGATGGGGTCTTTATAATTTTTTGGCCCAGGACGTTCAAGGGCAGTAATCGTAGCTAAGTCCATTATATTTTTAGGTTGAATTTTTCTAATAGTTGGAATAGCTCCAGCAGTATTTAATTGAAAAACTGTTTCTGTTTTACCTCTACCTATTTCTTTATAAACATCAGGATCTTCAGGTAAATCCCAGATATTTACCACACCACCATTATGAGGAAACATTCTAGGGTCATCCCATTTTTGATCTGGAATTGTATTTTCATATTTATCTTTTATGTTAATTAATGCTTGGGTAATATCGTTTAAAGAATTAATTACTAAGAAATCGTATTTAATTAACCCTGCTTCTTCAACCCATTTGGCGGTATATTGAGTTACGCCTTGAACGCCTCCAATAGTGCAAGTTGGAACGATTTGTTTAATAGGCTTATGTCCAATAACGTATGCGCAATTGTGAACTAAAATTCCATTAATGTATCCTACATTTTCTAAAGGTTCATTGAAATCCCATACTGGAGATTTCTCAGTTTCTTCTACACAAAGACATTTTACTGGTTTAGGTTTATATTCTGTAACAATAGCGTCTGTAATTATTTCTCTTAATCTATCTGATTTATAAATTTGTTCAAAACCTACTAATTGTTCAAAAGCTATTTTATTAGTAAAATGAGGTATAGTAAGTGTGGCTGTAGATTTACTTATATATAATCCATTATGATGTTGAGTTTCTGTAGTCTTAGAGTAAGAACAAGAAGTCTCTATTTCTTTAGAATTAAGCCATATTGCTATATCGGAAATTAACAATTTAGACGTTAACTTAATAGCAACAGTAGGTCTTGTCGATAAACAATACCCATTAGCACTAAATAAACCCAGCATAAAATTTCTTTGTGGTCTTAAATCTAATTCCCAAAATTCTTTAGGTAGTCTTTTGTCATATGTTTTTTGTGTTATTTTAAAAACTAAAGGAAGTTTATAAGTTCTATAAGTATCTTTTCTGTCTTTTGCGGGAGTTACTTTATAGTTGTTTTTATTCAACCAATTTAATATAAGTTCTTTTGCTTCGTCGTCTTTTTCAGGAGTAAAATAAAATTCAAATCTATCTGCAGATTTTATGTAAGCACCATCATTTAAAAACCACCCTAAAGCAAAAGCCATATCGCCATTCATAAAATTATCGCCACTTGTATTTTTAAATGGTCTATACGATACAATGTTTCCTACTAAATCTTTAGCTTCTACTTCTTCAGAGCCAATTATAAATTTATGATCAGGAGTACATTTTATAGAAACACCATTATTCATAGAAACAATTACTGTATCTTGCACACCACTATAAAAAGTTTTAATTGGCTTATCTATACTGTAGTCTGGAGCTTCATCAATAAATCCAACCTTTCCATTTTCATCTACTAGTGTACCAGGAGCAAAACATGCATGTCTAGATTTTTGTCTAGTTATTCCAATAGTCCTAACAACCGCAGCCCATTCTTCGGGTCTCTTTGATGCATAGTTCTGAAGTTCTATAGAAGTTTCATACAATCCATCAATATGATTTCCATCACTATCTTCATATCCAAAAACAAAATCGTGATCTGTAATACCTTGTGGAGGTACAGGTAATCCTTTGGTTAAATACTCTATCTCTAGATCAACAGTACCTTTATTAAAAAATCTATTAATATCTTTAATAGCAGATTTTAAACGCATCATAGTATCTGTTGAAATCTGAGCTACATGGTCTCCATACTTTTCATGAAGATATCCGTTATTTCCATCTGGACCAACAAGGAGATCTCGACTAGGTAAATCCAAATCAATATCAGGGAGTGTTCCATTTACAATACGTGCTGGGGAAATATATCTTTCAAAAGGAAGATTGAATTTTATTGGATTGATTTGAGTTATATTTGAAAGATAAGCTAAAAGACTTCCAGTAGCAGAGCCTCGACCTGGCCCTGTTAATAAGCCATTCCTTTTATAAAAATCACATATTTCTTCAATAGGAAAATTATATGGCAACAGATCTATTGTTCCATTATTATAAAGAGCATCCATTTCGTACTTCAATCTTTTAACCATAACTTCGTCTTTCCAATCCATACGATTATGTTTGGCTATGATTTCAGATGTGTGTTTTAAAGTGTTTCCTTCAAATGTAGGTAAGGTAGGTTTGTACTCTAAATTGAAATCATCAAAATGAGAAGCAAAATCATAACTATTCTCAACCCATTCTTCTATCTCTTTTTCTGATATGTCCAACTTATTCTTAAAATATTCTATAACCTCACTGGTTCCATGTCTGTGATATGAACCATAGAATCTAAAACCTTCACCAAGTTTCATATTCTGAACAACTTTGTCTTCTTTATTTGCATAGTGAGCATCGTCTGAAATAAGAATTTTGTCTTTATATTTTCTAGCCAATTCGAGCATAAATTCATTCGCTTTTAATTGGATATCTCCAGTGTCTTGTTTAACAAAATCTTTAACCCTTTCTACTTTAACTATTGGCTTATTTATTTCTTTTGGTTGTTGTCTAAAATATCTAATTTTTAAAAAAGTATGTGCAGCAGGATTGGCTGCTATGTCTTGAGCATAAAGCTTGTCTCCAGCGTTTGTGTCAAGCCTAGTCTTTGGATAGACCATTAAGATATCTCCACCTTCCAAAGTAAATCTAACACCATTCATCCAATAGTGATCACATTCATGAGCAAAAACTTCTACATAAAATTTGTCTTTACCTACCATATCTCTGATTTTTAAATAATACTTTTCAGCCAGATCAGGCCTATTGACCATTAGATGTCTACCAACCATTCCTATAACACAACTGGAACAAAATGTGACATTATATTTTGAAAGTTCTTCTAGATCTTTCCATTTCAACAACGGTTTACGTTCCCCACCTGCAATGATGGCATTTTTGTCAGCGTCTGATAACAATTCGACGCCCTTATGAAAAGCATCGCTATCGCAAAAATGCATAGTCATGTGAAAGTATTTTAGCTCTTCTGATTCAGTACCTTTGACGATTGGACAATCAGGATCATGAAAATATGCTTCCAAACCAACAATAGGTTTGATTCCTTTTTTCTTACAATAGTTATAATGTTTTAAAGATCCAGCCATGGTGCCATGGTCTGTTAAGGTGGAATACCCTACTTTTAATTCTCGATCTTTGTCTACCATAGCCTCTACGGTAGATCCTCCATCAATTGAATATTCTGCATGTTGATGAGGATTGACATAATTCTTATATTTTTTAACCATAAGATCTCCACGCACAAGTACGTATTACAAATTATAGTTTATATGGAAAACAAAATCAAGAACTGACATCCATTTTTTTTCTTAATTTTCTAATGATGCCTTGATAGACGAATTCTACTTCTTCAGGAGATTCCAATTTTAGGACTTTAGCGATAAGCTTATTGGGTACTCCGTCAGGATATTTATCTAAAGGATGTTTTTCTATGATTTGTTCTATGGAATTGTTATATTTGGCTGAATAAATGAAATCAGGATCATTCTTTATCTTCTCTTGAATCTCTTCCTGGGTCAGATTTTTGGCCATCTTTCTTCCTCTTAAAAATCAACACTTTAGCGTCTGTAAGATTCTCTTCTATAAAACGTTTACGAAGTTCAATAGCGTTATCGTAATGTATTTTAAAATTGTCTCTTTCTGTTCTTACATTATTGTATATCGCCAAAGCTTTCTGTAGGCGTTCTTCTACAGCTTTAAGGCCTCTCTTTATTTGATATACGGATTCTATAGCGACTATCTTGGCATCTTGTTGGAGGGTTCTAAAATTTTCTAATAACATTGCTTCTTGAGAACGCAGTGCATTAATTCCAGCAATACCGTTAGAAACATTTTGTTCGCAAAGGTCCAAGTTCATTTTCATCCCAGTTATTTGGGAATTGATTTGTTGTAATTGCTGTTCTTGTTGCGAAATTCTCCTAAACATACTACTTCTCTATTCTTTTTCTATACCCACATTTATTACAAATGTGTAGTGATAATTTTGAAAACTCCATTGGCTGTATTAGACAGCCGCAATTGGGGCATATAATTTCAATTTTTGGTTTATTTCCACCTTTATCATGTAGAGACTGTTCTTTTTTTACTCTATTTAAAATTTCCTCTAAAGAAAATTCTTGAGTGCTATTTCTTAAAAAATTTTCAGTCTTACTAAGTGCAGCTTTATATTGCTGGTTTTCTGATATCAATTTTTTCTTGTCACTTTCAAGTCTTCTGATTTTTGATCTTAACTTTCTGTTCGCATCTTTCAAAAGCTCTTCTTGTGAACCAGTAGGAAACGTCTTCTTTTTTGACGGATCTTTTTTCATATTTTTATCTCAGTGGTACAAAGTTCATTAAGAAATCTTCTCTAAGTTAATCGGAAAGGTTCTATAAAAGCTCCTTGTACGCTCTGACTTAACGTAATAATTTAACGTTTGACTAGCTATGGAATCGAAACCCAGTACCTCTGCAAAAGAGTCTTGACCACAAACAGATCCGTTATCTATAATTTTCCCTAATCCAAACATGGTTGATTCATGAAAGTGACCACCTCTAGCATATTCTATATGTTCACCTGACTGCTTAATTCTATCTGACAATAGTTTTTCTAAAGCAATTCTAGTACAGGCTTTTGCGTTATCAAAATGTTCATAAAGAATTTTGTTTCCATAGACTTCCAAAATAGTATATGGCCCCTTTGGTATATCAAATGTGATATGTTTAAAACCTGAACGTATACAAAGTTTTTCTAAAGCCTTATAAATAACATACGTCAAATTACTTTCACCTGGATAATGATAAGTTCTCTTAGCTTCAGTTCTGTCATGGTTTCCAGTGACTGCTGGAATATCTATTTGGATACCTTTCTTCATTGCATACATTGCTACAGGAACAATTAGATCATCAAAAATACAATCAATACATTCCCACATTTGTCTAGAATTTCCGAATTCACAACCTTTGGAAGATTCGACACCATGCATGGTAGAGCTTTCTATCATATCTCCAAGAAGGGCTATGATAATTCTTTCAACATCGTATTGAGAACTGTTTCTTTTAATTTCTTTAATTAAAGTTTGAGCTAAATATTGAATTCTTCTTTGACAAATATCCAAATTAAAAGTATCTGTAAGTTTACCAAAATGAATATCGGAAAGCATAAGCTCCATAGTCATATCTGATTTTCCCTTACTCTTCTTAATCTTTGGGAACTTAAACTTTACTGGCTTAATTTTTTTAACTATCTCGTCAAGACCCTCTAATAAGTCTCCTTTTTGTTCAAGATAATCCAAAAGCTCTCTATTTTGTTTGGCAGTATGAGAATTTCTCTTTTTAGTACTGTGAGTATCTTTTAAGTTCTTAACGTAAAAGTCATCAGCTTTAAAAAGGTTTTTATATTTATGTTCAGCTTGTTGAAGAGCTGTTGTAGTTTTTTGCTCTTCTGGAAATTTCTTGTTATATTTTTCAGTAATTTCTTCCCAAGTAAGCTTTATTACCTTACTTGATTTTTTGTCTTTCTTAACAGCAGCTTTTAATCCAAGAAGAAAAGCTATTTGAAATTCTGAAAAACTAATAGGTTTTGTGTTCATAGAACATCCTTAGGCAGAAGGCGAATTAGAAGATTCCTCTGTATTAGATTGCTTCTCTTCATTTTTATCGCTCTGCATTAAATCTTCTTTTTGTGATGGAGAAGACAATGCTTTTTCTAAAGGAGATGCGTTTTCTTCTACATCTTTTCCTTCAAAGTCCCCAGACCCATATTGACTATCTTCTGGCATGGAAGGTATTTTAGGTTCTTCTGGTTCAACTATGTCATAAATTCTAGTAATTTCAATGACATTTCCTTCTTTTAATTCAAGCTTTTCTCCTACTTTTTTACCAACAAATCTTTCTTGTAATTCCTTAGTAAATTTAATTAAAGGCCCTTGGCTTCTCATAGAAATTATTTTGCCTTCTTGGTCAAATTCTTTTAATACTACATACGAATCTTCTTTTTTGATTTCATCGACTTCTTTTAAAACTTTCATTTCAATCATTTCTTGAGTCTGTTGAATTAGACGATCTTCTTGATTTAAAGATACAGCCAATGTCATATTCTCTTCTGTAAACTCAGTTCCGTCTCTAATAAGTCTAACTAAAGCAGCCATACTTTCTGTAGTAACACTGACTTTTTGTTTGAAATGGTCGTTTTGAAACTTGTCTTCATCTAGAGTTTGTAGCAAGGTATTATAATTCGTTGCAAGTTTTGCATAGGCTTCACCAAGACCTAGAACAGCTTTTTCTAAATCTAAAACTCTGTCTTTCACACCCTTTTGAGGTGCGTCTCCATTGGATTTTATCAAAGCTTTTTTATCTGACTCTTTCATTTGTTTTTCTCCTTTTTAAGACCTCTATTTAATTCATAATATTCTCTTTCTGTTTCTTTGGCTGTTCCGCCAAAAGCTTTATGAAAGCTATCTGAGCAAGAAAATTGTTTCTTAACTTTTCTATAACCCACTTTATTTTTATTAATAACTTGTTTTTTAAAAGGATGTTTAACTAAGGGATGTTTCCTTTCTAATTTTCCAGTTTCTTTATTTCTAACTAATTCAAATTTTCCAGACTTAACCATAGCTGGTATTTCAATAAGTTCGTTATTCTCTGGATCTAATCTAATCATTCTTCTGATAGATCTAAATTTTGCACCTTTAGCCATTTCTAACTCCCTCCCATTTTCTTAAGCATGTCATCTCTTTGTGTTGCTTCAATAGCTTTTTGAAGATTTTGCAACAAGGGACTCGGTTGACTTGATCTTACCATGATCTCTTGTTGATAAGCTAATTGTTGCTGTTCAAAACCAGGCATAGGTAGTCCACCATTCTTAGATGGTGTTGATTTATACTTATCTTGATTTTTTATATTATGTTTAAGTCTTTGGTCCTCGGACATTTTTTTAGGATCAACCCATTCTTCTCTATGATTTTCTGCTTTTATTTCCTTTCTAGGTCTGGCTATCGTTTCGGGATCAGGAACAGTTTCTCTTGGAAGAACTCTTTTTTGATTTAATAAAGCTCCAGTAAGTTTTTTTAAAGCTGGTTTCTTTTTAGCTCCACCCATTGGTTTAATCACAGGTTCTCTACTTACAATAGCTTGTGCAGGAGAAGCATCTTTTGATTTACCTTTAGTCAACTTGTCTGCCCAAACCTTAAGTGCTTCAACTTGAAGAGCATTAAAAGGAAGATCTATAGCAAACTCAGTTTCTTGCTTTTGTTCTTCTGCTCTCATACCCAATAAAACTTCTAATTTTTCTAGAATAATATTTTTAAGTTCTTCTTGAACTTCATTAACAATAGATGGAGAACAATCTACATCTCCAAATAGGTCGTGATTTAAAAGCATTCTATATAGATTAGCTTTTTCAAGTCTAGAATCTGCTTGATCTAAAAGACCTGCTTGCTCTTCTGTATATTGCATAGCAAGACTTTCTACGTATTCGTCTTCGATAATATCTCCTTCAGTCGATACGGTTTGAACAGGAATATGTGCTCCTGGCATAGGAACTCCTTCTCCTCCATAACCTTGGTCGGCTAAGTGTTCGTCAGCATCAAATTCCTTATTGGCATTATTTGGATCATCAAAAAAATTTTCATTCATACATCACTCCAGGTGTACCCAATTAATATAATAATATGACATGGAGACAAAATCAAATTATTTTATAGGACACATCCCTCCTACACACTCAAAACTCTCTTTTAAGTCATCTTCATTTATGACACAGTTAGTTATGGGTTTGACGCTCTTCATCATTTTTTTGTACTCTTCTTCAGTAATTTCTTCTTTTACTTTTGTCTCTGCTTTGCTTAGGAAATTTGGTTTCATCCTTTATTTTTTTACATTTACTTCATTTCTTTTTCACTTTTTTAACTCTTTCAATCTTTTTCTTTCTTCTTTAGCTAGTCTTGTTTTTTCTTTCTCTACTAAATATATCTGAAATTCTTTTTTAAGTCTATCGATTTCGTATTCTAAATTAAAGTGAGAATTATAATTTGGATCTTTTGATGCTTCTACAATATTAAGAACACCAAATGGATAACCATGAAGCTTTGCTAAAGGAACCAGACGTTTTCTAATGTAATTTTCTTCATCTGTTTTTATTTTATGACAACTAGGTTTGCCATCATTCATTTTTAAAGGAGTACTACATAGTACTTGAAGATTCTTTTTCTTACACATAATCCTGCGTACAAGTCCATCTTCTCCATCGTACAACATGTCAGCTTCGGTTTCCCAAAGACAAACTACTGGCTCAATATGATCTACTTGCACTAACGTAGTTTTGCCTTTTTTCTTTTGAAACAACTCATTACACATAGCGCAACGAAACCTGACTCTTATCTGTTTACCAGCAGAGCCATCTTTTTTTGGTTCAGGAGGAAACTCAACCCTGGCTTCTGTTAGAACCTCTTTCATTTGAGGAGAAAGTCGAAAGGTCTTACGAAGAGCACCCTTTATTCTAGTACGCTCTTCAACCCAATTGCCGTTCTCGTCATACAGTTGTTTGACTTTCTTCGGATTCTTTGTTTTGGCCATATTTAACTTACAGAAAGTGAAATCTGAGTATCGTTTTCTGCATAGTCAACATCACCACTTTGCTCTTTTAAAATAAGATGAATAAAACGAGTCTTATCTTTGTTTGCATTGATTTGATCCTTATAAACAGAAGCAAGTTCGTTATGATGATCTTTAGCTTTCTCAAGTTCTTCATCTCTATTTTTAGTAGTAATGATTTCTTGGTTATGATTAGCCATACCCAAAAGTTTACCTTCTAAGCCTGATTTATCAAGACCTCTAAGTTCTGCAATAAACTCTTTGCCATACTTCCTTTTTAGTTTTTTCTCTAGTTCAATTGATTCTTTACCTTTAGCCAAATTGTCATCGTTACTCTTTCCCATGATGTCCCCCCTTATGCGACAGTATTTAAAATGTTATCCAACCAGTTATTTTACTAACATCTAATTCAATTGGAGTTTCTTTGTGATCTACATAACCCAAGTCTTTTTGATGAGACATAACATGTTCTGTAAATACACTTACCACAACCTTTTCATCATCATCAGTTATAAACCTTCCAATAAAACATCTGATACATCGTTATCTAACCAGAAATACCAATATTCTCCAGCATCGTTTTTAGATAACAAAAGAATATCATCTCTTATTGTTCTTAAATTTGAATGATGGTCGTTACTAGAATTAAATTTTTCAGCAGCTAATTTATTTGTCCTTGGATTTTCTTCATATCTATGCATTAAAAATGCTTTCAAAGGTTTGGAATAGTTTAAAAAACCATTTATAAAAGTACTTGATACATAGCAATACAATATCCCAGTAGGTAATATTTCACCTGAGATGCTTGGATAATCTACACTATCGTCAAAATACTTATCTTCTAAAATCATATGTTTATCTCTTATCTTTTTTTAAAATTAAATTTTACTGGTCTCCCTAAAACTTTTTCTTTTCTTAATTCTCCCAATACAGCCTGTGTAATAGCTATTGTTCTTAGTTCACTGTCTCCTCTAGAATTCCCTTGCGTTAATTTATGTTTATTTTCTAAGCCGTCTAAATATACTTCTGATGGAAGTTGAGTAAAATTACTCTTAGCATCATTAATTATGTTATGAAGATTGTGTCTTGTTAACATAAAATCAGAATCCACTATTTGAAGATACTTAGCTAACATTAATCTTAAAACATTTTTAATATCTTCATCTCTCATATGCTCAAATTTCTTCATAAAATTTATAATATCTAGCTCAGCCTCGTATGGTAATGTAATCATTTTTTACCTCAACATAAGTTTATCAGAACTAGGCAACATTTACAATATTGCTATAAAGGCCTTCTCTTTTTACAGTAACAATATCGCTAAAAATTTCTTTAGTTTCTGAAGAGTGGTCTACAATAAATACTTTTTTGTTTCTGGAAAGATATGCAATAAGTTCTAAGCATTGCTCTTTACATACTGCGTCAAGTCCATCAAAAGGTTCATCCAAAACCTTCCAACTAGCTCCGACACCAGCTCTAGATTCAATAACTTCTTCTACTGCAAAATCTACGACCAAATCAGCAGAACATTTTTCTCCACCAGATAAGGTCTTTAAAGGAATTGTTACTCCATCCAAAGTAAGGTAAGGACAAATCTCTTTTTTTATAGTTCCTTTTTTATTCTCTTTCTCGCCTCTATATTCAATAGTAGCAGCAGACATATTAGGTATTCTATTTACCAGTTCTGTTGCTCTTTCACCAATTTCAATAAGAGTGTCTTCAAAAACTTCCAATAGATAAAGTTTTAAAGCCCTGGCGGTTTCTAGCTCAAGATCTTTTTGCTTGATCTTCTTAGCAATATCTCCTTTAGCTTTTGTTAAATTGGTTGTATGCTCTTGAATATTGGACTCATAATGATTTAATTGCTTGGTATAATTAGCAAGCAGTGTGTCATAAGAACTTAAGCTAGATTCAATTGACCTTTTATCACTTTTTAATTGAACTACTTCTTGATCAATCTGTTGATTAGCAGAATGATATTTGTGAGACAAATCTTGAGATTTCTTTTCATATTCAGCAAGATTGGCTCTATATTCAGAAAGTCTTATTTCTTCTCTGTTTTTTTGATCGTTCTTTAATTCAATAGCTTTCTGTTGAAGTGCTTCTAGTGAAGTTTCCAAATTGGAAACCTCTTTGGGTTTATCTTCTAATTGACTTTGAATAACCTCTAGATCTTTTAATTTATCTAAAAATTTTTGCTCACCTTTCAATTGCTCCTGACTTCCCTGGATTGCAACAACCAGACTCTTTAATAAATTTTGCTTTTCATTTAAGATATTAGTAGAATCCCAATTTTGCAAACAAGTAGGACATTTGTCTACTACAAAATGATCTATTTCTTTCTTTAAAAGAATAGCGTCAGATTGAGCCTTCTCAATAGATCCTCTCACTGCATGAAAACTCATAATCTCGTCGTCAACTTTTTTAATTTCTCTACGAGTCATATTTTGCTTTTCTTTTTGCTTTGTAAGAATGGATTCAATTTCTTGTTTGTGTCCCTGGATATCTGCTTCAAACTTATTTATTTCCTTATAAGATTCCTCGTCAGAAACAACGTCTCCTATACTTCCTATCTGTTCAATTTCTTCTGGCTTTTCTTGAATAAGATTTTTTGCTTCAATCAGATGCTCTTTTTCGTTGGATTCTAATTGAGTTTCCAATTCTTTTATATTAGCCCAAATTACTTCTAATTTAGAATCATCTGGTTTATCTCCAGGATGAGATAATAATTTCTTAGAATTTTCATTTTCTGAAATCAATTCTTTGTATTTATCTGAATCGTAATTTAGTTTTTCTAATTCGCCTTCAATATCGTTAGCTTTTTTAGAACTAAGAGAAGCCTTCTCCTCAATAGATCTAAGACCAAGACATTCTATTAAAAAATCACTAGCTTTAGCATTTGTTAATGATAAGAAATGACCACCTTCACCTTGTCTTTTATGAATTAGTTTTTTAAATAAAGGTCTAGGTATCTTAATTAGCTCATCAATCTTTGCTTCAGCTAACAAGTTGTTTCCTGAGATTTCTTCCTCTCCAACAATAATACTTAAGCCGTGTTTTTTGCTTCTTGTAATTTTTACCTGCATCCCATTGTATCTGCCGTAAACTTCTACCCAAAGAGATTCTTTAGTTAGTCTTGATTGAAGATCTATAGCAGAGACAACGTTACACCCAAAGGCATAATCAAAAACAGAAAAAACGGTACTTTTACCTGCGCCGCTTGAACCGTTTGTATTTTGATTGTCTCCGTCAAAAGCAGTTAATCCTGGATTGGAAAAATCTACTTCTTGAACATCGACAAATCTTCCTGCATTTTGGAATCTTATTTTATCTACTTCAAACATCACTTAGGTTTCACCTTAGTTAATTTCTCACCCTCATAGGGATCTTTTGTGCTATTTGCTTTATTAATTTCAGCAACGTTTTTTCCATTAACTGAAAGGACTTCGGTTTTTTTAGCCTGGACTCCATTGTCTACGTATTGTTTAGAATTAGAAGAAGGCGAAGAAAGATGTCTTTCCATCACTCCTCCACACTCACAATTTAGATAACCTTTGATCTCTTTCTGTGTATTATAAAACTTCTTTATATTGTTAGGGCAAAGATTACATTCATACAATACTCTTGGCATTACGCCTCCTAGTAACTTCTAATTACTTGCTTGGGAGCGTTTAACGTCTTTAGAAGTTTTTCTTTCTCTTTTTGAATCATATCAAGAGATAGATATTTTCTCATAACTTTAGGAGATTCATTCTTTTCTCTATCATTATCATTATCTTTACTGGAACTGTAAAAGCTATTTCGACTGTAATACCCAGAATAGCTACTTGTTTCATTCTTTTTAACAAGAGTTCCACCTGCATCTAAAAACTTGTCAAGTTCCATATAGCCTCTATTGGTATGAATCAGAACTGTTACTCCAAGTACACCAGTATTAACTGGACAATTTGAAAATTTAACTAAAAATTTCCACCCCCAAAAACGATAAAGCTTATTGTGAGTACCTGCAAGAGTTCCGTCACATTTTACTTTTACTACATTGTCAGCAAGACCCATTTTAACAGCATCAAATCCGTTAACCCAAAGTTCGTTTTCATAGGCTGCTCTAAAAGTTCTTAGAGTATAATATCCTTTAGATCTTTTAACTGCAGTTTTATCCATTTCTAAAATACGTTTCATCCACAAACCATAACGTGCATCGATTTGAGAAGCACCATCTCCAAATTCTCCGTAGAAACCACCTCTTGCTTTATGAGCCATTAAGATTCCATATTTTACTATGTATCTATTACCCAAACCTTGAACTGCTTGAAATCCCATAGATGCGGCAAATAAGGTTACGGTATGAACAGGCCTATTCATAGAACCAAGAAATTCTATAAACTCTAGTCCGGCTGTGATTCCTCCACCTGGAGTGTCCATAACCAGAAACATTGGATAACCCGATGGTAGTTTAGAATCAATGGTTTTAGCTTTTTCCAAAACTTCAGCAACAGAAGACCATCTAAATGCTCTATTCATAACAATAGAATTGTCGTCTGTTAATATGATTTCTTTTTCATCTAGAGATGCTTTAGCCACAACATTTTTTGATAGTGTTTTCTTTTTTACAGACTTAATTACTTTTGCAATACTAGTCGCCTTTGCAGTCTTGGTCACTTTTGTTGTTTTAGTTTTCTCTTTCTTGGCGGCTTCCTTATCGCCAGAATAGGCGGTTGGAAGAACCATCATGAGAGAAATCATCAAAACCATTAACTTCTTCATAATAACCTCTTACTTAAAAATTGTAGGCGCTAAACGCCTTGCTCATATTATATATATAAATTAAAAAAAGGCCAGCTTTTTTGCTGGCCCAAAGTGAAATCTATAAAAGGAGAATTACAAACGCTCATTGGCAGGGTTGTCAACTTGCGTTTGTTCAAGGAAATGGTTATTTTCTATAGACTCCATTCTTTCTAAATCGTTATCTCTTGGAAAACAAATAGTAGCACCTAAAGTACCTAAAATAGTAGCTATAGATGTAGCGTTTCTAATAGCTTGAACTATAGCAGGAGTGCTGTCTAAGATACCTAATTCAAAAGGATCTCCATATTTCTGATTTTCAACATCGTAAACAATATTGTCATCTGTAAAAAGTTTAGTCGATATTATACCAATTTCATCGTTACTGTATCCAGCATTGGACATCATCTTGGCAAAAGTTTCTAACATTGCACTAGACAAAACATAACTGGCTTCTGGAGGAAACTCTTCAGAAGTTTGTAATATTTTCGCTAACGTAAGCCACATTCTACACCCACCTGGAAGAACTCCATCTCTCAAAGATCCTCTAACTGCACAAACAGCATCTTCACATCTATCGTGTCTTTCTTTTAAGTCTCCACTTGTAGCGGCATATATTTTTAACTTGGCGATACCTTTAGTTAATTTACCAAGTCTTTCTTCTAAAAGACTTTTTTCAATTTCACTATCAGCATTTTTAATATTTTGCTCAAGTTCATCTGCTCTAATTTCTACCAGATCTGGATCTGGAATTCCTACAATATTGGCTCTAAATCTATGTGCTTCAAATAAAGACATACCAGAACCTAAAGAATCTAAGTTATCGACTTTACTAGGTTTATTGTTAACTGGATCTAGAATAGAAGCCCCAGTAAAAGCAGCTAAATCATGGAGAAATTGATTTTGACTATTTGCCACTTGACTCATAGGTGTTCTTAAAGGAAACACATTAATAGTTTCTTTTGACATAAAATTCATCATAAGATCCTGAAGAACCTGCTCACTAAAACCATGAGCTACTAAAACAACATTATGATTGTAATCTCTTTCTTGCCAAGCTCGACCCACTGCTTCCAAGAGCATTTGAACAGATTGAATGTCTCTTATTTGGCCATCAAATAAAAGAAAGACAGGCTTTTCTAACCTGGCGCAATTGTTGGCTCTATCGTTAATGAAAGCATTGTAATAATTTCTACATGAATCTTCATAACCAATTTGGATAGGATATCCATCAATCAGCTCAACCTCGTAACCTTCAGGTCCATTTAATTCCTGAATTGTAACGTGAGAATTTTCACCAAAACCTACTAAATTAAAAGCCTTTATAACGGCATCTGCCATTTCTTTGTCTCCATTGGCGGAGATGGTAGCTACTTTTCTTAACATGTCCTGATTTTCAATAGTTACAGGTTGACTGGCTTCTATCAGTAAAGGTTCAATATGCTTTGAAACCACTTCTCTAACAGTACGCATTACTTTTTGGGGACTAACTTTTGGATTACTTCCACAATATCCATACATGTGGCGAACAATAGCTTCGCTTAAAATTGTGGCTGTTGTTGTTCCGTCACCAGCTTCTGAAGCTGTACGCACTGCAGCATCTCTGGCTTGTTCAATTAACAAATGACATGTAGGATCAATATGGCCCAAATGTCTGAATACAGTAACGCCATCCTTTGTGTTAATATTAGGAAGTCCAGGAAGTGTGGATTCGATAATAACATTTTTTCCTCCAGGGCCAAAAGTGGAACCTACAGTGTCTGCAATCATTTTCATGGTACTGAGAACAATAGGTATTATTTCTTTCTGATCATATTTAATAATTTTTGCAGATGTTTTAACCTTACGAAATCCTGACATTATATTTCCCCTTAATTTTTATCATTTCCAATTATGGTATATCGACAAACTTGTTTTTTTAATAATCCTATGATAATTTTACTGTGCAGACTTTGTCTGGTCTGTGGCGATATATAACCATGAGAAACTATATATCGGGGAAAATAAATAAATGTCAGTAAACAAAGATAAAGTAACTAGAGGAATGTCAAATAGGGGTCAGTTTTGTATGGTCCCTAACGAACTATCTACTTTCAAAATCCATGAAGATGCACCTGTTTCGGCTGTAAGCGAAAGAATTTGGCTTTACCTATTTTCCCAAAGTGAAACATGGGAACCTGGACAAAGAAAAATAGCTGAAGATCTACGTGTATGTACTTCTCAAATAAAAAAAGGTCTTGACGCATTGCAACAAGCAAATATGCTTAAAATAATAAAACCAGACAGAAAAGGCTTAAGAGATTTGTATGAATTACAAATTCCAGAAGAATGGACAGGTGTCAAATCTACAGGTGTTAAAATTACAGAAGAAGAGATGCAGGATATTGTATCTTCTGTAGAAAAAGAATTTGACGCTAAGGTGCAAAATGGCACTGTCAACCAGGGGTTGACGGGGTGTCAACCAGGGGTTGACGGTAGGTGTCCATCTGAGGTTGACACATACAAGACGAAACAAGACGAATTACAAAACGGTTTGAACGAATGTTCAAAAGAAAATCTCGATTATTTAAGATCCGATTTAATAAATAAATGGAGCACCATGTTAGATACGGATAATTACGATTCAAGATACGGAAGTTTTTTAATTATTCTTGGTAACTTAAAAGATCAAGGAGAACTAAACAGAAATGATTTAGTTATATACGAATACCAGATTAAAGATTCTTGGTGTTCTCAAAATCCTGGAAGTCTAAAATCAACACAGCGCAAAAAATATCAAACGAAAAAGAAGTTAACAGACCAAGATTTTAATTTGGCTGTTAGTGAAGTCTATTCTTCGGTAGATCTTGAGGATGTTGAACTTAAAGAAATTAACACACCTTCCGTAGTGAAAGTCGAAGAATATATACCTCCTTCACCAGATAAAATTTTAACACTGGAAAAGTTAAGCGAAATAGGAGAAGATACAATTGGACCTATGGAAGATAGGCTTGACCATGAGTTTTTAGAACTCTGTGGATCTGTAGGAGAAAAGAGTGAGTGATAATTCAGAAGACACAACTCTTGATGAAAAAGATACGTTTGAAAGAAAGATGGGTATTGCCCAAAAAGAATCTGAACTAAAAGAGAATTCTGTTAATTCTAGGTATGAAGAATATCAAGAAGGCAAAGACAGAATAGATAAAGCTGGTAGTTTTAGTTTAAAAGACAGACGTAAAGATCATCAAAGAAGCGTTGAAAAAGGAAAAGAAAGTTCAAAGTATATTGAAGATTCTCGTAATTCTCTTACGTTTATAGACGATACTTTTAATAGAATAGTTCCTTTCTTTGCAAACAACCTGATATTTTTATCAGCCAAAACTGGTAATGGTAAAACTACCATACTTGCTAATTGTGCTTACTCTATTTTGAAGCAGAAGGGTGGAGCAGCTTTAATTTTAACAAACGAAGAAAAAGAAGTTGATTGCTATAATAGAATCACTTCTCTCATTAAGGGTTGGCATTACATAAATCACAATATGATTCCACCAGAAAGAACACAAACTTATGAAGACATGATTCCCATATTAAGTCAAAAATTAACTATCATAGACAATCACGATGAAGAAGTACCAGAATCTACAACCACTCTTGAAGGAGTAATAAGTTTACTAGAAAAGGCAGCAGCCGATGTTGATGAAAATGGCAAGCCATTTTATTCAGGTGGAATTATTATTGATTACTACCAAGGCATTACAACTTCAGATAAATTTCCACAATTAAATGAATATGAAGTACAGAGAAAGTTAACTGATTTTTTAGGCGACTATATTACCAGAGCACCTTTTCCTGTAGTTTTGCTTAGTCAATTAACTGATCAAGGCAAGGGTAAGAATGAATTAGATTTCAAAAGAAGAATTGAAGGTACGAAAAAGATTTTAAATAAAGCCACTTGTGCCATGGAAATTTCTGCAGACAGAGAAAATCAAAGAACTGGTTGGACTATCCATAAGGGTAGATATGTTGAGATGATTGGTCAAACGGTTTATACAGGATACGATAAAGGAAAATTTGTACCATATACAGAAGATTTTGCAGCAAGTATTGAACAAAAGAAATTAGACAAAGCAATGAAGCAAGAAAGAATAGAACAGTCTCAAAAATTAAAAGACCAGATGGAAAACAATGGATCAGGAGATTAAACAATTTTTAGAAACACTATATAATCCAGGCGAAGAAGTATGTTGGTCTGTTGGCCAAGCTTCGACCTTTAGTGTTTCTCAAGATAAAATAGACCTTAATAAAGTTCAGCTTGTTGCTATTAATCCAGTTAAAGGAAAGAGGAATGATGTAAATGTTACAGCTCATAGATCTATTCTTATCGAACTAGATACAGGAACAATGCAGGAACAATGGAGTTATGTAAAGAAATTAGGTTTGCCATTTTCTATGTGTATTTTTTCTGGAAATAAATCTCTTCACTTTGCTATAACTGTGGAAGAAGATTTTTCATCATATAATGTTTATTATTGGACAGCCAGATGGATTATGAATATCATATCTGAAGCAGACTCTAATACAAAGAACCCTTCAAGGTGTATTAGATTTCCAGGAGTGATGAGAATAGATGGAAAGAAACAGCTTCAAAATATTTTAGTTAATAATGGAAGAATTAAAAACAAAGATCTTTATACGTGGCTTAGAAAGTTTCCAAATTGTGAACCTGCAGAATATGAAGCAAAAGAAGTTGTTCTTGACGAAAAAGATGCTAACGCATTGCCTCATTGGGTATTCTCTATTTTGCAAAGAGGAGTTATGGAAGGTTCTCGTAACAGACAATATTTTTCAGTAGGATGTGAATTTTATAAGGCTGGATATTCTTTAGAAGAAACCTTAGAAAAAATGATACAGTACGTTGAACTCGATAATGATTTTACAGAAAGAGAATTAAAATCAGCGATTGACTCAGCGTACCGATACAAAAGTAGTCGTTGACGCTATAATAGTACATAGGTATAATGTACTTGAGGATTATCAAAGAGGTAAATATGTTAATAGGATTTTATGGCCCACCTTGTTCTGGAAAAACTACTTTAGCTCATTCTGTTTTTGCTGCGCTGAAGAGAATGGGATATAACGGAGAATTTGTTTCAGAGTATGCTAGAACTCATATTGCTCAATTTAAGGAAATAATAGAAAAGAAAGGAATGAATGACACAGATCAGAATATGATTATGGAGAATCAAAAAAATTTTGAAGAAGTTTACGGAAAAGAAGCTCTGGTTGTAACAGACACTAGTACTGCTTGTACTTGTTTTTATTCTGAAAAGCTTTACCATGTTTCAACTATCGAAAAAGAAATTAAAAGATACGACATTCTTTTTGTAACGTCACTTATTGAAGAAGCTCTAACTGGTAAGGACGAAAATAGAGTTCATGATTTAGATCAATGTAGAGAATTGAATGAAAATATGTTTAATGTTCTTAATCACATGAAGACGAAAACCGTAGCGGATAGAGTTTTTTATTTAACAGGGAGTACAGAAGATAATGTTTTGGCAGCTTTGTCTTTTGTTCAAAATAAATTAAATGTTAAACGTACAGCTTAAAACACCTATTCATGCCCATTTGGGAGAACTTGATGCCTTTCAAAAAGAGAAGGTTAAAAAGTTTTTGTCCTACACAAATAAAACCGCTGTTCATGGAATCTCTAGACTTAAAAGGAATCGATGGTTATTACGAGAAGATCCTACAGAGTGGCAAAGACAAATGGATGGACATGTAGCTAATCAGAAAAAATGCTTGTTCAAAGAAAGTTCTTGGACATATTCTGGGTTGGTTCACGACATTGCGAAAATTTTAAAAACAGATATTAATATTACCAAAGATTTTGAGTATCCAGAATTTAGGATGATACCTTGGCAAACTCCTTTGGATTTTGAATTAAGACCAGAGCAATTAAGTTCTATTAAAAAACTCCTTATAGTAAAACATGGTGGAGTTGAGATGGCGACTGGAATTGGAAAGTCAGCTATTATTATGACTCTGTGTAAGCTAATGGGAATTAAGGCAGTTATTGTTACTCCGAGTACCAGTATTTTTAAAGGATTGTTAAAAGACTTCAATCGTCATATTGGCCCAAAATATGTCGGAGCCTATGGAGATGGTAAGAAACAAATTAATAAATTAATTACAATCTGTGTTTCCAAAAGTCTTACAACTCTTGAGCCAGATTCCAAAGCATATAAATTTTTCAGTGATGCAAAAGTAATGCTTTGCGATGAAAGTCACACTTTACCAGCAAATACTTTAGAGAGTGTTTGCCATGGAGTCTTGGCTAACGTGCCATATCGATTCTTTTTTAGTGCTACTCAAACCAGAAACGATGGTGCTGAAAAACTTTTAAGAGGAATTATTGGAACTATTGTTGAGAGCCTTACAGCAAAAGAAGCTATTGAAAAGAGATACTTAGCGAAACCTAGATTCAAAATCGTTAGCGTGAAATCTACTAGGCCAAAATATTTTAGTAAAGATGCTATCTCTATGAAAAGACAGCATTATTTAAAAAATGAGAACATAGCCAAACTTGCTGCCGATATAGCTAATAGATCGTATAGGTTATTGGGACATCAAAGTCTTATCCTAGTTGACGACTTGGATCAAATCAGGATGATTAGCCAATATTTAAAAGTTCCTTTTGATTATGCTCATGGAACTAAAGCTAAGAAATCTTTAGAAAAAATAGGACTAGTAAAAACAGACGTTCAAGAGAAAGTAGATGATTTTAATGATGGCACGATTCCAGTTCTTATTGGAACCAGTGCCGTTTCGACTGGAACTAATTTTAAGCCAGTCAATAATTTAATAATGTGCCAGGGAGGAACATCTTCCATTGCCATTCCTCAAGGACTTGGTAGAGGAACTAGACTTTCTGATAAAAAATTAATTGACCTTTCAGATGGAAGGCAGTTTTTTAACGTTTGGGATTTTAGAGTTGTTGGCACAGAAAAAATGGAAAAACAATTAAAAGTTAGACTGGAAATGTATGAAGAAATATGGCCAGATATTCAAGAAGTAATGGGTTGGTTGAATGGCTAAAATTGAACACGATGAGTATTTTGGAGTCTTTGCAAGATCTCTGGAAGAAGAAATAAACAGTAGGGAGGATGGATCTAAACAAGATACTCAGGTCAATGGACTTATTGAGCTAGAAAGAAGATTCAGAAGACTCATTGTTCGTTGTTTTGTGGGTCGTCAAGTATATATAAAATTTATTAAATTGATCAAAAAAGATAAGAAGAATATTTTAGATGCAAGACCATATTTTAGAGAAAGACAAGTTGTATTTAGCAGTAAAATTACTCCGGCTATTAGATCGAATGATCCAGAAGCTTTACATGAATTTGATGTAAATTTTATGTTTATTAAATTTGCTATTGATTCTTGGGGAGAAGAAATTCCAATTAAAGTACAGCAATTGTATGATAAAGTTAGAGAAGCCAGAGAAACCCTGATAATCAATAATTTGCCTTTGGCTATCAATCGTGCTAAGCTTTTTTTTAAGAAGACTCCAAAAGCACACTTGGAGTACATGGACATGATACAGATAGCTTCTGATGGATTAATAATAGCTGTTGATAAATATTGTGGCCCTTATACAAAAGTTTTCAGGAGTGTTGGTATTGGTAGAATGACTGGAAATATGATAGATTCGTACTCAGATACAGTGATCCATATTTTTCCTAGTTTAAAAAGAATTATTTATAAGGCTAATTCTATCGCAAATAAAGAAAAAATAACGGACTTAAGTGATTTATATTACAAGGTTCAAGAGTCTTTTAAAGAAGACGTAAAAAAAGGAAAATCAAAACCTAAACATATTTCAGAACAGGAGTTTATAGATTTAATGTCAGCATCTACCGTCATGAGTTCTACAGTAGAAACCGAAATTGGCACTGTCGTTGATATGTGCGATCTTCGTAGCGAAGATCTTTATAGCGAGGTTCCAACTACGGAAGAGATAGTTGAACAGAAACAAGCTCTAGATTTAATGTCTGATCAAATTAGGGAATTGACTATTATGGAAAAAAAAGTTCTTAAAATGAAAGGAGTTACTATATGAGAACCACTAACAACAGAGTCGCTTGCTCCCCTGTAAATAGGGATTTTAAGCCAGAATTAAAAACATCAAACAATTTTGGAACAATGCAACAAGTAACCGAATTGGTTGAGTTGAAAGTTGTTCTAGAAGCAGAGTGTGGATATGAACCAGGAGATTCTATCTATGTCAATGGAGCCAGTCTTGATAGATCTACTTGGGCTAAGACTCAATTTATTTTAAATAAAGTACCATTAATTTTAGTTCCAGAAACGGAAATTTTTATCGTCAAACCAGGAGAAAATGATGATTCAGTATGTACATCGAAACAAACAGATCCCAAAGGGGTTTAAGAAGACTTTTGCTTTTAAAGCTCCCAGTGCCGCAGAGGTTTTAAAAGGCATTAAAGAAAAACTGAAAGGCAATGAAGTTTTTTTGAATTTAGAAGTTGGAATGTCTCATGTTCATTGGAAAGATAATTATTGTAAAAAAACAGGTCGTGGATATGCGACAGAAAGACTTTCAGGATTTGAGTTTAGGATTGCAAATGTTTGTTTTCCAGATCCCACTAAGATAGATTTGGTTTTAATAGAAAAAAATGACAAGATGGCTCTTAAGGTTGGTTTGACTCCTGGAAAAACAACAGCAAGAGTTTTGGAAGTTCAACTAGAAACAGATGGTTTGGAGACGTAAAATGGCAAAAATAAGTAGAAAGCAACCACCTACAATTTCTGACGTAATTTATGAAGTTCAAAAATTGGATATTGTTAAAAAAGGAACTCCAGAATACGAAAAAGCCCACAAAGCCACTGTCTCTGTTGTTGTTTTAGCCAATTCCTTTCATGGGAAAGGATGGATCAGCATTAGTAAAGCAAGACATCTTCTACAATATATGAGAACAAATGAATGTGGTGTATTTTTAAAAGAAAAGGAACATAAAAAGATATGAGAAAACTACTAGTGGTTGGAGACGTTCATGCAGTTCCAAAAGAGCTTGATGAATGTGCCAATCTTATTAATTTTGTTATTGAAACTGCTCAAAAAGAGCGAGTTACAGATGTTCTTTTTTTGGGAGATATTTTTGATACCCATGCCGTAATTAGAGTTGAGGTTTTAAATTTTTGGAAGGAGCAATTTTCAAGAATGAAATTTGAACATAATTTAAGGGTAGCTTGTTTGGTTGGCAATCATGATATGCCAGGATCTAAACAAGCAGAAGAAGCTAAATTACACTCTCTAAGCTCCTTATCTCAGTGGGGTGTGGAAATTTTTGATGAACCTAAGATTGTCTATGGAGGTATTGGAGTTCTTCCATATACTCATGATAAGAAAAAATTTATAGAATGGTGCGAATATCTTTATAAGATTGGAGTCAAAGAAACAATATTTGCTCACCAAACCTTTTTGGGAGCTATGTTTGAGACAAATTTTCCAGCTCCAGATGGAGTTAATGCCGTATCTGTTCCTCAAAATTTTGTAATATCTGGCCATATTCACAAAAGACAACTTCTCGAAGATAAGATATATTATGTTGGATCTCCAAGATGGCGTAAGAAATCTGATGCAAATGAGGAAAAATATATAACATTGTTCACTTTTGACGAACATAGCAAAGTAATTGAACAAAAAGATTTTGATACAAGCGTCGTCTGTAGGAAAATCTTAGAATATACTTATAGTGAAGAAGAAGCCAAAAGTTCTTTTGCAGAACCTCCACAATTAGATCCTAAACATAGGAATTTCTTGACTTTAGTGGGAACCGCCAAATGGGTAAATAAAGAAAAAAGACGATGGCAAGACGATGCAGAAATTAGAACTAAAATCATTAACGAAAAAAGAAGTGAAAATAGGGTTAGAGAATCTGAAGGAATTGAAGCTGGAATGAGAAGATTTATTTTTGAAAATTTTAAACCAGCTCCTGGAATAACCAGAGAAGATATATGGAAGAACCTGAAAATGTCGATTTAAAAAGCCAACTGGCTCTAATGAGATCTTTAGCTTTAACCACAGGTGGATTACACGCTTGGCATCTTGTTCAATTGAAGCACTATTTAGCTTTTGCCTTAGATCAAAAATTTAATAAAGCGATTATTGAATACGATAGTGAAGACCATTGGATAACTTTTATTGTCAGTTTAAGTAAGGGTCAAAGACTTCCTCCCAAAAAATTGACTTTACAGAAATGTAAGGCGATTGACGAATGGACCAAGGTCCTACTTTGGGATACCATGAAGATTAAAATTCTGAGAGGAAAGACAGAAATTTATTGTTCAGAAGAAATTAAGAAATAGGTAATAAAATACATATTTTTGTGAAAAAATATTAGAAAATGACTGTTTTAATGGTCAAATTCTAGGATTTGATTAAAAAAACAATCATTTTGTGCAAAAAAACATATAAATGATTTAAAAAACAATCATTTTTGCAAACTTTTATGTGCTTCCAAGCACCTGAGGTAATCTTATGAGTATGAAAGAGCAAGATATTTTAGACGCATTTATTTTAGACAAACAGAAACAGAAGCTTTTGGAATATAAAAAGCTAGATTTTGCTGCAGCCGATCTGGTTGAAGGTGAAATTTTGGATTCTGTTAGAGATCTTTATTTTAATGGAACCACAGTTTATTCAATTGCTGAACAGACAGAACTTGGTGAAGAATTGATCTTATACCATATCGTGGATCGAGGATGGGATCAGAAAAAACATCACATGATGGAAGCTATCGAAGATAAAATTATTGAAAAAATCGTAGATACCAAACTTAAGGGTGTTGAAGCCATGACTGGTATTTTAAATCTAGCCAGTCAAAAGTATATTGATGGGATTGATAATTATCTAAGAACGAAAGACGAATGCCATTTAATTGAAATAGGAATTAAAACTTTAAAAGACTACAAAACTGCTGTTGATGTTCTTAAAGCCTTCATGGATTCTGGTAAAAATAAAGGAGGTGTTTATATTAATTTGAAAAATGCCAAGTCTACAATTGACGCAAGAGGTAAGGTAATCACAATAGAGAACGAAGAAGAAGCAGAAATCTTTGAGGAACCTTCAGTAATAGAAGAAAAAAATACTAGTAGCATTTCTGATATAGCTGAAGAGAAGAGAAAAAGACAAAGGGATAAAGCAAGTGTCAATAGGTAGTGATAGCGACGAAAGACAGAAGAAACAAGATTTTCTTAATATCTGTCATAATTCCGAAGAATTAGCTGACTGGATATTCACATATCTGGACATAGATCTTCCAATGGGCCATGTGGACCCAGATTCTAATAGTTCACCTGCAGAATGGCTTTATGAAGCATATAGTACGATTAGAGATAATGGTGGAGATGAGATACCTGCATATATTGCATTGAGTTCTAGAGATAGCTATAAAACTCTCTCAGCTTCTATTTTGGAAATTTTGGCAATTGTCCATTTTAAATTAACAGTATCTCACATGGCTGCAATTAAGCCTCAATCAGCAAAAGCTATTCAATATATCAACAATTTTTTCAGAAAAATTAAGCCATATATGGAACACCATGCTTTAAAATTTACTGCAGAAAACAAATCTAATATTCAAATTACCGATAGGCATGGAGATATCGCATATATTGTGGTTATTGTTTGTACTCTTCAGGGTGCGAACTCAGAGCATACGAATATTATGATAGTTGACGAAATTGATGTTGTTCAATATCCAAATGCTTATGAGGAAGCTAAAGCGATTCCTGGCGTATTTAACGGAAGATTCCCTTTAACAATCAAAACTAGTACCAGAAAATTTGCCTATGGATTAATGCAGAAAGAAATGGATGGAGCAAAAGAGGCTGGAGACGTATTACTCAGATGGAATATCATTGACGTTACCGAAAATTGTCCTGCATCTAGACATCTTCCAGAAAAGAAGAAAGAAAAAAGATATATAGCAAAAACACTCCCTCTCAAGAATCTTTCTAAAGCAGAATTTAAGATGCTGACTGAGGAAGAACAAATAAAATACGATTCAATAAATGCTTTTAAGGGATGTGCTTCTTGTAAACTTCTTCCAGTTTGTAAAATGAGGTTGGCAAAAAGGCCTGAAACTGATTTCGGAGGATTATTTAAGCCAATTGCTGCAACAATAAATCTATTTAGAAAATACACTCCAGACATGGCTACGGCTCAGCTTATGTGTTGGAAACCATCTTCTTCTGGATTAGTGTATCCTAGATTTGACGAAGGTTTAGATACTGGAAATGTTTTATCTTTAATGAAAGCTTATGAGTCCATAAGTGGAGACACAAGAGCACAAATTGATTTTCCTTTTCTAATCGAATATCTCAAGACTCTTGGAGTCAAATTCTACGCTGGGGTTGACTGGGGATATAGACATTATTATGCCATTGTTGTTGGAGCAAAATTGCCAAATGGAGAATTTTGGATTGTTGATTCTTATGCTATTGGAGAATTAGAATACGATGATCAAATATCTTTGGCCAAAACTGTAAGAGATCTTTATAGTCCAGATAAGTGGTATTGTGATCCATCTTATCCTATGATGGTTAAAGGTTTTTCAACTAATGGAATGAAATGTCCAGGGTTCACAAAAGATGTAATGGGTGGAATTGAATCTACTAGAGCACAAATTGTTAATTCAGATGATAGAAGAAAACTAAAGGTTTTGGATACTGATAATAATCAATTTATTTTAGGAATGTTTAGGAATCATCACTTTTTATCAGATGCTCAGGGTAGAATTACCACCAAACCAGATGATGAGGAATATGCAGATATTGGCGATGCGTTGAGATATATGTGTCAAGAATTATTTCCACTTCGTAAAAATACATCCAGAGACAAAAAAGTAGTGTCTGGCGAAGATAGACCAGTTGGACATACTCACAGTAAAGAAAATTGGCTGAAGAATGAAATTAAAAGTTCGATTAAAGAAAATGGTGGAGATCCAAATTCCGTAGACTCAAACGATGTCAAAAAGAAAAGAGGTGTCATGTGGATACCTTAAATTCTTTAAAGTATCTGTTTAAAAACATAGGATTAGGGCTTTGTTTTCTTTTTATGTCTTTGGCTAAAATATACCTATTTTTACTATTTATAGTAAATTTGGCTAATTTGTTTGGAACCAAGCACTGGAAAAGTGAAACGACATTAATAGAAAGTATAACCACATATCCTACTTTATATACGATTTCATATCCGCATGTAGATACAGATTTGGTTCCATACGTAATGTTTGCTGAGCAATTAATTGAGAAGAAAATAAATTATTCGGTAGTTTTTGGAGATTTAACCTATCCTAACATAGGTCTTTGTATTAATATTCCAGGTATTTACACAGAAATAACGATAGATAAGGATTTTTGGTATGGAAACACCTGTTATTATGCAAAAGAAGAAGTATTTTTACATGAAGTTGGACATTGCTCTTTATATAGATTACATGATAAGTCCGTAATGTTTGGACAATATACCTATAGCCCTGCCAGTATAATGACTCCTAATGCCTTTGGTTGTACAGATCATTATAAAAAAAATCGACAACACTTTCTTAGAGAACTTGTTTCTAAATAAATCAATATTTTGACGATATAACCCTATAGATTATCTCCATCACAATCTTATTATAGGAAGTACGTGGAAATCTTTGGAGTATATAAATGAGCAAACTTAACTTATTGATATCGTTATTGACATTTGACGATCAAAACACAACAAATGATCCTCAAATGGTACATGTAGATTGGACACGTAATGTCAAGAACTTGCCTGTAGACAATCCATCAAGCAGACAAGAAGTATTGGCTCCAGGAGAATCAATAACCCTTTTAAATGGAGCTGTGTCTACCTCAATTGATGGAACTACTCAATTTGATTTGTCTAATACTATTGGTTCAACTTATAGAATTGCTTATGATGGAAATGGAACTTCTCCTGATTTTAGGACAGAAAGGGCTTTGGCTGCAGATGCAACCTCTGAAATTACTATAACCAAAAATAACAATGCAACAACTACTTTATCTGCCACTGGAGGTACTGTGGCAGATTTTAGTACAGCAGTTGTTGGAGATGAACTTAGACTAGGTGCAGCATTTAGTCCTGCTAACCAAGGAACTTTTCAAATTATAGCTGCTAGTGCTATTTCGGTGACAATCAAAAAAGCAGATAGTTTAGCTGAAGTCGTTGTTTTAGGAGCTGCTTTTGCAGCAGATCTAAGAGTATATTCGGCTGCAGGTGTACAAAGAGGAGATCGAGTAATTATTAGTGGAGGTTTTTCTTTAGCCACTCACGATACTTATGAAATCTCTGATGTTTCTCCTGATTTTATTGAATTCGTTTCTACTGAAGCAATTCCAGAAGAAACAGATATTATTCCCAATACTGGATTAACTATATTTGCTGATGCAAAAAGCTTAATTTATATCGAGTCAGACAAAAAGGCTTTAGTAAAAGTCAATGGAGACGCAGGTCAATTAATCGAACCTAAAGTGGCTGGATCTTCTACTGTTCCAGGCATTTACCTTAAGCAAGGTACTGCTTTTCAATTAGAAATTGAAAACACAAGTCTGGAGCCAGCAACAATTAAGCACATTACTGTGGAGTAAATAAATGTCAAAGGACAAGATAGATTTAGGAAAGGTAAACGAACAGGAGATTCTTCAGAAAGCTGAAGAAATCAAAATGAAAAATGCTGTTCATGAAACCAAAGAAGCTGTTAGTGAAGCTAAAAAAAGAGGGAAAGTTTTATATTCTCTAGACCCAATGGGGACTAAACTCTTAGAAAAAGACGAAAAATTTACAAAAAATCCATTAGATCCATTTCAAATGGTTCTAACTAGTCTTGATAAACATGATCAGAAAAAAGCTGTTAGATTTGCTTTTACTGAAGATCCTAATAAAGTTAGTCAATATGCTGGTATTTATAAGAATAAAACAGAATTACTTCCAGATCATTTAATTAAAAGAATCATTGCTCAAGATGATTTAGTAGCTTCCATATTAAATGCTAGAGCCAATTTTATGTCTGCTTTTGGTAGGCCAAGATTGTCTCGTTTTGATGTTGGTTTTAATATTGAAATCAAGCCAGAATTTAAAGACAGAGTTCCGATAGATAAAATGGCTATAATTAAAGATAAAATTGAAAGAGCTAAAAGACTTCTTTTAAATTGTGGCCATACCAAAGGATTAGAGGAATGTGAAAAATTAACTCTGCCTGATTATTTTAAAATGACTACGAGAGATGGTTTAAGCTTTGGTCGTTTCGCTACTGAAATAGTTTGGAAGACAGTTAAAGGAAAGAAAGAATTTCATAGATTTAGACCAGCCGATTCTGGAACTATGTTTAAAACAGTCAGAAAGGGTTATGGAGTAAATCAAGAAGCTGAATCTCTTAGAAGACAAGCTATTCATGCTCTAGAACAATTGACTGGAATTAAAATAGATATAGAAAGATTCAAAAAAGATAAATATACTTGGATTCAAGTTCTTAATGGCCAACCAAAACAAGCCTTTACTGACAAAGAAATGATAGTCCAAAATCTTTATCCAGTTACAAATGTTGAGTATAATGGATATCCACTTACTCCTTTGGATACTGTAATAAATTCAGTAACAACTCACATCAATATTACTAATTATCATAAGCTTTATTTTCAAAATGGTAGAGCTACTAAAGGGATGTTGGTTTTTCAATCAGATGATATTGATGAAGAAACAATACATCAGATTAAACTTCAATTTAATGCATCAATTAATAATGTAAATAATTCATTTCGTATGCCAGTTTTTGCGGTTGGCCAGGAAGATAAAATTTCCTGGGTGCCACTTACAAATGCTGCCAAGAAAGATGGTGAATTTGAATATTTAAGTGATCAAAATGCCAGGGTTATTCTTTCTGCATTTCAAATGTCTCCAGATGAGCTTCCAGGATATGGTCATTTATCAAGAGGAACCAATTCTCAAGCACTTTCTGAATCAAGTAACGAATATAAAATGGAGGCTTCTAGATCTGTTGGAGCTAGACCTTTAATTCTTTCTTTTCAAGATTTCTTGAATGAAAAGATCTTTCCTTTAATTGATGCAGAATTATCTTCTTTATGTACAATTATTCTTTCGGGCCTTGATGCAAAGACTCCTGAGCAAGAATCTATTAGAATTCAAGAAGATGCTCCACTTCACATGACAATGAATGATATCTTATCTATGGTTGAAAAAGACAAGATACCTTCTCAACTTGGTGGAGATATTCCTTTTAATGAAAGATGGCAAGTTACTGCTGATAAATATTGTTATGCTGGTGATGTTATGGAATATTTTATGGATATTCCAGGTGCCAGTTTAAATCCATTAAATAAATTTAAAAGAGACCCTTTTTGGTTTCAATGGATACAGCTTTTGGCTACAACTAATCCTGAAATGTTTAAAGCTGCAATGGCTTTAAGACCAGATGCGTTACAAAAATTGAAGAAAAAATTGCGCACTAGTGAAGAGAATGACCCCGAACCTGATACGTAGGAATAAACATGAAAGCAAAACCAACAACAGTCGTTATTGATTGTGAATTTATTAGTTTTGATAAATTTTTAAGTTTAATTAAAGTTAAAGAAGAAGAAACTGAATTATATTCTTTCGATGCTTGTTTAGGATATTCAAACAATCTTTTTGCAGAATATTCAGAAGAAGTTAAAAATGAAGATACTTCTTCATATCAAAGAAAAGCTTTACGTTTGGTTTGGGGAGCAGACCATGATGTTTTTAAAAATAACCTTTATCTTCAGGGACATTTTTACGAATGGCCTAAAGAAAATTTACAAGAAATGATTGAGTGCGCAACAATTAAGCATCTCATGAATTACGGAACTTCTAAATATTTAGTAAAAATTGATAATAGAACTTGGATGCCAGCAAATCCTGATGATTTTGAGATAGTAAAAGGAGAACATGGCATTGGATTAGCTTGTATTTTTCCTAATAGGACCTTTTTAATAAAAGTTATGAAAGATACTTATGAGGATATAATTAAAAAACTAAAGAAAGCTGGATATGAGATATCTAAAGAAGAATACAAGAAACAATTAGGGGTTATATAATGATTAACGACAAGAAGAAGAAACAGGTAGATGCCGACAAAGCTGAAGCTTCTATCGATCAAGCTTTTGAGATGGGTTATATGCAGGGCTATAAAGATGCCAAAACAGAAGCCATGGTAGAGCAAGCTATGATGCAGCAAGAAGAAATGGCTGGAGCTGCTGCTGGTATAAATCCTGGTGCAATGCCTAGACCTCAAGCAGGTGCTCCTCAAATGGGACCTTCTATGAATAGTGTTCCTGGAGACATGCAAATGCCTGAAGCTGGTCAATTGACTGAAGCTACAGATAATTTAATCAATCAGCTACATGGTTCTGATCAAGATATGCCAGAAGAAGTTAAAAAATCTATTAAAGAAATAACTGACTTAAATGCAGTATTTAAACAAAATATTGAAATGAAAAAAATTGAAATGAGAACTCAGGAATTGAAAAAATCTATGACTTCTCTGACTGGAGCAAAGAAGAAAGTTGTTTATCAACAAGAAGAAACAGTTAAGAATTTAATGCAAAAATGGGAGGATGAGTCAAAAGAAGCTGTAAAAAATCTAACAGTAATTGCAAGTCAACACACACCGCCAGTAGAGGAATAAAATGGAAAAACAAAATAATAGCTCAAACGATCTTTTTAAATTCACAAAAACAGATACATTAGTTTTTGAATATGTAAAACTTCCAGTAATATGTACATCTTATAGATTTTTATATAGACTTAAGACCCCTTTTGAAACTGTTTGGCAAGAAGATAAGATTTACCCCCATAAAAGAGAGGTCGTTAATCTTGATGGATTATATACCTCTGGATGTGTACATAAAGAATTAGAAGAATTAATAGAAGAATTTGCATTATCTACTTGGAAAAGTATGGTTTACAATTCTCTTGATTCAAAACAAGAACTACCTAAAGAATTAGAATGGATGATAAATATAGAAAAAACAGAAATTCATAAATGTGAAATAGTGAGAAAATAAATGATAGCTTCACTCTCAGAGTCTGCAAGACTGCTTGTGGAGGGAGAACTTGACAATATTTTTGATAGGCTAATTATTTCTTTCCTTGGCCCAACAGCTCCTACTAAATCAAAAACTATTGTATTTACCGCCAGTTATAATCAAACTCTCAGTCTTCCTGGTATTTATTTTGGTTCCATGGAAGCGTCAGGTAAACCAGCTCAAAATTTAGATACTTTAAAATCTGCCGTTAGAGTAGCCTCTAATTATATGGAATCTTTGAGAAGTCAATCAAAAGCTAAAGTTATTCATACAATAGAAACCGAATTAGCCAATCATCAAAGAGGAATTTCTGAAGAAGATTTTAGGGATAAAATCAAAAATTCATTAGAAGAAACAATGACATTGGTGACTAGTGATTTAAAAAGAATAGTGGCTACAGAATCTACCAAAGCCAAAAATATTGCAGCCATGGAGGCTATATCTCAAATTGGTAGAGATATGGAAGTAAAAGATCCTATTGTATTTTTTGCTGTTACTAAGGATAAAAGAATGTGCAAGGAATGCAAAAGGCTTCATCTACAGCCAGATGAATTTATTCCTAAAGTTTGGAAACTTTCTGAAATTAAACACGATTATCATAAAAGAGGAGAATCTACCCCAAGTGTCCATGGGTTACATCCTCATTGTAGATGTTTCTTGACAATTCTCCCTCCAGGGTATAGTTTTGACAAAGAGGGAAGAATAAAATATGTCAGTTTTTATTATAATGAATATTCAAAACAAAGAAGTTAAAAAGTGTAGTAAATGTAAGGCTTATAAAGGATTATTTAGTTTTGGTAAATGTAAGTATGCAAAATGTGGATTAAAATCTCAATGTACGGATTGTAGAAAATCATATAATCAAAATAATAAAGAATCAATATCTGAATATAAGAAAAATTATAGAATTAAAAATAAAGAAATTATAGCAAATAAAGCAAAAGAAAGGTATATATTAGATAAAGAATCAATATCTGAATATAAGAAAAATTATTACCAAAAAAATAAAAATCAAATAAAACAAAGAGTTAGAAAAAATAAAGAACAATTATGCAAAGAAAATAGAGAAAAATATTTAGAACTTAGAAGACAGGAATATATAAAAAATAAAGATAGATATTTGGCTTATGCAAAAAAATACAATAAAGAACATCCAGATTCAAGAAGATGTTGGGAATCAAAAAGAAGAGCACAAAAGTTGAATGCTACTATGTCGGGTTTTGATGAAAACATTAAAAAAATATACAAAAATTGTCCAAAAGGACATCATGTAGATCATATAATCCCTTTAGTTAACAAAAAAGTTTGTGGATTACATGTTCCTTGGAATCTTCAGTATTTAACATCAGAAGATAATCTTAGAAAAAGTAATAAGCTACCATAATCTTATACTGATATGGGAACCAAACTACACGGAATTTTTTCGATAGATTCAATAGATAGCTCAGGCGAGATTGTAGATCTGTCTGGTGTTGATATTTATAGCCTTCCAAGAGACGGTATTTGTAATTTTGAACACAAGAATGACTTACCTAGTCAAATTGTTGGCAAGATCTTATATGTTAAGAAAATTTTTAGTGAAGAAGATTGTGAAAATGAAGATCAATTATATTTTTACAGACAAGTGAATAGGCCGTATTTGTACGGAATCGTAGAACTGTTTGACGAGGAAGGTCATTCAGAGGCCAAAAACCTAGCAGCAATTGCTAGGTATTCTATGAAAAATAAAGATAAATTATTTTGTCCAGTACTCAACTTCTCTGTTGAAGGGGTGACTTTAGTTAAAAAAGGACAAAAGATACAACGCAGTGTGGCAAGACGAGTAGCCACTACTGTGAAACCTTGCAACAAGCAAGCCTTTGCAGAAATTCTTGGATGGGAAGATCAAAAGAAAGAACAGTCTATCCTTATTAATATCTCCAAAACCGAAGAACAGAGATCTGTATTTGGCGGCCATTTGTCCGTTTTAAGGAAAGCAGTTGATTCGGTCAAAACTAAAGGTTTGGCAAAAGCTGAAGATTGGAAAGATGGTTATGCTCATGTTACTAAAATGGATGAAAATAAATGGGCCATTTCAGTCAAAAAATCAAGAGATGACAAAAGACAGAAACATGTAGGTTATTTTACAGACAAAGAAGGGTGGAAATATTTGTCAGATAAAGTCTCTGATTGTGAAGGTACTGATTTTCTTGACGATGGGCATCATTATAAATTGAAAAAACTTGAACATTCTGAAAAAAGTGAAATGAAAGATTCTGATTCTGGTCTTAATAAAGCAATCGGAAGAGCCAAAACATTGTCTTCTGTGATTAAACCTAAGAGAATTTTCACTCCAACTAATGCTCCACAAAAGATGAGGTCAGGAGATCGTATTGTTCATCCACAAAAACCAAAAGGTAAACCTGGAGCTGACATATATAAAGATCCAGACACTTTCAAAAATGAAGAAATTCAAAAAGTTGAGGATTTTTATTGTCCTGTGTGTGGTGAAAAGATGTCAGAAGGACAAAGACATAGGCACAGTAAGCCTATAAAATTTAACAACACAACTGGAGAAAGTCTTAGTAAGGCTCTAACTGCTGGATCTTATGATTCTTCTCCAAGTTCTTTGTCTCAAGGTTCTGCTTTACAGCAAGAAGATCTTGGAGGTAAAGTTGAAGATGTTGGATATTCTAAGAATAAAAACAGAGCTTTAGCTGCTTATCGAGATTGGCGAGGTTCCAAAAAAGCTAAATTTAAAGAATATTTAAAGATGGAAATGCCAGATGTTTCCGATGATTTTATTAAGATTTTTTCTGATTTGGTAGATAAAGTTCAATTCAAAAAAACAGAACAAGTTATGGAGTGTATTTTTGATGCATCGCTAGATCAATTCAATTGGGAAAATATATATAAATCAGAAAATAATAAAAAAGGTCCAGATTTTAAAACTCTTAAGAAAAATAAAGTAAAACTTTCAGAAGAAGAAAGAGAAAAAGCAATAAAAGCTGATGCAGTTTGGCATTTTGCTGGAGAAAATAACCCAGTCTGTGCTATTTGGAAATCGGAAGTAAATGGAAAAACTTACTACGGAACAAACACTCACAGAGCATTTAATACAGCTTCTACTTTAAAAGGAGCTATAAGTAAATATCATTCTTTCATAAAAGGCACGGCTTAATGGATGTAAAAAAACAAGGTAAAAGTCGCCTTTATATGAGAAGTGATTTTATTTCAAAGCCTAGAAGAGTAGCGATTGTTTTAGTTCGTGGTCCAAACGACACAGTTTTGATGGGCCGCAGAAAAGACAACGAATTAATGACGCAGCCTGGTGGCCACATTGAACCAGGAGAATCAGCTATAGATGGAGCTGAAAGAGAACTTTGGGAAGAAACTGGATTAAAAGCCAAAACCTTAAAATATATAAAAAGTAAAATGAACGGTGCGTTAGAAATTCATCTCTTTGAAGCAGAGTGCGAAGGTGACTTAACTACAGAGAATGACCCTGACGATGAATGCTTTGGATGGTTCTATTGTGATCCGTTAGAGTACTGCAGTGAGTTACATGTACCACTTAAAGATAACCTATTAATTAGACACTGGGCAGGTATTGACTAGGTATGTTTAGAAAACATACTTTAACTATTTAGAATAAAAGGTTTTTTACACAGAGCAATAAACTTATTTATGTACCGCTGTGTTATTTTATTTTAAATGAATATAAAACTCATATAATTTCAAGGAGAAAAACGGATGAGCACACTTAAAAAAGCTGAATCAATGATGAGAACACTTAAAGATAAGCTTGATATTAGGACTTTTACGTCCAATATCGCTGAATCTAAAGACTCAGCAGGTTTTCCTGTTTTGGAACTTAATGATGGAACTCCAGCCAACGGAGAACAAGCCTACGTTATTCGTATTAGAGAACTTCAAGTAGATTCTGGTGTTGATATTTTTCAAAATACTCAGACTATTTTTACACCTCATACTGTTGAGCTTGTTTATGAAGATGTTGTTGCTAATAGAGCTTCTGCTCTTACTGTTCTTATGAAAGAACTAGCTGATCTTGGTGCTAGAATTGAAATTTATGAAAATGCTGGAGGCAATGTTGCCGTTGCTGGTGACATAGATGCAGACACTGCTGGTGATCCTACTGAAACAATTGCAGACTTAATCCATCCTTTAAGTGGACAATAAGAAAGAAATTAATTATTGGAACCCTTAAAGGAGGTATGAACATGGAATTTACAAAAGAAGAAATGCTAGATATCGTATCTTCTGTAGAAACAGAGTATGACAACATGATCAAGGCCGAGAAAGAAAGCCAAGTGACTCTTGCCAAAAATGAAGACGGAAAAGACGATTCTGGTAGTGAAGGAAAAGATTTACAAAAATACGAATATACCGCTGAAGACATGGAAAAAATGTATGGCGAAATGGACAAAGCTGAAGCAAGTGATCACTACAATGCACTTAAGAAAGTAATAGCCAAAACGGAGATAGAAAACATGGAAAAGAAAGAAGCTGCATCTGAGCAAGATAAAATCTCCAAAATGGAAATGGAAAAGAAAGAAAAAGAAGCTAAAGACAAAAAAGACAAAGAAGATAAAGACAAAAATAAAGACAAAAAAGACAAAGAGGACATGGAAAAGAAAGAGTACATGGACAAAAAAGAAAAAGAGTATATGGACAAGAAAGAAGCTGCGTCTCAACAAGACACAATTTCTAAATCTGAAAAAGAAATAACTCAAGAAGCTGAAATTGCTGATCTTAAAACTAAGAATGAAGCACTTGAAGCTGAAAAAGTTAGTTTTCTTAAAAAAGCTGAAGAAGATGAAACTGTTCAAAAAGAATTTGGCAAGTTCATTAAACTTCTTGAAGGTGACGAAGAAGCTCCTTCACAAAAGTCTATCACTTCGATGGATTATATTGCTAAAAACGAAGATGGAAGCGAAAAAGAACCTGAAGTTAAAACAGTTGAATCTCTTAGCAAAACTGAAGTTTCAGATATCTTGGCCAAGAAGTCTGCTGATCCAGCTACTTCTATAAAAGATAGAAAGGCTATTAATAGTTATATTTTAGAGAATACAAACATAAGTGAAATTAAACATTTACTTCAAGGAGAATAAAAAATGTTAGAGAAACTGCAAGGATTAGTAAAAGCTTTAGAAGCAGGGTCTTACGATGCTAAGCCAAGCTCTTTAGTACAGGGTTCCGCGCTACAGCAAGAAGATCTTTCTCCTGTGATGCATAATGTAACTTTTGGTGATCAACACATCAAACTTCAAAAAGATCTTCAGGTTAAGAAAGCAAAAGGTCAACTTGTCCAATATATGAGACAACTTAGTTATGGTACTTTTGGTGGTACTGCAAGATTTGAAGGTGGAGTCGGCGACGAGGATACTTCAGATTATCAAAGAGCAGTAGTTCCTATGGCCTACTACTCTACAGTAAGGAGAGTAACTGTTGCTGCTAATGCTGTTGAAGCATTTGATGGCATCAAAGCTGAAGACAGAGAAGCCGATTCAGCCGCTAAGCAATTAGCTGGTGATATTGAATTTGACCTTTTCAGAGGTAAATCAGATTTCTCTAATGCTGGTGTTTTTGACGGGAACCCTTTAGCTGTAGCTGAAGTTCCTAATATTCTTGGTCTTGATCCTCAAGTTCGTCAATCTGACATCTTGAGTGCTACTCAGGATCTAATGTTTTCAGAGTATGGTTCTGACCAGTCAGTCGTACTTGCTGTAAACGGAAACCTTTCACAATCAGCCATCGAAGATGGTGCGGTTAGATCCGCAATGAATATGGGATATGCAGATCATCTTTATGTTGATCCAATTATCTTGTCAGCATATAACAAGATTTCTTTCGCAAAAGAGAGAATAATGCTTGCTGGCTCTGCCCAAGAAGCAAGTGGTGCTCACTTGAGAACCCAATGGACTTCTTCTGCTCCAGTAGCGTTGGAAGCTTCAAGATTCTTGTCGGCAAAAACTTCTCCTGCTAGAGCCAAAATTGGTGCCCTAGCTGCTCCTGCCGTTGCGGCTCCTGTTCTTTCAGGTTCTGACGATGGGACTTCTTTTGAAATTGGAGAAGTGTATGGTTACTTAGTAACTTCTGTAAATATCAGGGGAGAGTCTCCAGGTACTGCAGTAACTGCTGGTGCCATCGCAGTAGACGGAGAAACTATTTCTCTTACAATTACTAACAACGGAGGTTTTTACTATAATGTTTATAGAACTGCTGCTAATGGCGCAATCACTAAATTCATTGGTCGTGTAAAAGCTGCTGCAGGTGCTTCAACGGTCTTTACAGACTTGAACAACAAAGCTCCTGGCGGAATAACTGGTTTCTTCGTGCAAGGTGATACCATGGCCATCCATCAGTTGACTCCTTACTCTAGATTGAGACTAGCTATAAGTGACTTGAGTATTCCTGAAGCTCACTATAGATTCCTTACTCTAGCTGTCTACCAGCCTCGTAAAGATGTGCTTTTGGACAATTTACAAGGTGATATTTAATCCTTTAAATTCAAACATTTAACTAATTAAAGGGAGCTTTTTAGCTCCCTTTTTTTATACCTTCTATCTATGTAATTTAGAGGTTGACATAAACTTAATCTTATACTAGAATGTAATAGGAGGTAGTTGTGAATTTTAAAATATGTATTGAATGCGAAAAATCAGACAAGACAGTAAACTACAAAGGGCCTCTTTGTAAATCCTGTTATTCAAAGAAAAAGAATAAAGAAAATCCTCTAAAGAAAGGTGGTCCATGCGTAGAATGTGGTGTTACCGAAACTCCTCAGTGGTATAATAATAAGACTACCTGTAAACCTTGCTATAGAAAACATCATAGATCAGATAATTTAGAATTATATAAGAATCGTGATCAAAAACACTATCAATCTAATCAAGACAAAATTAAAGTCCAGACTAAGGAAAGATATTGGAAAGACCCTGAAGTTCATAGGGAAAGAAGAAAAGAGACTTATAGAAGACATGGAACTAAAAGAGTAGATTCCGAATATGAAAAGAAATGGCGCGTAGAAAATAAAGATAAATGTAATGAATATAAAAAAGAATACAAAGAGAAATATCCAGACAAAGTTAAAAAATGGGGGACTGATTACAACAAAAGACACCCACAAGTTAGAGCGTTCCATACAGCCAAAAGAAGAGCAGCAAAATTACGTGCAACTCCACCCTGGTTAACAGAAGAACATTGGGAGCAAATTAGAGGCTTGTATGAAGTATGTCCTAAGAACTATCACGTAGATCATATGGTCCCATTACAGGGAAAAACCGTTTGCGGTCTACATGTTCCGTGGAATTTACAGATTATTCCTGCAGAAGAGAACCTGAGGAAGAATAATACTCTTGAGTTGTTAGATTAACAACGTTTTTCTATTAAACCCAACAGACTTATTAAGTGTTTAGATATTTTTTTAGCCAAATTGTTGATTTCTTTCATACATCTTTCATGAGCTACTCTTTCATGCTTTAAGTCGTTTTCTTGAGCTTCGTATCTTATGTAAGCCATTCTTTTGGCTATAAATGCCAAAGTTCCATTGGGTACTATGACTTCAATATCTAAATTTGTTTGAATGTGTTCCAATTCTTCTGCTTCAAATACTTCTAGAGTTTTCAGACCACCTTCTACTGGCTTAATAACTGGCTGAAGTGCTTCTAGACTTTTAGGCTTTTTACTAACTGGCTGACTAATTGGCTTATTTAGTTCTTCTACAAATTCGTCAAATCCTGTTCCTTTTGTTTCCACTACATCTCCTATTTATTGAACCAAACTACGTGGCTATATTCTTTTTTAACATTTCCTCCAGTTATATCTGAAGGACAAACTTCACCATATACAAATTTACCGTCTGAATAATTTCCAGAACCATCATCATTAATAAATCCGCCACATTCACAACATTCGATAAACTCTTCCATGGGCATTAAGTCTCCATAGTCTGGAACAGGTCTTTTTTCTGCTTTTTCCTTAGTTTCATCTCCAACTTCTATGCCTAATTGTTCTAATATTTCATCCACAATATAATTGGCATTTCTTTTGTAGAGAAAATAACTGGCTGGAAGTACGTTGTCTTTTTGGGCAATTTTTTTAAGTTCTTAATTCTCGTCAGATCTTCTGTTCACTTCTTCTGAATTCATTCCCAATTCATTTAATAGCTTCTCAAAGCCAACTTCAGCTTTTGCGAAAAGGCTATTGTATTCTCCAATAGTTATTTTTAACATTTTTTACTCCTTAGTTTGCCCCATTGAAATCGTTTCCATCCTATTGATATAAAGACTACTCCAGGAGCTGTATTAATCATAAAAATATTTTTATATTTTTTGTTTGTAGTTAAGGAAAGCTTAAACCAACATTTTAAATTTCCCAATTTTTCACCAAAAGATATATTTAAACTTAATTTCACTTCATTGTCTCCATTTCCTTTAATACTTGATGTACGTATATTTCACCTTTAACGTTTAAGAAAAACAGTAAAGCTTCTTCTATTAATTTTGGTGCTCTTTTGTCGTCAAGATAGACTTCATGATCATTGGTACTATAATCTTCAACAGCCATTTTTCCTAAAACATCTATTGGTTTAATTTTGGCTCTAATATCAATGTTCATTTAAACATCCAGTTTCTGCAAAATGAATCAAAGTAGGTAACAACTCTTTGACTTGATCTTGAGTTAGGTGCATTCTAGTGCTAATCAATACATCTTTGGGTATTGGAAATTTAACCCAACCAGTACCACCTTCTGGAGTTTTACTAGCCATAATTTGTGGATTAGGATCATCAATACCAAACCAAATAGCAGACTCTGTAGCTAATGAACTTGCTTGAAGACTACAACCTTCTCCACTTCTATCTGTAAAATTAATAAGACTAAATCCTCTATTTGTTTTGCTCTTTTCTAAATCCATTATTTATGTCCTTTTCTTAAAAGTTCTGCTTTGCATTCATCTTTCATATTCATCCAATAGTCCAATTGAGCAGACCCACTAGAAGTTACTCTACAGTCATTTTCTGGTCCATCTATTTTTTCTCTAAAATATTTTTTTACTATTAATAATTCGTCTATATTCATTTCTTTAAGAGGTTCGTTTTCAAGTAATTGTATGGCGTTTCTCATTTCTTTCCCCTTTTAAATTTATTTAGTTTTTCCACATTCAGAACAAGAATCTTTCTTTGTAGGTTCGTATTTGTCGGTTAAAAATGTTTTCACTTCTATTCTATGAAGTTCTAAAGTAAAATCGACATTAGGTTTACAAAACATTGCACTATTTCTATCTGGAAATAATTTGGCTCTATTTAGATATGGGGTCGAAGATATTTTAGTATTCCATAATTTATCTTTTTTGTCGCACCACCAACTACCACTAGGTAATCTCCAAGCATAATTATTATTCATTTTTTCTTCCTCTTTCTTTTGAATTTATACAAAATTTTGTATATTAAATCTTCCAATCTTGGTTTTCTTGGATTCTCATCCATAAGTTTCATTAAGGTAGTGTGACTAACAGGAGCATAATCCCAGGCATCTACACCAACATGGATCATTCCATCTCCCCAGACTTTTTTCCTAGAATGAACGTGAGCCATAAATAGCCAGCCACCTTCATCAACCATTCTTTTATGGTTATATCTAAGATATTGGCCCCAACCCATTACACGAAGTTTAATTGTTCTCCACCAGGAAGGATGATATTGAAAATGGCTCAGAAAAACTTTTCTGTTTCCAGGGTTTAATTCGATATAATAGTTCTCATAAACCTTGTCAAATCCAGCTCTTAACATCCATTCGGCATCTCTGTCATGATTTCCTTTAATGAGTATTTTGTAACCCTTCAATCTACTTAAGATTTCTTTGGTCTTTTCCATTCCACCAAAGCTAAAGTCTCCCAAAACGTAGACAACTTCTTTCTTTCCGACACGTTTGTTCCAATTTTCTATTAGAGTTTCGTGCATTTCTTCCATACTTTTGAATGGCCTTCCTGAGTTACGAATAACGTTGTTGTGAAAAAAATGTAAATCTGAAGTGAACCATAACATTATTCAAACACCGCTAAAAGTAGACCGAATAAACCTGCTCCCAAAATTACAAACCAGACAGCGAAGGGAGAGGTAATACAAACTAATCCAACCACAGCAATGATTCTGCCAATTTCGGTGATAGGATCTATTATGTTGTACAATCCATAAGCAATTGCTTCAGGAATTAACATAAAACAAAAAGACACAATTGCTGAACAAATTAGTATACACCATGATGAAAAGTTACTTCTTCTTTTGTACATTATTTACCTCCATTGATAAATTTCTTGCATTTTTTCAATTCACGATTTATAAATCGTGAATCATTGTTTTGTAAATTACTTCCAGATGGGTGAGGTAGTTTAAAATAAATTAAACCAGTTTTTTTGATTCTTTTTTCAGCTTCATTTCCAAGAGCGACCAGTTGATCTTCGCCTGGAATGATATCTAATTCAAATCCATTATGGCCACGAATCATATATTGGCCTCCCCAGTCATATTCTTCCAAATGCTCCTTATTGCATATTTGGATATCATTAATACTGAGATCCATTTTAAAGATCCATTCCAAGAGTCTTTTATAGGATTTAGTACCTACAAAAGGAATGGTGGGGCTGATGTTTTTCTTGCTTGGCTTATCGCCTATAAATATTATCATTTCTTATCCAGGAAAAATTTAAGTTTTTTAATAAAAGTTTGAGCTAAACTTCCTCTAATATGCCAAGCGGAAAGAGTTTCCAAAAGAGCTGATTCTATTACTTCCCAATCATAACTCATTTCACATCCTTCAATAAATAACAAGACATTAGTCTAGCTGGTGTAAAAAAATTGTAAGATAGGGCAAAGACTCTAGTTTTAGCACGATAAAAAGATTTATCGTTTTCGCAATACATTAAATAGTCATTGCTTTGAGATCCACCTCCAAACATAAATGCCATAAAAAACATAGATATTACGAGATATATAAACATAGATATTGTAATAAAAAATCTCATTTTTCCTCTCCCATGATGAATTTACTCCTAACAAGTAGTTTTTTTCCTGTCATTCTAGCAGCAGTAGTTCTATGTGCTCCGTCTTTACAACGCCATCTGTTAAGTTTTTGGTCAAAATAGATCTGGACTGGAGGAAATTTATCTCCATTTTCCATATCTTTCGCATACTTAAATGCTTTTTTTAGATTAACCTTATGAATATACAAGCCTTTGAGCTGTTGTTCGTTTAAAAAATATTCGTTCCTTGTTGAATTGGACATAAAATCCTCCTAACACACAGTATCATAAAAATATTTTTCGAGCAAGACATAATCTTACTAGAGAAGATAAAAGATTATAACAATTCGATACATTACAAGGAGAAATCGAAATGGCTTTAAGTAAAGACACAAAATTTAGGTTAGAACATGCCTTAACTAAGAAGAGCGCTTCTGATGAGATGGCTGCTGCCATAGATGCTTCGACTGCTGGAAATACTGCCAATGCCGCTGCTGCTGCTGCAAATGCACTCAAAGTTGCTGGTTCCAATTTTATTATAGCTGGAATATTGATTGCTACTGCAGCAGACAATACCGATGCAGCTACTCTAGGGTTTTTAGTAGACGATGTTATTGCTCTTGTTAAAGATGCAGATCAAACTCTTCAAACAGTTACGACTGATGATGAATTTGCTTCAGCTCCTGCAGTTGGAGATTTAATCATTCATTTAAGAGCAGTATAATTAGGAGGACTTATGGATTTGCCAGAGTACTATCAATTAGTTAACAAAGCCTTACAGGGTGACAAAGAAGCTCAAAAGAAATGGGGTGAATGTCAAGTTGAGATGATTCCTAAACATATTGCTTTTCATAGTAAAAAGAAATCTCCTTCTAAAGAAAAAGCTGAAGCTGAGAAGGCTAAAAAGGACGCTGCTGAAGCTAAGAAAAAAGCCGATGCAGAAGCCAAGAAAGCTAAAGAAGCCGCTAAAAAGGCTGAAAAAGAGGCTAAGGAAGCCAAAAAAGCCGATGCAGAAGCCAAGAAAGCAAAAGACAAAGAGAAATAATTAATCTAGCGCTAGATTATACTTATTTAGCGCTTCTTTGATTCTTTTGTTAATATCTAAAATAGTTTCATCTTTTTTAATCTCAAGAACTTCTGAATCAAAACCATTCCCCCATTTAGTATTTTTAAATAGTTGAAATCCTTGTATTAATTCTTGTTGTTTTATGAGTTCTTCAGAAGTTATTACTTTTCCTTTGAAACGTTCTTTGACGATATTAATGTGTTCTGGAATCAATATTAACTCTAAATATCCGAATTTATTATGAAAATCATCAACGGTATTTTTGGCATCAAGAAAGATTCTCTCTAATGTCTTAATACTATGTTTTTGTCTAGCTAGACAAGTGACAATAATCGAGGAAAACCCTCCCTCGCAAAGGACGATCTTTTGGTCGTCCTTTTTTATTTCTAGCTCCAATTTCTTGAAATAGTGTTTAATCATTAGAGCCATGGATTCTGCTGTCATATCTGGCAAACGCTCTCTATTGTATTTTATGGCAGATTTAGAAGAATTCTCAATCATCTTATCTAATTGATATGCTTGAGTAGACTTACCCATACCAGATAGTCCCTCTAAGGTAACTACTTGTATTCTCTTTCTACTGTGGTCGTAAATTATTTCGTTATATTCTTGCATAAGAGCCTCCATCAATATTATAGAATACTTAGAAGATACAATCAAGACGTAATCTTATTTATGAGAAATCGTAAGGAGTTATAATGATTTTAGGAGTTAGACTTTTAGAAAATGTTACTGACGTAAATCATTTCAAGATTGTAGGAAATAGAAAAATTGTATCAGGTGAAGCTAATACTATTTATATCCAATTGATAGATCTGTCTCAAAATGAAGAAGGAGATCCTGAAGGTATAAGATATATCCCTCAAGGAACTGTCAATAAGGTTATCGTTGAATTTCCAAGTCTGAATGATGCCAATCAGTTTAGTAGAATCGCATCTCAGCCATTTTCTGCAGATTCCAGTATTTGGGCTGTCGATATATTGATAACAGATACCCCTGTTTCAGGCAATATAATCGTCACAGTAGAAGAAGATGGAAAGAAGAAAAGAGCTATAGCTGAACTAGGCTTATCTGTAGAGGATATTGACGGAATTGGAGGCTGTTAATGGTAAACATCACGGATGGAAAAAAATGGCGTAAAATATATCCTGTAAGAGCCAACGAAACCTCTAAATCTTTTAAGAGATGTGAACCTTTGTTGACTGAAGATCTATTGGTAGAAAGATTTCTGTTTGGAATTCCTCTAGTTTCTCCCATTACTAAGCAAAAGATTACTAAAAAACAATTAAAAGATCATATTGTACGTGCTATGAACGAAGTAGAAACTGACTTTAGAATAGATGTAATGCCAGTAGAATATAATGAACATTTGCCTTTTGACAGATTTGAGTATGATGCCTGGATTAGAATTCATATACCTCAAAAGCCCATAAGTACTATTTTGGAAATGGCTATCAAAACAGCAGATGAGCAAAATATTTATACTATTCCACCTGAATGGATCGATACAGTCAATTTAGTTAGAGGATTAATTAACGTTGTTCCTCTCAACTCTGCTTTGGGCCAATCGACAATAACTGGTGGTGGTCAATCTTTTGGTGGATCTATTTTTATTACAGCTTTTGGTGGGTTCCCTTGGGTTCCTGCTTTATGGTTTATTAGATACATTACAGGATTTGAAGAAGGAAAAGTTCCTGTTATTGTTAATGAAGCAATTGGAGCCTATGCTGCTATAGAAATTTTAAGTGAATTGCAAACTCAATATTCACAACAAAGTGCGTCATTATCTTATGATGGGATTTCTCAAGCAACAAGTTCTCCTGGACCAAAGAGATATAAAGAACGTATAGAACACTTAGAAAAGAAAGTTACCAAAATTAGTAAGAAATTAAAAATGAAATATGGTCATAGTATTTTTTCTGATAATGTATAGGAGTATTTATGTTAGAAATTAGCCCAGCCGATATAGCTGAAATAGAAGAATGCGGTGAGCTAAATGGCTCTCCAGTAAAAATGATAAAAACTACTGGTGGATATTACATAGCTATTGGTAAAGACAAGAAAGGAAAGACAAAACCAGTGGGAACTGGCCCACATAAAGCTATCTGTGCATTTATGGTAGAGAAAATGAATCCAGGTTTTAGACCTTTAATTGCAAAAAATGAAGGAGATAAACCTGAAGTAACTGACTTGACTAAAAATTTAGAAGCAGATAGAATAGCTAAAGGATATACTCTTCATTCCATTAGAGAGAACGAATGTAATCACCAAGTAGTTTTAAGTCATCATTTAGCAGAAGTAGCCAGCGCTGAAGTACAAATATCTGATGGTGCAGCTAAAATGAGTGCTCCTGTTTTTAATAGTGACTACAGGGCTTCAGGTCTTAGGAAAAGTTTTTATGAAGGCATACTTTCTACTGCAGAGAAAGAGGGTGCAAAAAAAGTTTCCGTCAAAAAAGAAGACGGGTCTCACATGTGTACGGTAAAGTTAGGTGATGAATAAGTGGGTAAAATTAATATTGAAGGTATTTTGTGCAGGAGGAATCCATCAATACTCTTGCTCCTTGATCAAAAATTCCGATAGACAAACTCTAAGAAGCATCTGTATTTGCCAGGTCTGTAACAGAAGGAAGGAATTATAAGTGGAAACATATAAGAAAAGAGGAAGATCTGGATATGCTGGAAGTAAAGAAGCTAAGTCTAAAATAAGACAAGAACGTCAATTTTCAAAGCAAGAAATAACAGAAGAGTTAAAACAACATCAACAAGGTGAAGATTTTAGATATAAACACAAATCTAAAGCTACTCCAAATCCAAAACGTAGATTAGAGAATCAAATCTCACGTTGCGAACTAAGAGTATCTAGATGGGAAAGATATTCAAAAGAGTCATTAAATAGTTGGTGTATTGACCATTGTAATTATCTTAGAAATCAATTAATTAAACTTAAAGATAGATATGAATCAAAATTCGGAGAAGTAAATGACTGCAGCTAGTGATTTGATGGCCAGAGTAGCGGCAGCTCAAGCAGCAGATCAAACGTCTGCTGAAGATTTTCTTGGCGTAAATGGAATAGGTAGAACTGAGCTTTTGGATGCTTTTGACCAATTGGCAGATCTTGGAATACAGAAACATGATAATATTGTTTTTAAAAAAAGTGATTCTAATGCAATTGATGTTTTAAGGCCCACAAGATTGATAATTGGAGCTTCTACTTTTTTGGGAACAGAAGGACTCAGACCAGCTACTCCTGAAGAAATCGAGAAAAGAATTATTGTAAAACTAAACGCAGATGCTTTAACCGAAGCTCAGTTTCAAACATTGGTGACAGATTTCGCTACTTTTTTGACCGGAGAGGGATTTGTTGTTCAAACGAGTTTAGCTTCAGACAGGGCAGATATGAAAGTGGATTGGACTTAAAAATGAAAAAATGCACAAAATGCAAGGAAACGAAAGATTCTTGTGAGTTTGGTAAGCAAAAGACAGTAAAAACTGGACTTAAGTCTTGGTGTAAGGGTTGTTCTACTAAAGAACTAAAGGTTCACCTAGAATCCCAATTCCAAGAAGGAATGACTTGGGATAATTGGAGTCTAAAAGGTTGGCACATAGATCACATAAAGTCTTTGGCTTCTTTTGATCTTATAAATAAAGAAGAATTGTTAAAAGCGTGTAATTACACTAATTTACAGCCACTTTGGGCATTTGACAATTTAAGTAAAGGAAATAGGATTTAAAATGGCTAAAAACAATCACAAATCACCAGGGCAAGATATTTTTGCACTTCCTATTGCAGAAGATATCGCAAAAGTTTCTTGGAATGTGGATGCTTTGGACGAACTAGTAGGGAATCTTGGTATTGAGTTTGATCACTTTGTTGCAATACCTAACGTTTTAGGTCAGGCAGACAAAGGAGATTATCGTCACGTTAAGGGTGGAGATTTCGAGTCTTCAAACGGTTTTATCTATAAAAAAGTAGGAACCTTTACTGGTGTGGCTATAAGTAATAGTAAATACACAAAACCTATGGATGGTGGTCAGTTTGATTTTTCTAAAGCTCATTTAGTTATGCCTAGATGTTATAATAAAGGTAAAGAATTTGCTAGTGGAGAAAGAATCTTCATGGCTCCTGGTGACAGAATTGTTTACAAAGATCAGAAATTAAATACTGAAGTTGTTCATTTTGAAAAGATCCAAGCTCATAAAACTGGCGTAGATAGGCTTCAGTATCCTGCCAAAAAAGTCGAATTTATTATAGATAGTGCCAATATTTCATATAAAGAAAAGCAAGATTTTAAAATAGACGATCAAGGCCGTGTCGTTTGGCTTACTCAAAAACAGCCAGGTACAGATCCAGATACAGGAAAAGGAAGAATTTACGGTATAAGATATAGATATTCAGCTTTCTTTTATGTCAAAGATCTATTGCACGAAGTCAGAATGACTCAGATATCAAATCCAGCTACTCTTGAAAGATCCTTTGAAAGGTGTCCTTATTCTGTATTGATTCAAAGAGAGTACATGTTCTTTAATCAACAAGTTGATCCAAAAAGTGACGAATCAAATAAAGAGGAAAGAGAAGGCGCAAAAAACAAGAAATTCATCGACCTTAATATTCAAAGCTAATTATTCGCGTTTGCGTATAATTTTAATAAATTCTTTTGTCAGGAATTACACCACGAACTCCTCCTTTTGGATTTTCAATATCTCCATTGTAACGAGGAATGAGATGAATATGTAAATGAAAAACAGTTTGTCCAGCAGCTTTACCGCAATTCACTCCAATATTGTATCCGTCTGGTGAGTGTTTTATATCTAGGGTATTTTTTATATTAGAGACAAAATTCCATAACTCAAAATACAAATTTGTATCTAACTCAAAAAAATTGTTAAGATGATTTTTTGGAATAATTAAATTGTGGCCGTTACTTACAGGATAAATATCTCTAATTGCATAGAAGTTTTTAGTTTCTGCTAATATTTTATTCTTGTTTATATTTTTATAGCAAAATATACAATCTTTCATTTAATCATCCTCCAGGTCTCTTCCTAAGTAAAGTTTTAAGATTTTCCTTAGTCCTAGTTTGTCCATGCAATAATCATAAAGTTTTGGGTGGCTTATTTTTAATCTATGAAATCTAGTGTTTCCTTTCTCTTCTAGATGAACACCATACATACAGAAAATACAACCTGTACGATTTTCTCCCTTTACAAAAACTTTCTCACCTGTTTTAGGGTTTGTGATATATCTATCATGATATACTTCACATATTTCTATATCAAAATCTCTAATATATTTGTAAATATCAGCTTCTGTCCAAAAATATAGAGGTTTAGACTGTGGTTTTTTGGCATTAAACGCATTGCATTCACCGAATATATATCCTTTCATTCTTTCATTACTTTCGTGAGCCATAACTCCAACAAAAGGCTTTCTTTTGGTTTTTCTCTCGTATCGGTTAAATGGTTCTTTTTTAAAGAAATAACAACAACTTTCAGTAACTTTTATATCTTTGTTTCTGGCAATTTCTCTCCATTTCTTTGGAATTACTCCAGTTTTCTGCATTTTCATAGTGTTGTAATTAAATCCACCAAACATTCTTAGTCTTTTTTGAAATGCGCTTTTTGTATTTTTGTACCTGGAAATAGCCATGGCTACTTGCTTGCTTATAATTGGAAATCCATATTGTTTGAGAACTTTATCAAATGACTTTTTTGGCCTAACGACTACCACATTTTCTTTACTTTTGGCAAACTTAACGATTTCTGGATATTCTAATCCTGTATTAGCAAAAACTCCTGGAACGTCTGGAAATATTGATCTAACAAGGTGTAATAAAACAGTTGAGTCTTTTCCTCCAGAATATGAAACATATACTTGACCATCAAATTGGTAGTACCAATCCATAATTAACATTTTGGTTCTTTTAATCTTTTCTTCTAAACCTGCATTAAGAAATTCTTTTTTAGCTTTTATTTTTTCTTCTCCAGACAGATCTTTGAATTTATCGTCTAATTTCAACATATTACCTCTTGTGAATCGTTTTATTTTTGTGTAGTTAGTCAAAACTACAACTACCGATATATTACTACTATAAGATTAGCGTGTCGACCATAATCTTATAGTAGAGAAGACAACCTCATAGGAGATTATAAAATGGTAAATAAAGCTGACAATAGAAAGAAAAGGAAGGTCAAAAGAACTACTGGTGTTTTAGATCCTAATGAAATTGTAGCGATTGAATATAACGAGATATCTGGCGCACATAAAGAAGTGGAAGTTGGTCCTAGATTGATTCCTAAAGGAGTCATAGCTGATGGTTCTGGTGGAACTCCTTTTGGTTCAGGTAATGGAAAAATTATTGAAGTGTTTAATAATACTGCAGGTACTTTATTTTTCAGAAGTGGAGATTCTACAATAGGTGCAGCTTTAGGTCCTGCTGATAGTATCGCAGTTCCAGCAAATTCTTATAGAAAATATGCTATGGGGGAAGACTCCCATTTAAGAGCCAGTTCTGCTATTCTTGAGGCTGCTGCAACTGCTACTTGGGCAACATCAACAGCGATTACTTTAACGAGTGTTGTTATTGGAACTGGTAGAAACACTCAAACAGTAACTCTTGAAGTACTTGCTGCTGCCGCTAATCCAACAGACAAAATATTAGCAGATTGGACGGGAACGGCTGCTGCTATAATTATTACTATTACCCCAAATGATGGTACAAATAACGGTGCCTCTGCTGTAGACCTTACAACCGCAGAACTTGTTGAATACATTAATACAGGCGATGTCGCCGCTAAAACTGGACAGATTACTGAAACAGATGCAAGTAGTTTTAGAGACGACCAAACAGCTACTGGTGGTGACGCTACAGTTCTTGCAGATGCTGGTGAAGGAGATGGCGAAGTAGCTACTTTCGCCAATGGTGTTGACGGTGCAGGTCTTTTCTTTTATGAAGTAGACGATAATACTCATTTGGTTAGAAGAAACCTAGCTAATTAAGGCGGATATATGCTTATTGATCCAATAAGCTTTGTTAAAGCTGTCATCGGGGATGAAGGTTTTGAGGAGCTTAGGAAAAATCAGATATTTAGAGCAAGTACCAATACTGCTGTTGTAGTCGAAGAATTGTATGCTGCTCTTCGTATTGTTCCTAAGGCTCTTTTGTCTTATTTGGTTCAAAAACTTAGACCATTATCTCCAGGAGAAGAAGCTGTCATTGAAATTCCTGGTCATGAAGGGGCTTACATACAATTAACTAAACAAGATTCAGATGTATATATTGGGCAATTTATTAGACAAGGAAAATTGTTACATAGTTTTAAACATTCTACCATACCTAATATAGGTGCTCATCTCGTCACTTATTTTGAAATGTATGATAAAATGATAGAGGATGAACAATCAAATGAATCTGAATCTATAGATCGTAAGATCCATAGAATGATTGAAGAGAAGTTAGCTCTTAGAGATTTGATCTCTGATGTAGTAGACAAAAAAATGCAAGAAAAAGAGGCTATTCAGCAAATGGTAATGAATAGAATCACATCATCACTCACAGTACCTAAAGAGCCTACAGTAACTATTGAGGTTCAAGAAGATGGAGAGTTTGAATTGGACAAGAAAGAAGAAAAGACATCAATGGAACCTCATAAGCAAAAACTTCATGATATGCGTAGTAGACTTTCAGAAATTAATAAGTCTAAAAAAGACATGTCTAAATCGGAAGTTATTGTTGTAAACAACAAAGAAGCACATTGTCCAGATTGCCGTAAAAAGATTTTTACAAAAAGTGAAGGATATCATGGGTGTGTCTGTTTTGGTGAAGATATGAAATCTAAGATTTACATGGCAAAAACAGAAGACGGAAAGATTGCTTTAAGATTTCCTAAGAAATGGAATCCAGACAATGTAAAAATGTTTCTGGATATATTAAATAAGAAGAATTAAGGACAATACAAGGTGAAAAAAAAGATTATAAAATTCCTTCAAGATTTGTCAAAGAATGTTAAAGAAATGCTGCAAATAAAAGAATTGTGTCCGATCAAAATAAAAGTAAAGATTCCTAAGAGGTAATGTGAAAATTGTTTATCATGTCGTAGAAGTAGCACACACAAAAAAAGGGATGCCTGTAGTGTCTGTATTGAGAAGCTTTGAAGATGGCGAAGATAAATGGGGAAAATTTACTACAGGTAAAGATAAATCTAATGGATATCTGGATTATTTAGAATCAGATACCAATAAAAGAATTTTTGAAGTAACAACATCAAGTTACGGAAGATCGTAAGGATAATATATGGCAGAATCTAAAAAAGACGATATTACCTTAGAAGATCTTATGGGGCTACCTCCTGCAGACAAAGATGTAGAAACTGAAGATGAAGCTGAAAATGAATCTGAAGATAGAGAAGAAGAATCTAGCAATGAAGAACTTAAAGAATTGCAAGATGTAGTTAATTCAGAACCTAAGGAAGACGATCTAGATGCAGGATTAGTAGAAGATGATGAAGATCCTTCTGAAGAATCTTCTGAAGAAGCGCAGGAAGAAGATCCAAAAACAAAATCATATGAAGATCAAGAAAATGATAAAAAGTTAAATGAAAATATAAATGCAAGGGCTGAAGAACAAAAAGCCGAAGATGATAAAAATATGGACGAAAATGCAGATTTAAAACAAAAAGTAGTAGGTGTAATTAAAAGGTTTAAAGGTGAAGCTCAGTCTATAGAAGAAATGAGAGAAGTCAGCCCTGAAGCTTATGCTGCTACTTTGGAAGTTATCAATACTATGTTAGAGCTTGCAAGAGCTTTAGGTCTTTGTGGAGGTGACGATGAGGAATCTACAACTATTGTTGAAGGGATAAATAGCCCAGGAGAAGATGAGTTGGGAAAATCCATGATCCTACCGACAAAAAGAACAACTAGACATATCCCAAAGTCTAGAAGGCCAGTAGGATCTGTTGACAATAAGGGTAGAGAAAAAACTATCGACGAAGAAGGAAATTTTTCTTGGGTAGATAGAAAAGAAGGGGTCGTCAAGGATTTAAAAGGTAAAATAGGAAGAAGGGAAGATGGTAGATAAAAAATGCAGTGGGAAGTGCAAAGAAATTAAAGATTTAGATGAATTTAGTAAGGATAAATACAGAAAAGATGGCTTATGTTCTAGATGTAAAGATTGCGTAAATGAATACTACAAAAATAATACGGAAAGAATATCAAAAAAAGCTAAAGAATGGCGTAAGAATAATAAAAATAAAGTAAACAAAATACGTAAAGAACATTATCAAAATAATAAAGAAAAAATTCTTAAACAAACTAAGGCGTGGTATTTAGCTAATAAAGAAAAAATGATAGATTACAGAAAAGATTATTATAAAAATAATAAAGAAAAAATTAATCAACAAAATAAAAATAGGATAAAAAATAGTGTTCAATGCAAGTTGTCTGTTAATTTAAGATCTAGATTATATACTGCCATTAAAAACAACTCAAAGTCAGGCTCAGCAGTTAAAGATCTAGGTTGTTCTATACAAGAACTTAAAGTTCACTTAGAGCAACAATTCCAATCAGAGATGAGTTGGAAAAACTACGGCTCTTGGCACATAGATCACATAAAGTCTTTGGCTTCTTTTGATCTAACTAAAAGAGAAGAGTTATTAAAAGCATGTCATTTTAGTAATTTACAGCCACTATGGGCTAAAGACAATTTAAGTAAAGGGTGTAGGGTTTAATATGGCAGACAATCTTTTTTTTCATGTAAATACTGAAGAAATTGCGGCGCAATTCGGTGAACTAAAAGAAAAAGTAGAGCAAGTTCTTTACTTAGCAGTCAAACGTCTGGCTGTATCTACACATGCCGAAGTTCAACAGTTGGCTCAAAGTAATTTACACTCCACGAAACAAATTTATTTGGATGCAATTGACATAAGAAATGGTAATGGTTTTAAAGAACTTGCTCCAGGTCTTTGGGTAGTTGATCTAAACGAATCTGCTATGTGGATTGAAGAAGGTCAAGAGCCTCATTCTATGAAGGAAAGATTACTTGCAAAAAATTCTAAGACTTCAAAAGATGGATATAGATATAAGTCTATTCCTTTTAAGCATTCCAAATCAGAAGATCTTCAAACTCGACAGGAAAAAGATTTGGTTAATGAAATTCGTGGTCATTTAAAGAAACAGAAGATATCTTTTGAAGGAATAGAAACTGATGCTACAGGAAAACCAAGACTTGGTAGATTACATAAAATGGATATTCCTAGCAGAAAAATAAAACCATATCATGTTGCACCGCCTCTACAGCGTTTGTCGATATATCAGTCTAAAGGTAAGAACGGAAAGACAAGAAGAGATGTAGTTACTTTTAGAACAGTTAGTGAAAATCCCAACTCTAAAAGCAAGTGGTTTCATCCAGGAATTAAACCTCCTAGAAAGTTTATGGACAAAGCTCTTGAAATAGCTATGAGAAAATGGGAAAGCGAAATCTTACCAGATATTTTAAGTAGGTTTTAAGATGTTAATTGACAAAAGTAAAAAAACTACGCAGCGCATTAACCAGTTTGAAGTTAGATCTGGATAAGTTAGCCGAAGGGTGCAATAATGATAAAAGTAAACTTAGCGTATGCCAAGATGGTCGTAGCGAAGGACATTCAAGAGAAGACGGGCTATAAAGAAGGTCGTACTACTTATGAATTAAAAACGGACTTTGACGATATATATGATCAGGTCGAGAAACAAATGACCGTTGAACATATTGAAATTTGTTTTAACAAAGCAATGGGTGAGGTAGATAGTGCAAGAGTTAATCCACATAGGGAACTTCAAGGAAATCAAAAACAAGTCTAGGGTTTTTACTGGAGCTGAAGCTAAACTTTTTATTGGCGGCAAAGAAGTAGCGATGTGTAGTAATTTTGTGAATGATGCGTTTAGGGGTCAAGTTGATTTTGAAAATGTTCATGTAATTGGACAAATGGAACCTGCAGAAATTATTCCACCAAATGGATCTATAGAATTTACTTGTACTAATTTCAAGATAGCTGAAGACATTGACCCTAGTGATTTTATGGGTCTGCCTAAAATAGCTGAAGACACTATAGCAGAACAAATAACTAGAGCTTTAACTGAAGATATCGAACAATGTCTATTTGGTGGAGGTACTCCAGAAGTAGAAGATTTAAGTATAGCAGGGTTATCTAGTGTAACTCATAAAGAAGGTGCTTTTACTTTAGAAACTCTTCAAGAAGTACATCAAAAGATATTAGGAGCTTTTGGAGTTCCAGAAGAATTACTTATTCCCTTTCAAACATTTAAAGCTCTTGAACTTGACATAGATAGTTTGGAAGTAGAAATAGAAGGAAATGAGATGCACGTAGGCATTAATGCAATGTTTCCTAAATCTGACGTTAAACCTCCTGGTGGAGATGTTGGACCTCAAGAAGTTAAGACTTCTAGAGAAATGATTCATATCGGAAATTTTAGACAAGTAGACCATGCTAATGAGGAAGTAATATCTAGACATCATTTTCCATATTTTGGACAAGAAAGAATTGATGTTGATGATTTTAATTCATTAGAATCAAGCTGCGATAGAGCTTTTACTTTAGATGAAGAAGATCCGGCTCCATCTCCTGAAGAAATGACATACAAAATTTATAGGATATAAAATGAGTATTTTCCAGGGTGACGTAATAATTAGAAACACTATTATTGAGGGTTTGAAACAACTCAGAGATCAACCGTTTCTTATTGAAGATATTTTTCAACAATTTGCTTGCGATCCTACTTTGATTCAAGAGTATGGTTTTGAAGAAATTCAGAGGGCTAAAGACTTTTTATTAACTAGTGAAATTGAAGTAGTCATGAGACATAGAAATGACAATGTTACTCATCCATATATTTCAATTGCATTAATGGACAGTAGAGAGACAGAAAGTAGAGCTTTTCTTTCTGATACTGGACCAATCACTCAAGATTTTGATCCAAAAGATGTTGATATGCCAATTGATTTTGTTGTTGGTCCATTTTCTCCTGCCACTTACGATCAAGCTACTGGAGTAATTACATTACCTGAAGGTTTTACCACATTGAATGTAGTTAAAGGCCAAGCTATCGCAGATCCTGTGTCAGGCAAAGGTGTTGTAATAAAAGAAGTAAAAGACGATAAGACTATTGTCATAGAGCCAAATACAAGTTTTGCTTTTAATCAATTGGCGGTGATCCCTCAGTTCTTTTTCTATAAATCAAGGAGAGGTCTTGCTTATTTTAGAGAAAGATATCAAATAGGATGTCATGTTCATGGTGAGCCTTATCAACTTCTGTATTTACATAGCGCCATAGTTTTAATACTTATGAGAAATAAAGAAGACCTTCTTGAAAGAAGAGGTTTTGAAATAAGTACTTTTAGTTCTAGCGACATAGTTTCTGCAGAAAATTTTGAAGGTGCAGAAAACGCTTATTCTAGATATATAACTTTGGAAGGCGATGTAGAACTATCATGGCCACTTAAGGTAGATAGAGTTGTAGAAGGAACCGTTCTTAGAGATCCAGATGCAGAGACAGATGAAGAAAAATTATGCACTAGTGGTCTTTTTATTATAGATGGAGATGATTCCTTTAACGTAGACCCAGAGAACTAGTATGAACAACTTCAATAAATTTTTAGAAAATCATTTAGCTAAAGTTGAAAAATCTTCAAAGAAAGAGAAGAACGATCATGCTATTTTAGATAAAGAACCTCATTTTATATTTTCTGTTGAAAATCCATTATTTCCTGAAAAACAAAGTAAGCAAATGGATCATAATGAAATGGTTCAAAAACTTAATAAGTTAGGATATAAAGCTCAAGGTATTCATGGCCAATACGGTGGAGAAGAAGAAAGATCTATCCTAGTTCATAATCCAAGCAAAAAACAAACTGAACAATTACATAGATTGGCTGCTGCCCATGGTCAAGAGTCTGGTATTTATTCTGATGGAGTAAACCATGAACTTCATTTCTATCATGGAGATAATTCAGATTTTTATAATAAAGGTAAAGGAACTGTATTATTTGACAATAAACCAGATGATCATTTTAGTCATTTAGGTACTTCAGATAAAGGTGGAGATAAGTTCTTTAGACATAATGTAGATTTTGAAAGTTTTTTTCAAAAAGGTACTCACAAACCTAGAGAGCAAGTAGAAGCTGAGCAACAAGCTTCTGAAGAACAACAGAAAGCTGCTAAAAAACAATCTTCAATGTCAAAAGCAGAAGATGATCATTTAAAAGATTCTTTGGTTCATTATTCTAGTGAAGCTGGATTAAAAAGTATTGATCCTTCTTTTCAAGGAAAGGGTGCAGACGCAAGGACTAAAGGAAGATCTTTAGACAATAAAGTTTCTTTCTTCTATCGTCATGGAACTGAACCAGAAAGTGTAGTGACTCAAGGTGCTAAATCTAAATATGTTACTAAGCTAAATGATGATCATAAGTTGTATGATATGGGAAAAGATCCTGAGAGTCATATATCTAATTTTTCAAAAGAAGTTAAAGCACATAATGAAAAAAATCCACAAAATCAAAAATATCACAACACAGACACTATGTATGAGAATTTGAAAGAAAAAGGATATCACGGTATTTTTAATTCAACGCATGATTCTTTGTCAAATGTTGTAGCTATGTTTGGAGCTATGGATGTTCATTCTGAACTTCCAGCCAAAGCTAATGAGAAAGTGGCTTCAGCGAGTCTAAAAGATGTGACTATGGCTGATGGTAAATCTAGATTAGATGTAATTAGACAGATGACCAAAAGAAGATCTAATGAAGAAACTGAATATGAAGATGAAGAAGACAATACTGAAGAATTAAATTTCACTAATAGAAGAATGTTTAAAGCTGAAGATGATAGTTCTGGTCAGGGTAATATTAAAATAAATCCTGAGCATGGAAAAAAGATTGCTGACGAATATGAAAAAATGAAACACGATCCAAATAATCCTGAAGTTAAAAAGGCTTATGGTGCATTAATAAATGAAACTAAATCTCAGTTTAATGACATTATGAAGAGTGGTATAAAAATATCCAGAATAGAAGAAGGGCAAGATAATCCATATAAAAATTCTAAAGAATTACATCACGATATAAAAAACAACAACCACATGCATTTTTATCCTACAGCTTCTGGTTTTGGAGACAAAGATGATATCAAAAAGAGTGATCATCCAATGTTGCAAGGAACTGGTATTATGCATGGAGGTAAAGAACTTTTAGCCAATGATATATTTAGGATAGTTCACGATATTAATGGACATCATGCAGGTGGTGAAAGTGGATTTGGTGCCAAAGGTGAGCACCAAGCATACAATACCCATAAGCAAACATATTCTTCATTGGCTGCTAAGGCTTTGGCTACAGAGACTTTAGGACAAAATAGTTGGGTTAATTTTGGTCCCCATGGAGACCATAATAGAGCAAATCCTGCTCAAACTAAATACGCAGATCAAAAAGCAGCTTTATTGCCAGATCATATATTGAATGAGAATTGGCATTCAGATAAATCTAAATAGGATTCAGAATAAGCGATACCATTACAATACTCGGTATCATCATAAAGAAAAATCTTCCCACAACTTTAATTTTTCCCCCATTCCCTTTCTTCCAGGGATTGGTCATATTGTTAAAATCTTTGTAAATTATTATAAAGCTCATTATTTGTAATATTTGCAAAAAATGATACTGACTATCAGACATACCGCACCGCCCTATTTATTGTACATCAAATATTTATTACATACAAGATCTAATCTTATTTGTATGAAAAAGAGATGTACAAATATTAAGTGTAATGAAATAAAGGATTCAAGCGAATTCTATAGAGACAGTCGTCGTAATGATGGTTTATGTAGTCAATGTAAAGTGTGTTGCAGAGAGTCAAAGAAGAGTTATCGTAATAAAAATAAAGAGAAAATTTCTAATAGCGCTGGTTTATACTATTTCGAAAATAAAGAGAAAATAAATATAGTTAAGAAAAAATATCGTCATAATAATAAAGAAAAAATCAATAAATATTTTAGAGAAAAAAGGCAAAAGGATATTCTTTTTAAAATTTCTTGTAATCTAAGAACAAGACTTTACGATGCCGTTAAAAATAACTACAAATCGGGTTCTGCAGTAAAAGATTTGGGTTGTTCTGTTAAGGATTTAAAAATCCATCTAGAACAACAATTTCAGGAAGGAATGGATTGGAAGAATTGGTCAAAAGTTGGTTGGCACATAGATCACATAAAGCCTTTGGCTTCTTTTGATCTTACAAATAAAGAAGAATTGTTAAAAGCGTGTAATTACACTAATTTACAGCCTTTGTGGGCAAAAGATAACTTAAGTAAAAGCAATAAGATTTACGAGCAGTCATAATCTTATGTATGAGGTAGCTATGTGTAAAAAAAATGACTTATTTTCTGATTTGGTATCTAAATCTCTTGTGCAGTTAGTCAAAAAAGAATCTAACGTAAGTGCCAAAGAGATTATCGAAGATATTGAAGATGCTGATAATGAGGCAGACGTAGATAAAGATAAATTGCCAGCCACGGCTCAAGGTTATCTTAATAAAAACAAGAAATATAAGGGCCATTTGAAGAAATTTATGAAAAAAGTTAAGAAATACGAAGGTGGACTTAAAGAATTTCAAGCACTTAAAAAGTAGGATAAAAAATCTAAAGAGAAATAATCTTATTGTAGAGGATACAAATGAGTGACGAACAAAAATATACGTCGATTGAAGTGGTTAAAAAGATAGTAGATACTTTAAAGCCTAAAATCGAGTTTGATATTAAGGAGATGAAAAAGGCTGAAGGTTCTACAACTAGCTCTTGGCTCGGTGGATCTCAGACTTCTGGACAATCTGGTACGACGACTCAAACTACTCCTTCCTCTCAATCGACTGCTGGAACTAAAAAACCCAGCATTGCTTCTCAGATTAATTTTGGAGGTAAATTTAGTAAAGATGAAATGCCAGATCATAAAACGGCTTCGGCCAAGCATTTTGTAGATATGATCATGTCCAAAAAATATAAGGTCCAGGAAGTCATGAAAATGGTTCCAAAAGATAAAAGAGATGAAGTTTTGTCGATGATTAGAAAGAAAGGTGGCAAGAAAACATACAAAGATGGCCTTAAAAAGCAACAAATGGAAAAAACTTGTGGGTACGATCACTCTAAAAAAAAGTAAGTAAAACCGCCGCAGAAGGCGTAAGTGATGAGAAATTCGACAGATGTGTCGATAAAGTGAAGCGAAAAGGTGACGGAAATCCATACGCTATATGTAATGCTTCGCTGCAGGGTAAAACAAAACGATAGAGCAATAATCTTATAGAGGATGAACATGGCAACAAATAAAGAAAAAACAAAAGCAAAAGCCGAAGCAGCAGCTAAGAAAAAAGCAGATGCAGAAGCTAAGAAAAAGGCTAACTCGGCTAAGAAAAAAGTTAAGAAAGTCAAGCCTTTAAAGACCTCTAAGGATTATGAGGAAAAAGGCAAATACCATAGCCTTGATCAATTTTGGGCTGTTATGGCACATAAAAACAAGCTAAAGCCGAATTGGAAAAGTGCTTTCAAGGCTCACATCAAGAAGATGGGATTTGATAGTTCAGACAAATACGAAGCAGGGTTAAAACACTTTTTAGGGAAAAAATAATATTTAATAGGAGAATGATAAATGTCACAATTATTCAGTTCAGATAAGGTCACAACAAGAATACCTAGTGTTATTCCTGATGTAACTGTACAAACTACTCCTAGTTCTGGTGGAACTATTGGAATTGTGTCTATTGTTGGAGAAGCTGCTGGAGGTGCCCCTTTCGGTGAAGAAAACATTGAAGAAAATTTCTTCACAGTTGATCAAATAGATAGAATTCAAGCCAAATATGAGTCTGGCCCAATCGTTGATGCTGCTAGAGCTTTATCTGCTCCTGCTAATGATGTAAATATCCCTGGTTCTGTTAGTAGAATTTATGTTGTAAAAACAAATTCTTCTTTACAGGCTGCTCTTAATATCTTGACTGCAGCTCCTTCTAGTTATGGAGACTACGAAGCTTTAAATCATGGAATTAAAGGAAATCAAATAGCTGTTACATCTATCGATGTTCAAGCTGAAACTTCTCCAAGAATTACTGGGACTGATCTAAGTTTTGGTCCAGCCACTGCTGCAACTGCCACTCTTGACTTAACTACAGATATCATTTTGACTTCTGTAGCTGTTGGTGAAGCTAGAAACACTGAAACTTTTACTCTTCAAGTACTTGCCGCTGCTGCAAATCCAACAGATACTATTTTAGCAGATTTCACAGGTACTGCCGCTGCTATCATTTGCACCATCACCCCAAATGATGGCTCTAATAATGGTGCTACTCCTGTAGATCTTACAACCGCTGAATTGGCTGAATTGATTAACACTGGAGCTGTTGCTGGCAAAACCGTAACAATTACTGATGCCTCTACTTTAAGAGCATTGCAAACTGCTACTGGTGGTGACGCTACAGTTCTTGCAGATGCTGGTGAAGGTGATGGCGAAGTAGCTACTTTCGCTGGTGGTGACGACTCTGATGGTGCAGCTTTTGATAGTTTAGCTTTTGGGGTTAGACTTAACGGTGGAGCAGTAACTTCGATTACTACAAGTGCTTCTGAAAATGATCATGATACTATAGCCGAATTGGCTGCAGAAATATCTGCTCAACTTCCTTCTGGAATGACCTCTGTTGCCGTTGGAAACGGATTACAGTTTATAGTAGATACTGATGCTGATCCTAATTCCAAAGGTTGGGGTAAAGCTTTTGAATTAATTGATTCTTCTCCTGCTGGAGATTTAGCCACACTTGGCCATGCAGAAGGATTGACTTCTTCTAGTACAGAAGTTCAAAATGAAACAACCGTTACTAGAACTTCTACTGGTACAAATGAATCTTTCATTGCTGGTGGAGATATCGGTCTTAACGTAGGTTATGATGGAACTACTGCTACTTTTTCTATCTCTGCTCTTGGAGTTCTTACAACTACAGTAGTTGGTGGATCTGGTGCATCTCAATCAATTAATCTTAGCGAATTTTCTACAATTTCTGAGTTGGCTGATTTTATAAATAGTCTTCCTGGATATACCTCATCTGCTGGAAGTACTGCTTCTCAGTTAGCCGCTTCGTCTTTAGACCAAGTAACTACTGTTGGAATTGCAGTAACAAATCCTGCTTTAAGAGCTGGTAGAATTAAATTTGATGCTTTCGATTATTCAAGAAGAGCAAACGAATCTACTGTAGTTTCTTTTACTTCGGCTGCTGATGTAGGAATTCCTGCTCAATTTGCTGCTGCTTCTGCGAAACAATTCTTGTCTGGTGGAATTAAGGGTGCAACAACTGCTGCTGCCGCTACCGCTGGTATCGATGAGCTTGAAAAAATTAAAACGAATTTTGTAGTTCCTCTTTTTTCTAGAGATGCTACTAACGATATTACTGATGAACTTACTGATGCTGCTTCTACTTATAGTATTGACGCAATTCATGCAGCTACTAGAAGCCATATCTTGAGAATGAGTACTATTAAACTTAGAAGATTTAGAAACGGTTTCGTTGCAATCGACGACACTTTTACTGCATCTAAAGATGCTGCTAGAGCATTAGCTTCACACAGAATGACTTTAGCTTTCCAAAAAACTAAAGGCCTTGATTCTCAAAGTCAGATAGCTACTTTTGGTGCATGGCATACTGCTACAATCGCTGCTGGTATGACTGCTGCTGGACTTCAAAGAAGTATCACACATAAATTTGCTAATGTTAGTGGATTTGTTGATCCTTCTGGATTTGCTTCTGGAAGCTTAGGAGATCAAGAATCAGCTCTTGAAGCTGGTCTACTTATCATGGATCAAGATAGTGGAGCATTCAGATTTGTTTCTGATCAAACTTCTTACAGCTTTGATAATAATTTCTTCTTCAATAGTGGACAAGCAGTTTACACTGCAGATATCTTAGCCGATGATCTTGCAAATGCCCTTGATAGAGCTTTTGTAGGTGGATCTACTGCTGACATTACAGCTCAATCGGTTGTAACTTTTGTTCAAGCGAAGATGAATGAATATTTAAGACGAAGACTTATCTCTACTTCTGATGATGCCGTAGCAGGTTTCAAAGGACTTAGAGTTACTCTTAATGGGCCTGTATTAGAAGTGTCTGTCGAAGTTAAGTTAAGTACAACTATCTTCTTCGTACCTCTTAATATCGAGATAAGTCAGGTAACACAATCTGCTGAAGGTTAATAAATAAACAATAGGAGACTATAAATGGGTCAACAAGCACAAACATTTCATGGCTCAAGAGCTAAGATACTTATTGACGGTCAAGTCATAGGTATCTTTAATACTGTGAGTTATGGTGTAAATTATGATGCCAATCCAATTCATATTTTAGGTAGCTTTGCTCCTAAGGAAATTGTATTGACTGGTCAAGACGCTATTACAGTTCAAGCCTCTGGTTTTAGAATTATCAATAAAGGCCCGTACAATAAGGTCGATGGTGCAAAGGTTCCTCAACTTCAAGATCTTTTGAATCATGAGGATATTTCTTTGGCTATTATTGATAGACAAACAGGCGAACAAATTATGTCAGTCGTTGGAGTTAGACCTTCTGGTTTTAACACCACAATTAACGCAAGAGGCGTTACTGAAATTCAGGTCACATTTATGGGGACAATTCTTTCTGATGAGGAAGGGGACCAGCAGGAAGGAGGGAGTGGAGATAGTGCTCCAACTAACCTCTAATATTTGATCAAAATACTACATTATTGTATAATATAAAGGACCATGGATTGGTCCTTTTTTTTGTTTAAAAAAAGGGTTATACAGATACATAACACGCTTAGTCAATATAATTAGACGTAATCTTATAAGAGAAAGAAGGTTCGATATGACAACACTTAGAAAGTGGCCCAAAATATCCAAAACATTAGCTACCAATGCTACCAACAAGGGTTTAATAGAGGTAGATGACATTGCTGGGTTATATCTATTTCAAAGAGTTTCGATGAAGTCAGATGTGGCTGTAGAAAATATAAATCTCATGGTGATAGAGATTTTGTCAAATACTGTTGTTAGATTAGGAGAATTTTCAAATGAAAAAAAGAAGATATTAGTAGATTTATCTGCATTTGTTACGGCAGATAATTCGTTGGTTTTTGCGCCATTACAAAGAATGTCAGATGTTGATTATAAAACTATAATGCAAGAAACTTTTGAAAGATTTCCTACAAGTGCTTGGAGAGTAGAACAGGTAGATTCTAAGGGTAATCTGATATCTATAAGCAATCCACTTCCAGTACAAACAGGTGATGGAATAAATATTCAAAAAGTAAATAGATTATCAGTAATTAATTCAACATCTAGTGCATTGTCTAATGATGAAACCTTTACGGGAGTATTTGAAGAATGTCTAGGATGGTCTACAATTTCAGTTATAGTAAAATCAGATCAAGATTCTACTGTAAATGGATTAATAATAGAATATTCATCAGATGGTACAAATATAGATGACTCAATATCGTTCACGATACTGGCTGATACAGGGAAAACATATACCTTTGGGACCAAATCTAGATTTTATAGGATAAGATATACAAATAACACAATACCCCAAGGTTTTCTTAGACTGCAAACTATATTACATGTTGATCCTCCTAAATATTCTACTCATAGAATAGGAGGGACGATAGATTCAGAAGATGATGCTCAACTTGTCAAAGCTGTACCAGAATTAAGAGATCCAAACGGAATATTTAAAAACGATACAATGTCAGGTAGGGTATCTTCGGCAACTACAAGCACTCCATTAGGTTCAAGTGAAGTTTTTCAATCTCCTATTTTAGATTTAACTCAACATACTAATACTGCCGTTTCTATTAAAACCGATCAACCTGGAACTTTTATTGGAGAATGGTATGCTGATGCAGCGGCGACTCAATTAATTAGAACTTTTTCATTTTCCTATTCTGGAGATAATTTAGATTTAAAACAGTCTTCTCCAAAATTTGCAGAATATTTAATAATTAAATATATAAATGGTTCCGTTGCTCAAACTACTTTTAATTTACAATTTTGGCAACATATTGCTCCGCTAGGAGGTCAAGTTAGTCCTATAGAGGCATTTTTTCCTACAAATATACTATCCCCCATAAATAGGTCAGTTATTACGGGAAGGGACCCTTTTGGAGTATATAACAATGTCGGGGTAACTAATTTCAGTCATTTAAATATGGCAATAAATGATGCTAATTCTGGAGCACCTGCTTTTATAGCCCCTAATGGTGCAGTCAATGTAGCCGAGATTTTTAGACTTGTTGGTGGAAATTTTATTTCAGGGGAACCACTTTTATCTCATATTTGGACAGAAACTTTAATTAATTCAGGAATTACAGAAACAACCGATGGTGAATTAATTATGAGTACAGATGGAGCTGCAGATGGAGAAGTTAGAGTCCAATCTTTTAGAAAGTCTAGATTTATTACAGCCACCTTTAATTTATCACATCAAGCTGTCGCCACTCCCAATAGATCAAATTCCGATGTTATTAGACGATGGGGAATTTTTAATCCTGATGATGCAGTACAACAAGGAGCTTTCTTCGAGAATGATAGTGGGACAATTAGAATTGTCAGAATGAAAAACGATGTAAGAGTAGAGGTTGTAGAATTAGCTGATTTTAATGGTCAGGATACTTTTGTATTTAATGACGATGTAGGTGTATATGAGATTGTATATAATGCAGGTACTTTATTCTTTCTACAAAATAGAAAATTGATCCATAGAATGGTTTCTTTAACTGATGCAGCATATGGGACTCCACATTTAAGAGTGGGACATTTAATTCAAAATATAAATGGAAATACTACAGTGAACTCCATGATTACTAGAGGATCTTCAATTAGTAGAATTGGAGCAAATAGTGCTATACCAGATTTTTTTGACATAAATACTGCAAGCACTAATATTATTAAAAATGGACCAGGAAGAATACATAGACTTATAATAACCGATAAAGGTATAGGGTCTGCTACAGTTACGCTATTTAATAATGTAGGAGCAAGTGGAGAAGTTATTGCTACAGTAGATACAGCAGATGTTAGTGGATCGGTAGAGTTCAATGTAGAATTTGATGAGGGCTTAACTGTTGTAGCTGCAGGAGCTTCAGTATCAATAGTTATAATTTATGATTAAAGGATTAAAATAAGTTATATTAAACAGGAAATTTTATAATGGAAACGGCAATAACAATTAATCATATTAGACTAGCTCTAAGTTCAAAAGGTTTAGATCCTCTTATAGATGAAATATCTGATACCTTAATATATGTAGGTCAGAGTTTTGAATTAGGAGCATTACCTAGTGAATCAAAATACTTAATAACTAGAATAATGATGATAGGTAATGAATTCTTTTATCAAAAAATATCTGATGATTTTGATCAAATGTGGGATGAGCGCGCATATATTTTTAGGAACACTCCTCCACCTTTTACTGTAAAAAAGAGTATATTAACTGATGGAATTGATGAACATATTGATTTTGGAGATATTTATAAATTTGATTACAATCAATCATTTTCTTGGAATATTTGGGTTAAAAGGATAGACTCAATAGCACAGAGATGTCTAATTTCTAAAGTAACTTTTGATGCAAATGCTTATGGTATAGCTCTTTTTTATAGTGCTGGTGGATCTATAATAGTTAATGCTAGATCACCTGGAGAATCTAGACTCCATACCTTTAATAAAACTATTACTCAAGATCAATGGAGTATGGTTACGCTTACATATGATGGTTCTCAGAATTTGAATGGTTTTAGAATATATGTGGATGGTGTTATAGGTAATATACCAGCTTCAGCAGGTCTTACTGGTTCGTGGCTTTCAGGACAAGCCTTCGAATTATTTAGAAGAACAAATGGGTTTTACTCTAAAGGAAATCATTATGGTTTATCTGTTTGGGATAAAACTTTAACTCAAACTGAAGTAACTGAACTTTATAATGGAGGAACTCCTATGAATCTTAAAGGTCATTCAGCAGTTTCAAATCTAAAAGGTTTTAATAAATTAGGAGATAACCCTTTTGATGATGCTACATCTAGTACTGGAATCTTAAAGGACGAGATAGGTACTAATCATGGAACTCCTATAAATATGGAAAACGGAGATATCGTGGAGGACTCACCATAATGAATTATTACGTAGTTATTCCCAATACTGATACTATAACAAACAACATGGTTGAGGAATCAGTTAACCAGATTGGTACTATAAGAGTATTATCAAATGGGGATTCAATTCTTAAATTTACAAATTCTAATCCTAATTCAGTAATTTCATATGAGAAGAAAACATTAGCTCAAATTGAGTCTTACGTATTAGCTAATCATATAGACGATGAGCTTTAAAAACAACTTTAATATGTTTAGCTTCTTGTGGTGTTAAATTATTAACTTTAATTTTTAAGGAGATTAAAAATTAAAGTTAATACCAAAGAAGTAATTCTGACCTTCAGTTCCAATTCCAGTACCAATTCCTATGTATGTATTTGGCAAAGTTTCTCTAAAAGGTCTCCATAAAACTGGCATAAAATGAAGATCTAAATCTTCATGGGAACGTCCAAATCCTACACCAAAATGTAATAATTTCCAATCTAAATCCCTTTTACTTGGCCCATACCCCATCAAGCTAACCCCCACTGCTGGTTTGGCAAAAGTGTCTCCAGATTCAACCCCTGCGTTAAATCCAGCACTCAATCTAGGGTTCCATAGGTGAAACCTGGGGGTTTCAGGCTTTTCTGTAGGATCGATTAGAGCCGTTCCTCCCACTATTTTTAAAGGGTAGGGCTTATTATACCAATTGACTCCATCGGGTTTTAAATGGCCGCTACGGAGCTTAAAATCGGCTTTAGATACTATACTGTACTTTCCATTATCTTCATCTCTAGAGACAGCCATTTTAATATCGATAACGTGATTATAGATCTTTGAGATTACTTTTCCGTTATCAAAAATCATGACATATCCTATTGGTGGGCCTTTTTTGAATCTTATCTCGTTGAACAGATATTTGATCTTTTTCCCTTTGTAGTCTAAATCAGATCTGTTTTCTTTCCTGGCTTTTTCCCTGATTAAATATGTAGCATTTGACAAGATCTTAACACGGCCTTTTAGAGCTTTTTTCTCGTCAGCCCATTCTGATTCTAGCTTAGCTTTAAGCGTATCTTGGTCAACATATTGATTTTCTAATTTGGCAGAATGTTCAGATAATTGGACATACTTTTCCTTCTGGCCAATCAAATTGGTATGTAATCTTTTATTTTCTTTATAAGATCCAAGAAGTTTAAATAATAGGATGGCTACTACTATGCCTACCAATACTTTGAAATTTAATGCAGAAGCAAAGAATTTTTTAATTATGTCCTTCATAGAACCTCCTTTAAAAATCTTAACACACTACGTTATGACAATCAAGACTTAATCTTATTTATGTAGAGAATACATTAGTTTATGGAGAAATAATGTCAGATCCAGCATCAATCGGAATAGCAGTATTATCACTGACGGCCATTTTAGGTCTTTTTTGGTTAATGACTAGAATCGCTAGTAGTTTTAAAGAATCCATAAAAAAAGATTTCAATACAAAATTGGCTGCAAATAAAGAATTCTACGAAGAAAAGTTTAAAAATATTAGAGAAGATATTGATTCAAAACACGCCGAAGCTATTAGAGAAGTTGAACATATTAAAGAAGTTCAAGAAGGAAAATTAACAGAAATGGGAAAGAAGATTGATGATCTAAGAGAAACTGTAGCCAAAGGTCAAGAACAAACAATGAACATTTTGACTAAACTTCTTACTAGAGAAGAGTAGTTACAGATATCTCTCTACATCTTCTTTGTATCTTTTACGAAGCAAATTGGTTCGACTATGATAGCAAGTCCAGGCTTCCTCTCCTAAATGCTTACATATTCTAAGTTTCTTTTTCATTAACTTAAAATGCTGTTCAACAGAATATTCTAAATCATTTTTTAATTTTACAGGATCTAGCTTTTCTAGCCTTATCGTTCTAGCATGAAATTGGAAAAGAGATATGTCGGAATAACCTTCAACGTATTTTGATGTCTCTTCCCCGATACATTTGTATTTATTTCTTTCTTTAACCAATTCTCCTCTGCATGTAAATACGATAACTGTTTGACTTCTTTCTATTCTTCTTATATTTGTTTCTTGCATCGCAATTGCAACACTTAATATAGGGTTTTTATTTCCATATTTATGTGCGTATTTGTACATTAAATTAGAAAGATCCATTGCTTCTTTATTTGCCATATTAGGTCTAACCCTTTTTATATGACAAAAAATAGGGTGCTTTTCGCAATCGGCAGCTTTAGCTTCTGTTATCAAAAAAGAAGCTAATACTAAAAACAATATTAATATAAAATCTTTAAATAGATGATGCATTACGCTTCTATCTCCATTGGCTTATTGTAAAAAAAATTCCATATTTCCCATTTGCCATATTGATTTTTATAAGGTATTTGTGCCCTGTCAGCAAACTCTTGTTTAAGACCTCTTATTTCTAACTCTGTTTGCATAGTTTCAATTAACTTCGTGGCATTTGGCCTACTCTGTTGTAGAAAGTCTATAATATTTGCAACGTGAGAATCTTCTAGGTCTCTGATCTTTCTTCTCTGTCCATCATAAGATTGCCAAATTTCATTTCTATTCCAGTCGTGTTCTATGAATTTTTCATCTCTTTCTATTTTTGCTTTGTAAGAAAGATGAGTAATATAGATAATACGTAATAGTATACCTACACCACATAAAATTATGATTATAGGGGTTACGTATCCAACAAAAATAAGCCAATTATCCATTTCTTTTCTCCATGATATATTTTAAATCTCTTAAAACATTGCGCCACATTAGTTCTGGAAGAAGATCTCTTCTAAAGAGAATAAAGGTTCCTTTAAATACTTTTTCCCATTTTTCGCTATCATCAACCAAAACGTCACCAATATGTAAACCTTTGTTTTGAGTGAGAATTAATTTATCTCTTAGGTCTGGTAAGTGTTTGCAAATCCAATTAGCTTTTTCCATATAAGAAACAGGAGATTTGGCTACTGGTTGAGTAAGAATATAAATATCCCATTCATCTTCGTTTATGAGTCTAGTAATAGCGCTGATAGCTCCTGGAAAAGGTCTTAACTGTTCAAAGAATCCAGCTTCGTACATTTCTGGTGGATTTCTTTTTGTTTTATCCCACCCTTCTAAGGAGGGATGGCCACAAAAATCAGCTAATACTTCGTCCATATCTATATATAAAATAGGTTTATCCATTAATCCTCCATTGTTGTTTCTACTCTTTCTGCTATAAGTCCTAATTCAAATTCTAACTCAGTCCATTCTTTAAAAGTGCTGTCGGTATCGCCATTTTTTAGCTCTTTTTGAAATCTCTCAAAAAGTCTTTCTCTATTTATGTCGAACCAATGTGAAAAATTTTCTCCGCTCATTTTATTCCTTTTTGTACTCTTCTTCTTTTTCTGTAAAGTGTGGTTTACAGTACCAATTATGATCTTCTTTTTTTAGTTCGTTATTTCCGAAATTGCCAAATTGATATAATTTTTCATGGCTTATTTCTACTGCATTTAACCAACATTGATGACAGTGGAATTGTTCATTCATAGTACATTTGCCTTAGGCCTTATTGCCCTCAGTATATATTTACACACTGCGTTGTGCTTGTCAAGTAGATAGGGAAATATGGCAGAAGAATGTTCAAATTTACCTTTATTTTCTTTAAGATAGATACCCACTTTTTTCCTATGTTCTTGTGTGATTTCTAATCCATTAAAAGGCTCAAAGGGATGTTTTCCAACAGAATTAACAAAAGCATAGATTGTTTCATTTTTGATAGCCATGTATATTTTGTCGTATCTAAATTCAAGAGTGTCTTTGATTTTGTTGATTTCATCAATAATTTCTTCTGGAACTGTTTGCATAAAAGATTTAGGTATTTCGCCTTTTTTATCCATAACTTCCCATAAAGCAAGAGCATTAAGGCCATTTAAAATACGATTCATTCTATTGTATTCTTTACCTTTTATTTTAACTCTCATGCCGTTACTAAATCTAACAACAAATCCTTCTTGGGTGGCTGGCATAGTGTCTTGCATTTTGATCATTTCTGCTATAGTGAGATCGTATTCTTTAGCAATTGGCATACCGATTTTTTCAGCTACAGCTTTACACCAATCTCTGTCTTGCTCTTCTCCGTTTATACAATCAAAAGCTGCAAGAAGTATTAGATCTCTAGTGTTTCCGTAGTCACATACCAATCTAGCTCCTTCAGTTACTCTATTTTCAGGATATATGATTTCACATAAGAAAGTAACGTCTTCTTCCATGTAAGCCAATTCTTTTTGATATTTTTCATCTAAGATTAATTGACCTTCTTTAGCTTGGTTACTTTCAAAAGAACCTCTAGTGGCTACATTCCACTTTCCATTGTAATGATAGACAATACCTAAAGATCCATCTAGTTTATCGTAACATCTATAACTTTTTAGAGTAAGGTTTTCTAGTTGAGTTTCTTCTCTTTCTCCAAGATTAAAGAATTTGAAAAAAGGCCTAGCGATTACTTTTCCAGTCGATTTTTCTAAGATAAGACCTCTACACTGTATAGTAAAATCATCCCACGCAGCATCATATGTACATTTTTGAGAGTAATTATATAAAACTAATCCATCTTTTTCTTTACGTTTAATAAGTCCAGAAGTTACTCTTTGTTCAAAAGGCTCAAAGATAGCCTTGCTTTCACCTTCTATTATATAAGGCTCTGCATACCTCTTTCTGGCTGGAACTGAAACCAATTCTCTGGTCCCATCAATATTAATGATAGCAGCTCTTAGTTCGTCTCCAAAAACACATCCTCCATCAAGCGCTACTGCATTTGTCGCATTTGAAGTATCTGCTTGAGTATTGTGGCCAAAGAGAATGACTTGATCTTTAGATGCTTCAGCCCTTTCTACTTCGTACCAAGGTGGAGCAGAAGGATCGGAAAATACCCTTCCAGGAGCATGATTCCTTATATATATAAGAACGTTTTGTTTTTGAGCTTCAACAGAATATCTTGGATCAATACCTGCGTGAACCACGTATAAATTTTCGTCTAACTTTATTGCGTAAGGAAGATTCTCAAAAAAGAAAAGTAAACCTTCTCTATTAGCTTCACTTTCAAGTTCTGTAGATAATTGGTCAATAGTATCTTGAAGCCCATCTGTAATAGAAATAGGATTTCCTCTAAGATATCTAATGAATTTATTTTCATGATTTCCCATTACCATGTGAGTATTAGGTTGAGAGGCTACGAATTCAATAATTTGTTTTGATTTTGGGCCTCTATCAATAATGTCTCCAGCAAATATAAGTCTGTCATTTATTTGATCGTATTTGACTTTTTTAAGAAGATCTTGAACTTCATCAAAGCAGCCGTGAACATCGCCGATTACAATTGTTCTCATTCTGTCATCGTCTGAAAAAGGAGTAAAATCTTTTATAAACCAATCTGTTTCAGATCCAATCTTGGTTCCAAAGTGACGACAAGAGAAGGTAACTACATCTGCTTCGTGCTTAAGGGGTCTTTCGTATTTACCTTTAAAATCACACAATACTCTGTAAGCAGTTTCTTCATCTAACTTTTTAATTGAAGGGTGATCTTCTCTCGTTATGATATTATTAAAACATATACGAAAAGGGAGACTCATAACACGAATTCTCGTCTTATATCCCTTTTGTTGTGCAGGAATTAAGTATCTTTTACGCTGTTGTCTTAGGTGATTGATTCTGTCAACAACAATATCCTCACCACGCTCAAGAGCTTCAAAGAATAGTTCTAGATGTCTATTTTTACCCTGTTCATCTTGGTTGATGTGAGTATGGTTAGGAAAGGAATTCTTAGCAAATGTAGTTTTACCACAGCCTTGTGGGCCTACCAATAATATTAATTCACTCATATCTTTTTCCTTTTTAGTTTTGATTTTAACCAGAACCATGCAATGGGAATAAATGGCAATGCCATAGTGATGTCTGCTATTAAGTGTCCTAATCCTGATCCGTGTGGGCAATTCATTTTTTCTCCTTTTTTCTTTTTGAACGATCCATGTCTCTCTTAATTTTTTTGGCTAACCAATTGCCATAAGTTTTTTGATCCATACTTAATATACTAATTAGATCGTCCAAATCATTAAATTTTTTACACAACTTTAAATAGTGAGGAGATTTTTTGCCAAGAAAATACTCTAGCAAATTTTTCATTTCAGAGAGTGCTGCTCTTCCTTTTTTTACACGTTCAGGTTGTTTCATTTTTCTTACTATTCCAGTGGTCAATTACTTCTTGTCTTGTTTTAAATTCTTCGCCACTATTTAATTTTATTAATTGTAGTTCGTTTTTATCTAAATCGTAATAACTACCGTTTTTATAGAAGACACAGTTATAATCAAACATGCCCCCTTTTTTCATAGATTTTAATATTCCTTCAGGTTCTGCTCCCATAGCTGCACAGACAACACAATAACTAAAACTAACAGCCCCTAGAGAGCTAGAAGCCACTGCAGCATGATAATCTTCTTTTCCACAGCAATCGCAAGTCAATCCAGACATTACTTCTCCTTTTTATATTGTATTTAAAATAATATATAAACACACCGACAATCCGACAACCAATACGGCTAGTACTCCAAAAGCAAATCTTCTTAAGTTACATTCGTGGCAATATTTATTATCTTTATATGGATATTCAGTACACATAAAACTCTTGCAATATCTCATTATCTATCCTCTGGGCTAGTTACATTGTCGCTATGTTTCCTGGCAAAATAAGCAGCCAGTGTTGGTGTAAGAATTGCTCCAATTAAGATCGCATCTACAGTGCCAAAATTAACTGACCCAATTGTAACTCCATTAAATATAAATTTAAACAAACAGCCTACAAAAGAATAAGTCGCAAAAGTTAAAGTAGTATCTGGCTCGTTTTTTCTAGGATGTTTTATCCAAAATAAATTTGAAAGGAATTTCATTACTTCTCCTTTATCTTTCTTTTTCTAATAATTCTCATGAAATCGTCAACCATTTTATATTGTTCGTCCAGGTTTTTGAGTTTTATTCTACGATATGAAGTAGGAAGTCTGGAGTCACTTACTAGTTTGTCTAAATCTTTCTTAAGTAGTTCATCTGATTGGGCTTCCATAATAGGAATCCAGGGAGCATTTTTTCGTCTTTGACGTTCAGCATAGATACACTCAAATACAGCACATATGCTGTATATAATAAGAGCAGCAATAAACACACACACGGCAAGAAGCGCTATTTCTTTTATCCCTAATAATTTGTCTGAAATTTGAGGTGATGCTTGCACTAAATCGTTAAAGGTTATCATATTTGGCTCCAATCTCTAACTGCCTGTATTCCGTGTTGGCTACTTACCAATAATCCAAATTGGCTTACAGTTTGGCTATCCAGGGGAATCTCTCCACAATCGTCAATATTGATAGAGAGATTCTGATCTAGCATATTCCTGCTAATTTCTATTTTATCTGCAAATAAGATGTCGAAAATACGTGAACCTGTACTGTCTTTAAACACCGCTTCGACCTTTCTATGTCCTGGGCCAATTGCTATTAAATTCATTTCGTTTTCCTGGAAATCCACAGGGTTAGAGCTGTCTCCACCCACTTGTATGATAAATTTTTGTTTATCTACTATTAATTTACCCCTAATCCCAGACATGTAACCTCCAAGGTAATCTTATAGTAGAATAGCCTATATGACTCAATCTGTCAATACAATAAATATTCAAAGAAAATTTTCCCGATATATATAATAAACTTTAGGAGGTTTTGCATGGAAACTATAAAATCTAGGTACATTAACGTTGAAGGACAAGATACTGGGGAATCTTACAAAGGAGATTTCAAATTTAAGTGTCTTTTAAGCCCTTTAGATAGGATAAACATTGATAAACAGTACAGATCCTTGCTTGGCACTAACCTACACGATGTAGGAATCGAAGCGGCTAATTTAGCCAATGTTCTATCAGAATTGTTATTTAGAATAACAGAAGCTGCGTCTTTCTGGAATAGTAAAGAAAATTTTATTCCAGGAGATCATATTAAAGATCGTAATGTATTATTAAAGGTTTACGAAGAAGCCTTGTCTTGTGAATTGGAATTTAAGCAAGAAATCAAAGATAAAGCCGAAGAGTCTAAAAAAGATATCAAAGAAAAATTAGACGATGAAGACAAAAAAGAAGGATAATTCAGAAGAAATAAATGTATATGAGCACTTGGAAATATTGGCATTACACAGTGTTTCTACTGACAAAGATCCCTCCTATACGTATCGAAAGATATGTCGTTGGTTTTCCAGAGAGTTCAATACGTCCCTTCCATTGGTAGTTAAGTTGCCAGTGGAATTCGTATTGCAAAATTACTACGAATCTCAGTTCGAGTCTCTGCCTCCAAGCGAATTGTCTAATTTAATGAGATATCATGCAGATCCTGAATATACAGAAGAAATAGAAACTAGCGATGATGAATTTTTACGTCAGATAGAAAAAGAAGTGGAGGAAGCAAATAAGGCTAAGGAAGTGAAATTAAAGAAAGAACAGCTTGCGAAGCAATCTTACGATGAGAGCAAAGATTTAGATAATAAAGTTATGAAATTTGAAGATCTGGATGAAAACAATGAAAGATGAGAAAGAGTGCAGCAAGTGTAGGGAGATTAAAAAGTTTGGTGAATTCGATAAAAATAAAACTAAATTCATGGGCATTCAATCCCAATGTAAAATATGTGTTAGTGAAGGAAATAGAAAATATAGAGAAAACAATTTAAAAAAAATAGCTGAACAAAAAAAAGAATGGAGATTAAACAATAAAGAAAAAAAATCTCAAGTTAGTAAAATCTGGTATCAAAACAATAAAAAATCTATTAAAACAAAAAGAAAAGAATATTACAAGAATAATAAAATTAAAGAAATTAATACAAACAAAAAATATAGACAAAATAATAAAGATAAAATAAATAAATATCTTAAAGAAAAATATAAAAATAATGTCGTTTTTAAACTTAGCCAGACTTTAAGAAATAGACTTAGAGATGCCATTAAAAACAACTCAAAGTCAGGTTCAGCAGTTAAAGATTTAGGTTGTTCTATTCAGGATTTAAAAATCCACTTAGAACAACAGTTTCAAAAAGGAATGTCTTGGAAAAATCATGGTTCTTGGCACATAGATCACATAAAGTCTTTGGCTTCTTTTGATCTTACAAATAAAGAAGAATTATTAAAAGCGTGTAATTACACTAATTTACAGCCCTTATGGGCAAAAGACAATTTAAGTAAGGGATGTAGGGTTTAGATATGGTAGGAAACAAAAGGATAGAGTTCGGTGCATCGATTAACGCACAGGAGTTTAACCGTGAATTAGACAGGATTGAGAAACGATTAAAGGCGGTTGGCGCTGATACTGGCATTACTGCTGGCTTAGCCAAAGTACAGCCTCAGCTCAAAAATCTCGGTATAAATATTGACAAATCCACTTCACAATTATTTGGCGAAAAAGCCAGAAAAGGGATGAAGGACCTTGATGTCCATATCAAGAAACAAATTAAAGATCTTCAAACTTTACAAAATATTGAAGGCCAAAGATCCAATAAGATCAAAGACTTTCAAAATAGCTTAAAAGGCTTAAATTCAGAAAGTGGCGACTTTAAAGATATTCAACAGTCAATTGTTAACCTTCAAGAAAAACAAAATAAAAACTTAACTACCCAAGAAGCCAAATTAAGTTCCATACTTAAAAGAAGTGGTCAATTAAAAATTATCCAACAAGCTATGAGTACTAGCCCTGGTTTTGGAGGAAGACTGCCTCCAAGTAGGATGGATGCTTTTTCTGATTTAATGAGGGGTGGGTTTAAGCAAGGTGCTAGGTTTGCCACTGCAGGTGCTCCTCTTATGGCTGGTCTTGGTTTGGGTGGTCAGTTTTTTCAATTTCAAGCTGATAGACCTATGATTCAAGCCCAGGCTAGAGCTGGAACAATTAGAGGTGCCCAAAGAACACCTAGAGCATTTTTAGAAGGTCGTGGAGCAGAAGAAATGATGTTCCAAAGGACTGGGATTTTAGAACAATCTTTAAATCAAGCAAGAAAAGATGTAGATAACCAAAAAACTGCTGATAGATTAAGGGCTGGCGCTGGCCTTACAGGAGCTGCTCTTATAGGAGCTGGAATAGGATCAAAGTTAGGTGCAGCAGGAGGAACAGCTCTTCTCCCTGGAATAGGAACAGGTCTTGGTGCTGTTGGTGGAGGAATGCTTGGTGCTGCAGGAGGGTTAGGAGCTGGAATGATAGGTTTAGCTCAAACTAGATTTGGTAGATCTTTAGTAGATCCAGAAACATACAATCAAGAAATAAATAAACTTACTGTTGATAAATATAATCAATACGTAACTGTAAATAAAGAAAAAATTGAACTTCAAAGAAGGGGAATGAATTACATAAAAGATAGATCTCCTTCTTATCTTAATGCTCAACGTACTTTAGGTTTTAATGACGTAGATCTATTTGGTGGAACTAGAGCTACTGGCCCAATGGCAGATCCTGCTCAAGCATTTAGACAAAGACCAGTTCAAGGAATAATGGATGAAAATGCTGATTTTGAAGAACAAGAAGTTTTAAGAACTGCACAAAATGTAGCAAATGTAGGTGGAGCTAGAGGTGTTCGTAGAAATACCAGAACAGCTTTACTTGCTAGAAGAAATTTAAACGTAATGGGAGCTGGTCAAATGATTGGCCAACTGCAAGCTATAGGTGGAGAAGGTGGCAATGCATTTAAAAAGATTTTAGCCGAAGGTATGACTATTGGTTTAAATAACTCCGATATGTCCAGAGAGCAAGAAAGATTTGCTTCAACAGTTTCTAGAATGGTTTTTCAACAAGGTCGTGGTACAGATTCTGGTCAGATGGCTTCCTTGATGGCTACTATGGCTGGAGATGATCCTACAATGAGAGCTTTAATGGCCACCCCTGGAGCTATGCAAGGATTAGAAAACTTGTCTAGAAATACTCAGGGTGTTAGAGGTATGTTGCAAGCTGCTCAAATTGAAAAAGAATTTCAAGGAACAAAGTTAGATATATTTGGAAAAATTGCACTACAAGACACCGGCATACAAGAAATTGTATCAGGATCTTCTAGGGTAAGTAATCTTGCTCAACAGGCTGGTTTGAGTGAAGAAGAATTTAGACGTAGAGCTTTAGAAACTAAAACTAGAAGTATGACTATTACTCAAGAGTCTCAAGATATTGTTGGTAAAATGAGAGCAGGAGAACTTAAAGGAGGAGATTTAGAAGCTGCCAAAGGAAGACATGGAACCATAATGAGAGGTACCAGTAAGGTGTTTGCCGGACTAGACCAAGAGCAACAAAAGCAGATATCAAACTTCTTAGAAACAGGCAGATTGCCAGAAAAAACTATGGGAGACGAAGTTAGTCTTAGAGGTAAGGGTCAAGAGAGAATTGGTGACGTTATTTCTAGACAAACAGGAGCAGTTCAAAAAGCTTTTAGAGATTTATTTAAAGAACATGAACAACAAATTAGAACCGATTTTGAAGGTGCTACGAAAATGGCTCCTCTAACAGTTAAGTTTGGAGACCAGTTAGCTAAAGAACTTGAAACGATGAAACAAGGTGGAGATGAAGCCGCAGCAGCATTGGCTAAAATAAATGCAGAGTTAGAAAAAATGAAAACTGGAGAAGTGGCTCCAGCTCAAGGTACTCAAAATGTTTTAGATATGTTGGGCTTAACTGTAGGTGGTGGACAATCTACTCCAGCAAATTTAACTCCTGGTCAACCGACTCCTCAACAAAGTAATAAGTAGGAAATAGATGGCAATAGTAGACGAGTTTGGTAATCCTTTAGGAGATCCATCTAAAAATAGACCAAAAAGTTCTAATAGAAAGTCTTCTAGTTTAACTAAGGGGGCAAGACCCTTTACTCGTTTTATAGGTTCCAATGGCCCTGAAGGAGACGTTCATTCTAGTCCAGGTGCCGCATGGGTTGTCACTATCTTAAGATGGGACAATAGAGACACAGCTTTTATGGCTGGCGACTTCATTAAAACTAGAAGACCTTTAGTTATCATTAGCGATTGTATTCAAGTAAAAGTATCTAATTCTAAGAAATCTCCAACGCAAGCTGCCGAGTTGATTTTAAAAGGAGGAGATATAAATTACGCCACAGCAGTAGCTCCTGGGGATTATATTTTCATAAACATGCTTGATAGTGAAAAAGCTGCTCTTAAAGTAAGAAACAAAGCTATAGGAACAAGCGGTGCTATCAATGATTATTTTGATGGCTTGAAGTTTGTTGGTAAAATAGCCAGTGTTAGAAAAAATTTACAAATAATAGATCCTCAAGATAGAGGTAAAAAGATTTTAACTTATAGAGTAGCAGCGCATTCTTTTACTGAATTCAATAATAAAATATATTTCAATCCAACATTGACAGACAATGATGGTAGAATTTTAAGATTCATGTCTCATTTAAGTGACGAATTTAAGCAAATGATTAATGATAAAACTTTTGCCAATTGTCATGAGATCTTAAAAGCATTTATGGTTCTCTTTTTAGGAAATAAACCAGGAGAGGGGGTTTTAGCCAATAGTGCCAGTCGTATAACTCCTAATGAAATTTATCAAGTACCCAATAGATACTCTTCTCTGTTAGGTAGGAAGGGAGATAGATATATTCAAACTCTCAACATACTAATGGGAGTACAGGAATATACTCAAGGCTCTAGTAAAAGAACTCCAGCAGCAGGTTTTAATCCTAAATTTAAAAATGCAGATTTATCTGTATCTGCTAATACAAAAACAATAAAAGAAACTCTTCAAAACATTCAAGGAGAGTCAGTAATCTCAACAGACTTATGGAATAGTGTTAGTGTTTGGAGTATTCTAAAAAAATATCTAAATGATACTGTTAATGAAATGTACACAACATTAAGAGTTGATCCAGCAGGTAAAGTTGTACCCAGTTTTATTGTGAGACAAGTACCTTTCACAACAGAACATTATACTAATAGATCAAAGAAAGATGATATTTTTACAAGATTTTTAACTTTACCTAGATGGCAAATAGATCCAGCTTTTATATTTTCAAGTGATATAGGTAGAGAAGATGCTGCTAGAATTAATTTTGTTCAAATCTTTGGTCAATCAGCTAGGGTTGACAATACTACCGCTACCATAAACTTACAAAATGCTCAGGGTAATTATCAATTTGATGGTGACGACATTAAAAGAAATGGGTTAAGACCATTGGTTAAAACTTCCAATCATGATTTGGTAGTAGAATCTAGGGAAGGAGATACTAAAAAGTTAGGCTTTAAAGCTCCCCTATGGGCTACGCTTATAGCTGACTGGGTATTTGCTGGTCACTTAAAATTAAACGGTACTCTTGTGAGCTATGGGGTAGTTGAACCAATAGCTGTTGGAGATAATTTAGAATTTGATGATATTGTCTATCATATAGAACAGGTAGACCATTTAGGTGTAATTGATGTTGAAGGAAAAAAGCAATTTAGAACTACTTTTTCATTAAGTAATGGAGTACATAAGAATAACACTAAGAACAATATTATTTATGGAGAAATGGACCATACTGATAGTTTATCAGATCTTGAAAGAGATGATCGTAATGACAGATTACTTCCAGGAGTTACAGACGTTCAAGATCTTCCTGGTAGAAGTAGAGTGAAAGGAGAGGAAATTAAAAGAACTCCTCAAAAATCTTTTAGTAACGGATATGAGAAAAAAGACTTAGGTAAATCTGGTGATAGCAAAAGCCCAATACCATTACCTAAAGTACCAAAGGATGATGCCTAAGATGGGTGATACTAACTTTTTGAACACTGGCGGTGTTCTACCATCAAATTTAGAAGTAGACGAAGGCGAAGGTTACGACGAATCTCGTGATGCGAACAACTATGCTAAGAAAAACTTTTCTTTAAAAGTTGGTCAAATAGAAGAATCCTACTGTACAGATCAAGAAGGAAATGTTAGAGGAAGTAGGATAGAATATGACGTTTTAGTTAACGAAAGTAACGGCGATGGTTCTACTTCTCAAATGACATATAGAAGAGTTTTGTCTCAAGATCTCTTTGGTGGAATAGCAGACTTCTTTCAATTCACTCATAGAAAAAACGAAAAAGATCAAGGTAGAGACGCTCCTTTTAGGAACGGTTCTTTAGTTTTAATTCTATGTCTTAATGGTTCTAATGAAGATGCTATTATTGTAGGAGGATTGAAACATCCAAATAATTCTAACGAATGCACTGAAGAAGAAGGACACAATTTAAAATTTGAATTCAATGGGATTAATTTTGAAATAGATAAAGAAGGAGCAATGACTCTATTGTTTAGAGGCCCAACAGACGCTGACGGTAAGGTATTGGAGGGGTCTAAAGAATTTGGTGGAACTAAGATAAAGATAGAAAAAGATGGTTCCTATGAAGTAAATACAGGAGAAGAAGAAAACCCTACTCAATTAAGACTAGACAAAACAGAAAAGACTATAACTTTAATGTCAGAAAAGGGTCAATCTTTTTTAACAATGGGAACATACACTGTTGATGCTACTAAGGATATATCTATAAAAACAGGGGCTGCTTTAGCTATTGAAGCAACAGGATCTGCTACTATTAAAGCTAAATCTCTTGAACTAACTCTTGAAGCTGCGGCTGAAATTACATGTAAACAAATGAAAATAAAAGCAAATTCTCTTGTGGATATAAAGACTAATTTATTTAAAACAAACAATTTAACTCAATTGGGTGGAGGGGCTATACCTTTGGCACTCTCGACTCTTGTCACTGTTGGCACAGGATTTGCAGGTGTCCCTGTCATTTCTTCAATGATATCCGGTTTTGCCACTAAGGTATTGGGTAAGTAATGAAATATAATTGTAGCCATTGCGGTAAAGAATTTGAATTAGAATTAAAAGGATTTTGTGGAGCCTTAGCCATGGCATTTTGTGAAGAGTGTGGTAAGGAATTTGAGAAAACAATTCCAAAAGAACTTTTAGAAAAGATCAAGAAACAGAAAGAAGAAAAATAATGGAAGACGATAGATATAAAGATAAAAGTAAGAAAGTATTCTTCAGTACAATAGACCAGAAGTTTAAGAAAGAAACCAGAGGTCGTCCACCTAAACATGATCGTCAAGAACTTCTTAGAAAATGGAAAGAGTATCAAAATGAAGCGTTTTGGAACGATGATGAGAAAACCATAAAAGCATTCTGTAAGAAAGAAAACGTTGGCTATGATACTATGAGAAGATATTTAGGCCGCAAGCCAATGGATTCTCTCAATGAATATCCTAAAAAGAAAGTTTTCTTCTAAATTGATTTTTTTTGCTAGTCGATCAATTCTTTGATTTTCTTTTTCTTTGATTTTTTCGATCAATTTCTCACGAATTTCAGTTTCTATAGAATCAGTACATTGGTGACATAGACTCCCTAATATTTCCATGTTTTCTGCAAAATATTCTTTCTTTTCTTTCAATGTCATTTCATCCCAATTATCGGGTTTATCTATTTCTGCTTTTATTTTGCTCACAAGAATCTCATAATTGATGGTGTTATTTTAATTTCAAATGCTCTTATAAATTGTGTTAATAATAGATGTCCTTTATCTTTATTACATTGATCACAAGCGGTAGTTAAATTACTTGGTTCGTCACCTCCCCCTTGCTTCTTAGGTAGTACATGATCTACTGTCAAATAGGGACCTCTCTTTTTTGGGAGATCTATCTCGCAGTAAGTACATTTATAATTATCTCTTTCCCATATGTCTTTTCTTATTTTTAGACTTATCTTTTTTGCTTTTCCCATTTTTGGTCTCCTTGCCAAATAATTTTTCATAGTTGAGCCACTTAAAAAGTTTATGCATTTCGTAGTAGGGAGGAGGATAATCATCGTATTTAATCTCATTTACACAACGATTAGGACATTCTAAATACCAACTAGGCAAGCATGATGGTGGAAAACCTGGCATAGGACTAGCTGTAAAAACTAGATTACATTTAGTACACTCAAATATTCCAACCAACTTGCTCATGTCATCCTTTTTTTATATTGTTTCACAATATCTTTTTCAAAGTCCTTTAATTGCCTTAAGGTTACTTCTCCATAATTATTGCCAGTCTTTCCATTAAATAGCTCGAAACAAGGCAAGGGTCGCTTGTTCTTAACTGCCCTAAACATTTCAAGAAAGAATTCATCAATAGATTCGCACCATTTATTAGATATTTTTGGAAACTCCATTTTAATGGGCCTATCTAATATATCACCATTGAATGTTATAAAATTCTCAGGTTCCATTAGGCTGGCCATGAAATTCATTATGTGCCATTCCTCTATTATTCTGTCGATATTTATAGCTCTTAGATATCTCTTTTTAATCCTACCTGTAGGATGAAGTCTAAATATCCTGGCTAGGTACTGCATAATAACATTAGGATTGAGTGAACATTTAAGGTCAAGCAGGTTAATTATTTCAGGACAATCAAAACCCAATATGCCTCTATTTACTACAACCAAAACAGTACATTCATCGTGATCTACAAAGAATTTCATAGCTCCAGACTCAGAATCTGTACCACTAATAGATAATGCTACCATGTGTTTATTTCTTATGAAGTATTTTTCAACATCAACTGCCTGTTTTTGATTTGAACAGATAACCATAGTCTTTTCTAATTTCTCTTGGTTTAACTGTTTTATCATATGGTCAAGAGTCATATTTGTTTCAGACTGTTTTATGTTTACTTCTTGCTTTAGGTCTCCATCTTTGTAGTATTCTTCTTGACTAAAAGAATAGGGGCTATGGCTTAGTTCCATACTAATATAGCTATAGACTCCGTTGCTTGCCACTTCGCTTGGACTAATAAAATTAGTCTTAAACTTATTCCTCCTAATAAATTCACTAGGCGTACCTGTTAAACATAAGGTAGATTCTGGTTGAATCTTTTTTATTACATTTTCGACCATACCGTCTTTAGCAAAATAGTATTGATGCGCTTCGTCAACTATCAGTAGAATTTTCTCATCCTTGAGTAGCTCCAAGTTACCTTTATTAAAATACTGTGGAATACTTACATAAACTTGCTTGCTTAAGTCAATGCCAGTTCCAGGGATAAGCTCTTGAAAACTAAAATTTACACCTACCCTATTAAATCTCCTAATCCATTGGTCTCTTAGCATAGTTTGGGCATGGCTTAGAATTAATATCTTGTGGTCAGGATGTTCGGGTATATAATATTTTTCCAATATATCTATAACCATATTTGTTTTACCAGCTCCTGGGGCAGCAGCCAACAAGTTTTCTTGATATGATTTAAGATCATTAAATACCGATTTTACCAGTGGTATTTGAAAGGAATAGTCAGGTATCATTAAAAAAACCATCCTTTTATAAGAATACAAGTTATACAAAAAACAGGCAATAGCCATCCAAGATTATCTTCTATGTATTTTTTCATTGTACTCTCCTTATAAAGGGTTTACGTTTTTTATGTATCCATTTTTTTGTTAAATACATTATCGTATCTAATCTGGATGGTTCTCTTGTAGCAAAATAATCAATTTCAATTTTTTCTCCATTGGGTAAAGTTATGTGAACCCATTCTCCCATGCAAAAAGATTCAAGCTGTGTAATTAATCCTACTTTGCCGTGATAGTCTTGTTTTTTATCTACATAAAATATCTTTACGAGACAATCTACAGATTGAATCCAATCTTTACCCCACTCCTCTGATGAACGATAAGAATTTTTTAATCCTCTTAGCGTGTCTAATTTGTTTATTTTTTTATTACTCACTTTTCTTGTCCCCTGTTATCAAGTGAATACTTTTATATTCACTGACCAATTCTACATAAGTTTCACAGATTTCTGTTTCTGCTTCTGCTTCTGTCTTATCCAACACTCCCTTAGTCCATAATTTATCATTGTCATTACAAGTAACTTCGCACAGCTCTTCATTGCCTCCTAAGTCTTCTGTTAATATAATATCTCCTCTTTTTAATTTACGAAGAACATCACGAATTTTAGTATCGTGTATATCAATGTGTTCATTGCCACATAATTTAGTTATTTTTAGCATCTTTAGTCTCCTTGTCAATAACTTTTTTACTAATACTAGGATCGCAAACTTCCCAACATATTTGAACTAAATCGTCATAGGTAAAGTCAAGAACATTGTCGGGAGTATTCCATCCTTTTCTTGTAAGTACTTTATCTACTCTCTTTGTCATGTTGTCAAAAGATTCTCCTCTACCAATTGTAACGTCAAATCTTTTTGATGATGATACCAATACTTTTCTAAAAGCACTATAGATTTCTTCACTATATATTGTTGACCCTAATTTAGAGGTACTTTCGATGAGAGAGTTCATCAAAATACCTTGAGTCTTTGAATCAGGAGATAAAGAAATATGTTTCATGCCTTTATTAAAATTAGCATATTTAAGAGCTAATTTTTTTAATGCTGTGTCTATTGCCTTTGTATTGTTCTTTCCAAACTTTCTAACTACAGTAAAGGCTACAGAACCTGATTTATCGTAGTCACCAAATTTTAAATGATGCTTAGTCATTTCTTTAAAGTCTCCTTTAAGAAACTCTTTATATTCTGCGTAACTTTCTTCTATCATTTCTTTCCTCCATATATATCATATCCAGTCATGAAATTTGTAAGTAAGTTTTTATGTTCTTGATCTAACACTTCACAATTATCGCTTAAAAGTTCCCAAAGCAAGCCATCAACCATTAACGACTCATCGTATTTCATAGCTTCAGTAATACCAGTAATGGCATTAAGATATCCTACATATCTGGAACTAACGCAGCCCCAATCATTGAAAGACCTCGTAGCTAGAGTAGGTTTATGACGTATTCCTAGCTTAATAAACTCAACCTTTTTATCTGTAAGTTTAGCCATTAGTGATTCAATCTGATTTCTTGCTTCGCTAAAAACAGTATAGCATCTTTGAGCTGATACTAGACTGTCTAGCATCTTATAATTAGCTGGTCTTTCTTCTGGTTCTAATCTTTTAGATAAACAATTATAAATAGTATCTACATCTGCTTGGCCAATAACCATAACTTCACCTTTATCTATACAGTCCCATCGCATATCGGTTGCTTCAGATATTAGAATAAAAGGATCAATTGAAGCTACTATAGCAGAAGCATATCTACCACTGCCACAAACTAATGTATTTAATTGTTTTCCTTCTACTATATTGCCAATTTTCATTTCTACTCCAATAGTTTTTGGTTATTTTTTATAGATTCTACCAGCTCAACTGTATCTTGTTTAAAGAATTCATTAAATCTATCAGCTAATTTATATAGTCCACTTAACATATTTATAAAAAACGCAGCATTCTCGTCACTATATAAAACGATGTTATATTCTCCTGTGTTTTCGTTTATGTCTGTTTTGTGATAACAATTAAGATCGTCAATGGATGATCCGTTCATTAAATAACTAGTCAATTCCTCTGCTAAGAGACAGTCTACGTTAGATTCTCCTATTCCGTATTTGCCATCTGTATTAACTCTATGGCAATAACTATTGTATTCGGCACTGGTTCCATTTGGTCTAATATATCTGACTTGTTCTAACACATCAACAAATATATTTATGCCCATACCTTCAACGTCGTCAAAGCTACTTACTCCTTCGCCTCCAACCCATTTTCCAGTCCCCCCTTGTTCGTAACCTTCAACTCCTTCTGCGTTTGGTTTAATAGTTCCATCGTTAAGTTTGTAGTAACGTGAACGATTCATAAATTTATAAACTATTACAATATCTCTTTCTATTTTACATTGTAATTTGTTTGTTATCCCTTCCCTAATAATTGATTCAACTTTTTTAAGTGAATCACCATAAGCATACGAGTATTTTTCCTTAACTCCTCTAGGAGAAGACAATTCAATCTCTGAAGCATCTAATATACTATATAGATCATTTGGCACTTGAATTCTAAACCCACCTGATTCCATATCTAATTGAACCTTTAAAGAACATGTGTATTTTTCTCCTGTTTCGTTCTTTAGATCAAACTTTGATATTTTCACTTGTTTGTAAGCCATTATTAGAATCCTTTTAGTATATGTTCAATACCCATGAAAGTGAAAGGTAGAGACATTATAAGTAGTAAGCCAAGAACTGCAAAACCCAACTCTACGTCCATGTTATTTTCCTTTAAAAAAGGGGGCACGATACCCCCCTTGGATTAGTCTTAGCTAGGTAAGTCTCCAGTACCATTTAGTGATGTTTCTTTTCCTGGCAATTTAGTCAATGAACCCAAGAAATCTGGGCCATTAACTCCTGCGGTTTTAAGAATCTCATGTACTGAAGGCAACGCCTTAGAAAGAGAACTTAAAAATCCGGCTACTCCTGAGCCGCCTCCGTTACCGCTGTCAACAACTGTTACCTTGTCAAACTTGATGTTAGAGATAGCTTTGGTTTGAGCTTCAACGATTGAAGGAAGGTTCCTAACGACATCCATTGTTGGGATAAGATGTCTTTGGTCTTTTTCAACTGTGTTAAATAGTTTTGCAAAACCTTCAGCTTTAGCTGTAAGTACAGCTTTAGTACCTTTGGCTTCAGCTTCTTTTTCCATAAGAATAGCATTTGCTTTGGCTTTGGCTTCAATTATGATTTTATCAGCGATAGCTTCAGCTTCAAGCTTGATTTCTCTTTTTCTGATCTCACTGGCAACGATAGTGTCTTTTTCAAGTAGTTTTGTTTCTCTAACTCTTTGAGCTTCAAGAATTTTAGTCTCAGCATTTGCTTTGGCTACCTGTGATCTTTCGGCTGCGTTAGCTTGCTTTTCAGCTAGTGTTGCATTATACTCGGCAGTTCTTGCTTTGGCTTTGTTTTCTCCTTCAACTGCATCTGCTTCAAGGACAGCTATTTTCTGTCTTTTTTCAGCTTCAGCTTTTTTAGTACCCTGGTCAGAAAGAGATTCTTGATTCGCTACAGCAACAGATTCTTGTTGACTAGCTGTTGACACACCAATTTTACCATCTCTATTTTGTTCAGCCACATCAACTTGGGCTTTTTGAATAGCTTCAGCAGCAGCTTTTTGACCAATCGCATCAATATATCCTGATTCATCTGTGATATCAGTGATATTAACGTTTACGATCTCAAGACCTAGTTTGTTAAGTTCCGTATTAACGTTTTGTTCAATCGCTTCCATGAATTTATCTCTGTCCGCATTAATTTGCTCAATGCTCATTGTTGCAATTGCAGCCCTTAATTGACCAAAGATAACTTCTAGTGATTGTTCTGCAATTTGTTTAGCACCTAGACCCATCAGTCTTTGTGCTGCTGCCTCCATTAGTGTTTCTTTGGAAGAGACTGCTACAGTAAATGTTGACGGCACATTAATTCTAATGTTGTTTTTAGATAGCGCCCCTTTTAAGTCAACATCGACTGAAAAAGGAGTTAGTCTCAACTTAGAATACTGTTGAATTAAAGGATAAACGAATGCACCGCCGCCGTGAAGAGTTAGTGCTGATTTGCCTGAGTTCTTTCCAAACAGTTTACCAGAGATAATGAGAATTTCTTCAGAACCACATCTGACATACATATTCGCTACAAATAGTGCTACTGCCAGGAGAATGACCACTGGTGTTCCAATGGCTAAAAGTGTTGCGTTAAACATAATAAAACCTCCTTAAGGTTTGTTGGGTTTATAAAGTCTTTGCGACTCTAACTACAGTGTTAATATCAATTGTCTTTTCTTCTAAAACTTCAATTGGCGTGAATGATCTTAACTCTTCATCACACGTTGCTTGAACAATTTGATTGTTTACTCGAATCTTACCTATTCCATGTTGAGGTATTTTTATGTAAACTTGGCCAGTATCTCCTTTCTTGACTGTTGGTGTGTCTGGGGTGTGATTTAATTTCTTAGCAAAAAAGAATAGTCCTGAAAACAGACAGCTTGATGCTAACCCACCTAGAAAACCTAAGCCTAGAGAGGGATAAAAAGAATACCCCCACTCTGTTAAAGACGCTAACCCTACCCATCCTAGTCCCATAAAGAAACATAGGACAGAATTAACTGATAATGCTGAGAAGTCTCCATCTGAATCTCCTGCATCTGCTTCAAACTCAAAATCTCCTCCTTCTAAATCTCCTCCAATTAACATTAATAATAGTTTTACAATAAATAAGGCGGAAGAGATAGCCCCCATATAAAACAAAATTTGTTCTGACATTGTTGTAAATTCCATTACTTCTCCTTTGTTGAAGTTGGTTTTGGGTCAAAATATTCATCTAATTCTATTTCCCCCGTTAACATTGTAAATACTCTACTTCTAACCTGATGTGGTAAATCATAGAAATCGATTTCCTCTTCTAAAGAATCTCTCATTATGTATTCACTGTATCGAAAAAAACCGAGAGGAGATTCCGGGGTTTTTGAAGAAACTATAGACTTGTGTATTCTGGTTGCACCATAATTTCTGTCAAACCCTAATACTATAACGTACGTATCTATCGAATTATTTCCAGTGTTTCTAATTAATGTTATCTTATCCATTAATTGGTTATATACAGCCGTTTTAATTACACTCCAATTAATACCTATCTCTGCGTTAAAAATTTTAAATAAACTATTTATAACATTATCTATAAATATTTCATTAGGACTTTCACCAAATAATTCTTCACACGTAGTTCCAATATCATCTCTTGACCATTTTGCTACATCAAATATGTCGTTCATGCTACCTCCGATGATTTATAAAACCCAAATATATTATGTTTTTGTTGTTTTGTTAAATCCCAGTCAAATAGCCACGTACAGATATCTGTCCAGGTACACCAATAAACCATTACATGATCTCCATTAATTTTTCTAACCCTAAAGTATTTACCATGAGCTGGGTGTTCGGGGTTATTGAGCCTGAATTTTCTGTCTTTCACATTCTCTCCAATGTTTTTGATTCTCACTCCTAGTACTTATTTCTAAGTTAGTGCCGTGGCAATGACTAGGGTCACGATCAAGGTGATTCATTTCCATACCATCTATATTTCCAAAAAAACATGCCCCCATAAGTCTTGATAGCGTCCATTTATGTTTTTTGCCATTATAATAAAGTCTAACGCACCAATCAAAGCCACCACCTCGCCTATCTCTCTTTTCTTGGCTTAAAATACTACCCTTCTTGCCAAAGACATTTCCTTCCCAATAAACAGTGTACCCATGAAAGTTTACTGGCCTTGTGTCTATGTATCTACCCTTATGGTAGTAAAGAAAATCGCTCATATCATTCCTCTATCATTCCGATCTCTGTTATCTCTACTTCTTGCTTGATATTCTTCAACAAACAATTTGCTTTATGAAGAGCATCGTCAATATTGTCAGCTCTAATAATCAGATCAAAATCAACTAAAGCATAATCTGCTTCTTGAGTCATAAAACAAAATACTTTGTATGTTTTCATATTTCTTCCATTTCTACCGTCATATCTAATTTGTCGGCTAGGGCTTCAATACTAGTGTTCATTTTATTGATACACTCTTCATTTTCAGTAGTTATCGTTATTTTTGTGCCGTCGCTAAGTTCCCATAAAATTGTTCGCATAATTTCTCCTATGTTTAATAATGTGTTTTAAATGAATTGCAGATAAATCCATCCAATTAATAGATACATTAAGGGTTTAATTACCGAAAAGATTATTTCATTTATATTTTTTTCGATCTCTTCTTCTTTGGTACGTTCTTTCATAAGTTGTTCTATATCAATTTGATGTGTTAGGTATCCTATTACCATTGATATCCCCAAAGCATGAGGTAGAGTAATGTCGGCCATACCTAAAGGAAATATAAACCAGTGCCATATTTTTTGAAAAACAAAGCCATGCAATAAAGTAACTGGTATAGCTATTATGAGATATATTACAGTAATTAACTTCATTTAATACTCCTCTAATTGAAAATAAACTCTTTTAATTTTGTCATTTCTGACTATTAATCTATATTTATGCAATCCTTCGCCAAATACGGCTCCTTGAATTGCTAGTACACTGACAGTTTCATCTTTCCACTTGAGCATAATTGATTTTGCAACACATAGTCTACGACAATATTCTACTACATCGTGACCTCTCGTATCATGTTTTTTCTCAACTATATATGTCATCATTGATAGCTCCTAATCAATTCTCATTAAAAAATCAAAGTCTGTTTTCCATTTACTTTTAGGTTTGGGTTTAACATGATAAAACGAACATTCATCGTAGTATGATGATCCTGCAAATATATCTTTCAATGTCAGTATTTCCCATATTCCGTTGAATTCACTTTGATGCCAATATAATTTATTTCCTAAATATATAGCAGTGTGAACTGGATTAAGATCGCCAGAATATTCTAATACTAGGATATCGCCAAACTCTCTTTTCTTTATTCCATTGTTTTTAGATATTCGTACAGCGTTATGAATTAACCAATTTCTTATTTCATGGGCATCAATGTATTTTATTACATCACTAGCTCCAATTGTATAAAGTGTCGTACTCCAACAATTAGTGTCGAATCCATGAATCTGACTGGTCTCATTTTTATACAGGTTAGGAATTTCTTTCATGGCATTAGGGCATAATTTTTCTCTATTGCCTTTTTGATTGTATTTTTCAAGCATAAATTCAATCATTATTTTCCTCCAATACCCTAGTATCTATTTCAGGCTAATCGACTTTACTTTCATTGATATCACCAAATAAAGGTTTGCAATGATCGTATATAAACTTAGAGCTACCGCTGTACAATAAATCCCTGTGCATTATCTCATGGTTTATTATTGTCTCATATACTTTAGTCGTAGCTTCGTTCATTTCATTCCTCTTTAAAATGGTATGTCATCGGCAGTAAAATTACTTTCATCTACAGGGGCAGTCTCTTCTTCTACTACTCCTGGCACATCAAGGTCACTGTTCTCAAATAGATTTTTAGCCCACAGAAGTATTTCACCATGTGTTTGAATAACTTTATGAGACACATGATCAATCCAATAGGTATTCAACGATGCCTCGTTAATTTCCTTTTTAAACTCACATAAGCCATTACAGTCAATGTGTATATATTGATGCGAACCTTCCTTTCCGAAAAACTCTACGTATATTCCTCTATTGTCAGTTAAATATATATTGTCAGTTGATTTCATTACTTGCCCTTAGTC
>SDBT01000024.1_pt1 | contig 168734 bp, 150 predicted proteins | sample 2277101 | NCBI WGS metagenome assembly SDBT01 (sample SAMN10404973, study PRJNA504765) | marine sediment metagenome | isolation source: marine sediment core GS10_PC15, 103 cmbsf | place: Arctic Ocean: Southern Knipovich Ridge | collected 2010
ACAACACGTTTCTAATATATCAATTCGGGAATCGTTAACTTCGCAACAACTTTCTAGTAAATCTATTCGTGAATCCAGACTAGGATCAATACTAATATTATCGATTTCAGATTCTAGTACATCAATTCTTGAATCATTCACCTCACAACACGTTTCTAATATATCAATGCGGGAATCATTCACTTCTATGGCAGACTCTACCAAATCAATTCTGGAGTCATTTACCTCACAACAACTTTCTAGTAAGTCTATGCGTGAATCATTTACTTCTATTGCTGATTCCACCAAATCAATTCGTGAGTCATTTACTTCGCAGCAGCTTTCTAGCAAGTCAATGCGAGAATCGTTTACTTCAATCGCAGACTCAACTAAATCGATTCGAGAGTCGTTTACTTCACAACAGCTTTCAAGAAGATCGATGCGAGAATCGTTTACTTCTATTGCTGACTCAACCAAATCAACCCTGGAATCGTTTATCTCACAACAAGATTCTAATAAGTCTATGCGAGAATCATTAACTTCTATTGCAGATTCCACCAAATCAATTCTTGAGTCGCTCACCTCACAACAACTTTCTAGCAAGTCTATGCGTGAATCATTTACTTCTATTGCTGATTCAACCAAATCAATTCTAGAATCATTAATCTCACAACAGCTTTCTAGCAAGTCTATGCGTGAATCGTTGACTTCAATTGCAGACTCGACCAAATCAATTCTTGAATCATTTACCTCACAGCAGCTTTCTAGTAAATCTATGCGTGAATCGTTTACTTCAACGGCTGATTCTAAACCTTCTATAATTGAATGACATTTTAAGGTGATATATTCAACGATACCATCATCCACCAATGATACATTCGATGCAGCGTCAAAAAGAATATCCCCACACGATTCTGCTCCTGCTACATCCTTCCATAGCGTGAGAGAATCTACCGAAAGAATAGAGGTTGCATCGAACGTCCAAAATTTATCTTTAACTACAACCGTCGTAGGGCCCTTTACCTCTATTGTTCCCGACGAAGTCGTATAATCATCTCCCAAAATAAATGTCACATTGGTCAAGACCAATTTTGATGTAGCATCCGTCAAAATGATTCTGCCAAACCCTGCACCATCGCCAAGCCCCTTAATGACCACACTGGAAAGCGTTAACGTGGATCCTGAAGCAACAGTTAATACACCACCGCCAGTCAAATCATACACATACCCATTGCCTTCAATTTTGTTTTCCAGCGCATTAAACGTAAATGACCCAGTGAAATCAACACATGTACGGAGTGTAATGTTCGTAAACCAATTAATATTGCTCGTCCACGTAAAAGGAACTCCGCCGGTTTCCACCGTATAGGTGTTGCCATGAACTGTTCCATCACCCGTTATGATTGCGTTATCAGAGAATGCCAAATCATTTTGAAGCACCAATGTACCTCCATTCAAAACAATATTTTTGTTCATCTGACTTTGAACTGCAACCGTTAAGGTTGTTGCGGAATCGGTTAACGTAATAGGAGAATTTAAAAATGGCTGTCCAGACAAATAATTATTATCACCGCTTACAGAAATTGATTGTAAAATATTTCCCGGCTCGGCTCGAAAAAAACCTCCGTCACTCAGATAGAGTGTACTCATCGGATCTAAAATAGCATTGAGAAAAACTTGATTGCCCGCATCTTCCAACAATCCATCAACAAACGTAATCTGCGCCCCCGTTACAGTTCCTCCAGACTGGCGAAGCAACGTGCCGTTCCACTTCGCTTTTGGATGCGTTACACTTAGCGTTGCTCCGTCCTCAATCTTGATCATGGAATACCTACTATCAAAGGTCAGAACCCAGGGAATACCTCCCTCCGTGCCACGTAAATCGTGGCTCATTGCAAGAACAAGAAAAAGTATGAAATGTCGAACTTTGAACATTACTACTCGTATCCTTTTTTATAACCTCTCTATCGCTTTATTGAATACTGTTATCAATCAAAAATCCACTCACTACATCAACTTGCGCCGCGGGGAGCAACTCAACATATAACTTGCCTGCCTCAGTACCGTCACCAAAAAGCAGTCCATCGCCACAAAGTAAATTACATTTTCCATCAAAAAACAGCCTACCCTCAGTGAGCAGCAAACTCGAAGTCACTGCCAACGTTGCACTATTAAAAATAAACTTAGCATACTCTCCATGCATACTTATGAGCGTACTTGAAATTATTGAATCATAACTAAATGTCGTATTGTGATCCATAATAAGAGCACCAGAGTGTCCTGATTGACATTCACCGCCACCAGCGCTCGGCAAATGACCGTGAATAATACTCGTACAAGGTGATTGATAAATAAATTTGTGATCACCACGAATGATACATTCATCCAATACTTCAAAACAACCGGTTGAAAAAAAGAAATCATCATCAATCGACATACTAATTTTCTGAAACGAGACCGTACTCGTCACATCTGCAAGTTGCAATTTAGTACTATTAATACCAGCAAGCGTGATATTTTTGAAAAGCAAGCTAGCATTTGAATCTATAATCATAGAAAATGTCGGCGAAAAGCTCACAATACAGCCATGACCATCAATAGAACACTCTCCGGTGAATCTAATTGCAGTAAAATCAAACGTTGTGTTTCCGTTCATCACAATATTCAGGCTATCCCATGTCACCTCAGATGTAGAGACAAAATCTGCATCAAATCTAAATAAGGCTGTAGACGGATCTGCAGCACCAATCCCATCATCTCCGGTTGCAAGCAACCGGCCATTGGGCGATGCGTCCACCGTAATCACATCATCACCAAACTCTATGTCATCTTCCTGAGTCAACGTATCATCACTGTTGAACCCATAGACACGCAGCTCCCCCCCCGTTCCCTCTGCATTATTTTGCAAACCAGCAATAATGCATGTCCCATCAGGAACCCACGCAACAGCTTGCACCGCCGTCCCTACTGAAAGCCCGGTCGTCAGCTCAACAAGACTGCCCGCGCCATCATGCCGAAACAATCGAAGGCGATTAGCTCCTGTTGGCACACCGATCACAAGCTCACCATTTGCTGATGCACTTTTGTTCCATGCTATGGTATTAACGTTAAGCCCCACATCAAAAGATGCATCGAGGCTTATTCCGAGAGGAGATTTCACAAACGAATAAATACGCAACTCATCAAGAAGACCCGATTGCGCGGTGCCAACAGCAAGGAACGTACCATCTGCACTCCAAGCAACCACATTGGCATTAGGAGAAAAACTAACCGATGTTGATGCGCCAAAATTACCAGCCGAATCTATCTCATATACAAGAACCTCATTCGCATTTGCATCTGATGCCACAGCAAGATGATCCCCATCAGGATGCCATGCCACTGAGTTCACACTATTACCAACCCCTCCCAAATCAACCCCATCAATAAGCGCCAACGTACCGGCAGATCGATCAAAGGTGTACGTAAACAGTTCATCACCAGTACCGGCTGTCATACCTACTGCAATAAAATCTTTCGAGGGATGCCAATTCACACTCAAAATATCTCTCGCAAGAACAAGTTCATCCTCAATCTGAAGAAAATTCTCGTTGACCACTAAATCAACATAGAGTTCATCTCCTGCCCCCTCGGTCAAATAAAGACTATCAAAAGAAAAATGGACCGAGTTAACAGAATCTTCATGAATATCATCAAACGTAAACGTAACCGTACATATGTCACTGCCAGTCTCTGATGGTATACACCGCACACTCTCAGACAGTTCGAAAATATGGCCATTACCGTTTATATTGCCCTGATGCCCTATAGAAGAAACATTGTGTAAAATTAAATCTTGACTCAAACTCAACGTTCCAAAATTAAAATCAACTACTCCTGAAACTGGAAAAAAGGAATCAAATGTTCCCTCAACAGTTGCCCCTGTCAATAAAAAACCAGCATCCAACGCAGCAAACCCTGCAATGCGATCTCCATCATTTACAGTTTGTTGCGTATTAAACCTAGTTACCGCCGTATCGGAACCGATATCAGCGCTAAAAACCAATCGAAAAACAATAAAGCAAACTATGAAGACAAACAATGTTAAAAATCGCATCCTCATTGTTTACTCCCTCGGTGGAGATACCCCAGTGGAAATATTGAACCGGTAAACGTTTTACCATTTTTTATTGTAAACGTTGCATGATTACCAAACTCTATTCCGCCCGTTGCTACTTGCATGGATTGATCAAGCACTAATCGCGCCAAAGCATCTATATGCAAGTTAGACATCGTGTTTTCTATCACCAAAAGATTTGATACAGTATTGTTATAAACCAATGTTCCTCCCGACAGCGTCAAGGATGCTCCTCCAACAATTACACAAGAAAAGTCATCTGCCGCTGTGCCACTGCCAAACATGATTCCCTCATCGAGTATGCGCGGCACATTCGCCTGCACAATCGCTTTATCCGATGAGAGATATGATTCCCCCTTTGCTTCAAGCCCTCCCTTCTTCAACTGCATCCCCGTGGCCGTTGAATGCAATGTTGAAGATTTGAGAGTTAATTTTGAAGATTCATCCTCAAACGCAAGTAAATTTTTTGAAGCGACACCCGGATCGTAACTAAACGTAAAACCAGTATCTAAAACCAGCTTAGATTCAGAACAAATCGTGCTCGTCTCACTTGTACTGTAAACAAACAGGCTGTCATTACCACACATCAATACTTTATGTGTAAACCGTAACGCACCAGTATCGAAGTTGTATGAAGAACTATCTGACTGACACCACGCTACATCATCAAGCATAATGACTGAAGTATCATCAACACATTGGATATTTTCATCACTCACATTTTCCAATCTCAGCCCATGAAACATCACAGAACTGTTACTATCTACAAAAATATTACCCGTTGCTCCTAAGTCAAAAGTCTGATCGTTTCCATGAACAACCACATTGCCACCAAATGTCCATGTTCCCGACAAAGAAATGTTAGAATTAAAATGCATTGCCCCGCCACTGCCCGACCAATAGGTATTATCACTCCATGACTTCGTTTCTGAACCAAAATACAAACTGTAGTCACTAAGGTTTATCGTTCCATTACCAGTAAACATTACTCCGCTGCCAAGATATAAATCATTAGCAAGCGTAAGCGTTCCATCATTCATAACCGCATCACTGGTAAGGAGCCCTAACAACTGGAGCGTTAATGCTGCGCTACTATCCTGCAACGTAATTGTTCCCGCAATATCTCCAGCCCCGCCTATGGTATTATTTGTACCACTCGCAGAGATTGGAAATGGGGCTACCCCCGAATCAACATAAAATGAATCCCCACCACCACTTAATGCAATAGTATATGCAGATGGCCTACTACCCGTTATTCTATAATTACCAACACTAGATTCTAGCGCAACATTGCTTATACTCACTGAAACACCAGAATCTGTGGTAAATGAGGCAAGCGTTGTCTGAATAGTTGCACCGGAAAACAGAATACTTTTCATAAAATGTGTGGAATATGAATCCCCTTGTATAATACGTGATGGTTTTGCTTTTGATATAAAGCCAGATGCATCAGTCACATTATAAATCAGATGCCCCGTGCTCAGATTAAGAACAGCCGCGGGATCAATTTCAATGAATACATCGCCCGAGGATTGTCCATTGCCTAGCATCAACCCATTAACGGTCGACGTTGAATTAATATCAATAGTCGAATCACGACTGATCCGAATTGTTCCCTTCGTTACTTGCATTCCCTGATCGCCAATGCTTAACGTACTATCATCGATGTGCAATATTGCTGTTTTATTGTCAAACTCAAGCGGTTCTATTGATGAATCAACATCTGGTCTATCAATGGAAAACGTCGAGCCATTCTTAAATTTTAATTTACTGTTTTGATGTATTGTCGAACTGTACACACTGTCATAGGTAAACAGATGCGTACCAGAAAAACTATTGTCTAACATAAAATCCATAGCGCCCGTAGTGAAGGTATAATCACCATCAAGAACCATATTTGTATTAACAAAGCGAATGATCCCATCATCATTTAAGCACCGAATATTATTGTCTTGCACCCCCGAAATTACTATATTTTTGAGGGTAAGATCAGAACCTTGATCTATGACAAGTGCCGCATCATCAGACAAAATAAGCTCATTCCCTCTTCCATCTATAGTCACCTGACCATTAAACGTCCACGTACTTGATAAGGAGATATTTCCACCGAACAAAATTGCACCATCGCTCCCCTGCCAAAATATTGGTGTATTTGCTGCTGGTTGCCCTTTGCAATAGCACAAGTCATTTGAGGCCAAATTAACAATTCCAGGGCCGACAATCTCACCGTCTTTCGGCACTAAAAGGTCATATGCCAAAGTAAGCGTACCATTATTCAACGCTATCGTATTATCAATAAAACCATTCAAATACGTTGTAAGATATGAATCGCTGTCTGACAATGTAACCGCACCAGAAATTCCCCCTGTACCAAGCAATTGATTACCAGATCCACTCACTGTTAAATTTATCGGCAATGTACCCTTCGTTAAAAAAACTGAACGATTGCCATTTAACAAATAAAAATTAGCCTGTGCCTGATCACAGCTGACCTCATACTCAACTTCAGGAAGCACAATAAGCGCACTGCTGTAAGAAATGAGTTTGCCTGAAGCAAGTCCTATTGGAGCAACCAAGTCTGATACAAGCTCCACACTTATAGTGTGTATATTCAAATTATTATTCGCATAAACCAGAGAATTAATGCCACGAAACAATCGTGCTGCTTGCAATGTTGATACTAATCCATCAGGAGAAACATTATTGAAAACCAAATAACCAGAGTTATGTATAATCGCAGAACATGGCAATATCGAAATCGTAATATCATTCGCAACATTGTTATCACCCAAAATGAAACCGGTGTCAGTGGATGTTCCTACCACGTCAATAGTAACCGTATGCTCTGTGATGAGTTCCCCTTTTGTGAACTGAACACCAGAACCAGTAATGATCAAACTGCAATTATTGAGCTTGAGAGAAGATGACCATTTATCAAACACAAGCGGCTCACGTAAGATTTCTGAATCTCTTCCCAACGAAAATGACATGCCATTATTAATAGCAAGTTGCGCGCATTCCGCAATAGTGCTCGTACAAAGACTTGAATAGATAAAGGTAGATGATCCATTTAAATCTACCCTATCTTTAAATTCTATACTTCCATTACCCCACGTAAATGAATCCTCCTGCTCCCAACTAACATCATCCAAAACAATGGAGCCCGTATCATCCACACATCGAATATTCGTATCCTTCATGCAACAAAGCTGAATATTGCGAAACACCACTGAAGAGTTCGTATCAACAATAATAGCGGCATCGCTCTCTTCAAGTTTAAAAAAATTACCATTTCCACAGATGGTACAATTCCCTCGAAACGTAATCGTCGTTGCAAAATCAATGTTAGAATCACAAAAAATATGAACATCTTCAAATAGTTCGGAATTCGATGGAAATTCATTAATGCTCTGGCATAAACGCAACTCATGTCCATTACCAATTACCCTACCAAGCCCCTGTAATGTAGTAACATTTCTGAACAATAAATCTTGCTGCAATCGAAGTGTTCCACCATTGAGATTTATTGTCCCTGACACAGGAAAAACATCATTGAATGAACAGGTCGTTAATAAATCTTCAAGAATAAAACCATTCTTGAACCAGCCAAACCCTAGCATCGTATTATCGTTATCTGCCGCTGGAAATGTTGCAGCCTCTTCAACCGAAACGGCTGTTTCTGAACCTTTCACGACAGCACGCAAATGTGGAACAAATAGCAAGGAGATAAGCGCTACTACTACTCGTATTTTCATTACTACACTCACTTTTCACGAGAACAAACCAACATTAGGATCGATTCTAGCAAGCGTAGTATTTAAATCAAGACAATGACAATAGTCAACTAATTTGCAAGGGCAGAAATCTGCTGCATCTTTTCAATCATTTCATAATAATGCTCCAACACATACATAACACGCATCAGAAATTTTCTCTTTCCTTGAGAAGCCGTTCCCTCGGACTGTTTTGCTCGTCTCGATCTTCTGACAAAATGGTGGTACAAGTGTGAGTCGGCATCATTGCTACTCGACGAAGTTGCCAAGTCAATAATCATATTATACACCGCACTGACAAGATTATTGCTCTTTTTTAATACCGAATTTCGCTTTTGCACGACTTTATCAATCATTTGCCCTGTGTTGCCCGCAAGCAAATGTTCAATAATATCAGACTCAAGATCAATCAATAATAAAACACGTTGTGCATCATGCTCTCCAGATTCACCCAATTGTTGCAAGCATTGCATCAACTGCTTTATTTTTTCCTGCCGTGTCAAACCCTGCACATTCATTGGCATCATTGGAGGAACATATGTCGGCCGATTTGAAACTGGAAATGACTGAACTGACGTAGGTTGTACAAATTGCTGCTGCTGAGCCTGCATCATTAATGCAGAAGCTTGCGCCTGCATAGCCATTGCAAATGCCTGCATTTGCATGGCCATCGCAGACATTTGTTGATCAGGTTGATACATCTGAGCTGCAACTGGCATCTGCTGCATTGACATCATCTGAGGAACTTGCTGCGTTTGATACTGAAATGCAGCCGGTTGATAATATGGATTTTGATAAGGAACAGCATGCAGCGCTCTATCATGTTTGCCCACCTTATACTCGAGCAGTTCATCAAATTTCTCCAAAGATTTCTTAGAGATATGCTTTCTAGATTCCTGTCCACCATATTGTAGCTCTTTTTTCATACGGCCCACACGATGTTTCGTGGGATATTCTGGCGGAGGGGAGGGTTGTGGTGGAGACTCACCAACCTTTTGCATGGAACCAGCTCGAATATCCGCTGACTTTTGTCGTAAATCTTCCAGTTCATTCGCTACCAATTTCACTTGCTCGCGAACATCAGCAACACTAGTATTGACCACATCGTGTAAGGCATCTTTCATCTGCGCTATAAATGCATCACCCCCCTGGGGACTCTCCCTCTTGGGCGATTGCATAACGAAAGAAGATGCGCTCCTAAATAAATAAAGCAGCCATTGTTTCATCTGATAAAGCAGATTCATCACTTGAGACTTCACAAAACGGTACGACTCTTGAACTGACTGCCCATCTTTTACCGCAATACTGCGCGCCTTGCGACAGCACTTGCGAATATTGACCCAAAAATCGTATTCGGATTGATCAAAAGCAGCTTTGGAGTGAGATAGTCCATACCAATAGGAAGCCAAAGGCCGTTGCCCTTTTTGCCCCAATGGCCGTGCTATCACACAAAATATAACAAAAATAAGGAGTGAAATAATAATTGTTACAGTTCGCTTCATGATCCCTACCACTCAAGATACCCCTAAAAATCTCTTCCTCTTTACCCATTTTACCAGTTTCATGTTTCTAATTGAAACAGTTAGATCAAGAAAAGTATAAAATGACACAAATTCAAGAATTTATAGAATAGCAGCCACTATTTAACCCATCACAGCACGAATGAGCATCCAAATAGAATTTGAGGCAAATACGCCCGACCAGAACGGATCCCATTCTTCCCGATCTGCCACAAGGAAGGTAAGAATGCCTCCAAAAATAAGGCCTAGTGAAATATTGATCGGCATCAGAAGGCCGCCGAGCACAAGGGTGGGATTTACTCGAACCTTCTTCAAGACCCAACTGAAAATCGCTCCCAATGCAAGAACCACGTAATTAAATTGGGTGGCATGAATCAAAAGCTGCCTACTTTTGGCTTTGTATGCAAATAACTGCGCAGAGCCAAGCTGAAAATGATTAATGAGCAGCCAGAATACAATCCCAACAACAGCAGAGCTCACGATTAATCCACCATATTGATACCAACCAACAATCCGTCGATCAACCTTGGCGAGTCGTGCCATTTTTCGGCCAAAGAGTATATCGGCAGTAACACCTCCACAAATTTCCACAAATGTAGCCACAAAGACGATCTGAATAGTATCCAACCTAAAGATCAACATAGCCGGAACCATCACAAACGTGGCAAAGCGTCCCAGTGGAGCCAACCCGATTTTACCTGCAATGATCGCAATCTGATAAATACATGCAAATGAGGCGACATACAAAAAGAGCATACTGATCAATGAAAACTGAAAATATCGCAAGAAGATCACCCCAAGCAAGAATGCACACCCAAGCTCAAGCCACGGAATGTACCCAGACTGACCGTGACCTTTTTCTTTAAATGGACCGTTCATTCCTGCTTTGCACCAATGTAATCCTTTCAAAAACATAGCAGGCAGAGACGTAAAACTCGCAACCACGCCATACAGCACCATTCCGCTGCAAAATGCAAGAACAAACTCAACCGATGAGAGATAGCGGAACCACATGGCATTAACAGGATCAACCAGAATAATCTTTGCAAGCGCACCAACCGCGAGTGGCAGCGCAATAACATGGCCGGTCACAAAACCAATCGCCCAGTACATAGGCTCCATATCAAATCGAATAAGCGGGATAGATAATATGGAAATCTGCATGGCATGAACCAAGGTGATGCTGGCTGGTATAAAACCGGAGACAAATGACAACCCATCACGAAAAACACAAAATAAAGCGGTAGCAGCAAAACCAATCAACAGTTCATATGCTTTTTTGATCTGTTGGCTCACCGCAATCATCTTGTATACAAGCTGCCCGATTGGAAACGCGAGTTTATCTTGAACAATAAGTCGATCTTCCAACATATTTGCAGCGGCAATCCCAAATAAACCAGAAACAAACGATAGCCCCGTGAGAACCGAAGCAAAATATAGTGGTTGCGCCATCCATTGCGCAAAAAGAGCTGGATCAAGAAAATAAAGCGTTGGGAAAGAAAAACCGCATGCAGTTGCCAAAATACCCCCCACAGAACTTGCAGCCGCGATAAAAGAAAGAGGCTGAACTTGATGTTGCACTTGAAATAATCTGAGCATAAGCATTGCACATAGCACCACCGTTGGTGCTATCCATGGCCCAATTGGTGTGGCCATCGAGATGTAGCCCATGACGGTCGTTGAAAAAATTGAAAGAATAATAGAGGTGAAAATCGTAGCAATCCATACCATACGCTATTCCATTGTAAGTCAAATCATGAAGCCAACGGTTGTTGTATTGACACATCTTACCCCATTTGTGGTGATCTTGTCGAACCATACGAACGGTAAAGGATCATTCCCCATTCTTGTTTTCTCGTACATATGCAACTCTTGCAACATCAGTATGGCCCCATGAAAACGCCTGCCTGCAGCACAGCCGTTTAGTTTTCAACTTTTTTCTGTTATAGTGAAGCCTATAATAAACAAATCGATAAATCATTGTCCGGGTAAATGCCATGGCACCACTTGTTATTCTCATGTACGCTCTCTTTTCTACCTCGTTCTCAGCAGGAAAAGTACTTTTGCAATACACGTCTCCTATCTACCTAGTAGGCATACGCATGTTCCTCGCAGGTTCTATTCTTATGATTTACCAATTGGTCTGGTCCAAGCAAGGCATATATATAAAAAGAAAACATATCTGGCTCTATGCACAAATAATTTTTCTTGGCATATACGCCGCATATATATTTCGATTTTTTGGCCTAAAATATTTGGCCTCCTCCAAAACTGCATTTCTATTTAATGCATCGCCATTCTTCACCGCACTCTATTCATACATATTTTTTGGCGACAAAATGACACGAAAGCAATGGCTTGGACTCATAATCGGATTCATTGGATTGATACCAATCTTACTTACCAGTTCACCAGTAGAACAAGAATGGGGAGAATTCCTCTTCATTTCATGGCCTGAACTTGCAGTATTAATCGGAGTCGCTCTGCATAGCTATAGCTGGATTGTTGTACGAAAATTGGTTCGAAAAAAATCGCATACTCCACTCGTGGTGAACGGAATCACCATGCTTGGCGGCGGTCTCCTCGCTCTGATAACAGCCCCCCTCGTTGAAGGAATCGCACCACTTCTAAAACCACTTGATCACCTTGCACCATTCGTTGGCTGGCTTTTGTTCGTTGTCATTGTCAGCAATATCATCTGCTACAACCTGTACGGATACCTCTTGAAAAAATACAGCCCCACCTTCCTCTCATTTTCAGGATTTCTCGTACCAATCTTTGCGGCATTATACGGCTGGGGCCTTTTATCGGAAAAAATCACCTGGCACTTTTATGCATCATGTGCCATCGTCTTGGCAGGCCTCTACCTCTTTTATCAAGATGAGCTCAAAACCACCCCATCTTTCTACCAATAGGCAACTAATACGTAGTTAGTATACGTCACAGACAGGGTTCGCCCCCCGTCTTACCCTCAATGGATATAAGGCCCATAATGTATGAATCCGCACACCCTATACACCCCAATATTTCAATGTGTCAGAAAAATTTTAAAATCTACGAGCCTGTAATCAAAGATTTTTTATGCAATTGCCTGATGAACCAGCACAAACTCTTGCAAATACAGCCATTTTCCTAGTAGAGTAATTAATAGAAGTAGGAGTAGATTATGAAAACTATAAGGAGAACCCATGAACAAATTATCTCTATATAAATTCTTTTTAATAATTATCACAATACCATTAACACTTACCGCAGCTATAGATACACCTGAATCAATCGATGAAGCTTTCAAAGAGATCCAGAAAAAAAGAGATCTCTATGAACCAGAATCAATGATCAAATACGCCAATCCTAGTCAATCCCAAAAAGTAAGAATCCATCGATTGGATACACAGGTTGGTATGGCAGAACAAAAACTAAAAGACCTTAAAGCAAATCCTAATAAAATGGATGCTCTAGAAAACCTAAACCTAAGACTCGAAAGCATAAAGCAAGCCCTTAATGTCTCATTTCCTGTCAAAAAAGATATCATTGCAGGACCAATCGAACGTTCACAACATATAGCACGACACTACCAGAGACGTATAGACGCGCTACAACAAGAAATGATGGAGCTAAAAAAAGAAATAGCCTCAAACAAAAACAAGAAGAGGAAACCCAACAAAAGACAAGCCCTTCAGAAGGCACGAAGAGAAACAAAAAAGACGAAAAAATCGTAAAAACAAAAAAAGGAGAACGGTATGAAGAAAGTAGTATTTATTGCACTATCCCTTGTAGTGATCTGTGCTCCCATCCAAGCGCTAACACTAAAGAAGCAGGTCCAAACATTAACAGAAAAAGTTAATACTATCATAAGGAGTGACCGCTTAGCATGGGAGAAGATCAGGTCTATCAATAATGACGTGCGACAACTTGAAAACACTCATATACCCGCAAAAAATGATAACAAGTCATTACTTGACTGGGCTATTGAAAAGTTTCAAAGCAAATCATAAGCACATGGCCATAGCTTTTGGCGACGGCGGCTTGGCGTAGTAAATTATGAAATTTGCCCTACTACGCATTGCTTCGCAATTAGCTTCGAAGGGCTATACTTCGCTCTGCGAGCTACGCCGCACAGGACCGTAGTCTTCTAATTAAAAAACTGGACCCGCCATACGTCCTTCGCTCTTCGAGCTTTGGTGGACAGATCGCTTATTCTATAGACTGGCATAGCCAGACGAAGCTCGCTTGCGAGCGTAGACTGGTGCCGAGAGCCGGACTCGAACCGGCACGGTGTGTAACCACCACAGGCTCCTGAAGCCTGCGCGTCTACCAATTTCGCCACCTCGGCTAAAAATCTGTCATCGTTTTGCCAGATAAGAAATGAAAATGCATATGAAACACCGATTGTCCCGCCTCTTTTCCTGTATTTGCAATCAAGCGAAATGATCCTGAACCTGGCAATGTATCGGCAAGCTCTTTTGCCATAAAAAGCATTTTGCTCGCAAGCGGTGCATCATCTTGTTCCAGCGATCGTATATCAGAAATATGCTTTTTGGGGAGTATCAAATAATGTATGGGAGCTTTGGGCGCCGCATCCTGAATCACAAGCAGATCATCATTTTCAGCAATAACCTTTGCCGGAATTTCTTTGTCGATAATCTTACAAAAAATACAATCTGCTGCCATACGATTTACCTTTATACTATTAGCCCCTACGACAGGTCGCTTATTTTATAGACTGGCGTAGCCAGACGAAGCTCGCTTGCGAGCGTAGACTGGTGCCGAGAGCCGGACTCGAACCGGCACAGTGTTTCCACCGCGAGATTTTGAGTCTCGTGCGTCTACCAATTTCGCCATCTCGGCAACGTTCATTTCTAAGGAACTTACAATAAAATAGTATCGAAAAAGCTATATACCGTCAAACAAAGGATTTTAACCACAATAGATAAATAAACAAGGCCCTTAGGCTTTCGCCTGAGCTGCGGCCTTTGCTTCCTGCTGAGCCAGATGTTCTTGATGTTTCTCTTCTGTTACAAAATCAATAAAGAGAGACCGTTTTTTTGCATCTCTGAGCCACCATTCAAGAATGCCCGGTTCCAATTTAAATTCTCGCTCAAATCTTCCACCGGCAAGCTCTTTGATCCGTACGTGATAGTTCGCGTATGCTCCGGTATCAGTTGCAAGCCTAATCGGTTTTTCAACGTGTGTCGCAATACCAATGATCAAACCTTGCAATGAAGCTACATCTCTTCCAAATTCATAGATACGATCGGCAGATTCTGAGTCAACCGTTCCCTTAAATGGTTCATCAAGAAGTAAGAGCACTTTAAATCCAGGTGCATTATTATGAAATACATATTGTTTGATCGCATCGATACGCATTTTTTCTGCCATAAACGTTGAGAGCTCATGTTCTAAACTTTCTTGCGGGTGAATACAGGTTCGCACTCCATCCAACAAAGAAAGTCGAGCTCGTTTGGCTGGGACAATGCCCCACGATTGCGCAAGAACCACACAACAACCAAGCGTTTTGAGAAACACCGATTTACCACCACCATTTGGACCGGTAATCACGAGTTTATTCGGATGCCCATTTCCACCAAATTTCAATGTATTCGCAACCGGATTATTGATCATCGGCAGCCACGCATCTTCTAAATCCATTGTTGCCTGTTCATCGGGTATAAACTCAGCCAAAGCAAATGGAGTTGCACTATCTCTGTGTTCTTTAATATTACATGCCATGGAATACACCGCATCAAGTTCACCAATTGCCTGGAGCAACGGTGTTACTTCATCCCTGACCTTTCCAAACATACGATGCGCAAGAAGCACATTCCCACGAGAATAAATTTGTGATTTCGCCTTTTCGAGCGTAAATGTACCTTCTTTCAACACATCGAAAAGCTTCAAAAGATCTTGCGATGGATCATCGATTGTTTCTTGCATATGTGTTGCAATACAAGAGGTACGAAACACTGCATGCTCACGGATAACTTCAGCAAGTTTTTGCATCGCATTCATAGCACGCGCCACATGAACGGTGTGAACATGAAGCTCTTTCATCGTCGTTGTAAATCTCATGATTTTCAGCTTCGTGTCATTCACGTCATCAAAAAGAGATTTTATTCTCCACGCCATGGCTACCGTCGTACCAAGCGCAGCAAATCCTCCCCGCCCAACTTTTTGCCACCTATTTATCTGGTCACGGGTAGATCTAGTTTCCACAACTAAACGATTTTTATAATCAATGTTGGGTGTCATACAGTTTGGAATCAAACAAGAACATTTTCTGATAGTCCATCCAAGCGGACCAAGGTGTACTCGCGATGTATCATCATAATTTGTATACAACGCATTCCAGGCATCAGCCCATGAACCATGCTGCAGGGAACTTCTAAAAGTAGACCCTTCGCACTCTTCTCTGTGTCGCTGGGAACGTTCTGTCGGCAAAGGATTAAATGTATTAAACACACCCAAAAAACCATTTTTTAATGGCCTCAACCATTCCAAATCCTTTTTACCCCCAAACATCCACTCGGTGAGCTCCCATTTGATTCCTTCAAGACCAATGAGGGCAATAAGCGTGAAAACAATCTTAGAAACTGCAAATAGATGCGAGACTTCTAAGCTCAGCTTGTTTTGGTTAATGCGATCCCCTAAATACCTGGAAATCAATGTGTAATACAAAGTCTCCGCTCTAAAAAATAGTTTTGTTGCATGTTGATATTGCGACGCATCCCAATATCCCAAAACAGCATCTTCTGCGCGCTTAACACGTTGCAGCTGTCGTTTCACCTGATCAAACAGTTCTTGATCGTCAAGAAGCGCCTGTACTTGACGCTGGCGTGCATCAATCTTTTCTCTATCGGTCACCGGACAGATTGTTTGCTTCAGAACAATTCGTCCAAAACTTGTTTCTGTTTTATCAATGGAACGTACGAAAGAATCAATCTGCAACTCAATCTGCTCGTTGCGGCCAATAATAGATTTCACACCGCGTACACACGGCAACAGTCCAACCGCTGCCAAGGCAATGCCATCTTTCGACTGGTCTCCAGCAGATTGCTGTGCCATCTGAAGCAGATAACGGAACATTTTCTGCTGTTGCTCTTCGGTAATCTCCACGGCAACAGCCGTCACCGGATGAAGGGCAATCAAAACTGCAAGCCCTACAAAGAGTAATCTGAACTGCGGTATGGAAGAAAGTATCTTTTTTCTAAAATACATGAAAAACCCCCTCCAGCACCTCTCATTAAAAATCTTCAAAATAATGATCGTTTATACCCTTAGTATACTGCATTCTCAGGTTTTTGCATCCCCTTGTGCACTACACTCAAAATGCGCTGGACATCGTGAAAATCGGCCCATAGACCGCAAAAATCAGGACCGCAACAAGCAATCCAAGCAAAATCATAACTGCTGGCTGAAGAAGCATCGTCAACCAGGCAAGCCGCTGCGAAACCAGCTCATAATATGTACTCCCTACCCTGAGCAAAAGCGGCGCCAACCGACCCGACTCCTGGCCAACCTGGACCATCGCAATCACATCTTGCGTGAATATGCCATCCGGCTGCCGAATCATGGCATCACTGAGCTCACTTCCACTCGACACCTCAACCTCTAAAAATAGAAGCTGACTTTTGAAAACCTGATTCTCCACAGAACCACGAACCACCTCCAGCGCGCTGACAAGTGGCATACCTCCTTGCAAAAGAACTCCTATTGCTTGCATCGTATAGGCCAAAAATCGCTGCTGCAAAAGCGGACCAACAATTGGCATGCGGATAAGCATCCAATCCAAAACCCTTCTACCCCTCCCGCTGCGCGTAATCCTCCAAAACAGAAGCACCGCACATCCAACAATAGCCACGATTATCCCCATCCATATGCTACGCATAAACTCACTCACAGCTAAAAGATGTCTTGTGAGCGGCGGCACTGCTTGCTGCATCGACGCAAAGATATCAATAAATCGAGGCATAACAACAACAAAAATGATCGTCACAATCGCGAGAAAAAAAACCAGCGTAATCGTTGGCAACAATAAAACCGAGCGAAGGCGGGTGTAGAAATCTTGCATCGCATCAATATGTCCACAAATGGCATTGAGAGCATGCGCCATATTTCCCGATTCTTCGCCAGCACGAATAAGTTGTGTCGTTATTTGATTGAATACAAGAGGAAACTGTTCAAGCGCCGTACTCAAGGCTACGCCCTCATGAACCTGTACCGCAATCTCATGTATTATCTCTTGCAGTTGAGGATGATCCAATTGATCACCCACAATCAGAAGAGCATCCGGCATCAAGACACCCGATTCTATCAACACAGAAAGTTGACGAAAAAAGTGTGCCTTATGTTTTAAGCGTATCGGCTTTGGAATCCATTGCCGCATTGCTTTATGTGAAAGCAATGCAATCTCACGCGTCAGTAACAACTCATCAAGATGCTCTGCATTTCGCGCAAACAGTATCCCCTTCTTTGTTTTGCCGGTTATGGTTACCCCCCGCCATCGATAATACGGCATGCAATACCTTTAAAATAGTTTCATTTGTCGTTCAATATTCAATGCCTCCAGAAGCATATCAAATGACCGGTCCGTATCAATGCGCAATCGTTTTAAGCGGCTCGTCGCACCCGAAAGCATGATACATGCTGCAGACGGGACTTGAAGCGCCCTTGCAAGAAGCGTGCACAGCTCCCTGTTGGCCTTACCTTTTTCAGCAGGACTTTTGATATAACAGGTCAGACGATTATTCTCCTGCAATTTCCAGGCAACTCGGCCCGATGATGGAACAACTTTAATCTCAATCACCAATGGCATAATACTCCTTTACTCATTCATAGAGCAGAGCTTATAACCTTCATCAAAAAGAAACAAATTTTACAAACAAAAAGGGATTAAAAAACGTATATTGAACTTGCCTAACCCTATAAATATCTTTATCCTGTTGAGTATTGTTCGGAGAGATGGCTGAGTGGTCTAAAGCGCTTGCCTGCTAAGCAAGAGCCTGGGTAACCGGGCACGAGGGTTCGAATCCCTCTCTCTCCACCAGTCTTCGTTGCTTCGCAACTTCGTCTGGCTGCGCCGCTGAAGGATGTTTATTTGTAGGTTAGTCTTTGATATTTTGTAAACGAAGACTGTCCGAAGTAGCCGTAGGCGTAGACGGACAAAACTTTGATGGCAACCAATTCTTTCAAATATATGCGCCTGTAGCTCAATTGGACAGAGCGTCAGACTACGGATCTGAAGGTTGGGGGTTCGACTCCTCCCAGGCGCGCCAACCTACGCCAAGGCTACGGCTGGCAGGCCAGTTGATATGGATGGCCAAAAGTAAATATTGGCAGCAAGAGCCGTAGGTTGTCCGCCGTAGTAAGCTAGCGATAGCTAGACACGAAGGCTGGACGCTTTGACAGCAAGTCGTCGCAAGCTTCTTCTGGCTGCCGCCGGCAACTCCCATCAAGAAATCAATCAAGTTTTATATTTCCCCCACCCAATTTCTATCCAGTCATAGAAAAAAGAAAAAAAATAAAACGATCACATCCAAAGATTCATTCTATTCGCGACGAGATTAGCGAAGATCATAAAAAAATATTTTTTGCTTGACTCAATATCTGCTTAGGGTCTAGAGTGGACGACATCCTAAAATAATACGCTTCACTTTCATATTGCTATGTGTGAAAAAAGCGCATGAATACCGTACATGCGGAGGGATACTGTTTTCTCAAATTTCAACCCTTGTAACGGAAAGGAACATACGATGGCACGCTCTTTTAAAAATACTTTCATGGAAAAAATTGATCGTTACCTCAACAAATCCGACTGGGAGATAAATGAGAACTGTAATCAAAGTTATTCGCTTCAAGGGTTAAATAATTACGTTGCAGCAGAGGCATCAAAACAGTACTGGTTGCAGAAACTGTACACCGAAGAAATTCATGATGCGGTCGCGCTCGGCGAGTTTCATATACATGACATGCAAAGCCTTTCATCCTATTGCGTAGGATGGGATCTACAAGATATTATCAAGTCCGGATTTAAGGGAGGACTCGATAAAATTGAGTCAAAACCGGCAAAACATTTTGGTGCCATTCTGGGCCAATTGGTCAATGCCTTTTACACGTTGCAAGGCGAAACTGCTGGGGCACAAGCCGTGTCTAACTTCGACACATTGCTCGCACCATTCATTCGGTATGATAACCTTACGTATGAACAAACCAAACAAGCCCTTCAAGAATTTCTTTTTAATATGAATGTTCCAACGCGGGTTGGATTTCAAACACCATTTACCAACGTGACGCTTGACCTCGTTCCCCCTTCCACACTTGCCAACGAGCCGGTAATCATCGGAGGAAAACCACAAGATACAACGTATCGTGAATTCCAACATGAAATAGATATATTCAATCGGGCATTTGCAGGCGTCTTATCAGAAGGAGACGCAAAAGGGAGAGTGTTTACATTCCCAATCCCCACGTATAACATTACGAAAGATTTTGATTGGGATAACGAAAATCTCGAAGGCCTTTGGAAGATGACCGCAAAGTATGGTATTCCGTACTTTTCAAACTTCATCAATTCAGATATGAAACCAGAAGATGCACGAAGTATGTGTTGTCGTCTACGCCTTGATAATCGAGAACTACAACGGCGTGGCGGCGGCCTATTTGGCGCAAACCCACTCACCGGTTCCATCGGAGTTGTAACAATGAATCTCGCTCGAGCAGGATATCTTACAAACACAAAAAAAGATTTTTACGATCGCTTGGCTCACAATATGGATCTTGCAAAAGAAAGTTTAGAGCAAAAACGCATATTGGTAGAAAAATTTACAGAAACCGGCTTGTATCCCTATTCAAAATTTTATTTGCGCACGGTAAAAAAACGATTTGATCGCTATTGGGCTAATCACTTTTCCACGATAGGCCTTATCGGCATGAACGAAGCATGCCTTAATCTCCTCAATCAAAATCTTGCAACACCGGAAGGCAAACAGTTTGCACGAGACGTTCTCGATTTTATGCGGACTCGCATACGGGGATACCAGGAAGAAACGGGAAACTTGTATAATCTCGAGGCAACACCAGCAGAAGGCACAAGCTACCGACTCGCCAAAAAAGATAAAGAACAATTTCCGGATATTATTGTTGCAAATGAAAAACAGTACAAAGAAGGATCGCAAGAACCGTATTACACAAACTCAAGTCATCTTGCCGTTGATTATACCCGCGATGTATTTGAACTTCTTGATCACCAAGACGATCTACAAACAAAATACACCGGAGGAACGGTTGTGCATCTCTTTCTTGGTGAAGCGGTCAAAGATATCAACACCGTCAAATCATTTGTAAGAACAGTGTGCACACAATATAAGCTTCCCTACTTCACCCTCACACCAACATTTTCCGTCTGTTATACACATGGTTATCAAGTAGGAAAGCAACCAGCGTGCCTGAAGTGTGGCGAAACGAATGATGTATACTCGAGAGTGGTAGGATTTATTCGCCCGGTCAGACAATGGAACATTGGCAAAAAGGCAGAATTTCAAAATCGAAATACGTATAACGTGGAACAACAGCCAACAAAACTGCAGCTTCCTCCAATAACACCAACAAAAATAAAGAGCATCACACCCACACAGCGCTAGGACACCTTCATGTTAATCGGTGGATTACAAACCTGTAGCCTCGTTGATGTACCAGGAAAAGTTGCCGCAACCATTTTTACAATCGGCTGTCCATTTCGATGCTTTTATTGTCACAATCCAGAACTGGTCATCCCAGCTCAATACAATAAACCTATTTCATGCGATGAAGTTTTGGATTTTTTAGAATCACGAATTGGCAAACTTGAAGCAGTCTGCATATCGGGTGGAGAGCCTACATTACACAAGGACCTCACTACGTTCATCGAACAGATTAAAAAGCTTGGGTATTTTATAAAACTTGATACCAGTGGCATACTACCCGATCAGTTTGAAACGGTGTTACAAACTGGAAACGTTGATTATATCGCCATGGATATCAAGGCCCCGCTTGAAAAATACAGCGTCATTACAAAAACAAAAAACTCGGGGTGTTCAATTGAACGCTCCGTTAAACTTATTATGAATTCCGGCATTAATTATGAATTTCGCACAACCGTCGCCAAACCACTGCTTTCGGTGAATGATTTTTATGGCATAGGAACTCTCATCCATGGCGCAAAACGCCACTACATTCAAAACTATGTCAAAGCTCCCAAGCAGGTAGATCCTACCATCACATTAGATTCATTTTCTGATGAAGAACTGCAGCAAGCACGTGATATTATGAGCCACTATGTTGAGGAAGCGCATATTCGGTAGACGATTGCTTTTCGCGTAACCGTTCGGCCGCCTCACCAAAGAAACGAGATCGGTCAATATCTTTCGGGTGCTCATCAAAGAAAAGTTTAACTTTTTCAATACGTGACCGTTTCAATCTTGCATACAATTCAAAGCACTTTGCCATTGCTTCGAGTATTTCAACATCTCGAACTCGCCCTGCCACCTCTGCATCAGCTTGTTTTTCTTGAGGCCGCCGTAATGGTTGAGTAAGAAAGTTGGCAGTATACGAAATAACAGCGGGTATTGGTATGGTCATGAGAGACTTCCATCCAGTCAGTCTTGAAAGAAATGGAATACAATATGCACACGATAAGCTATGTATAGTCGATGCAAACAAAAGATGCTTAAAACAATGATGATGCTGAATATGCCCCATTTCATGAATGATAAAGCCACGCCATAGCGGTATACTATCTTTGGTGGCTATCGTGCCTACTACCTGCAACACTGCGGATAACTCTTCATCGGTAGTATCTTTCCAATGCTTATATCGTTCTCGCAAAATAGTTCCAACTCTCTCCAACAGCGATAAATCTGGTCCTTTAATTTCTTCTTTGGTCTCATAATAATGACGCGCACGCAACAACAGCTCATCATTAAAAGGAACATAAATAGCTCCTATTCTGGACACAAATTGACCGCCTTCAAAAATCTTAATTTTATCAATCTGATTCTGTTCATACCCAGCATCTTTCAGAACTTCTCGCACAAATGCCACTGTTTCATGACCTGCAGATTTATTCATGATTTTGGAAGATCTTAAGATATTCCATACCCAAGTAGAAGCAAATCCTGCTACCGCCACCCTAATAGTTGCGGGGCTTCGCCAATGGTCGATATGCCTTTGTAATGTAAAAAGGTCTCGCAATGTTGCACACTCAATATTCAAAAAAGAACCCGCTGCAAGTAAAATAGCAACACTTGCCAATAATAAAAATCGATTGCGTTTAAGATTGATCACCACAGGATTCCCCCTACAAAATATGTGTTATACCGCTTCAGTATAGTTCAATCTCAGAAAACACACAACAGCCCCTCCAGCATGGACTGGCATTGATTTTTCCGGAAATAATCGGTATTCTGGACTCATATGCTTAGAAATTTGGAGAGGTGGCAGAGTGGTCGAATGCGGCGGTCTTGAAAACCGTTATCCCGAGAGATCGGGATCGAGGGTTCGAATCCCTCCCTCTCCTCCAGTCTACGCTCGCAAGCGAGCTTCGTCTGGCTACGCCAGTCTTTTCAAAGGAAGGACTTTATTAGAAAATTGAAAGCGTAGACTGTCCGACAAAGCCTGACGCAACTTTAAGTGTAGACAGGACGTAGCCACAGGCGAAGACGGACAAGCCTTTAAGATTATAAATCATTTATGCCTTCAGGCTCGGCAAGCTACGGCTGGCAGGCCAGTTTCTCAAAAGGAAAAAATATGGCAGAACATTTCAGACATATGGCAATCGGGCTTACAACAAATACCAAGGATATATACTTGGTTTATCGTGAGGGCAATATAGCAGAATTGTGCAAAAATCTTGCAACTATGATTCAACGTATTGAATACGAGGATATGCCATTACAGACATATGATACTAGAAGCAAGGTTAGTCGTGAGTTGACAGTTGAAGAAACAGAGAAAATAAAGAAAAAGATCAACGATGACCTCAGAAACTTATCGGGGTGTAACAACCGTTAGAAGCTTTTTATAGAAAGTACATCCAAAATATAAATGAAAGGGCCCCGGGTAATCCGGGGCCCTTTCATTTATACAAAGCAAATAACTACTGATAATACCCGGAAGCAATCACATAGGTTTTGCCATCCTTTTCTAAAGAAGTCACAAAGTTTGTTTTTTCGGCATGATTCAATTTCGTTTTTACCACTGACGGCCCACGTTGTGCCTCATTGATAAACAACTGAATGAATGGTCTGCCGTCATCATCCTTTGCTTTGAAAATATTGCGCCAAATCAGATCGACGTCATCACCATATGCGTAACAAAGCCCCATCGCATCAACAACAATAAGTTTGAGATCGCCGCGTCGGAATCTGCCTTCCGGATTTACAAACTCACCAAATGCTTTTGCGCGAGGATTTGTCTTCAAATAACTTGCAGCACTTTGCACAAGCAATGTCATCGATTCTGGTTTTGAAACAGGATAATAGCTACATGTAACAACATATCGTGCAATCCCCAAATCAACTTTTTGTGAAAATGTTGATTGGAACGATCCCTTTATTTTTGCATTCGTCCAGACGCCTTCCTTTGTTGCCCGTGTAATGCTATCTCGTACATATGAAAAACCATCTTCATCGAGCACGTTGTACATGTTCTTTCCAATATTATCGACATTGCCACCATCAGCAATAATCTTGCCCCTCAAATCGTATACCGTGATAAACAAATCACCATAGCGAAACTCATCACTTCTACGCTGAGAAAATGCCTGCACCGCACCAGTTTTTCCATGCAATTTCATAAACTGATAGGCCTTGCGCACAAGCTCAACAGCTTGTTCACGGTCAGCACCAGGATAGTAACCACATGCAATGAAATATTGCTTACCACCAGACCCCTTCACTTTCTCCGCATATGCCTTCTTCGTTGCTCGCTTGGAAATATACTCAACCCACACTCCTTCAGTACTTGTCTGCAGCTTTTTTACAATTTCACGGTTCACATACAAACCATTTTCATCTTGATAATTCCATGCATTAGAACCGATAAGGCCCGGACGATCTCCTTGCGCCACAATGTTACCTCGAAAATCAAGTGCGTAGAGATACAGATTCCCTGCAACGAATCGGCCGCTTGGATAGCTCATGCGACTAAACGCCCAATCAACTGGTTGTTTTTCCTTCTTGATCTTTTGAAACATCGCAACACCACCCTTTACAATGTTGACGACAGCCTCTTCTTTTGAATGAGGAAAATAACCGGAACCGATAACGTAGGAAACTCCATCTTTTTCTACAAGCTGCACATAGGATATTTTTGTTGCATTATGCCAACCATACGTAACCCATCCACCGCCAGCTTGCGCTGTTTTGATAATCTGTTTCATAAACGGAGTACCAACCCAGTCGATTGCATCGTACATATTTTTCCAAATCAGTTGGGCATCCTCACCATGCGCCAGACAGTTCCCTTTAATATCAAACAAGAAAATATAGAGATCTCCATAGATAAACTTCTTCGTGTGACTGAATAGATTACAGGCAATATCAAGTGGCTGTGCCCTGAGCTCTTGCGCTGCACGACGGACCAGGTCAATGACTTCCTTGCGTTTTTTCTCGATATCAAATGTTAAATCTTCTAGCGAAGGCGACTCATCTACAGGACCCTTCGGTGGTTCGTCTCGAAATATTGCATCCGAATCTTCGCGCCTTTCTTGTTGAGTGGGTTCGTCAGGTGCAGAAACCTGATCATCTGTGGCAGCCGCTGGTTCTTGCACCTCCGATTCCGCTGGGCTCACAGCCTCCTCAACGACAATTTCTTCGTCTTGTGGTATTTCTTCTAAAGAAACGTCGTCTTGTGGTTGCACAGTATCAACCTCTCCAACGACAACCTCTTCCTCATCCATCTCGTCATCTGAAACGGCTTGCTCATCAGAGGGTTCTGTTGCATCGGATAATTCATCAAAATCTACTGCTTCAACTAATTCAGTTTCAGCCGATGAAATTGCTTCATCAACCGGATCACTCGACGGCTCCTGTGAATAGATAGTGAACAACAATGCAAATACACACAACACGCCAACACGTATAAACTGTTTATTCATGAAAATACATCTCCTTTTTTATTAGAAACCGGTACGTATTAATCCCGCCTTCTTCCCATAAAGCGAAGCAAGAAAAGAAAGAGGTTTACAAAATCCAAGTATAAAGTAAGCGCACCAAGAATAGCCACCTTACCCATCATCTCTTGCTCGCCAAACATATGTTCGCCTATTTGCTTAATTTTTTGCGTATCGTATGCCGTAAGCAGTGTAAAAATAACAACGCCAGCACCCGACACCAGCAAATCAAACATTGGATTTCGTAAGAATAAGTTCACAATAAGTGCAATAATGAGTCCCCATAATGCCATCATCATCACATTGCCAAGCTTGGTTAAATCTGTGCCTGTTACATACCCATAAATAGTCATAACGCCAAACATCCCTGCGCTCACCGCAAACGTCTGCATGATAGAGGCTTTTGTGTACACTAAAAAAATAACCGATGTGGTGATACCCAATGAAATGGCATACACAAAAAACATCGTAAGCGCCATTGGAAACGTTAACCGCTGAATCATAAGACCCAACGCAACCACAAGTGCAAGCTGCGCAATAAAAATAAGCGTCACTAAAAGAGGGCTTCCAAAGAGAGTCGTTTCAATATTTGGAATGGTAGAAACAAAGTATGCGGTCACCGCTGTAATGGCAAGTGCACCAGACATTAATCCATAGACGCCATACATAAAGTTAACGAGGCGATCCTGCATTGTTTGTTCTTGAAACATAAAAACTCCTTATCAATAAGCCATATCACGTTAGAATTCATCATACCAACTATAGCACCAATATAAAAATCACAAACTTTTTGATCAACTTTTTTGCACCAGTCTAACAAAAACAATATGATGTATCATATACCTGATATAGAATCACATAAAAATACAGATCTTATACATTTCTCAAAAAGGAGCATTATGAAACGGTTTATGTATCATTTGAGTGTAGCCGCATCGCTCACCGTCTTATCTTTATATCCATGGTCTTCAGAGGAAGCCAAGGGAGAACAGCCTATTATTCTCGGTAAGCTTACCACACAAGAGGGCAATTCATACAATGTTACCAATATCTCAATAGGTAAAAGCAGAACCGACCAGAGTAAAGTTGTCCTCTACGAAAAACCAAAAGATCTAAAGCCATCAGACAAAGGTAATGTCATTCCCGTAAACCCAGCAAAAACCTTAACCACTACCACCTTGGAACTCCAAAAGATAAAAATCATCCAAGTACCAGAACCGCATAGAATATGGAAGTGGACGAATCAAGAAAGCAAGCGATCGGTCAAACTTGCATATGATTATATCGAAGTGATTGTCACATGGCGAAGCGGCGGTTCAGTACATTATCTCCTGGAACTGGGACCAGAAAATAGCAAACGCCCACTGAAAATATACTGTGACGTGATTGATAAAAAAATAAGTGGCACCAAAGCAGATGGCGTCATCCTATGTCAAAAAATCGAGGGAGTAAATCTACGCAAAAAAGGAGCACCATTCCCATCAATAAAATCGATCGCATTTGATGAACCGTGCTATAAAATACCGCAAGAAGATGGTGGCGGCATGAAAGCAACAAAATAGTCGAACGGAAAAATGGTTATTCATAAGAAGGAAAAGAATCATGGCTATAGCTATCACACAAGAGAATTTTGAAAAAGAGATACAACAAGAAACAAAACCTGTCGTGCTGGATGTCTACGCAAGCTGGTGTGGGCCATGCCAACAAATGATGCCTATCGTTGAAGAACTTGAACGGGAGCTCGGAGACACCTACAAATTCGCAAAACTTAACGTTGATGAAGCACGAGATATTTCTATCAAATACGGCGTAATATCAGTTCCAACCTTTCTGTTTATTAAAAACGGAGAAGTCAAAGGAAAAGAAACTGGGTATATGAGCAAGGAAGTTTTGAAAGAAAAAATAGAAAGCTCTCTCAAATAGAAGAGCGCTCAAGGAGAGACAGTTATGCTCGAGCAATTTACCTTTGTTGACCTAACCCACACTATCACCACATCAATACCAGCATGGCAGGGCACCGATAGCTTCTCAACAAACATAATCCGTGATTACCATCAAGGACATCGGACGCAGCAGTTCAATATTGGCTCTAACTCCGGAACCCATCTCGATGCTCCTGCACACTTTGTGCAACATGCAGCAATGATTGATACCATCCCATTAAGCAAACTGATCGTTCCTGCTTGTGTTATCGATGTATCACAAAAAGCAACTGATGATTATCGTATCTCTGTTGATGACATACAAGAATTTGAACAGCAACATGGAGCCATCCCTCCCGGGTGTCTCATCATTGGAAATACAGGCTGGGCCAGACATTGGATAGAACCGAAAAAATATCGAAACTTAGATCCCCATAACGTAATGCATTTTCCTGGTTTTTCTATCGAAGCCGCTCAACTTTTGCTCGAGCGAGATATCGTTGGCATAGCAATTGATACGTTATCACCAGACGGTGCTGACACCTCATTTCCCGTGCACAAATTGATTTTGAAATCAGATAAATATATAATTGAGAACATAGCAAACGCGGATAAATTACCACCAACTGGCGCATGGGTTGTTGCCCTGCCGCTCAAAATTCATGGCGCGGTAGAAGCGCCGATGAGAATAATCGGCTTGGTTCCAAAATAATTACACAACGCAGCAGGTCACCCGACCTTCTTATCCTGCACATCAAAACCAAGCGCTTGCAGTTGATCACGAATGGCATCAGCACGGGCCCACTCTTTTTGTGCACGGGCTTGTTCTCGCTGGGCGATAAGCTTTTTAATTTCTGGTGTGATCTCTTGTTGTTTTTCTACAATTGGAACTAATGATAATCCAAGTACGTCGTGTAAAATTTGCTTTGCTGCTTGCAGTTGTTTCGAATCCTTTTCAAGCTCATCAAGCGATTCGAACAACACACCAAACATACCGGGTGTGTTCAAATCGTCATCAAGAAACTGCAGCATGCGTTCAATAATTGGAAATTTATTCAGTTCATCAAGCGTATACGTCCCAACCGTCACGCTAGAAAAAAGCTTGCTCAGTCGTTTATAATTTTTCTGTGCCGCATCAAGCTCCTTGAATGAAAACTCAAGTGGAGAACGATAGTGATGCAACAAGAAGTAGAATCGTAACACCATGGGATCGTATTGCTTGCATATCTCCTCAAGCAATAAAACATTACCAAGCGATTTGGACATTTTTTCTTTTTCAATACTGATCAACCCGTTGTGCACCCAGTAGTTTGCAAACGGTTTTTTGCTTCTTGATTCGGATTGAGCAATTTCATTTTCATGATGCGGAAACACAAGATCACGCCCACCACCATGAATATCAATCTGATCTCCCAAATAGTGCATTGCGAGCGCAGAACATTCAATATGCCACCCAGGCCGTCCATAGCCCCACGGACTTGACCAAAACGTGCCTTCCTTATCTCCTTTCCATAGTACAAAATCAAGGGGATCTTTTTTACGATCATCAATCTCTACTCGTTCTCCTGCACGCAATTCATCTGGTTGTTGCTTGGAAAGTTTGCCATAGTTTTTAAATGTATTAATCGAAAAATACACATCTCCATTTGCAACATAGGCATGCCCCAAATCAATCAACTCCTGAATAAAATCGATAATAATGGGCATGTTCTCAGTTACGCGTGGCTCATAACGAGGTGTCGTGCAATTCAGCGCTTCCATCTCATTGTGATATTGTGCAATAAATTTGTCGGCCAACTCTTTATATCGAAGTCTATCGCCAAGCTGCTCTTCTGCCTTTTTTAAAAGCTTATCATCGATATCGGTAATGTTACGGCAATAGACAACATCGTATCCCAAAAACGTAAGCCATCTATACAAAAGATCGAAGGAAACATATGACCTTCCATGGCCAATATGGGCACTGTCATATGGGGTAATACCACACGCATAGATAGTTACTACTCCTGGTTGTATTGGCTTGAACCGCTCCTTTTTTCCAGTCATCGTATTTGTTATAGTAAACATAAAGAACCTATATAGATTGAATGAACACAAACACACACTCACATCGTTTAGCGTATCGAAAAAACCACAATTGCTCTAGTCAATTGAAAAAAAAATAGCTATATTGCAATCATTGCATACGCATTCATTAACCCCAATGCCAACAGTTTCAGCAGCGGCAAAGGCAGGAGCTTGTAGATGATGTCATCGTCAAATCAGAAGAAATATATTGTCACCGCGTTATTGTGTTCTCTTATATGGATCCCGTCTATGTGGGCTGAACAACAAGAAGATCAAGCACAAAGCCCTTCTGCCAATGCTGAACAAATAGCCGATACACCAGCTCAGTCGATGCCACGAAGAATTAATGAAATCCATATTATCGGCAATCGATCCACACCTCGTGATGCAATGCTCAACTATATTCCATATCAAGTTGGTGAAATATTTAACCCACAAAAGTCATCCCAACTGATTCGTAATTTATATGATGGACTCAAACGATTTCGAACAATATCCCTGCACGGCGATCTTGTTGGAAACGATCTTATCGATTTATATATTGTCGTAGAAGAAAAACACCCTCTCAAAGATGTTATTTTCAAAGGAAATAAAAATCTCAAAGAGGCAGAGATTCGTAAAAAAGTAACAATCGATGTTCCCGCAGTCGACCCAGAAGAACTGAAAGTCTTTTCCGAGCAAATTAAAAAGTTATATTACGAAAAAGGGTTTCAAAACGTAACGATTGATACCGAGCTTACACTTGATGCTGATGGCAAAGCAACGGCTCTATTCGATATTCAAGAGGGCCAAAAATCTCGTATCAGGCGTATTCGATTTGAAGGGAATGATCGCGTAAGTGATAAAGAACTTCGCAATGCACTCTTTACAAAAGAAGAGTGGATCTTAAGCTTCATCGATAAAACGGGCAGCTTCCATCCAGAGCGCTTAGAAGCTGATAAACATATGGTGGAGCAGTTTTATCAAAACCGAGGATATTTACGCGCAAAGGTTATTGATGTCAGAATAGAACCGGAACCGGATACAAATATTCTTACACTCATATTCGTTATTGAAGAAGGTGATCGATACACGATTGCTGAAGTCAAAGCACCAGGCAACGATATTGTCTCTGAGGCGTTTCTTCTTGCCAATATTCCAATCAGGCCTGGTCAATACTATTCACGCGAAATGATAGCCAATACCATTAAAATGATGGAATTTCTATGGGGAAATCTTGGATACATTTTTGCATCGATAGAACCATCAGTACAACCTGACGAGGACACCAAAACGGTGGCACTTGAGTTTATATCGGATATTGGCAAACAGATAAAGTTAAACCGCATCACGATAAAAGGGAACAAAAAAACACGCGACAAGGTAATCCGTCGCCGCATTTTACTCAAAGAGGGAGGAATCCTCACACAAGGCCAAATGGATGTCTCAAAATCAGGTGTTTCAAGCCTTGGTTATTTTGAACAACAAGATGGCGTAAACTGGAAAATACATCGAAAAAATGAAGAAGAGGCTGATATTGATTTATTCGTCAAAGAAGCAAAAACAGGACAAGCCAATATACAACTTGGATTTGGTGGCGCAGGTACAAGTTTCAATTCACCCTCATCTGGCTTTAATGTAAAAGGCACCATTGCTGATACCAATCTTTTTGGATCAGGAACCAATGTAAATTTAGATGCAAGCTGGTCGAAGGAAGAACAAACTCTTGCTTTCCATCTTGCACAACCATGGCTTTTTGATAAACCAATTTCTGGCGCCATGGACATCTATCACAAACGTCCTTCGTTTGATCAACTGCGGTATGTAGTGGGCGCAATCAACTCAAAACTGACCGGCGGCAATGTTACCGGCGCTTTCATCACGAGTCCACATTGGAAAATTCTGAGCAACACACAAGCATTTGGCAGTATTGGTGCCGATAGTCTGCGGTACCTGAATGTTCCAGTAGTCTCTATTCCACGTCAAGATCTTCCAAGGGGAGTAACACCAAAACAAGCATTTGTAGATTACTCAACTATTTTGATCAAAGAATTTACACCAGGAGAGTATGTGTGGCTTGCAGCTGGACTCGAACAAGATCATCGCAATCACCCTATCCATACAAGCCGCGGACATAAATGGAAACTCACCTCAAAGATTGCTATTCCATCATTTGGCAGCGAAGGAAGTGGAATGTCGGGCGATACCAACACACGAAGCATCGGCTTTGCAAAATTGTTCTTTGAGTATACGTGGTATAATCCTTTAATTGGTGAACATGATCTCGTTCTTAAATTGCGATTCTTTTTTGGTCTCGCTACTCCATTCAGTAACCGATCCATACCGTTCTATGATCTGTTTCATATTGGCGGAGATACGACGGTCCGTGGATTTTCCTATGGACAAATTGGGCCACGGTTCCTCCCAACCTCAGACTATCAAGGAGATACAATCGGAGCGAAGAAAACGTTTTACTTTAATGCCGAGCTCGTTTTCCCTATCACAAGCGATATGAATCTAAAAGCAGTCGCATTTTATGATGGTGGGGCTGGTTGGGATAATCCATATGTATGTAACGTGAATCCAAGCCTTATTGGCGGCAATAGTTTCGATTATCGACATGCGGTTGGATTTGGTATCAGAATGCTGCGCCCAATGCCAGTACGCGTTGATTGGGGCTTCAAGCTCGATCCACGCACCGGGGAACGAGAAAGCGAAATCCATTTTGGCATGACATACGACTGGTAGCTGAAACTAAACACCGTGGTATCTTTTTATCCTCATATTTCTATAGCCTTCATGCCACCTCATATGCTATCTCTTTCATAAAAGGGAATAGCGTGAAAAGAAATCTGTTCATTATCATATTTGTTGCCACAAACATTGGATTTTTTTTCCTACAGATCCGCAAGCAGATGCTTTTCATAAAAGAGTCATTCCGAAAACAAAAAAATGAGCGCACCGTTGCCAACCTGGAACAAAAAAGCCAAGAAATCATGAATCAGCTCTACACAGCACAAAACAAAACAGACATAAAACGGTATGCCCGTGAAGCGTTGCATATGCGTCCTGTACAATTAACACAACTGAAGAAGCTATCTCATGATCACCAGTAATCTTCGATTGCGCACCACATTCATATTCTTTGCGTTTTGTTGTATATATCTCATCATTACCTTCAATCTCTTTCTTATCCAAATATGGAATCAAAGCTTTTTTAGTACACTCGGGGCACATCAATATCAATTGACCGTCAGGCAACTACCACCACGCGCACCGATCATTGATCGTACTGGCACGCAATACCTTGCAACCAATAAAGCATCTATTTCTGCTTTCATCATCCCAAATCAGCTCAAGGCAAAAGATGAAATGATGGTATTTCTCAAAACACAGTTTCCATATGCCTATAAAGAATTTCTGAATAAACAGCACAAATCGTTTATGTACATAAAACGTCGCCTCTCTGAATATGAAATACAAACTGTTCGAAATGCAGCATGTTCTGATATTCATCTTCTCCATGAATCGAGTAGATTCTATCCCCTTACATGCGCTGCACCTTTGGTTGGCTTTACCGACATAGATAACAACGGCCTTGCAGGAATTGAATTCCAATATAATACGCAACTTGCTGGCAAACCATCCACATTCTGCTTGGAGAAAGATGCGCGATCAGGATACTTTTACTTTAAAAAAGAGGTCAAGGACGCTGGAACACAAAGCCAGCCTATTACACTCACGATTGATAGCGATCTCCAGTTTCTTGTTGATGAAGAACTCGCTGCTTCCATGAATCAACATCACGCACGGGAAGGTGCTGCCATCATTATGGACCCAACCAATGGAAAAATCCTTGCTCTCGTATCTCGTCCCTATGATGACCCTCATGGCAGCAAATTTTCTATCGCCAATATGAAGCCACGAGCAGTAACCGATACCTATGAATTTGGTTCTGTTATGAAAGTGTTTTCCGCACTTGCCGCATTGGAAGAGCAGGTAGTACAGCCAGATGAAATCGTTGATTGCAAAAACCGAAAAACCTGCATGATCGACGGGCGAACCATTAATACATTAGTAGCGCATGGCCAAATTCCATTTAGTGATGTGATTGCGTTTTCAAATAATATCGGCATCGCACAAATAGCAAAACGACTCAATGAAACCTTATATGATCATTACATACGCATAGGATTTGGATCAAAAACAGGAATCGGACTACCTGGAGAGCAAAAAGGATTTATCAATCATCCTGCTAATTGGTCAAGACAATCAATCATCTCTCTCTCATATGGCTATGAAATATCTGCAACGCTTCTGCAACTCGCTTGCGCATTTTGCCTGCTGGCTAACAATGGCAAACCAATCACACCCACCGTCATCCTCACCGATAAAAAACAAGAAACGCAGGACCAGCTCTATAATGAAAAAACAATCGAAGCGATGAGAGAGATTCTCAGAAAGACCACCGAGTATGGCACCGGAAAACGTTTTCAAATCAAAGGGTATGATGTAATGAGCAAAACCGGTACTGCCAATCTTCTGGTAAACGGTTCCTATGATCAAAGCAAACAGATACTCACATGTGCATCAGTTATTGAAAAGGATGAGTATAAACGTGTTATCGTAAGCTACATCAAAGAAGCGAGCACGCCAAATGCATATGCCGCAACAATAGCAGTACCATTACAAAAAAGGATTGCGGAAAAAATGATAATTCACGAACGAATGGTATAAGGAAAAATAGATGAACAACCCCGTTTTTATTCCTGCCGACATTCCAAAACAAAAAGCAAACGATTTTGTGTCGCACTATGCAGCAATCACACGAAACACAAATCGTCTCTTTCTCTTTGCATGTGACCAAAAGATAGAACACCTGCATGATGCTTTTGACCCAGATGATAAAGCAATTCATGATGACGCCCTCCATCCAGAACATCTTTTTAAAATAGCATCACAAGGAAATATTGGCGCGATGGCAACGCAGTTAGAACTCATTGCACGCTATGGCCAACAATATCCGTCAGTAAACTATATGGCTAAACTCAACAGCAAAACCAATATCATACCCGCAGACCAAAAAGATCCCGAAAGCGCACCTTTGTGGACAGTCAAGGACGTGATCACCCTCAAAAAAGAATCCGGTCTGAACATATGTGGTGTTGGCGTCACCATATATTTGGGGAGTGAATTTGAAAACGAGATGCTCAGTTTTGCGTCAGAAACTATTTTTGATGCTCACCAAGAAGGCCTTGTAGCGATTATCTGGATGTACCCACGCGGGAAATCGGTTACAGATGAAACTGATGCACATCTTCTTGCGGGTGCTGCCGGCGCTGCAAATGCACTCGGTGCAGATTTCGTAAAAATAAAATCTCCTGCTGCTGCTGATTCAAAAACATCTGCTGAACTGTTGCAAGAAATTGTTGCAGCTGCAGGAAACACAAAAGTGATTTGTGCCGGTGGCAACAAAATACCAGTACAGCAATGCATCAATACGGTTCATGAACAACTGACTATTGGTGGCACGGCAGGCATTGCTATGGGAAGAAATATTTTTCAACGGTCATTGGAAAATGGCATAGCACTCACGCATGCAATTTCAGCATTGGTATATGAGAACGCATCTGTACAAAAAGCACTGGAGTTCGTAAAAGAGGAAGCATCCTAATCACCCTCTTGTATTTCTTGGCGAGCTAGCATAAGCTAGAAACGAATTCACCGAAAAAGGAATGTTGAGAATGAAGAAATTAGCACTTCTTGCATTAATATTTGTAACTATCTCCATGCATGCTGAACCACAAGAAATTTTTGGCCGTTCGTTCATGCTCGTTCGCCCGGCATCGTATAACCTCACTATGGAACAACACCTATGGCACAATTTTGTGTACACTAAAGAGGGACCAACGTATGGCGGATTCCAGCTCATACCCTTCTACCAAGATTCACGAAAAAAAGATAAAACTGCGCGATATTTTCTCATAAACGGTAAAAATGAACTGCTGATTGCCGGTGATGCCAATACACCGAATGTTCTCAAACGAGATATACGTGCAGAGTGGCTCAACCTGCCAACGGATTTCCATGGCAAACTTTTAATCAATCCAGAACAACATCAACTCGGATTTACGATTATGTATAATCAGGATCTCAGAGCATTTACAGATATTGAGTTTCTCAGGGATTGGTCAGTTGGGGTTGAAGTTCCGATCATCTCGGTAGAAAACAATATTAATTTGCAACAATGTGATATGAGCACTACCGGTACAGAACTCAATACGCAATCAACTATTGCCGATGCGTTCAACCAACCATCGTGGAAATATGCAAAAATAGCAAAACAGTCGCAAACTTTGACTCGACCGGAAAAAGTGAAGCTGACATTGGGACGTGCAATGATGTCCCACGACTTTTTCCAGATTGCCTCTCGTTTATCAGTAGACATACCGATCGCACATCATCAAGATCCTAAATATCTGTTTAGTCCGGTTGTTGGTCTTGACCATCACATTGGATGGGGCGGTGCAGTGTTCATGCAGATATTATTAAACAGAGATCCAAAAGATTTTGCATGGACCTTCTTTTTAAATCTTGAGGGAACATTTTACTTTAGAAACACTCAGCACCGTACATATGATCTCAAGGGAAAACCGTGGAGCCGGTACATGCTCTACACGCGAAGAAATAGTGCGCCTGGCATTGTCATACCCGGTGTGAATGTACTCACACTAGATTCAACCGTCCGTCCTTCTGGTATTGCAGATCTTTCTATGGGATGGCGCATCAATTCTGGAATTTTTGAAGTGGAATTAGGTTATGATATATGGGGATATGGTGGCGAGCGGGTTGAGTTGCGTTCTACACTCAATTCAGAATTTAATTATCGATGTGAAGGTCTGAATTTATTCGGTGTTGCCGGAAGAGGGACCATCACGGTCGACGGCCAACCGTCACAAGCAACCGCAAGTGCAAGCACTATCAGTACACAAGCAATAGATGACAGTTCATTTGTTGGTATCAATGAAAATGATATTGACCTTTGCTCTGCTGCTGCCGGAAGCGCGCTAAACCACAAAGCCCACGCTGCCGTCGGTATTGAACATATGGGGGACAATATGAATGCATTTGGGGGACTCGGCGTATTCGTTGAATACGCACAAAAAAATGGATCCCTTGCCACGTGGGGCGTCTGGTTCAAGATCGGTGGAACATTTTAATATCACACCCGTATTGTATCTAACTGATTCATCTGCTTGACCCGTGCCGTCAATTGCGTGCGAAGAAACTGAATACGTGGATCCTGCGTATCAACACCCTCATCATAATACACTCGTAATGCATCTTTATATTGTGCGATTGATTGTGTGGTTATTTCTTTCATGCGCCGTACTCGTTTACCAAACTCTCCCTCAGCTCCATCGGCAACCAACACACCCTCGCATCCACCGATTGGACAGGCTGCAAGCTGACGCTCAAGCTCTGAAAGTGCAATCGTAAGCCGAACCATTTTATCGTATGAAAAACGGATAATATCGCAAGATGTCGGCATGCCAAGCTTGCGATACTCCTGCAGATCTTGTACATAACCAGCTAACATTTTTTTATTTAGATCAAAAAGCTTTTGCAAATGTTCCCGATCTGACTCATTAGTATTGTGCGCTATCTTCCACTCATACTTGACTGCACGCTTTCTCATCCTTTGATATTGCAAACGTTTTTGCAACAGTGCAATCAGTTCAGTTTCCTCATCGAATCCAAGCCCTTGATACTCCGTAAGCTCATGACGAACCTGCTGCACCGCCTCACGTTGCACGCCAACAAGCGCCCATCTTCTGAGGTACCGAAAGAGTAACCATCCACAAAACGTAAACACAATAATGGAAATACACAGTGAAATGACAAGAATAATCTGTTTCCTGTTCATCGAAATTCCCCCTGCCCCAAAAAAGAAACTGTCTGTTATCTTTCAAAGCATAGGAAATATCGAATCAACGAGTCAATGAGACGATGAAATGAAATTTCTCAACATTTGATCATCTGATTGCCAGTCCTATAGCCGAGGAGAATTAGGCTCACTCATAATATCTGCCTCAAACAACGCATTAGATTCAAACTCTGCAAAGTAATCTTTTCCTTTGTCTTTTCGGTGCGCCATAACTAAACCACGAATTGTAACGAATAACCATTTCTCGTCATAGCTATCTATACCGCCATTTAGAAGCTTAGCACTGATCTCACTTAAACGATCGTATATTGCTTGTCTACCACTTGCCATAGAAGCAAGTGATTCAATGCGATCGAGAATGATTTCCACTTCAAATCTGCGTTCCGCACCACTACAGCGGGCGGCCATTGTACTCAAACGTGTAACTACCGACTCTTCACACCCTGCCGCATAACCATGTGCTACCAAAAGCAACAACATTATCATATATCGATTCATAAATAACCTCGCATTTAAAAGAAACATACTATAACCCATTTTCACTACTAAATCTCATTATCTAGTGAACGATACAGCATACTGTATTTGCAAAAAAAGAAAAGGAAAAGTGCGACTAGATCGAATGATCAACTCCATTTATTGTTGATGCACGCCTATGCACCTATCGTGGGAGGCTTCATGGAAATCATCGGAACGGCACGTTCGCACCACTTTTGATATGCAGCTTTGCCACGATCAAACCACAGTTCGAAAATAGTTTTCTCATCGTGTGCATGCTTATTTTTCACGTATCGATACACGCCATAGGCTACTGCCATAACACCAATCACGCCTGCGCCGCCAATGAGGATTCGTTTATTTCGCAATAAAAAAGTGCTTTGTAAATTATTTAGCAAGTCCTCGAGTTGTTTTCTATTCGTAAAAGTATCTTGTCGATCACCAATGTATCCATTTTTATAGGTAAGCTCTTGACTTTGTTCTGGTCCCAGTCCAGGAAATTTTTCCTCAAAATATTTTACAATTTCTTCCATGAACATCACATCGTTCCGACTTACATTAGTTGGCATACAACCAGAGCTCTTTAAACCCTTCAGTACACCCAACAAACTCTGAATTAAATTCTTCTGTAGCTCTGAACCGTCATTCATTACCCTACTAACTAAATACCCATCCATTACCCTACTAACTAAAATTCCATCAAAAGGACGGCTACCTTGTTGATCAATGCCTAATCTTGCAAAAAAGTAAGCAGCTACCTCGTAATCAACGGCATACTCTACCTCACTAGATAACGCCGGAATATCCATTGCACACAAAGGCGCTCCAAAACTCATCAAAAGACCGAAAATCAATAACTGTTTTTTCACTGTATATCCCACTTATTTCTTGTCACGAAATTACCATTTTTAACCTTAATTCCAGTATACTCCATTTGCTCCACCATGTAAAAAGCCCCGGTTTTCCCGGGGCTTTTTACTCATATTCGTATCTCTTTAGTACATGCCGCCCATGCCACCCATTCCGCCCATTCCTGGTGTTGGCTGGGTGTCTTTTTTATCTTGTGGCAGTTCGGTAATTATTGCTTCTGTTGTCAGCATAAGGCCGGCAATCGAAGCAGCATTTTGAATTGCTGAACGCACAACCTTGGCAGGATCGATAATACCCACTTGGAACATATCAACATAGTCACCGGTTTTTGCGTCAAAGCCAGTTGTGCCTGTTTCGGTTTTCAGTTTATTGATAATAACCGATGCATCAAACCCAGCATTGCACACAATAATGCGAAGTGGCTCTTCGATTGCTTTTTTCACAATCTGCATCCCAAACAGCTCATCGCCATCAAGCTTCAATTCGGAAACCGCATCTTGCGCACGAAGCAACACAATACCACCACCAGCAACAATTCCTTCTTCAACCGCAGCACGCGTTGCATGCAATGCGTCTTCAATGCGATCTTTCTTTTCTTTCATTTCTGTTTCAGTTGCAGCACCAACTCGAATAACTGCAACACCGCCTGCTAATTTTGCAAGCCGTTCTTGTAGTTTTTCTTTGTCGTAATCAGATGTACTGTTTTCAATCTGTGCCCTGATTTGCTGCACACGTCCCTTGATCACATCAGCAGATCCCTGCCCTTCAATAATCGTACAGGTATCTTTTGTAATAACCGCTTTTTTCGTTGTACCAAGATCATGGACCATCACGTTATCAAGCTTCACGCCAATATCTTCTGAGATCAGCTTGCCACCCGTTAACAGTGCAATATCTTCTAGCATTGATTTGCGACGATCACCAAATCCTGGTGCTTTGACTGCTGCAACATTCAAAGTTCCGCGCAGTTTGTTCACAACCAATGTTGCAAGCGCTTCGCCTTCAACATCTTCTGCAATAATCAATAATGGACGGCCACTCTTTACAACCTGCTCAAGAATTGGAAGCAACGCTTTCATGGTGCTAATCTTTTTCTCAACGATCAAGATGTATGGATTTTCAAGGACCGTTTCCATCTTCTCTGCATTCGTTACGAAGTATGGAGAAAGGTAGCCACGATCAAATTGCATACCTTCAACGATATCCAACTCGTCTTGCATACCTTTTGCTTCTTCAACAGTGATCACACCATCGCGCCCAACTCGTTCCATTGCTTCGGCTATTTGTGCGCCAATGGCGGTATCAGAGTTTGCTGAAACAGTTGCAACTTGTTCAATCTCTTTCTTGCTATCAACAGCCTTTGAACTTTTTTGGATCTCATCAACTACAACTTTAACCGCTTTATCAATACCACGCTTGAGTTCCATTGGATTTGCACCGGCAGTAACATACTTGTTACCTTCGCGAAAGATTGCTTGTGCAAGCACGGTAGCGGTTGTGGTCCCGTCACCAGCAACGTCGGCCGTTTTGCTTGCAACTTCACGCACCATCTGTGCGCCCATGTTTTCAAACCTGTCTTCAAGCTCAATCTCTTTTGCAACCGTCACACCATCTTTTGTAACCGTTGGAGAACCAAATGAGCGCTCAAACACCACATTACGTCCCCGAGGCCCAAGTGTTATTTTGACTGTATCGGCCAATGTATCAAGCCCTTTGCGAATACGCGCACGCGCGTCTGCTCCAAAAATAATTTTCTTTGATGCCATAATAATCTCCTGATATATCTACTGCTGTTCAATCAAACCTAAAATTTCATCTTCTTTGACAATCAGATAATCGTTGCCCGCTTCAGTGCCTGCATATTTGCCAAAGTACACCTTATCGCCAACCTTCACTGACATAGGAATAGTTTTACCATCATTATTTCGTCGACCACCGCCAACTGCGATCACACTGCCAATCTGTGCCTTCTCTTTTGCAGTATCAGGGATGATGATACCTGAATCGGTTTTCTCTTCACCCTCAAGACGCTTTACAAGCACACGATCTCCAAGCGGTTTTATTTTTTCGACCATTCTGCCTCCTTAAAAAAAAGAATTATAAACAATTATGTACACATTGAACGGCGCACAGAGTCCAAAAATACGCCACTAACAAGTATAGGTCAAAATCTGAAAAATTCAACCTATTATCCTTTATAACAACTGACTCATATTTTATGAAAACGAATCCCGAAACCTACCATCCAGAGCTCCTTTAGATACAGAACAAACAACCGATTTGCAAATCCTCAATCTTGGGAGCCATTATACCCCAACTCCAATTTGTTACTGGCTGAAACGTTATGGGCCAAAAACCTTTAAGAAATACGCCTTATATCCTATTTATGCATCAGCTTTTTTGTGCTGGCACCGACATGTTGCCGGATTACAAGCACTTTTGCACTCTTTTTGTTCACGATCAACCACCTCTTTTACAAGCTCTTGAACTCGTTCTGGCGTCGGTTGATATAGGTCGATAATATTTCCACCCGGATCTTGCATGCTCACCATAATGCCATGCACTTTTTCTTGTGGTTCGGATTTGAACGGCACCGAATCTTTGTATGTTTCATAAAAATTTTTTACATCTTCCAGTTCAAGCACAATGCCGGTGACACGCTCCCCTGGTTTTTGGCTCGTTGGACACAAGCCCAACTTGACCTGACCGATCGCAAACTCCGCCCACGACTCTTTAATATGAAATATGATCTTGAGCCCAATACGTTTATAAAACTCGACTGCCGCATCGAGATCATGCTCAAGCAAAATAATCATACCTAATTTTGTAATCATGAAGTTCCTTATATCAAAGCTTCACCACCTCGACTGGATGGTATAGTAGAGAGAATAAAAGTTCGTGTATAATGATAACAGAACCAGGATTTTTTGCCATGAACGATTAAAAAAGGAACCAGTTATGATACGCATATATCCCTCACTGATCTCCGCTAATTTATTACGTCTTGAAGAAGAAATAAAAAAACTCGAACCATACTGTGATGGTTTTCATATTGATATTATGGACAACCATTTTGTGCCAAATCTCACATTCGGCGCAGATATCGTACATGCCATCAGTACAGTCACGAATAAGCAACTGTGGGTACATCTTATGATTGATGATCCGGAGTCATGGATCGATTCGTTGCAGCTTCCTCCGGAATCGATTCTCTCATTTCATTTTGAATCAACAAAACATATACCTGAGATCATAAAACGCATAACAGAAAAAAACTGGCTACCAAGCATCGCTTTAAAACCAAAAACAGCCGTCAGCGAAATCTTTCCATTCTTGAACGGTATAAGCCAAGTACTCCTTATGTCTGTTGAGCCTGGCTTTTCTGGTCAACGTTTTTTGCCATCGGTCATCGGTAAGCTCGAGCCGCTCATGAAGCAACGAGATAAGCATAAACTTTCATTTACTATCGGTATGGATGGAGGGGTTAATGAAGAAAATATCGGCATGCTTGCCCAACATGGCATACATGATTTTGCAATTGCATCGGCTATTTTTGATCAACCTGATCCTGTTGCGGCATTGAAGAAGTTGAGAGACGCTACGCCGTAGCCTCCACATAATCATCATCATCTTCACCAAGTTCTTCAATAAGTCTTCTTGTGGTTTTTTCCATGTACGGACGCACAAATTTGTCGTACAGTTTTTCGGCAACAATCAAAACTGCAATCGTGGCGCCTGTCCAAAAAGAAAGAAACCATACTTTCATAACAGGATCTTTGAGCATCAAACGATGTATTGGCTTGAGGCAAGGTGTTCCCAACGCATCTATTTGTTCAACTTTTACTTGTTCAGAATCGATAGTCCTAAGAATACATGGAGCACATTCTGCTTTTTCACTAATCGCTCTCCCAAAAAGTTTTATTTTTCTTACCAAACGAGATGCTTTTCCACTATCTAGGAACATATCATGACACTGTTTCACTCTTGCAGAATCATTCGAATTAACTCTTATTAATAGACCCCTGATGTCTGTTTGATATTCAAATCTTTCACCATTCTCATCCTCTACCGTTCTCCCCCAATACAAATGGCCATCAGTTACAGGACGTTTTGGCACCGACCATCGCGGCCACAGCACTTCAAAAAAGTTTCTCAAAAAGACGCCATTTGATCCTGCACGAGACACAGAGCTCGTTCCAGGCTGTCTTTGCGCCGAATGCCTTTGACGCGAAACTACTATATCACCGCCACACATCGTGTGCGCTGAATAGCTATCAGCAATCAGGATGAGCAATATCGAAATAAGTTTTTTATTCATAATCATACCCCTACAAAAAAAAGACCGCGGCCTCGTTCAAATTTCCAACACCTTCCTTCGTCCCTCAGTATGCCAAAAAACGCATTAAATGGCAAAAGTAGCAACACAGACACTATTAGGCAAAACTGGCTTTTTAGGCCATAGGCACAAAAAAAGCGACACCCTCAGGCATCGCTTTTTTTATTTTCTGAAATCAAAAAGACAAGCTTACGCTAAGCTTAGGTCTTCTACATCAAGAGCAACTGCTTTAGCAGCAGCTTTTTTTGCTCTTCTTGCCTTGATTCTTTTTGCAAGTTTATTGATGATTACATAACCAGCAACCAATGCAGCTATAGCAACTACTGCCCGTGCTTTGCAACTACCATAACGTGCAAAGTGAACCGGATGCGCAACGTTATATCGAAGATTACGTGCGGCTCCTATTCCAGCTTCCAAACCGTCTTGTGCTGCTTGAACAGGATGTGTAACGGCATCCCTTACAGAACTTGCGGCTCCTTTAACAGCAATCCTGCTTCTTGCAGCTAAACTAGGTTCTGCTGTTTCTGGCAAGCCTGTTGGACCTGTTGGTTCTATTGTTGTTACATCACTGTCCATTGCTTTCACCAAGCCTGTTGATGCAACAAGCAATAACGCAATTGCGAACAATTTCGTTGTCTTATTCATGAGGATCTCCTCCACATAAAGGTTAATAATATGCACTTTCTATACTTGCACAGGAACTGCACAACCATGTGCAAACCGCTCCTGCTTTTGCTTCTCACGAATCTTCTTTCTTTTTTTGAGAGAACTCACCACTTTTTGAATGACACATGCCGTACCAGCCGCTAATACAACATACCAAAGGCCTGAAAGCGCATACGCATTACGCTTTCTGTGGATAAATCTTGTCATATTCCGTCCACAATCACAGAGCGGACCATACTTCCACCCGTTCATGACCGTCCATTTATAGTCTGCGTTTTCTTCACCCTTCCAACTCGCATCCTTTTTCGGCTTCATATGGCGATATTTCCATCGCATTCGATATCGTGAATCAAACTGCTCAAAACAATAGTTTTTGTCATCATCCTGAAAACTGTTTAATCCATCTTCGATTTTTTGCTTTGCCAAACCATACTTATTATTAAAAGACGGATCACTTGTATCCAAAACTTCAAACGGGCGAACTACCCAAAAAAGAACGCGCCCTGCTTTAGAAAACACAGTCGGCGCACCTGCATATACAGACACATGAAACATCGAAATAAGTGATAAACCTAGGAACAAATGCTTACTCTTAATCATTGTTGCAAATACCTTGCATGGTTATTTTCCCCTTATACACCACCTTATCACCCCACTACTGTACGACAAAAAAACCATTTTGACAAGAGGCAGCACCATCTTTTCTCCCTGAAATAAAGGGATATCCATGCCTACTGTGTTTCATAGTTACGTAAAAGATAAACGGAAATCAAAAGAGGAACCATGAGAATACTGCCGGAAATAAAGGTTATGCCCGTTTTCTCATCACCGGGTTAAGCACCCTTTTTCGCAAACGAATAGATCGTGGGGTAACCTCAATCAACTCATCTGGTCGAATCCATTCCATACACGGCTCCAACTCCATGTTTTTTACCGGAGCAAGTTTCACCGAGTCATCAGAACCAGAGGCTCGCATGTTGGTCAGTTTTTTCAGTTTGCACGGATTCACATCAAGATCATTTGCACGGGTATGCTCACCAACAATCATACCTTGGTACACCTTGTCTGTTGGTTTCACAAAGAGCGTGCCACGCGCCTGCAACGCATCGAGCGCATAGGCAGTAACAACTCCATTCTCCATCGAAACAAGTGAACCTTTTTTACGAGTGACAAGATCACCCTTATAAGGCTGATATCCCAAAAAACTCAAATTTATAATTCCGGTGCCACGTGTTTCGGTTAAAAACTGTGAACGGAACCCAAGCAACGTTCGTGAGGGAACCTCAAATTCTAAACGCACACGTCCGCCACCAATCGGCAACATATGTTTTAGTGCAGCTTTGCGCTGTCCTAAATTTTCTATCACCACCCCTTGGTACTGCCCAGGAACATCGATGATCGCCAATTCAATCGGCTCATGTTTATGCCCTTCAATCTTTTTATAAATTACTTCGGGAGCAGAAACTTGCAGCTCAAATCCTTCACGGCGCATATTTTCAATCAAGATCCCTAAATGCAACTGACCTCGGCCAGACACCTTAAACACCTCCGGCGAATCTGTTTTTTCAACGCGCAAGGCAACATTCTTTTTGAGTTCACGCTCAAGCCGTTCTTTTAAATGACGAGAGGTTAAAAACTTTCCATCTTTGCCGTTAAACGGAGAGTTGTTCACGGAGAAATACATCGAGAGAGTTGGTTCATCAACTTTCGTATAAGGATACGGGTGCACTTCACCAGGAGAACAGATTGTTGCACCAAGCTCAGGCTGTTTATCAAATCCCGCCACAAGCACAATATCGCCATACTGCGCCTTTTGTACTTCAATTTGTTCCAACCCTAAAAACATAAACATTTTCGTGATTTTAGTTGGTGCGCTCACCTCATCATCTTTGCAAAGCACAACAGAATCACCCACACACAGCGAACCGCTAAAAATACGTCCCACAGCCATAGGGCCTAAAAAATCTGAATGATCAAGATTAGTGATTAACAACTGAAGATCCTGCCTCTTTGGTTTTGGCGCAGGAATATGTTTAATAATCGCATCAAATAAAGTAGTAAATGAATCGGTTATAATTTCTGGATCAGTGGTCATAAACCCAAGCTTTGAAGAACCATACAAAATGGGAAAATCTAAATGGGATTCATCAGTTGCAAGATCAAGAAAAAGATCGTGTATCTGATCTTCGGTTGCTTTAATATCTGTATCTTTTCGATCAATTTTATTAATCACTACAATTGGCTTAAGATGAAGTTGTAACGCTTTTTGAAGCACAAATCGTGTACCTGGCAACACTCCTTCAGCGGCATCAACAAGAAGCAAAAAACCTTCCACCATTTGGAGTGTTCGTTCAACCTCACCGCCAAAATCGGCGTGACCTGGTGTATCAACAATATTAATGGTGTGATCGCCATACTTGATACCGGTATTTTTTGCCAGAATCGTAATGCCTCGTTCCATTTCAATAGAACCAGAATCCATCACTCGATCCTGATCTTGCCCGAGCACAGTACCAGATTGACGCAGCAACTGATCAACCACGGTTGTTTTCCCATGGTCAACGTGAGCGATAATAGCAACATTACGAATAAAAGGCTCTTTTGGAGTAGCCATCATTCCCCCATACAATAACAATTTTAAATGTTCTCTCATGGTAACAAAAGTAGGATTCGCTGTCCAGTGGGTGTTATTGAAACATCTCAGGTAAAGCCACCACTCTAGCCTACCTTCAGAAGCTCTACATCAAAAATAAGAGTCGCGTTGGGCGGAATCACCGAACCTGCACCATGGGCTCCATAACCAAGATTTGCAGGAATAATCAAGCGGCGCTTTTCTCCAACTTTCATGCTCATTACCCCTTCATCCCATCCAGAAATCACTTGGCCCACACCGACAACAAAACTAAACGGCTGCCCACGATCCACGCTACTATCAAACTTTGCGCCCGGCTCTCCATTCTCATCAAGCCAACCGGTATAATGAACCGTAACCTGCTGCCCCTTTTGCGGAGACGCCCCTGACCCCTCTTGAATGATTTCGTATGCTAATCCTGAATCAGTTGTTTGACGTGCCATCGTTGCGTTTCCTTCTTGTTCCATAGTTTTTGGTTTTTCTTCACCCTGAGATTCACCGCATCCTGCTAATAGCATCATCGGTAGTAACATAACTAATCGTTTCATTTGGTTTTTCCTTTTTAAAAGATGTCTGCCATTCGTCTACGAACTGCGCCATATCGGACTATTTTAGAACATTTACGTTTGAAGGTATACAACTACCATAGATCAGACAGCTACTCATCGCTTAATTTGTTTAACGGTTTTTTATTTGGTAGAAAATTATCTTACAGAATTACCTATGAGCTTAGGCCCCATATGTCTCCTCTCTATAAACTCCCAATCCTTGTTAAAGTGCATACCTTCAAAAAAACTATATGGAGGCTGAGAAAAAAGGAATCTACAATCAATGCTGGAATTTAAAACTCTAAATACATGGTTAGCAACCACATCTGCTATTCTGACCCCTATTGACTCCTTCCATGAACAGAATTTTAAATTTTTTAAGAAAAAATTGTTACTTAAATAACCCTCATCAGTAATCATATGAGCTAACCGAGATTTTCGATCACAAATAATAGGAGCTTCTCGTGATCTACAAAACACCACATAATGAATAAAATGCCTAATTATGGGCTTGCATGAAGAATTCTCCAAATCAAATATTATATTAAAATTACTTAAATCTCTCTGGCTAAACTCCAAGGAATTGGCACATATTATTCTTAGTACATATTCTAACAATCGCAGCTGTAACAATACTTTTATATATTCATCATTACTCCGTTTATGTAATCTATCTATGTAAGAAGACACAGATTGTCTCAAGCTTATTGGATGGCTCACTGTCCCATTGCGAATGCTTTCTATAAACCATTCCTTATGTTCCTTAATCAATGTGGCTGAATTTATCGAAGGGTCAAAGGGTATGACCAAAATCTTACATGTATTAGCTCTAAAAAAATTAATTACATGTTCACCATTAACACGTAAAAACTTTTTAGAACAATGTCCAAATTGTTCTAAAAATCGATCTAGTGAAACATCATTCATAATAACAGCAACAACACAAGCTATTGCGTCCGAATCTCCACAACCAGCTGGATGAAATTGGCCAGCTTCATCAAAAAAAATATTCATGCGTCCCCCTATAATTATTACTTTTAGATTCCGTTAAAAAGCTGGCCTGCCAGCCGTAGCTTGCCGAGCCTGAAGGCCCGGATAAGCGTAGGCTGGTGCGCCCTATCGGACTATTTTAGAACTTTTTCGTTCGAAGGTATACAATTAGCTGATATTAAAAACGTGCTAACATCAGCATTTGCATAACCCTCACACACAAGAAGTAATAAAAAAGTGAATGAAAAACAATCTTTAATAAGCAAGCTTCAATCAATCGTTGACCAAGCAAATCAAACCTCTTCTCCTAAACTCTTTTTTACCCTGTTATATGAGTTTGCAAAATTGCTTTTATTTGGCCCCCAATTCAAAGAGGCTCTTAAAATAATCTTTGATAAAGGGAAAAAAGTGAATGAGGCTCTAAAGGCTCAAGCAAAAGAAGCCCTCGAGGAACTCAAAAGAAATATGCAAAGAATTAGCCAATATGTAAAAAATAACAATGTAACCAACCAATCGGTCATACAGTATCTTGATACATTTCAAGATCGACTCAAAAAACTTGATCTGCTTGAGCTAGCACCGCTTCTTTTTCCTCTAGAGGAGGCACTCTGGGAACTGCTCAATGATGAGTCTACTGATCACGGTAATTTTATAAAAACGTTTGGTAAAATTAACCGCATTAATGATTACAAATTTATAAGAACAGCAGATGCTTTCCCAAAATTTAAAGCTTGGGAACAAGAAAGTTTCTATTTTATACAAATAAGACAGACAGCTGATTGGCATAGCATGAATCATATTGTGGCTTTTCTTGAACGTTATGATCTTAAAATTTACGATACTATTATCGATGAATTGACCGAAACTGGCATGGATGCTACCAAGCTAAAAGAAGAACATAGTGCATTAATAAAGTATGCATATTTTGAAAAAGCGCCTTCTTCTAATTTATTTCCTACTACCGAAGAATACAAACATCATATGAGACGAGTGCTTGAGGCAATAAAAGCAATGGCTTCAACAAATACACCCACTGAAGTTAAGACACATATATATACTTACAATTACCCTACCGGCGAACTCATGATTGATAATGATGAACCTATAATGTATCAAACCCATGAAAATCCTGCGAAGCTACTTAACACAATGAAACAACGCAAGTGGAAGCCCCTAACTTTTACATCTGCCCATAATAATCTCGGCTTGTATGATCGTTGCAAAGCAAAAGAACTTAGCACAAAAGAGACACGCCAAATAGAAGGGATTCTTAGACAGATCAATGACCAAATAGAACGAACAGGAAAACCCAAATTTCTTATATTTCAAAAAGACAAAAATTCACTTAAAGAAAAAGTCATTAGGAAAAGTTCCCAGTATAAACAGCTATAATCTTCCTATCCATCGCGGTCCGCTACGCCCCGCAGCCCTTTTTTATACAGTATTCCATAATAAATTATCAATACACTTAAATAGGTATTTACTATGGAACAAAAAGTATCCGAAATCCAAATCATCCCTGTCAAACCCAAAGATGGGCTCGTCGCCTTCGCAAATTTCATATTCGACAACTCGTTCTACTTTGCATCAATCGGAATCTACACACGACCACAAGGTGGCTATAGGCTCACCTATCCCACTCGCAAATCATCAACCAGTAGCCTTCCCCTCTTCCATCCAATCAATAAAGAAATAGCCAACATGATTGAAGAAGCCGTAATCAATAAATACGAAGATATCACGGCCGATGCATTTATTGGGTAGTAACGGATGGAAATCAAAACCGATAGCAAAACTCATACATCTAAAGATCACAGCACTGAGGTTGATTACCAACCGGTTATTGATCTGTTTGAGTTATTGCTTGAATGGGATATGAAAGATGTACAAGAAAAAGAAGAAGAACGTAAAGAAGTTTCGTAAACGGTTTAATACAAGAATAATCCGGGCAAAGCAAACATACTCAAGCGAAGAAATAGCTGATCTTCTCAAGGTCCACCCAAATACCGTTCATATGTGGTACAAGGCAGGACTACCTAAAATAGATAACCAGAAGCCCCATATGGTCTTCGGACAAAATCTCATAGAATTTCTCAATGCAAAAAGAGAGTCCAAAAAACATACCTGTGCACCAAATGAGTTATTTTGCTGTAAATGCCAAAAGCCAAGACTCACCAAAGACAATATCGCTTGCATTAAGGTCACACCAGCCAGAACAAATATCGTTGGATACTGTGCCTCATGTGGCACCAAAATCAATAAGGCAATTTCTCCTCATAGGATCGATTTTTTCAAAAATATCTTCATCATACAAACGGTGCATAGGGAAAATTTAATAGAGTGTGCCAACACCTGCGCTATCACTAATAAGAAGCTAGGAGGTAAAAAGTGATTAAATTCAATGCCAAAAATGAACGAATTAAACGCCAATATCTTGAGTGGGAAAGGGAAGCTCGAGGAAAAGCAGAATCAACAGTGAATAACATAAGAGATGCGATTTATCGCTTTGAAGAGCATACTAACTTCAAGAGCTTCAAAACTATTACCAAGCAAGATATCATTCTATTCAAAAAGCACATGAAACAAATTAAGAATCAAAGAACTGGAAGAATAGTAGGCATGACATACTTGCTAAATACTTCCAAATACTTAATAAGCTTCTTTCAATGGCTCTGTAGCCAACCAGGATACAAACGCAATGTAAGCACTACTGATATCAGTTACTTCAATCTTTCAACCAAGGACATCCAGATTGCACGCTCAACCCCCTCAAAAAGATACCCCACACTGGAGCAAATTGAACATGTCGTCAAAAATATGCCTTCAGAAACTGAAGTTCAAAAACGCAACCGTGCTCTTATATGCTTTTTGATCCTCACTGGGTGCCGAGTTTCTGCTGTAGCATCGATCAAACTAAAACATGTTTTTTTAGAAGATAAACGAGTAGATCAACATCCTCAAGAAGTGAAAACCAAATATAGTAAGAAAATCGTATCATACTTTCTCCCTGTCGGGGAATTGATAACAGAAATATTTGTAGAATGGGTACGTTTTCTCAAGAATAAAAAGCTCTTTGATCATAATGCTCCGCTTTTCCCAAGAACAAAACTTACTCTCAATAATCATGATCAATTTAGTCACCAAGAACTTGATACCAATGCATGGCAATCAACTACTTCAATCAGAACCATCGTGAAAGAAGCATTTATGGCTGCTGGGCTGGATTACTATATCCCTCATTCATTTCGAGCTACCCTTGTAAAACAAGTTGGATATCAATACTGTCAAACCCCTGAGGAATTCAAAGCCTGGAGCCAAAATTTGGGCCATAGCAGCCCACTGACGACATTCACCAGCTATGGAAGCATCGATGAATTTAGCCAGGGCGAGATAATTAAACGGCTGGGAAAACCAAAACAGCAATCCTTTCTTGAATTAACGGATCAGGAGAAGATCAAGCTTAAAAAAATTCTCAATGACTAAGTCGACTAAAAGAATGGACAAGGCATTATAAACGTTCTTATATCTGAACTAATATTTCTCAATATCTTTAAAATTTGGTGCTTCTTCATGAAAATTTATAATTTAATCGCTTAAAAACTATAAAAAACATTAGTATTATAAATATGTAAAACTTTAGAGATTCTAAGAGAAAAAATTATTATGCCAGTTACTTATAATATTGAACAAGTAAGACAAATTGATCAAGAACAGAACAGGGAGGTTAAACATAAACAAAAAGTCAATTTAGGGCAATTCATGACTTCCCCATCAACAGCACAATTTATGGCAAATCTTTTTAAAAATTTCTCAAACCACAACTATATTCAATTGCTAGATGCTGGTGCTGGACATGGTGCACTAAGTAATGCCTTTTTAAAACGATACATGCTTAATAATAGAGGAAAAAAGGTCAATGTTCATGCATATGAAATTGACCATGCTTTTAAAAATAGCCTGACAAATGTTTTTGAAAGATACTCTGCCTACCCATTTTTTTCCTATAAGATTCTAGAAACTGACTTTATCGTAGATACAGTTAACACAATTACGATGAATAGTTCTAAAAAATTTACACATGCCATTCTAAATCCCCCTTACAAAAAAATTCATAGTCAATCAAAACATAGGAAACTTCTTCATAGTATTAACATTGAAGTAGTTAATCTTTATTCAGCTTTTTTAGCGCTAAGCATACATCTTCTTGCTGAGGAAGGAGAATTGGTTGCTATTATCCCCCGTAGCTTTTGCAATGGATCTTATTACAAATCGTTCAGAAGACGGTTGCTTGAAACATCTGCTATTAAACAAATACATTTGTTTAATTCTCGCAAAAAAGTGTTTAAAGGTGATAATGTTCTACAAGAGAATGTTATTATACATTTGATCAAAGGTAGTCCTCAAAAAGACGTACTTCTTTCATTTTCAGAAGACGATAATTTTTCAGATTATTACTCTTATATCTCCCCATTCAGGTCAATCGTAAAGGAAAATGACGATCAATTTTTTATCAGAATCCCTTTAAAAGGGGATGGAAGTAGCATATATAGTGCTGATTATTTTATTGAAACTTTATCCACAATAGGTATTGAAGTTTCAACAGGACCTATCGTAGATTTTAGGCTAAAGAAATTTTTATTAAGTAAGCCTAAAGCCGGAAGTATTCCACTTTTATATCCTTATCACTTTGAAAATAATCAAATTGTTTGGCCAAAGGCCAAAAATAAAAAACCTGTTGCCATAAAAATAACAAAGGAAACTGAAAACTTATCGTGGCCCAATGGTTTCTATGTTGTTGTTAGACGCCTATCTTCAAAGGAAGAAAAACATCGAATTGTAGCTAGCTTAGTAGATCCTTCCCTTTTTAAATTTCCAAGAATTGGATTTGAAAATCATTTAAACGTTTTTCATATCAATAAAAGCGGCCTGAATGAATCATTGGCCTATGGGCTAATGACCTTTCTTAATTCCTCCTTGGTTGATGAATGTTTTAGATCTTTTAGCGGTCATACTCAAGTAAATGCTACTGACTTACGAGCCTTGAAATATCCAACTAAAAAAATGTTAATCTATCTCGGAGATTGGGCAAAAAAACAATCCAATCTCAGTCAACAAAATATTGATAAAAAAATTAAAGAAATTTGCAATGCATAAACATATATCAAGCGCTCTAAAAATATTAGAAATAATAGGTATGCCAAAAGCCCAAAAAAACGAGCGCTCTGCGTTATGTCTCTTAGCCCTTCTAGATTTAACTCAGAACAAGGAATGGCATGACGCTCAGTCACCTCTAATAGGAATTACTCCTATCATGGAATTTTGTCGCATTAATTATGGAAAACAATATGCTCCCAATACTAGAGAAACCTTTCGTCGACAAACTATGCATCAGTTTGTCGAGGCAGGAATAGTCTTATATAATCCCGATAAATTAGATAGGCCAGTCAACAGCCCTAAGGCCGTTTACCAGATCGCACCAGAAGTACTAGATTTAATTAAATCATTCCAAACAAACAAATGGAATAATAAATTAACCTCCTATTTATCTAAACACCAAACTTTAAAAGAAAAATATGCTAAAGAGAGGCTCGACTACCGAATACCACTAAAACTCACTTCATCAAAAAAACTTTATATTAGCCCCGGTAAACATAGCGAACTTATAAAAGCAATTATTGAAGATTTTGGCCCAAGATTTGTACCTGGTGGTGAAATTCTTTATGTAGGAGAAACTGGTAATAAATGGAGCTATTGTGACTTTTTAAAGCTAAAAGACTTAGGTATAGATATTGATTTACATGGGAAAATGCCCGATATCATACTATATGATACCAAAAAAAAATGGCTGATTTTAGTTGAATCGGTCACTAGCCATGGTCCCGTTAATAGCAAACGTCACAATGAATTAGCTCTGCTGTTTAATAAATCATCGGTAGGACTAGTGTACGTTACAGCCTTTCCGTCGAAGACTATAATGAGTAAATACATCGCGGAAATAGCTTGGGAGACAGAAATTTGGGTTGCAGATGCTCCATCACACCTTATACACCTTAATGGTATTCGTTTTTTAGGCCCATACCAAAAAGACTAAAGCTATTAATTAAAAGATGTAAAATCGCAGGCTTAAAAAATAGTTCATTAGAATCACATTATTTTTGAACACACTTACTAACGGCTTCCCAATATGTACAGTAATCACAGCCATCCGCAGCACCCGGAATTTGATTTAAATTTAAGCATTTGTAAGCCTCACTAATTGCTTCTTCTACCCATGAATCATCTCCCTTATATGGAAGCATCGAAACATCAAAAAGAAGCTGCTTATTAAATGCATCTGCATCAGCTTTTCCATTGCAATACACAAAATAGGCAGTATCTGAAACTGCAAATCCATTTTTTCGCAAAAGCCACTGATAAATTTCAGCCTGGCGCTTGTAGCCGATCTGCCAATCTGCATCGAGCGTCACTTCGCTTGCTTTTGAAGTAGCTTTATAATCAACGACAATCAATTCATTTGTCTTGCTATCGACCCAAATGTCATCCAAGCCACCATAAAACATTATGTTGGTATTCGGCACTATATATTGGACTCCAGCATGGAGAGAATTACGCCATCGATCCATATGTTCATGCTTAAATGGAATGGCTTCTATACCATTTTCGATGCAAAAAGGATGAGGTTTTTGCTCTTCACGATATGTATCGAATTCTTTTTTCAAAAGAGCATCAACGGCATTATTTAAAGAAAATGGATAACCAGGAGGCTGTCCCACTCCTAGCCTACGATCTAAGTAAAAACAACGAGAACATCTCAGAAAGAGTTCTAACTTGCTTCGACTAATTTTGAACGGTTTGGTTGCAAATGGATCATAAAGATTTCTAACACGTTGTCCGCGATATCCTGAGAAACTTTTCGATTCTTTTGATGCACCTACGTTTGGCTTGAAATCTTGGGATTCCGCCATCAAACGCTCTGAATTCTTCCCAGTAGCACTGTGGTACTTAACCTTCGAAATTGAAGACTTTTTGGCCATGATTTTATCCCTAAATAAAAATATCCCCTTGTTTACAGAATGCCCTATTTTAGGCATTTTTGCAAAAAATGATCCGTAAAAAGACTGGCCCCTACTTCGCTCTAAGAGCTTCGAAGGGCAGGCATGCCATTCTACTCCGCTAACGCTGCGTAGAACATACTTCGCCTCAGTTTGCTACTAATATCAATTAATCCTTAAAAAGACTGGCCTGCCAGCCGTAGCCTTGGCGTAGGCTGGTATGCCCGGCAGGACTCGAACCTGCGACCTACGGATTAGAAATCCGTCGCTCTATCCAACTGAGCTACGGGCACAAATAACTGTCAAAGAGGTAGTTTTAGTATACCTATGGCACCAAAATGCGCAATGGCGTTTACTGCTCTGGCGCTACAAACAATTTGCTAAACTCTGTTGCTATCTCTATTAACTTGCCGGAGAGATCATCTGATATATCTTCTGTTTTTTCAATAATACGGTATATATCGTCCTGATATACCGATTGTACATAGCTGACAAACTGCGTCACAAATGAATTAACCGTATGTACTTTGATTGGATCTAAAAAGTCGTACTTCAGCAGGAATAAAATGAGCGCCTGATCAACAAACGAATATGTTGTATATTGTGGTTGCTTCAAAATTTCGATCGCTCTTCTGCCGCGCGCTAATCGTCGACGGGCAACATCATCAAGCTCCGTACCGAACTGTGCAAAATCAAGGAGTTCATGATACTGAGCAAGCTCAAGACGCAATGCCTTAGTCATACGCTTAACTGCCTTTGTTTGTGCTGCTCCACCCACACGAGACACCGAAAGCTCGGTATTAACAGCCGGACGTATCCCCTGATTAAATAGTTGTGTATCAAGAAAAATCTGCCCATCAGTAATCGAAATAAGGTTCGTTGGAATATATGCTGTAATGTCATCACTTTGAATCTGTACAATCGGCAACGCCGTTAATGAACTTCCCGACACTAATTTTCCTGCACGCTCAAGCAACCGAGCATGGAGATAAAATACATCACCAGGATACGCTTCACGTCCAGGTGCCCGACGCAAGAGAAGCGACATTTCACGAAACGCAATGGCATGATTACTCAAATCATCGTATACTACCAGCGCGTCATGACCCTTCCCCCTGAAAAATTCACCAATCGTGCATCCAATATACGGAACAAGATATTGATTCAAAACCGCTTCGCCTGATTCGGCATTAATAATAACCGTGTATTCGAGCGCACTATTTTCCTTCAACAACCGCACCATACGCGCAATATTGGCCTGCCGCTGTCCGATCGCAACATAAATGCACAGCACATTTTTATCACGCTGATGCAAAATTGTATCAAGCGCAAGCGATGTTTTTCCTGTATTTCTGTTTCCAATAATAAGTTCTCGCTGGCCACGCCCAATGGGAACAAGTGCATCAACGACAAGTACCCCTGTTTCCAAGGGTCTATTCACGGGACTCCGTTCAATAATGCCCGGTATTTCTGCCTCTACGGGCAAAGATTCTTCAATCTCTAACTCTCCAAGTCCATCAATTGGTTTACCTAGAGCATTCAGAACTCGGCCAAGCAACTTCATGCCAACCGGTGTTTTAAATACACCTCCCGTGCGCTTTGCAATTTCACGCTCATTGACAGGAATAGTGCTGTGTAACAAGAAAATAGAAACACTATCTTCATCAAGCTGCATCACAATGCCACGGTTGCCGCCTTCGAACTCAATCAGCTCATGATATACCGCATTCGCAAGACCATGAACACGGCAAATGCCATCTCCAACCTGCACTACGATGCCAACTTCTTCTAATTTTTCTTCAGGCAAATCTTGGAGCGATCTTTCAAATAGCGTCACAAGATCTGTAGTTCTTTCTTTCATGTTCCTTTCCTTACCAGATTGCACAATGATACAACTCACGCAGCTGTTTCTCGATCGAAAACTCCCACAAGCATGAATCACTTAATACGCGAACACCTGCAATTAAAGATGTATCAACAGTATACGTGTATGTTTTTTCTCCAACAATGTGACGCGCAAGAAAAGCCTCGAGAGAAGAGCGCTGTGCATCAGATAACACACATGAACTCGTCACCGCAATCTCCACTATCGAATTTCGCTTTTTATACAACATCCCAATTGCTTCAAAAACAGGAGCCAACAATGAAGCGCGCTTATCATTCAAAAGTACCTTCACCAATTTTTTTATAGCATCACCCAATTTAAATCGATCGCAAAACTCTAAAATAGCCTCTTCTCGGACTTTACGATCAATCACAGAAACCCTTAATAAAAACAGCGCGCGCCTGTGGACATACAAAAATCGAGCTGCAAGCTCAAGTCGATCTACTATTTCACGCGTTATCGTATCATCATATACACGAGAAAACGCTTTCGCATACTTCTGTACTATGTCCATATAACCTCGCTACTTACGCAACGCAGTAATCACTGCGTTCATAAACTGTTGTTGCGCATTACCTGAATCAAATTTTTTCTTCAACGCTTCGCGCGCCTCTTTTAGAGCATCTGGCGCAACCTGCTTATACGCACGATATAACGCAACTTGATTTTGCTGTTCTTCCATCTGCTTATCTAATATACGCTTTCTCCTGGCTCGCTCTTTGAGCAACTGCTCGCGCCTATCGCCAACAAGCGATTGCCAACGCAGCACTTTCTCTTGCAATGCAGCCTGCCATTGCCGATCCTGTACTATAAAATTTTCCACCCCTCGCTTTTCTTTTTGAAGATGGCGATGTGATCGACGCATCCCTGCAAACATTTCTTTGAGCTCTTCCCATTTTTTTTTCATTTCAGGCAAAAGATATGCTTTATATCCATAGAAAATTAGCCCGATAAGCACACCAAAGTTAAGCAGTCGAAATAAAACAATGACGATCTGTTCACGCTCTATCACTACGCACCCCCACGAGAGATAGAATTGTTTTCGTCATGCGCTTTCTCATTGTATCCAGTGTACTCTTTGAAAGAGACGAGGCTGTCGCTCTTGGGGTAATGCCACGAAAAAAAGCTGCCTCATCAAGCAGCTCTGGCATATGTTCCTCACAATGATGTTTACATGCAAGCCATTGCTCACGCTGTTCATGTTTTTTTTCCTCCAATGATAATCGATCGCGAACAACAAGATGCTCTAACTCCATCTTGTGTTGCTCTTCCTCAGTAATGGCACGATAAGCCGGCTTCAATAGTATGAAACGAAATAAAAGATACGCGATCAAAAAATTAACGGCTTGAACAATCAATGTGGCATTTACATTCATACGAACTCAACGGTCTATGTAACTAACAATCAGCACATCATCAGAGATCAAAATAACCTCTCGATTAAGAAGAATCAATTGATTTTTGCATACCTTATCTTATGCCGATACTGTGTACCCTACATACACCAAGGCCCCTGCAATCAAAAGCGCATAAATTGCTGCCGTTTCTACCATCCCCATTGCCATCATCATGGCTGTCCTAATTTTGCCAGAACTTTCAGGATATTTCCCCATACTCTCACACGCCTTCATCCCTATTAGTCCTTGACCCAGCGCAGGCCCTATAGAACCAACGCCCATGGCAATGGCAGCACCCAAAAATGCAGCGGCTTTCACATAAAAAATACCATCCACAATAAATCCTCCTGTTTTGGTACCATTATACTTTGTCCCTTACGCAGCACTGCCAACTTTGCTTACATGCTCTATTTTACCGCTTTTCTCTTTTATTTTACAAGCTTTTATACAGATAATGTCGAAAGTGGTGGCTGGGATCCCGTCGTTGGAATACAAGATAGGATAAAAGAACTCACCGATTCAACATGCCGCTGCTGCTCTTTTAGATCAGTCTCAAACTCAGGATCGCAATCCAAAACGAGCACTGGGACGGACTTTACTGCAGTACTTAAATCCTTTTTCTCTATCAGCCATCGTTCGTGTTTGTCATGAACAGTTTGAATATAATCGAGAGCAACCCCAGATTCCTCGTGGCGATCCCTTTTTTGCAATCGCTGGTGACAAACCTCAGGATTCGTACGCAAATATATAAAACCGTCGGGTTTGGGCACATACGTATCGACCAACCATGAAAACCATGTTTTATACAACTGCCATTCCAAGGCATCCATATAGCCCAACTCATAGCAATTATATGCAAAACAGTACCGATCTGAAAAAACCGATCTCTCCAATACCTGGACTGCATACGCATGAGTCCGCGCATGTGCTTGCTGCACCATAATACGACTCACAAAAGCATATGTTTGAAAACTATAGGCCCACCGTTTTGGGTCCTTATAAAACAGATCGAGTAAATTGTCGCCATCACCTCCAATGCTCTGCCACTGTTCATGCGGTTCGAGAACCATCTGGATATTCATATATTGCTTGAGCATCTTAAGGAATGTTGACTTTCCTGACCCGATATTCCCCTCGATGATAAAATAACGTTGACTAGCTGTATCGTTTTCCATAAAAGTCCCTTTTGCTGAATTATCAAATCGATGACCATAATACTATATTACGACTTTTTCGCAAAAACTTTTCCCCGTATCACATGCGTAAACAAATTATTGCACACAAGCTCTTTGTCATACTTCACAAAATGAAGTAAAATGACCTGACGAATCAATAATATAGAAATCCTAACGATACTAAAATAGATATAAAAGAGTGCGTATGATCTTTACAAACCACACGATACGGTATATTTTTCTTTTTTTTACTCTCCCGATTTTTCTATCAAGTTACGCCGATTATGATCCATTTGGTGATTTAGCAACCATGGAAAAGTATATGGGAGGATGTGACAAACACGTCGCTGGGGATGGTCAATCAAGTCGCGGTATCTTTGATACCGTCGAGAATCTTGAAGATAGCATGTCTCTCGACACTGAAGACTTTTTTGCAATGGTTTCTCTCGACGACGTGGCTAATAGAGCTATAACTCTCGATGGTATCCTGGAATTATTAAATGATATGGGCGCTTTCAGCATTCTCGATGTTGATTTTTATAAGCGAACCAATCCATTTGCAAAACGAAATGTGCTCGATCTGCACGTGTGGGAACTCCATGGATGCCGCGAGCCGGAGCGTTGGATTGTAGGAGTAAATTTTTTCTGGAACCACATGGATCGCTCTGTTTTTACGTGCAAAAGTACCAATATCGATTCGTATATTAACTTTGATCAAACCACTCTTTTTGAGAAATTAAATGAACTTTCACCGGAACTTAAAGCTGCGTTCCCAGAAGTATCATTGATCGACACACTACTCGATCAAACAAATGTTGATAATCTCCTTGCTTTGTTTCGAACCTTCACGGTTCAGCAACGCAGAGTTGGTGCTATGCTTCATGCATGGCGACAATGGCAACGCTTCGAGTTGCGCATGCTTCTCCCAATTTATTACATAGAACGCAACATCTTTACGGGACCTGCAGAACAGACAGCACTTGAAGCACAATTTGGTGCATTGGATCCAGACTCACAAGAGAAATTTGAGAAAAATCACGCGGTGAGTGACAAGCTCGGGCTTGGCGACTTTCGCCTTGAAGTAGATTACGCAGCATATAAAACTGACGATTTCACACTGCGTGTCGGAGCATTTACAACAATCCCAACTGCAGTAGCGTTCAAAACAGGAATCAAGGGTTCATCATTTCTCGATGCAAACAAAACACAACCAACCTTCGATTTACAAGCATTATTTAATATCATTCCCGAGGATTTTGACTTTTCATCCATGACTGATGCTGAGATCCAACAAGTAAAAGATATCGTCATCGGTGATATTTGCAAAAACAAAAACGGCTTCTTTTTGGGTGTCCTTGATCGCCTTAATGCAATGCTTATTGATACCAAGCTCGGAAACGACCAACACATAGGCCTTGGATTTATGCTCCGGTCACGAACCTTGCTTAGTTCTTTTCTTTATCAATTCGAATGGGCAAAACGTTTTAGCTTCAATAACCGAATCTCACTTGAATATCTTGTGCCTGCAAATGAGACACGTTTTTTTGCCTATCGCAATAAAGCATCCGATTTCAGTTCTCGCGACTTTGAGAGCAGCGATCCTGCAGTACAAGAAGCAAATCTCACCTTCATTGAAACGGAATTGGTCAATAAATTTTATCCTTACGCCGTCAAAACTAAAGTTCAACCGGGTGTTATTTTCAGATGGGTGAGCAGATATTGTTATTGTGGAGAAATATGGGATATCACTGCCGGATCTGATTTTTGGCTCCAAACTCAAGAAAAATTCAACTCGTTTTGCACATCCGTCAATCTCGATCGTCTCGATATTGAACACGGCCATGTTCCCTTTGCATACCAAGAAAAACTATTTGCAAGCTTTGCACTCAAATGGCAGAGTCCCACATACCTCTGGCTATTGGGTTTGAACGCTGAAGGCACCATATTGAACAAAGGAATCGGAGAAGATTGGACCGTCTCACTTAACATAGAAGTAAACTTCTGATATACCGATACAGTACAATTCATACTCTTAAAAACTATTAACCCGGGAATGAAAAAACATGGTAATCAAAAAAATAGCCGCCACACTCACTCTATTAGCACTTCTTTCAATGCAGAGTAACGCTACAGACACCTACAGAGTTTTGAAATTAGAATCAAGCATTCTTGCCACCGTTGACGGGCACGTAATTGGCATCGATGGAGACACGCTTGCACTTATCAAGCAATATGATGCAGGACTTCTTAATTTGCTGATCGGAAAGCGAGACCAAACAGGTCAACGAATAGGAATGTATGAGTTTGAAGGAGCACAGCGTACTGTACAAGAACTCACAAAAATAGAGGCCGAGCGAGGCCAAAATGAAGAATTATTTAGATTGTGCCAGCAAATTCGAAAAGATTTTGAAAAGATGTCTGAAATTTTTCGAGCCGTTGCACGAGGTGCAAAACCATTTATGGGAATATTAATCGGAGAATCATGCGAACGACGAGGCCGCTTGCATAGTATTCTATATATATGGGCAAAAACAGATGTAAGCAGGGAAGATGATCTCTTTGATGAATATATAAAGGAAATCAAAGATATGGATATCTTCCTTACCGATCTTCATAATTTTCTTGGCGATCTCGTACATAGTTGCCCAAAAGCACTCAGGCAATTTCACGAGAAGATCGCCAAATTCAATAAAATTAAAAATATTGTCCCAAGCCTAGGCATCGCAAAGGATCTACAGATACTCTTTTTAAAACAGATCAATAAGGCACTGAGCACGTTATCGCTCGAGCAAATCACTCTCGAATCTGTGCGCAAGTTGTTTAACGAATTCAAAAACAAACAGTAAGGGGCTATGCACACGGTAGAAGAACTCGTTGGTATCGTCGATCGCATTATCTATCATAACAGTGAAAATGGTTTTACCGTTTTTGTACTGCAAGCACCACGCGCTCAAGATACCATCATCAAAGGATACGCTCCCACGTTACAACCCGGCGAACAGGTCACACTTCGTGGCGCGTGGGTAATGCATCCAAAATTTGGAAAACAGTTTGATGCACAATCATGTGTTACTTCGCTCCCAACGAGTCTGGTCGGCATCAAAAAATATTTGGCATCCGGAATGATTAAGGGGATCGGGCCCGTTTATGCGGAAAAATTGGTCAAAGCATTTGGAACAGTTGTTTTAGAAGTTATTGATAAACAACCATATCGACTACATGAAGTTTCTGGCATCGGTAAAAAACGAGTAGAACGAATCATCTCCGCATGGCAAGGGCAGAAAGAAATTTCACACATTATGGTATTTTTGCAAGAAAAAAATATCTCGCCTGCTTATGCCACCAAAATCTACAAAAAATACGGCGTGAAATCAATTCAGATCGTTCAAGAAAATCCCTACCGACTCGCAGATGATATTTGGGGAATTGGATTTAAAATAGCGGATCAAATTGCTCAAAATATGGGATTCGAACACGATTCTCTCAAGCGAATCACGTCCGGTCTTTTATATGCACTGTCTACGCTCGTCACGGCAGGCCACCTCTATGGTGAACTGAAAAACCTCAAAGAAAAAACAATCACATTGCTTGATCTTGAAACAAATGATGATACCGCACACAAGCTCAAACTCGCGTTTCATGAACTATATAACAGTGATCGCATCAAGCTCATCTCACACGAAGAAAAACATTATATTGCACTTTCATCACACTACTATTCTGAAAAAGGGATCGCGCAAAAGATTAAAAAACTTATGCAATCTCCGAGCACTCATTCATTTGATATACAAAGTATTTACCAACAGATGCGTCAAGATTCAAGCAACATGGCACTCAATGAAGATCAGCAACAAGGAGTTATCGCCTGCTTACAAAATAAAATTACCATCATTACTGGTGGCCCTGGTACCGGTAAAACAACATTGATCAAACAGTTGCTTGGCATACTCGATCAATACAAAGTCTCATATAAACTCGCCGCTCCCACCGGACGAGCTGCCAAACGCATCACAGAAAGCACGCGCCGGCCCGCCGCAACGATCCACCGACTGCTGGAATTTGATGTAAGTAGCATGAGCTTCAAACATAACGAGCAAAATGCGCTCCCCATAGATTTTCTTATTATTGATGAATCATCTATGATTGATGTTTTTCTTGCCTATGCACTCTTCAAGGCCGTTCCGTACTGCGCGCATCTGCTTTTTATTGGCGACATAGATCAGCTACCATCCGTAGGAGCAGGAAATATTTTGAGCGATCTCATTACAAGCAACTGCATCCCAACTATTCGTCTGACTAAAATATTCCGCCAAGCACAAGATAGCTCAATCATACTCAATGCACATCGAATTAATCGAGGTGAATTTCCAACACAAGCTCATCCACATGCACGGAAAGATTTTATCTTTATAAAGGAGGACAATCCTGAAAACGTTGCACCTCTTCTGCAGCAAATTTATTCGCAACAACTTCAACGTTTTCATATTCTTCCCTCCGAATCAATCGTTCTCGTTCCGATGAATCGAGGCATTGTTGGCACACAAAAAATTAATTATGATCTGCAGCTATTTTTAAATCCGGAAAACACAGAAAAACAGATTTCTCACGCTGGCACCCTATTCAAGGAGGGTGATCGTGTCATGCAAATTCGGAACAATTACGACAAGCTTGTATTCAATGGTGACATGGGAATAGTAGAAGATATTAATCCCAGCGACCGAACAATCATTATCCGCTTTTTAGATCAATTGGTTGAGTATGACGCCACAGAGCTCAACGAACTCGTACTTGCATACAGCACTTCAATCCACAAAAGTCAGGGATCTGAATTTAATGCAGTGATTGTACCGATTTTTATGCAACATTTTATACTGCTGCAGCGCAATCTTTTATATACTGCCATTACACGCGCCAAAAAATTGTGCATCTTCATCGGGCAAACCAAAGCAATCGCAATGGCAATAAAGAATAATAAAAGCGTAGAGCGGACTACATTTCTTCCGCAGTATTTAACAGGCACACTACAATGTCGATAAAGTCGCTCACACTTCTTGCATGCCTCTTTTTTACATTCACCGTGGATGCAACAACAAAGCACAAATATACGATCATGATCGATCCTGCCGGTGATGCCAAACAAACAGGACGAACAATCAATGACAGTCTCGAACGTGCCATCACACTCAACCTTGCAGAAGCACTCCAACAAGAACTCACAAAACTGGCACATTACACAGTCATTCTTACGCGAACTCCGGGAGAAGTGGTGCCTCCTTTGCAAAATGCAAACTTTTCCAACCGACTACCTATCGACCTCTATATCAGTCTCCATTGTTACAGCAATCCCAAAGAAAAACTGTCACTTGATCTGTATCAATTTTCATATCATGAAATGATCTCACCTCATTCTCACGACCTTGCGATGATTCCATACGATAAAGCACATGTAAAAACATATGACACAACACAACGATATGCACAAAACATAAAGACTGCTCTCATAAATGCCATGCCACTCTTTCAAATACGGGGCATCTATGCGATTCCATTTTATCCCCTTATCGGCATTCAAGCAGCCGCGATTGGTATTGAAATGAATTGCATACAACCAACAGACTGGCAAACCTACATAAAACCTCTTGCCGAAAGTATCGTATACGCGCTGGAAACAACATGACGCAGAAAACGATTGGCTTGCTCTGCACGATTTCGCTTATTGCCGGCATCGCACTATTTGCACTCCAATATGAATGGATCATTATTCGAATGCCAGAACCCACAAACAACTCTTCATTGCAACAGGTCAAAACCAAACAACACGTACAGCTTCATTATTGGCATGACCATCGATGGAATTCCGAAACAGAAGAGCTCATTTGGAGCAATTCTATAGAAGAAAATTTATCCATACTTGTTGCAAGCTGGCTCAGCATGCTTGATGCAGAACAAATTATACCAAAAAAAATCTCGCTTCAAACCGCAGTCATGCTGCCCAACAAACAGGACGCATATATTTCTCTTGATCGTAATCCACTTCCAAAAGAGTGGTCTACATTATCAAAATGGATGCTCATGGAGTCATTACTCAAAACTATACGAAACAACGTTCCCATCAAACATATCACGCTCCTAGTGCATCATCAGCCAATTCGTGATCCACATCTAGATTTTTCAAATCCATGGCCTGTTACCGGGTTTTTGGAAAATTGAAATAATTCTATAACGAGATAGACTGTCGTCATTGATGACAACATCATACTATTAAAAAAGGTTATAGAATGAAGTACACGCACGTCGCGCTCCTGCTGGGCATAGCACTCATGCATCACATTGCACACGCAAAGGAAGAAGAAACGAAATTGTATCCCCTGCAAAGCTTTCTACCGGTCAGAGTAAGCGGTTATGTAAAACATGAATCATTCGCTGATTCACGTCAGGTTGTCGGGTTTCAAGATGACCAAGTACTCCTTTATCCAGAAAAAAAACTGCTTGATTCCTACTGCCAAGATATCAACGCAAGGGGACAATTTGACATGGTCGCAATCCAGACTCGTCTCCGTCTTGAAGCAGACGGTCCCAAAATTGGAGGAGCTAAGAGTTGTGCCACCATCGAAGCTGATTTTTATGGCAAAGCAGGAATTTCCAATATTGTCCGCATGAGACATGCCTTTTTAAAGCTCGCATGGGAAAAAGTTTCGGTGCTCGGCGGACAATATTGGCACCCATTATATGTACCACGCGCAGATCCGCGCACACTTTCATTTAATGGCGGGATGCCCATGGAAACCTTTTCACGAAATCCGCAACTTCGCATTACATACAAGCTTGGTTCACATGTTGATTTTATTTTTGCAGCATCCAGTGAGCTTGATTCTCCATCCGACGGGCCAATTGGTTCTAGTACAACGTATATGAGAGACGCAGTGGTTCCCATGCTGGATGGACAGATTCAGGGACATTATCACGAACACCTTTTTGGGGCAGGAATCGATTTCAAACGCATTATTCCCCGCCTTCAAACAAACACCGGCGTGAAAGCGCATGAATCGCTTAATAGCATTTCTGCAATTGCATACGCTGCCCTTTACTGGGAAAAAGTATCAACCATTAACAAAGTCATGTTCCTACAAAATCCCACCGATCTAAATACAACGGGAGGCTATGCGGTCCATTGCGTGGATGCCGTCGATGATCATCGAAACTACACCAACCTCAATGCTATTGCGTGGTGGAATGATACTGAAATCAACTATCACAAATCATTTGTACCCGGATGGTTCATTGGTTTCATAAAAAATCTAGGCTCACACACAACTATTTTGCAAAATGTCACCGACTCAAATGGCACCATTACCGATCAACGAATATTCGGAACAGGAACCGATATTGATTATGTATTTCGCATTTCACCCCGATTAAAATGGAAAGCACAGAACTTCATGTTTGGTGCAGAAATAGAGTACACACGAGCTGCATTTGGAACTATTGCAAATGATGGCGATGTCATCAACACCACCCCCGTAGGCAACGTACGTTTATTGCTTACTCTGTTTTACTATTTATAATTTCATAAACCTAGTCAACCCAAACTTCTTCCCATTCAGGCTTACCCGTATCAAACCAAATTGAGTGGATGAGTGTCCGCTCCTCCGGATCAAATTTGAGCTTGAGTCCCTTATAATTTTCATCCTTGATGGATGTCAACTGCTCAATGATCTTTGTGTTGGTCACATCACCCTGAATATTATTCAAAGCACGCAACAATAAATCGGTTGCAATGTACGACTCTAAACTGAGAGGATTTAGTGCAACATTCTTGCGTTTTGCAGCTTCCCTAAATCGCTTCACAATCTCTATATCACTTGTTTCTGGATTCGGAACAACGCTTGCATACACAAGCTCCAAATTCGTATCACGTATAAAGTTCACAAATTTGGTCTCTCCCAAATCAGAACATCCGAGCAGCTTTTTGCCCATGAGATTCGCCACTCCCAATTGTCGTATCAAGCTTTGCGCTGCAGTGGCAGTCGAGAAAAAGAGAATGGTATCCGGATCATACTCTTTGATCACTTTTACCTGCGATTGAAAATTCACATCATTGCGCTCATATGCAACCTCTTTAAAAGAAACATCTTCATGCGCTTTCAACACCTCTAAAGATGCATTAAGCAGACCTTGACCAAACGAATCATCCTGATAAAAAAGGAGCAGTTTTTTAGCACGCATCTTCTCAATAGCATAGTTCGTTAACGCACGCCCCTCCTCATCATATGAGGCACGAAGAAAAATAATATTGGTAAGCTCTGGCTTGCGGAAAATAGGAGCACCGGTCAGCGGAAAGAGCACAAGAAGCTTTCCTTCCTTCACCAAATCAATATATACCTCAAGTGTCGGGCTCCCTGTTGGCATCAGGAGTGTGTTGATACCACTTTCCAACAACTTCTCAACCTCTTGCCTTGTAATAGATGGGGTATATTGGTCATCCACAAAAACAACTTGTGGGGGCAAACCAGCCTTTTTTGCATCTGATTTTGCATCAGACTCACCCAATCGAAGTTCAATACCTGCCCGCACAGCTTTTCCAATTCTCTTTGTTCCTTTAGAAAAATCAGTAAGGGTACCTACACGAAAATCCGCACCTTCACGATCAATAGTCGCAGGTTGCTCTACAAGCTCCGGCGGCTCTTGATGCACATCGCGATTACTTTTCACAAGCCATGCACCGTGCCCCGTATCCAACCATAAATCTTTCGAAAGCTCTCTTGTCTCAGGATTAAAATCAAGAACAAGCCCCTTCAAAGGATAGTTCTTCATTTTTTCAGCAGCAGCAATAATTTTTTCACTCGTCACCGGCTGCTCAATTGTACGTAAAATTTCAAACAAAATATTAGCGTTAATAAACTGTTCGAGAGAAACTTTATCGTATGTAATGTTTTTTCTATTCGCCCACTCACGATACTGCTTCACAATCTCAAGATCACTTGTCTTAGGATCGGGAACCATACGAATTAAAATGAATGTTAAACCCTTATCCTTCAAAAATCTTTCAAATGCATCTTCGTATACTGAAAGACCAAGGAGTTTTTTTCCTGCAAAATATTGAACTCCCATCTGACGGATCAACCCTCGAATTGCAATCGCATTGGTCGAGAAAAGAATAGTATCAGGGTTAAAGTCTCGAATCTTTCCTGCCTGTTTTCGATAATCAACAACATTACGCTCATGTGCAACCTCAAGAAAATTCGAGATCCCAGCATCTTTGAGCTCCCTTCTTGCTCCTTCCAATGCACCCCTTCCAAACGCATCGTCTTGATAAAAAATTGCTATTTTCTTCGATTTCAAATCCTGGATTGCATACCTAATTAACTCTTCTCCCTCACGAATATATGAACCACGATAATGAATAATATTTTTTAAATCAGGTTTTCTAAAAATCGTAGCCCCTGTGAATGGAAATAGAACAAGCACCTTCCCTGCTCGTACCAAATCAAGATACGATTCCAACGACGCGCTTCCCTGAGATCCAATAAATATATTGATTCCATTTTTCATCATTCCATCAACGGCATTACGCGTCTGCCTTGGCGTATACTCGTCATCATATGTCGTTAATTCCGGCACAATACCTGGCACCGTATCAACTGCATGCTCTTTGTCGAATGCAAGCTCCAAACCTTCTTTAACTTTTTTTCCTATTGGACTTGCACCCTTTGAAAGATCCATTGTGGCACCAAAGTAGACCTTTTGTTCTTTTCCAACCCCTTTTTTCTTTTTGATCATTTGACCAGTCGTAAGACTAAAAACTTCAGATTCGTTAAATCCATCGAGATCGGGAACCCTTTGATTGAATAACGCAATCGTCCAATCCTTCATACCATTATAAGCTTGAACCTGCGCAAAGGCATCATAATGGAACTTATAAAGATTCTGACTTCTTTCTGTAGGAGCAGAAAATACCAACCACGACGGAGATCCTCCAATCGCACCGAGCATCGTAAGCCCGTTCGTTTTGTGATAGTTAATGGAACGATCCTCGCTCGTAATAAATGCCTTGATTTCCACATTACGCTTCGATTCGCCCTGTTTTTTTGAAAACTTAAAGAAACCTCTCTTTTCATCCTCCCCAAGCGCATGCGCCAAAGTTTGCTTATCAAGTTTTTTTGCAATGCCAACATCACTGCCTATAAAAATCGCTTCAACAATATCATCAACTTCATGGGTCAAATACAACGCAATAGGGAGCGTATTGAAAAATCTAATAAGAAGATCATTAAGCGGAATTTGCTCGCGGGATATATGGCGAGCGCGAATCTGCAACTCTCGAGCCAACTCAAAGTTATGCCATCGTTCCTGTTCCTCATGATACCCCCTCACATAAAATACGCGACTCGGATTTTTTTCCATAAGACGCAAAACTATCGTTAATGTTTCCAAAATGTATGGCGAACCATCAATAACGTTCCCATTGAAAATCAAAACATAGTTTGGTTTCGCAATCTTAAACGAGTTGGTTATCACTCCTCGATCATGCAGAAAGGTAAGATCTCTAACTAACGAATGAAACGCACCAAACAGATCTCCGAATATCAAAATTTTGTCATCCTTGTGCGGCTTATATCGCTCAGCAAAATCCCCTTGAAATCCGTCTTGCTCTCGAGAGGTCGTAATCTGCTTTAATAATGTTCGAAACTTTCGTGCATCCCAAACCGGATATGCTGCACCAAACCATGAAGCTAAACGACGCAATACAGTCGGACGATTTTGTTTGTGAAACGATGAAAAATCGGGACGAAGCCAGTCATCACTATCACGCGATACATCATATTCAGGATATTGAGCCGCATACTCCTGCGCTTCAGGAAGGGTTGCAAGCGCCACACCATGCAAATACCCGTTCAGTAAAAAGAAAACCAATACGCAACTACGCATAATATAACCGATGTATCGTCTCATCATGCTCCTTTAGCCCATATAAAGAGAAGGTAGTACCACATAACAAGAAATAATACATGGAAAGAGATAAAAATAACACCACGAAGCTTAAGCATACGCGGAGTCATCTTTCCTTGCCGCGCCCAAATAAGAGCTAAGACAAAGCTCAGAAACGCTAGCGCAAGAAAAAAGGTAAAAATGTGGTCACTCAACAAAAAATAGCCCACTTTTGGAGACATCCCCTGAATCACAAAACGATATGCTATCAAAGATGTCAACGCGCCCGTCGTAAGCGCCATAATATGTGTTGTTTTATCCGGCTCAAACCCAAGCCAAAAAATACTCACAAAAAAGATCAAAAAGAATGGGAGAAATATGAGGGATATAAGGCTGATACCAAAGCGAGTAAAATCAAGCATAAATACTACTTTGGGATATCGAATAACCTTTCTTTGATCAAATTTGCTAAAATATTCTTCCTCATATCCAGCCCGTACAGCATGATCAACCTGCTGCCAGCCTGGAATAGAAATGCCCTTGGAGATCACAAAATCTGATTTATATGATTTAAAAATAACCTCGCTCGGAGTCACATACGTATTCACTAACGTAATGTAGAGATGGTGATCATCAAGCGGAAAAATCTGGTGATTCAATGTAGAGGTGAACCGCAAACGAATCTTATATTCCGCAAAAAGTTTTTTCTCAATAAGTTTTGTACTTGGGTCAGATTTTTCAATTAATTCGCCTCGTTCAAAAGAAAACTTACCAACCGTATCTAGAGATATTAATGCGGGATCAAATTGAAACCATACCACTCCATCAACAACAAAATTATTCGTTTCAACTTCAAATACATGCCAATTATTGATATACAATCCAACATCAACCGTAACAGGCTCCCCACCCCACTCCTTAATCTTTTCTGGCACAATGGATTGGACTTCAGGCCACTTCTCAAGCGGGCGATACATCTGAATAGCACGCCACCCAAAAAACATAACGATGGCAAACGTACACAAAAACGCAAGCACCTGATATTGTGGCCGAACAATCCCTTCTAAAATAGTCGCAATCCAAGATTTCTTCATATCATATCTTCTTATTTAGGGTTTTACTGTAATGACCTGCCAATCCGCGCCACCTGCATTCATCCAGAACGTTGATGATAATGTTCTTGTTTCTGGATCGAAATTGAATCGCAGTCCTTTATAATCATAATTTTTTATATGCTCAATCGCATCAATAATCTTCTTTTTTGTAATCTCGCCCTCTATTTTATGTAAAACATCAAGCAAAAAGTCTGTTGCTATATATGCCTCCAAACTAAATGTATCTAAAGAAACATCATATTTTTGTGCTGCATTCCGAAATTGTTCCACAATGGCCATGCTACTCTTTAAAGGGTTCGGAACCACATTCAGATAAATCAGTTTCAGCCCCTTTTCTTTCACAAAATTCAAGAACTGCTCCTCGCCAAAATCGGAATTTGCGAGAATCTTCTTGCTCGAAACCTCCTGAATTCCGAGATGACGAATCAAGCCACTCGCTGCAGTTGTTGTCGAAAAAAATAAAATCGTATCGGGATCATATTTTTTAATCCTTGCAACCTGTTTTTTAAAGTTCACATCATTTCGTTGATACGGAACTTCAATCCAACCAGTAACACCACGATCCTTCAATACGTCTCGCGCACCATCCAATAATCCTTGACCAAAGGCATCATCCTGATAGAACATAGCACCTTTTTTGGTTTTTGCTGTATCCAAAGCATATTCGGCAAGTATCTTCCCTTCGATTTTATACGATGGTCGAATATGCACAATATATTTCAAATCGGGAGAACGAAAAAGAGGCGCACCTGTAATCGGAAACAAAACAAGCACCTTTCCTTCTTTGACCAAATCAAGATAAGACTCTAATGTAGGGCTCCCAACCGGAGCCAACATAGTATCGATACCCCTTTCTAAAAAACTCTCGACCTCTTGGCGTGTTTTTATCGACGTATATTCATCATCTACTATGAAAACACGTCCTATCGATTGATCATCATCAACTTCCGCCGCCTCTTTGAGTCTCAACTCAATACCATGTTTCACTGCAATACCCTGTTGTTTCACACCCTTAGAAAGGTCTATGGTAGATCCAATAAGAAACGGCTTTCTTTCACCCCCATTTGCCAAATCTTTTTTCGGTTCTTTCGCTGGCAGCTCAGCTTTCAGCTCCTTGATTGGTTCTGCTTCCTTTTCTTTCTTACTTCCTTCCTCTTTCTTACTTTTTTCTAGCCACTCCCCTCGGCCCGTATCAAGCCATAAAACGGGAGAAAGTTCTCGAGTTTCCTCATTAAAATCTAGCGTCAACCCCTTAAATGAATAATTTTTTGTCTGTTGTGCAATCTCAATAATTTTTTCTTTCGTAATGGGACCCTTTATCCGTTTTAAAAAATCGAATAAAATACTCCCGTTGATGTACATCTCAAAAGAAACCTTGTCATAAGGAACTCCTGCGGCATCGGCAGCTGCACGATATTCACGCGCAATTTCAAGCTCGCTCGTTTTTGGATCCGGCACCATACGAATCAAAACAAAACTCAGTCCTTTATCTTTCAAAAACTGTTCAAATGCATCTTCATACACCGAGACACCCAGCAATGTTTTGCCTGAAAAAAAATCAACTCCCATTTGACGAATCAATCCACGAATGGGAATCGCATTCGTAGCAAAAAGGATTGTGTCAGGATCTTGCTCTTTTATCATTGCCGCATGTCTCTTAAAATTCACGTCATTCCGTGCATGCGGAACTTCTACGAAATCCGTAATACCGGCCTCTTTTAATGCACGTCTCGCACCCTCCAAGGGACCCTTGCCAAATGCATCATCTTGATAAAATATAGCTATTTTTTTAGCCTTGCGTTTATCAAGTGCATATTTGACAAGCTCCTCACCCTCACGAACATAGGAACCTCGAAAATGAATGAGGTTTTTTAAGTCGGGCTTTCTGAAAATAGGCGCCCCCGTAAATGGAAACATAACAAGGATCTTACCGTCTCGGATCAAATCAAGGTATGATTCCAATGACGCGCTTCCCTGTGAACCAACGACCATCGTAATACCAAGATCTTTAATGAATCGCTCTACCTCTTTCCGTGTTTTTTTCGGCGTGTATTCATCATCTTGTGTTACCAGGTTTGGAGAAAGATTTGGCAACTCTCCCTTTTGACGTGCTTGATCAAAACGAAGACGCAACCCCTCACGCACCTTCTTACCTATAGGGCTTGCACTTTTTGATAGGTCCATCGTCGCTCCAAAAGTGAGCGGTTGCGTATCACCTATTTGTGCTATCTTAGTTTCTTTTTTTTTTTCAGGAATTTGCTCCGTTTCTTCCTTCGCCTTTGATTGGGGCAACTCTTTTTCAGCTGTTTTTAGTTCATTTGACGCTGGACGAACCTCCTTTTTAATCAATGGACCATCGCCCGTATCTAGCCAAAGCGTTCTGACAAGCTCACGAGAATTTGGATCAAAATCAAGCTCGATGCCTTTGAAATTGTAATTTTTTATGGACTCTATTTCTTTGATTATTTTTTCTTTCGTCAAAGGTGGCTTGATTCGCTTTAAAATCTCAAAAAAGATGCTCGCATTAATAAAGGCTTCCAATGAATTGAAATTTAAGACATGGTTAGTTTCTTTTGCTGCATCACGATATTCCCGCACAATCTCCAAATCGCTTGTTTTGGGATTTGGCACCACACGAACCATCACAAAACGAAGCCCTTTAGCCTCCAAAAATCGTTCGAACGATTCATCATACACTGACATGCCAATCAAATTCCTGCCACGAAAGAATGAAACACCCATTTGCCGAATCAAACTACGAGCAGAGGGTGTTACGGCAAAGAAAAAAATGGTATCTGGATCTGTTTGTTCAATTATTTTTGCCTGCGGATCAAATTGTACATCATTTCGCTCATAAGGAACCTTGACCACATCTTTAAGCCCTTTTTTTTCAATGACCTCCATAGCTCCCTGTAATGCCCCACGTCCAAATGCATCATTTTGATAAAAAATAACTATTTTGCGGGCACCCATTTTGTCAATGGCATATTCCGCTAACGCTTTCCCCTCATCAACATAACCCACCCGCATATGCGCCATATATTTCAACTCTGGCTTTCTAAAAATGGGGGCACCTGTGTAAGGGAAAAGGACGAGAGCTTTACCATCTTTGATTAAATCCAGATATACTTCAGTAGTCGGACTTCCTGTCGAGTTGAGAAAGATATCTATATTAGATTTATTTATAAAGTCTGCAACCAACTTTCTCGTTTTGCTCGGTGTATACTCATCATCATAGATAATGATACGGGGAAGAAAAGAGCCCACACCTCCCTCTTGCATCACTTTCTGGAAAGCCATATCCAAGCCTTCCTTGACTGGCTTTCCAATCATGCTGGCACTTTTAGATAAGTCTATAGTGGAACCTAAAACAACTTCTTCTGTTTCCACTCCTGGTTGAGCTTCTTGCTTATCGGTATCTTCTTTCACTTTTTTTTTAGGATCTGGTTCCTTTAGCAATTCCTTGGCTTCCTTTTTTTCCTCCGTCTCCTTTTTCTCAACCCTCCTTTTCGGCTTGAGTCTGACTCCGGCTTTCTGACCAGTCAATAGATCATACGTCGCAACCTTTTGAAATCCGGATAATTTGCGTACATCCCGATTATAAAGTGTAATAGTCCAATCATCGAGTTGGTCCATAACTGCAATTTCGGCAAACGCATCATAGAAAAATTCGTATAATCGTCTATTCCTGCTTGTCGGCGATGAAAACACAATCCACTGCAATGCCTCGCGCTGCATACCAAGCATCGTCAACCCATCGGTTTTATGATACGTAATGGATCGATCTTCTCCTGAGATCAAAGCCTTCACCTGCACCTTCTTATCTGATGTTGATTTATTGGCCAGTTTAAACGAACTCAATCGCTCAGTATCTTGCTTGGCCAGAAACCCTGCCATTCTTTTGGTGTCAAATCCAGATTTTGTGTGTTCATTATTCACAAGTAATACAACATTAATTTCTTTCTCTGAAACCTCTGGTAAAAATAGTCCAAGAGGCAATGTATTAAAAAATTGGGTCATCGCCCCATTCATGGGAATCATTTCACGTGAAAGCTGAGAACCACGAATCTTTAACTCCCTTGCTAGACCATAGCTATGCCACTCCTGCTTTTCTTCCAAGCTACCTCTAACATAAATCACTTGCTGAGGGTTCACCTCAAGTAAACGCATCACGAAAGTCAACGTCTCGAGCGAGTACGGCGAATGGCTAATCACGTTGCCATTAAAAACAAAGATATGATTTTGATCGATAATTTTTAGCTCATCAGAAATAATGCCCTTACTTTTTAACTCAACCAAGTCTCGAATCAGAGAATGAAATGCCCCAAAGAGATCCGTCCAGATAAAAACTCGATCCCCTGCCTTCACTTGATACTTTTGTACAAAATCCCCCATCCAACCTTGAAGCTCACGTTGTTTTATCAAAGAAAGAAGTAGTTTTTTAAATCCTTGTGCATTCCACGCTTTTCTTCCCATCCCAAACCAGTTAAAAAATCGCCGCGTAACGCCTGGATTAAGAGATTTATGATAAGAAGAAAATGTAGGATTTAACCAGTTATTATTTTCAGACTCCACCCACTCCTGTATTGATTCTGCATGCTGTTGCGTTTCAGTCAATGTGGCAAAAACAGGTCGTGCCTCACAGCATGACACATATAGAGCAAGGATAAATATTCCACATAACGCAGCATATCTTTTCACTATCAACCTCATCAAATCCAATAAAATAGAAGGTAGCACCATAACACAACAAACAGGACATGAAACATGAGAAACATGATCCCGCGGATGATGACCAATATATGCTGCAGCGCACCAGATTTTACTACGCTTACACCCATAATAAATACTATAAATGCGAATGTTAAAAATAATGTAAATATAAGATCACTCAGAAGAAAATACCCAACCCGAGGCGACATGCCCTGAATAACAAACCGATATGCAACTAATGAAGTAAGCGCTGTAGTCGAAATAACAACAATAGGCATTTGTGCAACGGAAGGATCAAATGCAAAAGAAAAAAGGCCAATAAAGAATATAAGGAATATTGGCAGTAGAATGAGCATGACAAGGCTCACACCAGACCGACGAAAGTCGAGCATAAATATGACTTTGGGATTTCGTATTATTTTGCGCTTATCATATTTATCAATATTCTGTTCCTCATAGCCACTTTTCACCTCATAGTCTATCTGCTTCCAGTCTGGAATAAACACACTCTCTGAAACCGAAAAGCTCGCCTTATTCACTTTAAATATCACCTCACTAGGCGACACAAAGGTATTGATCATCGCAATATATATTCGATGATCATCCAATGGAAACATACTGTGGATCAGATTGGTAGTAAACCGAAGCCTTACTTCATACTCCGCAAATAACTTCCCATCAATTAACTTCGTATCGGGCTTCGACTTTTTAAGAATATCACCCTTTTCAAAAGAAAATTTGTCTATCGTATCAAGTGAAATTAATGCAGGATCAAACTGAAACCACAACACTCCATCAAACACGAAGCGATTGTCTTGTACATCAAACTCATGCCAATTGGTCACATAAAGACCAACCTGAACGACTGTCGGCTCACCACCCCATTCCTTAATCTTTTTGGGAGTTACTGGCAACAACTGTGTCATCTGTTCAAGTGGCCGGTACAAACTAAGTGAACGATTAAGAACATACACAGTAATCAAAGAAGTGATCACAAGAATAATGACTTGATACTTGGGGCGGACAATGGTAGAAAAGATAGAATATAGCTTGTTTTTCTTCATAGAGCCCATGACGTAAAGCTTGGTTTCAATTATGTACTCATGGTTAGCACTGAAACAACCTAAAAGTCAAGGTACTGCTTTTTGGTGACACCTGCCCAAGAAGAACAGTATTTTGTTGCGATATAATCCTGCAAAACGTAAAGTAGACAAAAAGGTCTCTCAAGATAAAAAGGAGTTTTTATGAAAGCATTTCTCAATCTTTCTGATATAACAAAAGGCATTCTATTCATGGTAGGGGGCATTATTTTGCTCTTCAACACATTGGGTATTGCAAATGAAACATTGAATACCATTGTGCTGCTCGGCGCTATTGGCATGATCATCCTTGGTCTGTATATCTCAGGTCTATACCAAAAAATGTACAAACTGCTCACTCAAGAAAAGAACAAGGTTGATTCACCCCCAGAGGAATAGCATTACTCCGATTTCACCCTTGCATTATTAGAACCAAGTTTATTAGAGCGTGTTAATAGCAAACGTGCTGGTGCTATTTTGATACTATGCAGTTCAAATGCCTTGATGATCGCAATACGTATGTTGCTTGCTATCTCCCATTTTTCAAGCGTATAAACTGAACTGATAAAGCCACGCACCATGAATTCATAGCCATATTCATCAAAATTATCTAGACGAACCCATGGTTTTGGATTTTTGAGCACGTTTGGATACTCTTCGACCACAGAATACAAAACCTTCTGTACGCGTTCTGGATCCTCCTTATAATCAACAAGAATGATAATATCATCGAACGCGATAAAGTTACGAGTATAGTTCCAGTTCACAATCGTCTTACGAATCAGAAGCGCATTTGGAACCACCAACGTTGTACTATTTTTTCTTCTGAGAATCACTGAACGAGCGGTAATCTTTCTCACCACTCCCGTTATATTTCCCTCAACATTGATATAATCTCCAATCTTGATTGGGCGCTGAACCAAGATGATAAAGTATGCAACAAAATCACTGATTGGATCCTTGAGTACAAAACCCAAGCCAAGTATTAATGCACCAACAATATAATTAATCAACACACCAAGTTTCGCATTCTGAAAGCCAAGAAACACTGCGGTAATGATGACTAAATATTGCGTAATGCTTGATACGGTATGCTGCACGCCAGGATCAATTAAAAGCAAATCAAAAATACGATCTAACACGAATCGATTCAATGCATATGCCACAACAAAACCAATAAAGACGAAGACCAATATTTTGAAGAACGTAATGAGCGTAATGGCCGTTTCCGTTTCCCCTCCAATAAGCGGATAGGAGAAAAGCTCTGTAATCTTCGAGAGCGTTATCGGCCATCCCCAAATTTTTGCACCAATAACTAATCCAAGAAAGCTGACAACCAAAAACGAAGAAATTATGGTGATACCAAACCATGTTTTTGCGTTCGCAAAACGCTCTTTCGATACATCATCAACTGTTGCAAAAAAAACACGCGATGCAGCCCGTTTGAACAATCCATGCATCCAATACAAAATCAAGAGCAAGCCGATGCTGTAGAGCAACCCAAACAATGCATAGAGAACAAGCCGACCAAACCCAACATAGGGATTGCTCAAAACAATGATCGTAATTAAGCCCAAAAGCATCAGATAGTAAAAACGATTGACCTGCTCATACACAAAAGACCAAAACTCATTTTTTGTGGGTATGAAGCCAAGTATCTGTTCTTTATCAATCAGCAAAATGAGCGCAATTTGGAAAATAATAAAATTAACCGCCAGCAAAATCGTCGGCAACTCTGATTGATAATAATGCGCAAGCATAAATGCTTCGCGAAAAAAGAAAATGGTAGTAGTCGAGTAGAGTAAAACGGAAAGCACAAGCCAGAGCCTCCTTTGAAACTCCGCATATATAAATGCATACTCATGTTCTTCGTTAAAACGAATCATAAACCGGACAAAACCACTAATAAGATAAATGAGGTATGGAATAGAAAATAGATAAAAAAGAATATAGAGATACGAATCGGCAGCGTCCTGGTATAGCAAGGCCAAAAAGAACAATGTCCATATCGATATGCTCAGAAAATATCTATGTATAAAACTTAAAATGCCCGCAAGCCACATTACAATGACACGTCCAATACCGTGATCAGTCACACCTTTTAAAAAGGAAACAACACGTGGCAACATGAAATACACTACGAGCAAACCAAGTAACGAACCTATCAACTTGAGCAGCCATATTAATGAATCCATAGGAGCTTTGGCAGCTTCGTAAAAACGGGACACTGTATTAATAATCGTGCCACTTGTGAAATAGTTGCGTATATATGTCAGAAAATTAATCACATCGGGCACAATGTTCTTAATCCCGTCCCATGTAATTGCGTACTCGGGGCGATACCAAATGGTTCTCGATTCAAGTTCACCTGTAATGAATCCAATCATACGAAGCTTGTTATTGATAAGCGCAGTGAGCCCAGAATAAACACCGGTAGACTTACTTAAAATATCAATCTGCTCTTTTTCAAACGCTTCAGCTCTTCGCAGCAAATCAAAGCATCGACGAAATTCAACGCCGTGCGTTTTAAACAGTGTCTCACGCTGTTTATCAAGATTTTCTCTCACAAGCAGAATATTATCTATGATCTTCTTGTGTGCACTAATCTGATCAGCTACGATACCTATGCGCTCTTTAAAACGTGATATAACAGCTTGAGACTCAGCACGCGGCCCCTCATACTTCTTTATCTCGAGTGCAATATCTTCTTCTGATGTAAACCGTTTGTGGTATGTTTCTTTGACCAGCAAACTTAAACTTTTATCTTTCAGTTTTTCATCTTCAAGATCAACCTGCGCCTCAAGCAGTTCCTGCCTCCTTCGGTACATATTGAGCTGCGTTTGTAGCGTTGCAACTTCACAATATGCAAGATATGCCTGCACGCTCTGTGGCATCTCTCTTGACCATTCTACAATGTCTCGACCAAGTGCAATTCCATACTGCTTTGCAAACGCCTGTAACTCTTTTTCCGTACGATCTTGAAATACCTTCAAACGATCTATTTCTGAACGATACTGCTCTTTGATAATGCGATACGCATTAGTAGCTTTGGCAAGTTCCTCACGCTCTTGCGCAATATCAGCTTCCGTAACACGAACTGCCGGCTTGATAATCCGCAGATAATCCTTGTAGATTATGAGGTGAGACTTCGCAATAGAAATCTGTAACGCAATCTGCTCTATCTTATATTCCATCTCCGTAATGCGAAGTTCATCCAAAATCTTTTTATAGCTATAAAGTCGCTCTTCTAACCTGATAAGATCATTGCGCTGCTGCAGATCAATTGTTTCACCTCCTGCATATTTCCCCGACTCTATCTGCAACTTTTTATCTTTATATGCTTCATTGGTAGCAGCAGTAACCCGCTTGCGACTATCAAATTCAGAAAGCGCGTGCTTTTCTTGATCCGACAGCAAACTTGTATTTTTTTCTTTATCCAAAATTAGGCTATACAAGCTCTGTAAATACTCAAATGAGTAGAATAACCGTTCCCCAAGACGTTGCTCTTTTCTAAACTTGTCGAAGTCTGGATCGTCGAGAAACTCTTTTAATGAACGAATCAGTTCGTCAAGTAGACCAATGACACGCTGACGATCTCGTGAAATATCCTTGAACACTTGATAGGATTCATTGAGTAACGCCAATTTCTGCTTGAGAAATTCATTAGAAGGCTCTGCTTCTATCGATTTTGATACAAGATCAATTTGCGATTTTGTCTCATCTGCAAGGAGTTGCAATTCTCGCTCAGACTCTTGTTTAACCTTGGCTAACTGCTCTCGCTCTCGCAACACCTTGTCTAGCTGCTTTTGACGATTTTCCACCACACTGACAAACAAATGTTCCCCGCTGCCAGGTAATCCAAGATTAAGAACGTCAGCATACCCAGAAAAACTCGTTATTAGTAAAAGGAGAGAAACATAACGCAGTATTCTTTTCATAAGAACGACCTACTTTGGTAACAAAAAGTGAACCGTATTAAACTTTTTAATCGCCGGGTGCTCATACACACAAGTACGCAACCACAAATCCAACTCTTCTTCTGTTTGCTCATCGATCACCTCATTCGCGATCATATCAAATGGGATTGCTTGCAATCGCTTAATCTCTAAACCCGGCAATGCCGGCAATTTTGCATATACACCAATCAAGATAAGCAATTTAAATATGTAAAGTTTTTTTGATCCCGTACGCCAACATGTGCCTTTATCAACTGTATACAAAAACTCGAGAAGTTCAAACAGTTGAAACGTGAAGCTACCAGCTGGCACAAAATAATAACATAACTCAAGCACATGATGCCAAAATAAAAGATCCAAGCGAGCAACAGCGAAAGGAACATCCTTCACTTCCACATGACGAATAAACTGCCAAGTCCCCAGCCGTTTTTCTATCACATATGAAATAAGTGAACCAACACCGATCGGAAACGATACAATGCCATCGATCCTCCCCACATCACGATCAAGTAACGCGATCTTATGCAAACTGTCTAATTGCCGTAATACAATTGCAACACGCTTTGTATGCAACGAAACGCCCTCACTTCAAGCCAAGATCCTTGATGAATGCATCTTGACGCGGCTCTCGCCCCAAAAAGTTTTTCAAGAGCTCATTCGGATCTTTACTACCACCTTTACCTATCACTTCTTGTACATATCGAGCACCAACAGTCGGATTTAAAAGCCCCTCTTTTTTAATCTCCTCAAACAGATCCAACGCAAAAACTTTTGACCATAGATAGCCATAATATTTTGCACCATATCCTGTCAAATGACCAAAGGATGTGTACATACGATACGAAGGCCCGTAAAACATACGTGGCCTCAATGTTGCAAGCAATCCGTGTAATATTGCATAAGGATCTTTCTGAGCACCCGCCTTATATAGATCGAGTGATAACTGAGCATAGATTAATTGTGTCTGTACAAACGTACCGGAATCGTATCGCTTCAGCCCAATAATGTTATCAATAACAACATCAGGAAGCGGTTCTCCTGTTTGATAATGAGTACTTACCTTTTTAATAATCTCTTTGTCCCACAACCATTCCTCGAGCATCTGCGATGGCAACTCAACAAAATCAGTTTTTACACTCGTTCCAGAAAACGATCCCATTTGCGTTGCGCCCAAGAGCGCATGCATTGCATGTCCAAATTCATGGAAAAAAGTACCTACGTCAGAGCGCATCAAAAGAGATGGTTTATCTTTTGTCGGTTTTGGAAAGTTGGCCATCACCACCGAAACATCTGGCAATCTTCTGCCATCAAGTAATTGTAATGCTGGCACCAATCCTGCGTGGGCAGCATGGCTATATTTATTTGGACGTGGATGCAAATCAAGAAGCAAATAGCCAAGCAACGTATCTCCCGATTGATCATACACCGCTATCAAACGAACCTCTTGATGCCACACACCATAAATTGGAAGTTCCTTGAATATTACCCCCATAAACTGGCGATAAATATCAAGCAATGCATCAATCGTTTGCTGCATAGGAAAATATTCTGCAATCTTACGTTCATCGATATTGAAATGTTTTTCTTTATACGTGCCTTTCAAATAGGCAAGATCCCATGCTTTTATTTTTCCATCAGCAGTCAACATCACGGACTCAGGAAGCTCCCGCGTAAATGCATCCAATTCTTGATCAGCTTTTTTTCCCGCACGAGCAATCAAATCATCTAAAAATTGTTGTGCTCTCTCCGGAGTTTTTACCATCTGACTATCGAGATTAAGCGCAGCAAAACTCTCAAACCGCAACAACGTTGCCAACCGATCTCGTAATGCAATGATCTGTTGTAACAAAGCCTCATTTTCCGGATAAGCTCGATTGGCAAACGCCTCATATAGCCGTTTGCGCGTATCCTCAACTGCACAATGTTCCATCACTTGAAAGTACGTTGGGTAATCAACACCAAGAATATAGTTCCCCTCATCGTTTTTTTTCAATGCCCCTAGAAAGCTTTCATCTAATCCCTTGACGTCATCCTGTGTCACGGTTATCGAACTTTGGTCCTGTGCAATATTACGATCAAATTCCTGCACCAGCTTGGAAAGCTCTTTTTTAATCTGTTTCACCTGCTCCAGTTTTTCATCCGGAAGATCAAGCCCTGCACGTTTAAAATCATTCATCTCCTCTTGAAGATAATAGCGCTGCTCCGCATTGAGCTGCTCCTCCTTAGCATTCCCCTCAACATATGCCTTAAATGCACGATAGAGCTGCTTATTACTGCTCAAGTTATCAACAAAAAAATCGATTATTTTCAGCACTACATCATTGGCCGTACTGCGCATCGCATCATCGGGGTGCAAATATTCTACCACTGAAAACACTGCCCTTTTCACCACAAGATCAGACCGCGAAACAAGATCGTCTAATGCTTGTGCTGTATTAGAAAACGTGCGCTTTTCATCAGGGATGGCAATAATCTCCTCCAACTTTCTCTTCGACTGCTCAAGATACCGTTGGGTCTGCTCATTGATTTCTTGAGGCGTATTTGGAAAGAGGGCCTTAACCGCCTCAACCGATTGTATTTGTTCACTGATCATCTTCGTATCTCCTGCTCGCCCACAAAAACCAAGGGTTACGGTTAATCCACTTATCAACACCGCCAATACTACCACCTTGCTTTTCATGTCCACTCTCACTTATCTCTTTTTTGCTACTAAAAAAATAACACTGCCCTTCAGTGTAATGGAGTCATTATGGTTAGACAACCTGTGTATTGCAAAAAACTCGTTGCCTTAACGATTTTTTGAAAAATAATTTCCTGATTCGACCAATGTTCAGACCCAATCTACAAAAAACTATTCCAATCTCTGGATTTTTTTCTCACGGCACCAGTAAGCTCATTGAGGTAACACGCCAATACTAAAAGATAAAGCTGTACTATATTATTAAAGGAGTTCGTAATCATGGCATTTAGCGTTAAATCTAAAAAGAGCAGTAAAATGTATTACCTTCACTCAAAAGAAGTAAAGCTCGCCGGTAACCGCAAACAAAGAATCTATTATTTTGCAGGAGATATTAAAAGCAATTCTCTTGATGCATTACCTGAAGGATATGAGGTAATGGAAAATCAACGCACCGGTCTTCCTATGCTTCGCAAAAAAAGATAGTCTTTCTCGATGATAAAAAAGGGCCCCTATTCATGTGGCCCTTTTTTTTGAGATCTTATAAAGCACTTTTCAATTTCTGCCACTCATCTCTCAATGCAATTGCTCGCTCAAATTCAAGCTGCTCAGCCGCCTCACTCATCTGAGACTCCAATTCAAGAATACGAGCCTGCCTATCAATATCTCGATCCTTCTCCACGGTCACACGTTTTCGTTTATTCGTTTTTGAAGCTTGTGCAATCAGTTTCTGCAGATTTGCAATACTCTTGCTCACCTCACGCTGTACCGTTTGTGGCGTAATGCCATGCGTTAGATTATGCTTCATCTGAATGGCTCGTCGCCGTTTACTTTCAGTGATCGCTGCCCGCATTGATTTAGTCATTCTGTCGGCATACAGCAGCACTTTTGATTCAGTATTCCGCGCAGCACGCCCCATAATCTGAATTAATGACCGCTTATCACGCAAAAAACTTTCTACATCAGCATCCATAATTGCGACCAATGCAACCTCGGGAAGGTCAATACCCTCACGAATCAGATTTACACCCACCAGACAATCAAATACACCAAGCCGTAACTTTTGCAATAACTCCGTCCGTTGTGGCGTTTTTAAATCACTATGCAGATAACAGACCTTGATCTGCCTATCCTCCAAATATCGCGCCAACTCTTCTGCAAGCTTTTTTGTAATCACCATCACCAAAGAACGAAACCCGTTTTGTGCATTTTGTGTAATCTCTTGAATCAGATGATCGATTTGTCCGACACGAGGATACACCTCAACAATAGGATCAAGCAAACCTGTTGGACGAATAATTTGCTCAACAATCTGATCTGAATGTTGCAACTCATACTCACTCGGTGTGGCAGACACAAACACCGCATCCTTGAAATACCGTTCTATTTCTTGAAATTGGAGTGGACGATTATCAAATGCCGATGGCAAGCGAAAGCCAAAATCAATAAGTGATTTTTTTCGCGCCCGATCCCCTGCATACATGCCACGCAGCTGTGGAATCGCAATATGAGATTCATCAATAATCAATAAAAAATCTTTTGGGAAAAAATCAAACAAGCAAGATGGCGGTTCTCCGGACTTTCTTCCCTCAAAATGGCTCGAATAATTTTCGATCCCGGAACAGTATCCTACCTCTCGCAACTTTTCAATATCATGCGCAACACGCGTCGCAATACGTTCTTTATATAATGGATTATCGATTTGTGGCAACCAATCCTGCAACTCTGCTTGAATGCTCGCAATCGCCATCTTCTTTTTCTGCTCAGTGGTCACAAAATGTTTTGCAGGAAAAATAATCGTGTTATCAAGCTCCATAACCAGTTCATTGTTATGTTTTTCAACCCACTGCAGCCCTTCTATCTCGTCACCAAACAACTCAATACGCAGCTTTTCTTTTTGATAAGGCAGGTTAACCTCAATTGTATTGCCAAGAACCTGAAACGTTCCCGAAGACTTATCGACGTCATTACGTGAGTATTGAATAAAAATAAGCTGACGAATAAGATCTCGCCGGCTTATTGTTTGCCCAACTTGTAATGCAAAAGCCAAGTTACGATAATCATCCGGATTGCCCAACGAATAAATAGCAGAAACCGATGCAATCACAATGACATCATTACGATTAATCAACGAAGCAGTTGTTTCAACACGTAACCGCTCAATCTCGCTATTGATCTTTGTTTCTTTTGGAATGTAAATATCCTGTGCAGGCAGATAGGATTCTGGTTGATAGTAATCGTAATAGCTGACAAAGTAGCAAATCTTATTTTTAGGAAAAAAGAGAGAAAACTCTTCGTAAAGCTGTGCAGCCAATGTTTTATTTGGAGCCAGTACCAAAACCGGTTTTTGTTGCTGCGCAATAACATGCGCCATCGTATATGTTTTTCCTGAACCAGTCACACCAACAAGTGTCGATTTTCCAGGCCGACCTGCAATCAATTTTTTGATAGCCTCTGGCTGGCCCCCTGCAGGTTTGAATGGTGCGTGAAGTTTAAATGTATTCATATGATTGCAATAAAATTAGTATGTATTATCCGGTATATAGAGCGCACTCAGTAACAAGACTGTCATTATACACCCTAATATCATCGAATAATCGTACATCACCTGGATAATACGCATCCACATTAAAATCCGAATCACTATGATCTGTTAAATTACCCGTTGATACAATAACAAGCCGATCATCGCCACATGAACGCGTGATCGTTTTGGTATGTTGTAGCTGCACGTAACGTCCTGACGTTCTTTTTGAAGCATCTTCATTATAAATATAGATCGAAACATCTGAACCACCTGCCCTTTTTATACGATCAAGCAAATCTTTGTGCCTCAATGCAGTACGATCAAGAATAAGTCGAAATTTAGGTCTATTTTTTTTCCGCACGGTATACACTCGTTCTATTGCTTCAACAATATCTTCATTATCAAACGTCATCGACGCAATATCAATAGAATCTCCAGGAGCATCACTCTCTGCTAGCTTCATTAAACGCAAAGCCTTCGATGCATTCATAAAGACATCACGCGAACCGACTGGCATTGGTTTTTCTGGCGTATCAACAACGACCCTTCTTCTTTTTGCTTTACCGCCGGAAGGAGGTGTCATAAATAACTCACGATGTGCCTCATAAAATGCAAGATCATCTCGTGTTACCACCATCATTTCCTTATTAAATCGAGAGCAAAATGTAAAATTGTCCGAACCAACAGCAACTCTCGTTTCTGGCTCTGCACCATTTTCAATATTTTTCAGAATATCACCAACCTTCCTTTTACGTAACGGTCGCTGTATAATCATACATCGCTTTGCATGCAAGCCTCCAATCACTTTGACCTTGACTCCAGCTTGCAACATCTTATGTATATTGGCACCTGAACGAGAACTAATATGAACTGAAACATCTACCCCCCGCCTAGCAGCGTTACTCAACGCCTCAACGACATCTCTATCCGAGAAAAACGGCGATTCAAATCTAATCTCTCCACCAGCATGCGTCGCATCTATGTCTTCCACAGCGATCGAACTTCTCATATGAAATAATGCCTGTGAATGTGACTCAGCCGGCTCTGATGCAGCGGCTGCTGCCGGCATTATAGCAAGCGGCACAGCCATCCCCAGCACAGAAAAGGAACCACTCAGCACATAAAAAAGAGAAATGACCACCAAATTTTGCTTCTTCATAACCCCAAAGAACCTCCATATAACCCATTTAAATATACCTATTATTGTAAAGAAATGCCCCAAATTGTCAATGGGGAGGGCTGATCTCTTTATGGGAAATCAAGGCCTCATATGCCCTACATACAGCCCCAACACCCTCTCAACTATCTTTTCCGGATCATATTGCTGCGCGGTCCTCCATGCATTGTATTGAAGGTGGTAATACAGCTCATCATCCTCGAGACTCATTATTATTTTTTCACGCATATCATGGCGATCATCCACAATAAATCCATTAACCCCATTTTTTATAATATCTCGTTGGCCAATGCCATCGAGTGCAACTGCCGGCGTGGAATGCGCCATTGCCTCTGCAAGCACCAAGCCCTGTGTATCGCTTTGGGAGGTGAACAAAAAAAGATGAGATTGTGCATACATCTCAAGCAACACTTGCTTGTCTGGTTTGATAATAAAGCGAACGCGATCTTCAGATAGTCCACACGTTTTGTATGCATACTCTTGTAAAGAATCTGTATATGAACCGTACCCAACTAACGCTAATGTGTATGCCTTGGGTAACTGCGCAATCACGTCCAAAAGGTATGGAATGTTTTTTTCTTCGACAAATCTTCCAACATATAAAAGTTGGTATGGTTTTTGTACCTTCTTTTTTATAAACGGCCGCTTTAAAAATGATTCCTGCAGGCCGCTCGGAATGACAGTCGTATGCGTAATGCCATGATCAGCCAAATAGTTTTTGATGCCGGAACTGGGCACAATGATCTGATCAACCTTTTTACAACATCGCAAAACCAATTTCTTTACAATCGGCCGCACAAGCCACGCGGGTAGTGGCACATAATGCACGTATGCTTCATAGATCGTGTGATACGTAAACACCGTTTTGATGCCACGCTTTTTTGCATATTGCACCGCCATGTACCCAAGTAAGAATGGATGATGAACATGTATCACCGTAGGATTTATTTTTTGTAGTATCGTCTCGAGATAATACTTTCCGCGCCAGGGAAAGGCCATATGATTTTTTCTATACATGCATCGAAACAAAGATGGAACACGGATAACGTATTCTGGATCATCATGCTTCGTTCCAAGAAAATCGAGCGTGATGATAAAAACGTCATGACCACGCTTTTGCAGCTGATTCACCGTCGCATTAATAGAACTCACCACACCACCGGAATATGGAGTATAATTATTGGTAACAAATGCAATGGTATGTTTCATATGATCAAGCCTCGCAAGCTCGCCTTGATGAAGACAAGCGGAACCTCTCCCTCTCCGTTCGTCCTGAGCTTGTCGAAGGAAACGAATGGAAAAATTAAAAGATATTCACGTTCGTATGGTTCGACAAGCTCACCACGAACGGGGGCAGACGCAACGGCCTTTTATTTTCTGACCCAATCTTCTTTTATGTCATCTCAGCACATAAAGATATCGCGTCTTGGGCAATTTTTGAACTATAACACAGATTGATTTTTTACCGACACCTGCCATACTCCAGAATAAGCAATCAAAACCAAAGGATAGATTATGAAACGCCACTTTTTACTTATCTTGCTTCTTTATCCAAGCATATCCATTGGAATACACTCCCCATCAACACCTCTGTTTGCTCCCGGCACACTTTCTGATGACACTCCCAAGCCACCGTCAGCCAAGAAAAAAAACAACTTCCTTCCTGAATCCCCAACACAGCAAGAAATGGAAAAAGATTACGACACAGAAGAACAAAAAACTTCCAAAACAACAGCCGCATGTATCCTCTGTTGTTGCGTGACTTGTTTATGGTGCCTGCACTGCTGTAAAAGAAAGGATGCTGAGTATGACGCCCCATCGTTATAGAAACTTCTATAAAGAAAACAATTACTATAAATCCAACTCTTTCGTCCATTCATTGTTGTAATATTCACGCAAGTATGTATACTTCTGGTATTCAAAAATTATCCGGATAACTCAAGCAATATATTCTAACTCAAAACCTTAGAGGATCTGATAATGAAAATGGGGAAAACTCTTATCATTACAGCACTTGTTGTTTTCTCTCCAGCGTCCAGTTATGCAATGGAGGATCAGTGGTCTAATGTTCAGAAAAAAGGGGGTGCGCCTACAGCCATAGATAGTGAGGGAAAGTTAACGGTATCTGAAGTAAAACGGGGTGCCAACGATTCCAATCCTCCTGCTGTAGAAATTTGCTCGAGAAGAGGAGGGGTTACTGTTTGTTTATTTCATTCATTAGGATTCTTCCAAGGAGGTAACGGTTCAGCGAATCTAGATCGCCGATATATGGCTTGGAAAGCATTGCAAATAAAAGGAGCGATTTACGATCACGAGCTAATGCACCGGACAGCTCTTGGAGAAGCGCCTCTGGAATGGACTGGAAATTAGAAAAATTCAACAGATTATGGGCTGGCAGATTTCGTCCTTTGGATTGAGTCTGACGGCCCATTGTTATAACTCAAGCAATATATTCTAACTCAAAACTTTAGAGGATCTGATGATGAAGATGGGGAAAACTCTTATCATTACAGCACTTGTTGTTTTCTCTCCATCATCTAATTATGCGATGGATAAGGGAATAGTTAAAGAAACATTGACGATGGAAGAAATGCGGATAAGAACTGGATTGTTCAGTTATAAGAATGGTGTAAGGGTTTGTTCAAGGAAAAAAGGTAAAGGTTTTTGTTCACAACATCTGTTAGAAGATTGCAAAGATGCTATGAGAAAAGCACTTAATGATCACGAACAAGCTCGTCGAAAAGCTCTTGGAGATCAAGAGCCTCTGGAAGTAGCTAGAGATTAAAGCTGATCCTCGTAGGGCAGTTATTAGAAATTCACCCTAAGACACCACGTCAAAATCTATAATTACGAAATCATTGCATCGATTGAGTATTTGCCACTACCCGCAAAGAGCAAACCAATAAACACAATAAGCAAAGCAAGTGGATGTGCATACGTCCCAAATGGGTCACCTTGCGTATAATGCATTATTGTTGCCACAAACATCACACACGCCATAAAAAACACAACAAACCGAGTTCCCAAGCCAAGCAATAATAAAATGCCACCAAAGAATTCAGAACATGCTGCAAGAAAGCCCCAAAATGTTGGATATACCTGAATACCTATAAACGACATCTGACTGCCCAGCCACAGCCATTGGGTTGATCCGCCCATAATCTTCGCATATCCATGCATAATGAAAATAAGTCCGATACCCACTCGCATGATCAGCAACCCAAGATCATGTGCATACTCTCTATTCATAACTACACTCCTTTAAAGATTCATATAACTGACAACCAATAACAGAATATTTACTATATAGATTGACGTACACAATAAACAAAACGATCTCACCATTACATGCGAAATATATGCAAGCCCCACAGTTACAATACATGCTGCAATAGAAATATAGAAAATCAGTGACGCAGCACTAAAGCAAGCCAATACAAAAATGAGTATATAAAACAGCATTCCAATCATCGTATTGGGGATACCAACAAGCTTGGCATACTGACTTGCAAACAGTTTCGTGCATGACATCCTGTCTGAGATATCACATATCGGTTTATACGCCTCATCCCGCGCCACGTTTATTTCGACAAAATATGCGTATACAGAAAGTGCAAAACCAAGAATTGCCAACAATAACAGTACAATCATAATCCTCTCTCCTTATGGAAATTTACGAATTCCCAACTTTTTCCAATCCGAATCAAACTTAGCAATACCACGATCAGTCAGCAGATGCTCTGAGGCGTTCTCAATAACTGAAACTGGAACCGTTACCACATCAGAACCTGCCATAATCGCCTCATGGAAATGGCGTGCATGACGAATTGATGCAGCAAGCAGTTCTGTTTTAAATCCGTATTCGTCAATCATCTGACGCAGTTGATACAGCACCTCACTCCCCTCAACATCAAGATCATCCCAACGGCCCACAAAGGGAGAAATGTACTTCACGCCCAATTTGCACATCATAAGCCCCTGCAACAATGTAAACACGAGTGTTACATTCAGTTTCACTCGTTCTTTTACCAGCTTTGCAATCACCGGATAGTAATCTCGATGACAGGGAATTTTGACCAATATATTTTTTGATAACTTTGCAATTGCTTTGGCTTGCTTATACACCGCATCCGGTTTTTTTTCCGTTACCTCAACACTGATTTCTCCTTGAGGCAGCAATTTACAAATTTCAAGAATCGTTTTTTTCGGGCCACCCTTCACCTTGCTCAAATGTGTTGGGTTCGTTGTCACCCCATCAATGAGGCCAACCCCTTTCCACTTGGCAATCTCCTTCACATCCGCCGTATCTAAAAATAATTTCATTACACTCCTTTACTGAACAAAAATCCATTGCTAATTGCTCTAACCACAGTACACTTGTTGTAATCAAACTTAAACAAATAGACGGATAAATAGAGGGAATACAGTATGCAAACAAAAACATTCGCAACATTATTCTGCCTGAGCGCACTTTCCAGCGCAACTGCATGGAGCATGCAACCTGGAGTAAGACTCGCCGCTACTGCAGCACGCCAACAGTTAGCACGTTCAGCATTGAAAAGAACCTGCATGCCATCTTTGAAACCAGTAATATGTCAATTCCCGAATGGAAGAACAGCGCGAAATTTTTCTTCAAGCTCAACAAATGCATCCGATACGGCTGCCCTCGCCTTTTTCTTTACACCCTATGTCCTGTGCACTGTTTCAATTGGCATTCAAATAGTGCGGTCTAGCTTGGAAGAAGAGAGAGAGTATGCAAAGGATCTCATAGAATTCGCTAATAATCCTGATCCATCGGGAGAGGATTCGGTAGAGATAAGACAGCGAGAAAGGCAACGGATCTGGTTCCGTAAAATTCAGGACGATCAATCCTGTAATTTATTCAGCTAAATCGGATAAAAACATAACAATCACCCTAAATAGAGGTAAGACACTATGCAAACAAAAACATTGGTAACATTACTCTGCCTGAGCACACTTTCCAGCGCTACCGCATGGAGCATGCAGCCAGGAGTAAGACTCGCCGCTACTGCTGCACGTCAACAGTTAGCACGTTCAGCTTCGAGAAGAACCTGTATGACACCTTTGAGATCAGAAATGCGTCAATTGCTGAATGCAAGAACCACACAAAGATCTCTGGCAACTGAGCCCGAAAACGGTACATCTAAAATCATGAGAAATGATTTACAACAGGATATAAGAGATTATCTGCAACGCGATCGGGAGGAAAAAGATGTGCTACGAAAGCGTGAAGAAGCAGCCAAACTGCCTAATAAAATAGTTGCAATCGTCTGTGGTGTTGTTCTATTCACTGCTATTTTTGGTGGTGGATAATTTTTCCTGAAGCGATTGCGGGGGAAATACTGGCAAAATATGAACGCGATGCGTGGAATGATTATATGGTACACGATGTTCCAGGAGACGAGGCACAAAGGATTCATGCAAGCCTGAGAGACATCAGAATAAATAGAGCATTCTACGACGAATTGAGAATACAACAAGCAAACAAAAAATAGAGTTAACGCAAGTTCTCTCCCAGATTCTTCCAGGCCTGTGCTAATGCGCAGGCTTTTTTTTGCATATCCTTCCACGGATCTTTGACGTGCGCAATGCGCTGAAAAATATTCTTGATGTTGTATTTTTGCGACGTAACGTCCCGACTCAAAAGCTCATCCCATGTAATTGGCACAGCCACCGGCGCCCCTGGTTTCGCGCGTACCGCATACGGAGCTACTGCAGTTGCCGACCATGCATTGCGCAACGTATCGATAAAGATACGCTTGCCTCGTTTTGCTTTTCGTATTTCCAAAGTTAATTTTTTAGGATATCGATCTACCAGCAATCGAGCCACATCTCCTGCAAATTCACGAACCTCATCAAATAAGTACAATCGTTTTAATGGAACAACAATATGCACACCGCGCGAACCGGTTGTCATCACAAAGGGAGTGAGACCAATATCCTCAAGCAACTCTTTTGCCTGACCAGCAGCCCATCGCACATCACGAAATTGCACACCAGGAGAAGGATCAAAATCAAAAATCATGCGATCTGGATAGTTAAGTTTATCAATACGGCTCAACCATATGTGCGGTGTAATGCACGCTAAATTGGCAAGATAGACAAGCGACGCCTGGTTATTCACAAGCACATAGTCAATGGTGGTACCATCACTGCGTTTGACCGGTTGAATTTCAATATAATCAGGAAAATAATCTGCCGCATCCTTTTGGTAGAACCCTTTTTTTGCAATACCATCAGGATAGCGATGCATCGTAACCGGCCGATTTTTCATGTATGGAATCATAACAGGAGCAATACGATGATAATACGCAACCAGTTCACCCTTTGTAATCTTCGATTTTGGAAACAAAACTTTCGATTGATTTGAAAGCTGGACAATAGAACGCCCAACTTTCAACTCATTGGAGTGTTTTTTCATTACTACTCCGACTTCCTTTTTTCCATCGCTTTTATTTTTTGTTTCCAATCTTGGATCGTCTTTCTTGTCTTGACTGATTCTGGTTCGGATGAAACTGGATTGCGTCGAGCATCAGCATACTCATCTTTTTTCTTAATCAACAACCATTGTGATTTTGCGCCAGTCGTTCCTCTCATTCTAATAAGAGAAAACCCTCCTTTTATTTTCTTGCCACGCAAAAATATCTCTATCTGACCTGTTTTCAAACAGGTCTCCATTGGCACAAGCTTGCCATCTTTTTCACGAATATTTTTATACGTACCTCGATCCCATACAATCACCGGGCCTGCACCATATTCCCCTTTAGGAATAATTCCCTCAAACTTTGCATATTCCATCGGATGATCTTCTGTCATCACCGCTAATCGTTTTGTTTTTGGATTTAAGGATGGACCTTTTGGAACAGCCCATGAAACAAGCACACCACCAATTTGTAACCGAACATCATAATGCATCGCCCGCGCTGCATGCTGTTGGATCACAAAAATGGGTTGCTTATTGCCAGCTTTTTTTCTTCCTGCTGGCTCTTTTGTCTTTTTAAAGTCACGTTTTTCGCGATATGTAGTGAGTGAGCGTGCCATGCCATCCTCTCCCGATACAACAAACAACACAGCTACCATGCTATACAAAATATATTTCATGACAATATTTATACAATAGAACGAAAAATAAAATACCTTTGCTTTGAAATATCTCACCCCCCGTTCGTGGTGAGTGATTTGCGTAGCAACGCGAAGCAAATAGTATCGAACCATTTTTATAAAACCCCCTTCGATACATTTTTTCTCCCGTTGTTCGAAAAAACACTCAGGGCGAACGGATTGGTAAATTTAATTTCCCGATTCGACCAGTTATACAATAGAACGAAAAATTCCTACCGAAACTGCCACCGCCTGTTGCGCACGCAGTATCGTAGGAGTGAGGCAATAGAATGGCACACCATGCTCTTTTAAAATCTGTTTTTCTAGTTTTGTCAGATCACCCTCTGGGCCAACCATGAGATTGATAGAAGGTGGTGTATCGGTTCGATATGATTCCAAAATAGGAAAAATATCAGCACCGTGTGGATCAAAGAAAAAACTATGATCAGGCTTGATGTACACAACACATTCAGCAAATGGTTTCGGGATATACAGTTCTGGGATACAATATTGTTTCGATTGTTCTGCAGCCGCAATCATAATGGTCTGTAATCGATCAAACTCTTTCTGCCCACCCCACGATCGCTGTACTTTCTCCGTCATCATCAGATGAACTTCTGTTGCACCAAGCTCAACCAAACTATAGAGTACCTGTTCAAGCGCATCCCGTTTGAGGAGTGGCAAAAAAAAGACAATCGCTGGCTTGAGCGGTTTCGTAAAATTTTTTTCAAGAAGTTGTATATGAACAGTACGTTTTGTATCGTATGATTCCAACTGGAATCGCACGAACATTGTGCGATCAAATAAAATAAACTGATCACCCTGCTCGAAACGCAAAACACGCATCATGCGATGATGCAATTTGGCATCATCAATTGAAAAACGCTGATCTGCTTTTTTCGAAGCCAGCACATTAGAAAGCTCTGGAAAATATAAAGAAAATTCGTGAGAATCCTGTTTACGCGTGTTCCTGCGCATCGTCTTCTATCCGATTCGCTTCAATAGCAAATGTAAATAACGTTTTTGCGTCAGCATCTTCAACTTCGATCCGAGCCCTGTCACCCATATTTGCTATGAAGTATGGCCCGAACAAAATTTCATCCGGTTTAAGAATTTCCAAGTCAAATGTCACTGCCTGCTCATCTACAACAACAGTCCCCGTAACCTCAACGCCATTTTCATACTTATATGCAAACTCTGCATCGTCCCCGACAATGAATTCACCAGCATATTCCTTTTCGTCGAGAAGCATCGTGAAGTTAACCCTTACGGCAGCCATTGCCAACCCAGGAATAAGAAGTAAAAAAAGTATCATTTTTTTCATATACGTTACCTTCAATAATCAATAAAATATCCATAGTGTATAAGGATAATAAAGCTTGAAAATAAGGCAAGTGCCACAAAAGACCCCGCTATGGTGCGGGGCTTTCAATATTCCATATCTATCATTTACTAATTTTAGCTTGCCTCTTGATCTGCCACGTGCGATACGATCATAGCTATTTCTGCATCAATTTCACAGGTTTGGCATTTAAAACTGGTTGGCTCTCCATAGTTGACTGTTACGACACTGCTTTCATCGACAGAGCCTTTTGTGTCTGTTTTTGTTTTTGTTACATCAATAGCAAATTCAGCAGAATCACCCATTTCTTTTGATAAGGTAATACGAGTAGTCGTTCCACAATCATTGGCTATTTCAACGCTGTTTGCTTCAGTTAACTCAAATGTCTTTTCAATAAAATCCTCTCCACAACGAGCTTGCACTTCAAGCTTCACTGCGGCAGTGGAAAATGCTGGCACCAATAACAAGACCAACGCTAATTTCTTCATAAGAACCCTTTCTGTTTGAAGATGTTTTTATAATGCCATAGCATACTGTGCATGGAAAAGAAGGCAAGCTACTCGTTCATTGCCCCACGTTGCACAACAATAGTAAACTCTTCTCCGGTTTTTTCGTATGTATATCTCAGCTCTTTGCCATATGGCGCATCAAGAATGTTCTCACAGCATACTCGCTCGGTTCCATCATCAAGACGTATTTTTACACGAACAAGGATTTGTGCACACTCCTCTTTTTCTAGGACTACCTCTACTTCTGCGTATGTATCGTTACCATACTCCACAACGAGCGTTGCATGTGCCTTTGTAAACTCAAACTTTTTGCTATAGGTTACTTCAGCATCATCTGCAAAGTATTTCACTCCAACCTCTGCACTCAAACCAAATGCAAGCACTGGGAAAGCTGCAAGCATCAATAAAAGAAGCTTTTTCATGTAAGCCCTTTCTTTTTTATTTAAAAAATTATAATTCAGCACGAAGCATGCCACAAAAATAGGTTTTTTACAATTGTTTATCCGCTCGTATCCTTCGACAAGCTCCCAGTCTACACCAAGGTTTCGACGGGCAGGCAGGACGAGAAGAATTCTGTTAAAATAATCCGGTAGCGAGAGCATGACCAAAGGCCGGTTTACCTGACGTGTGTCATGCATTTGAGCGGGAAGAGGATCCAACAGGCTGTTGGTGTCTTTTAGTCAAGATCTTTTGGACAAGCAAAAGGATCTTGTGCTGCCCGCATAGGGTTCACCGCACAACAAAACTAATCAACCGGTCCGGAACAAAAATAACTTTTATTGCTTCTTTGCCGTCTAGCCATTTCAATATTGCATCCCGCGCCATCGGTTCAACGGTTTCTTGATCCGCACCACGTTTCACCACGATGTTTGCACGAACTTTACCGTTCACCTGAACCACAATCGTGACACGATCCTCTTGCACAAGCACCGGATCATATACCGGCCATACACAATCGGCTAATGATTTACAAAACAGTTTTTCAAGTAGTTCTGCTGCCATAAAGGGAGCCATCGTTGAAAATACAACCAATACCTTGTCAACAGTATCCGCACTCAGTTTCATCTTCTGCGCAATAACATCATTGAGCCATTCCATCATGGCCGAAATCGCGGTGTTCGGTTTGAAATGATCAAGCCTATTTTGAAACTGTTCCAAAAATTTATGGAATCGTTTTGTAACGTCTTCATCTTCCTTCTGATCTCGATCAAGGATATTTTCTGGCGTATCTAGATAGGTATACAGGCGATTTACAAATCGCTTGATTCCTTCTAAGCCATTATCTTGCCATTCGCAATCAAGTTCTGGCGGACCAACAAAGAGCATATACATCCGCAACACATCTGAGCCGTATTTTTCTACAATCGCGTCAGGGCTGACCACGTTCCCTTTTGATTTGGACATTTTTTCAACCTGCCCCGATTGCTCCGAATGTTTGAGCACCATCCCTTGATTAAAAAGATGTGTAAACGGTTCATCAAACGGCAAGTACCCCGCATCATGGAGCACCTTGACATAAAATCGCGAATACAGAAGATGCAAAATTGCATGCTCAATGCCACCAACATATAAATCAACCGGCAACCAATACCGAATATCTTCCGGATCAAATGGTTTATCATCGAGATTTGGATTTGGATATCGCAAGAAATACCAGCATGATCCCGCCCATTGCGGCATCGTATTTGTCTCACGTTTTGCCGGACCGCAACATATAGGGCATGGTACGTTCACCCACTCTTTTATTGCTGCAAGTGGAGATTCGCCCGTTCCTGTGGGTTCATATTTCTTCACATCAGGAAGCATCACCGGCAGTTGATCTTCCGGCACCGGAACAACACCATCTTTCGGACAATGAATAATCGGAATCGGCTCGCCCCAATATCGTTGACGGGAAAAAATCCAATCACGCAACTTATAGCTTACCATGCGAGCTGCAACACCTTGCGCAATCAAATAGTCCGAAATCTGCTTGATCCCTTCTGTTTTTGCCTGCAAACCATCAAACGGGCCACTGTTTACCAAAATCCCATCTTCTGCATGAAAAACAGGATGCGTCACATTACCATGCGCATCCGTTTTGATTCCTGGAGCATCAACAACTTGTGGAATCGGTAGTTTATATTTTTTTGCAAAATCAAAATCGCGTTCATCATCGCATGGTACACCCATGACAATTCCTGTTCCATAATCAGCAAGCACAAAGTTTGCCAAGTAAATGGGAATTGATTCTTTTGTTGCTGGATTCGTTGTATATGCTCCGGTAAACACACCAAGTTTTTCTTTGCTTAATGCCCGCTCCATCGGCGTCATGGTGTTCATGAGCTTGCGAAATTCATCGACCTCCAGCTTTCTATCTTTATCCACAATTTCATCAACCAGATGATGCTCTGGCGCCATGACAATAAATGAAGCACCAAAAATAGTATCTGGACGGGTTGTATACGTTGGCAAATCAAGTTCATTGCCATGTATATCTTTGGTTTTAAACAGAATACGCAAACCGTCACTTTTGCCAATCCAGTTGCGTTGCATCAATTTAACTTTTTCAGGCCAGTCGAGTGTGTCCAAACCATCCAGCAATTTTTGTGCATACTCAGTAATTTTAAGCACCCACTGACGAACATTTTTTTGTTCTACCGGACTGCCACATCGCTCGCACGCACCGTCAACCACTTCTTCATTTGCAAGCCCAGTCAAACAGGAGGTACACCAATTGATCGGCATCTCTTGCTGGTACGCAAGCCCACGATTGTACATCAACAAAAAGATCCACTGCGTCCATTTATAATATTCCGGCTCAGTCGTATTCAGTTCTTTCGACCAATCGTATAACGCCCCAATGTCTCGAAGCTGCTCTTTAAAACGTGCAATGTTTTGTGCCGTGCTTAGTTTCGGATGCACACCACGTTTTATTGCATCATTTTCTGCGGGCAACCCAAATGCATCCCACCCCATTGGATGCAGCACATTATAACCTTCAAGCCATTTTACACGGGTATAGACATCGGACAACACATACCCACGCCAATGCCCCACATGCAAACCAGAACCCGATGGATAGGGAAACATATCAAGACAATAAAATTTCTCACCATCATCAACCGGCCGTGCTTGGCCAATGGGATTTTTCTCCCAGCGCGTTTTCCATTTCTTTTCAACTGCTTGAAAGTCATACGACATTATACGTTCCTATACATAACTCATCCGCCTAAGCATCATACTGATTGAGTTTCCTTCACATCAGTATCTTTTACTGCTCCCGGCACAGGCTCAGCATCCTTTTCAACTTCTTTTTTTTGCTCAGAAATTTTGCCAAGATATTGTGGAAGTTCAAGACCAGCCATCGCAGCAACATCATGAAGTGCAGGCAACGCTTTTACCAGGCTGCTCACAAAACTTGCCGTTGAGCTTCCTTTATCGCCACTGCCATTTTCCCAAACGGTGATCTTATCGATCTTCAAGTTTTTAATAGCTTCAGTTTGCATGCGAACGAGATCATCAAGTTTTTCCACAAGAAGCAATGTTGTTGCATCTTGTGCATTTTGATGGCACGCATTAATCAAATACTGATATCCATCAGCTTTAGCCGTGAGTACTTTTTTAATACCGGCAGCTTCAGCCTCTTTAATCGAAAGAATAGAATCAGCTTGTCCACGCGCCTCGCGTCGTTGCTTCTCTGCTGAAGCATCAGCTATAATTTCTTTCTTTTGTTTATTAATTTTTTCCTGCACGACTTCTTCTGCTTCTAATCGCTTCATCTCTGCCAACGCTTTTACCTTTTGTATCTCAGCAACAGCGTTTTGTTCAGCAATTTCGCTTCGCTGCGTTCCAATGGCCTGCTGCTCGGATAAATCTGCATCAAAGCGGGCTATTTCACTCTGCGCTTTATTTTCCCCTTCAACAGCTTCTGCTTGATATGCTGATACCCGAATACGGCGTTCTTTTTCAGCAAGCGATTTACCAATTTCGCCTCGTTTTTCTTGTTCAGCAACATCCACCTTTGCCTGGTTGATCGCGGTCGAGGCCGCCTTTTTACCAATACTATCTATATAGCCAGACTCATCGTGAATATCGGTAATGTTCACGTTGATCAAATCAAGCCCAATTTTTTTGAGCTCAGGAATAATATTATGCTTTATCGATTCAAGAAATTTTTCACGATCTTGGTTAATTTGTTCTATCGTTAATGAGGCAACAGTGAGCCGTAACTGCCCCAAGATGATCTCAACCGCCATTGCTTCAATTTCTTTGCGCGCAAGCCCAAGCAAGCGGATTGCCGCATGAAAGACCACCTCTGGATCAGTACTGATTGCCACGGTGAATGTGCTCGGCACATTGATTCGAATATTTTGTAAAGAAAGCGCAGCACGCAATGGAATATTAATCGTCATCGGAATCAAATCTAAGTAGGAATAACCCTGAATAAGCGGCCACACAAACGTACCACCCCCATGATAACAGCGAACAGCCCGACCCTTGCCAACACGCCCATATACTGCCAACACTTTATTTGAGGGACACCGCCTGAAATATAAAAGCCAGAAAAGACTAAGAAAAATAAGTAAGCCAACCACACCAAGCATCAAAAAAACTGTCATGATCCATCCTTCAAAATAGGACATTGACGCAAACTGAATATCACAAGCCCCACTTACAATTCCTCAATTTTTATTGTATCATAACTGTGTATAATTCCTAGCCAAAAGGGAGCTTTGTATGGCCAACGTTACGACCGCCCAACAGACAGAACCAAAAAAACATGATGAGCTTATTCTTGTTGTAAAACGATCACACATTTTTCCACATGAATCCTGGAACGGTTTGCGTAAAGTAAACTTCGACGACTATCTCACCGTCATCCAAAAACATCAAGAGTTCCACCCACGTTCACTCATGGAACAAGAGCCAGTATACAAACAGATTATCCCATATTTAGTGTTTACACATAACGGGGATTATTTCTTGATGGAACGGCACGCAAAAGCATCCGAGCAACGTCTCAAAAGCAAATTATCTCTCGGCATTGGCGGACATATTCGCCAAGAGGACATGGAAAGTTCTGACATTTTTGAATGGGCGCGTCGGGAATTTTATGAAGAAGTTTCATACGATGGAGATTTCACGATCACACCACTAGGCATTTTGAACGATGATTCAAATGACGTCGGCAAAGTACACGTTGGTTTTGTATTCCTCCTTGAGGGAACATCACCTGAAATCACCGTAAAGTCTGAATTACAAGATGGCCGATTAGTACGCCTTCAAGACTGCATCGATCTGAAAGAACGCATGGAAACATGGAGTCAGTTTGTAGTCGACCACCTGGCAAAAAATCACACCCCCACCCGTTCGCCCTGAGCTTGTCGAAGGGTTTTATTCTCGTACCACGATACGAATGTTGATCATTTTTCTCCCAACTGAAACATCTTCAGAAACTTCCCATAAGTGCATTGTGGCATGTGCTTTTCATTATATAGTGCCCAAACAAAAATCAACGTCTCTTTTGGATACTTTTGCTTTATTAATCCACGCCATTTGAGTTCATTGAAAATATCAATGCCATTACCAAAATCGATAAACTTCCGAAAGACCGCCTTTAGCATATTTATTCGTTGACTCTCTGTAAGTAAATGTGGGCGATGATCAGTCTCTGCTTTCGACCAACACATTCCAATACATAAGAGAGCACAACAGATAAAATATATTTTTTTCATATTCATGTCCCTCTAAGAATGCATAGAGGTTTGTCCTTCTCTCAGCTGAAATCTATTAAGAAACTCCCCTCGCTTATAACACCAGTGATTGCGGCAAAACATACGCCATGCAGTATCCAAAATTGCTGTTGAATACGATTTATTTATCAACTTCCTTCTTTCAAGCTCATAATAAATCTCACTCTCGTCTCTCTGCATATATCGCTGAAATACCTCGAGGAGCTTAGTCCCGCTGCCTTGCGATGAAAAGAAGCGATCGGAAGTGGAAGAACCTGTCTCAGCCCCAGCGTCCTCTGCGCGCGCCAACCCGCTCATTGCAAGAAACAAAACGGCACAGCACACAATAACTCTTTTTTTCATATTCCCACCTTGCAACATTGTTTTCATATATTTCAGCATCTCACTCTTGCAAAGTAAACAGTAAAAAACAAGAATTTGGCAGGGATACAAGGATGGCGGCCACACAGGCCGCCATAGAGTTTGATTTATTGATTCATGGATTTGGATCTAACTGCCAGGCTCATATTTTATTCCATGACGCCCAAGCACCTCTCGGTAGTTATGCTCAAACCGTTGCACAAAGCCTTCAACCGATGATGAAGGAATATTTTGAATCTCGAGAGCAGCATATAGCCCCTGTCTTGTTACTAGAGCAGGGTTAGCGCCCAATCTAAGCAAAGAAGCAGGCATTTCCTCAAAATCCTTCCCCAAAGTAATCGAATATATGAAGGCCACATCAGCCCAGTTCTGAAGCAATGATGGATACGATCGCAAAAAAGTTCTACCTTCCTCATCAGCCGCGAATTTCTCTGCTACATACTTTCGAATACCTTCACGCATTTTTGTCTTTCGAATACCTTCACGCATTTTTGTTTGCTTGAAAACCTCCTTACTTAACCATACCGCTCCAACAATACCAACCACAACAAGCCCTGCTACCGCAGTTTTCTTGGCAGCAGATTTTAATTCTTGCTTAATTTTTTGCTTTTCCGCATCAGAGCATTTGCCCCGAATGCATCGATTGTATCGATCTAATGTCCGCTGAAACGATTTGAGCGAACGCTGGAATAGGTTCATTTTTTCGCGTGCTTCTTCAGCACGCCCAACCGCCTCTGCCTGCAACTGGCCCGCACTTGAGAGCACCAAACCAACGCATAAAACATGTGATATGTATTTCTTGATTTCCATCTTCATACCTTTCTTTTTGATGGTTAAACTCCTTATTTTTTCATTCTCATTCTAGCAGATTGGACAACCAAAAGCCAGAGTTTGGGGCAGAACCCCCTTCACGCCCCACAAAGAACCCCTACTTCAATTTGTCAATCGATCGATATCATGCTAGAATTAAGGAAATATGACATGAATATGTGTAACCATTTAACCTGATCCTCCCAAAGAGGAATCAGTATATCCAGCCTTTTCAGGCGGCATATCCAGGAGTTTTTCGATAATGGCAAAAGAAGTTATACGACCAGAGCAGTTCGCACGATCCCAAAATAAATCCTTGTTCGAGGATATTGAACTTGAACTGAATCCCGAACAAATGCAAGAACTCTCTGATCTCTATGAAGGGATCTTTGATGCATTTAAACCAGGGAAAATAATTACGGGGAAAGTCATCCAGGTTGATTCAGATGGCGTTCTTGTTGATATTGAGTTCAAATCACGAGGCCTTGTCCCAAAATATGAGTTTGGCGAACATGAACTCAAGGCACTCAAAGCGGGTGATGAACTGGAAGTCATGATCGACACACTAGAAAGCCCTGATGGCTCAGTCGTGCTCTCGTATGAAAAAGCAAAAGCCATGCGTGCCTGGAATGATATCATGAAACATTATGAAGCTGGAGAACCGGTTCATGGTGTGGTAACACATAAAGTTAAAGGTGGTTTGAGTGTTGATATCGGAATTCCTGCATTCTTGCCAGGATCACAGATCGATCTACAACGAGTAACCGATTTTGATCAATTTGTTGGGCAAACAATTCCTGCAAAAATTATCAAAGTAAATCAAAAACGAGGCAACGTGATTATCTCTCGTCGTAAATACCTTGGTGATTTACGATCAGAATCACGAAAACAAATTATTGATACGTTGTCTGAAGGACAAGTCATTCAAGGTATCGTCAAGAATATCACGAACTACGGAGTCTTTATCGATATTGGTGGGCTTGATGGATTGCTCCACATCACCGATATGACGTGGGGACGTATTGCCCATCCGAGCGAAATGGTCAAAATCGGCGATACAATTACCGTAAAAGTTCTTTCTTTCGATAAAGAAAACGAAAAAATATCGCTTGGCTTAAAACAACTCAATGATAATCCATGGGCAAAAGTTGAAAGCGAGCTTGAAGTTGGCAAACAGATAAAAGGCAGAGTCTCTAGTATTACTGATTACGGCCTGTTTGTGGAAGTTGCAAAAGATATCGAAGGGCTTGTTCACATTTCAGAAATTTCATGGACTGATCGAATCAATGATTTACATAAACGATTCCAGGTTGGTGACGAAGTTAAAGTGTTGATTGTTTCGATCGATACAGAAAATCGTCGTATGTCTTTGAGTATCAAACAACTTGAAGATAATCCATGGGAATCAATCGAACAGCAGTTCAAGATTAGCGATACCGTAAAAGGTAAAATCAGCAACATCACCGATTTTGGTATTTTCATACAGATCCTACCGGGCATTGATGGCCTCGTCCATATATCAGATCTTTCATGGACAGAACATATTGATCACCCACGTGATCGGTATGCAATTGGTGACGAGGTTGATTCGGTTATTTTGGCAATCGATAAGTCAAACAAAAAAATCTCACTCGGCATCAAGCAACTGTTGCAAGATCCGTGGGATGCAGCTGATACGGACTATCCGGTCAATTCGGTCGTAGAAGGCATCATTTCCAAAATCACTAATTTTGGCGCGTTTGCAAAATTACCGAGTGGCATCGAAGGGCTCGTACATAATTCGGTTATCGCAGCTGAACAAAACAAAAAAGCTGATGAGGTATTCAAGGTTGGCGAAAAGCACCAGCTCCGAGTGATCAATGTAAGCAAAAAAGAACGCAAACTCGGATTGAGCACAAAACTAGAAGGCACAACCAGAGAAGAACGAGAAGCAAAACCGAAAAAACCGTTCATCTCTGAAAGAAGAGCCGAAGCTCCGAGGGCTAAGGGTTCATTGCAAATCGCACTCGAAAGTGCTTTCAAAAAAGATGATGATACCTCTGACGAAACAGAATAAAGAATCATAAGGAACAGAACGATGGCTATAGAGCAAACATTTGCTATCATCAAGCCGGATGTAGTCAAAGCCGTAAATTCCGGAAGAATTATCAGCATGATCGAAGATAATGGCTTTGAAATTCTCCGTCTGCAAAAGGGCCAGCTCAGCAAAGATTTGGCAGAGCTTTTTTATGACGTACATAAAGAAAAACCTTTCTTTAATGAACTCGTTGAATTTATTGCATCCGGACCAATTATCATCATGGCATTGCAAAAAGATGATGCAATCAATGAATGGCGCACGTTGATGGGTGCAACTGATCCTGCGCAAGCAGAGGAAGGCACCGTTCGCAAACAGTTCGGCTCCTCAATCGGGCAGAACGCGGTCCATGGTTCAGACAGCATAGAAACTGCTCGTCAGGAACTTGGACTATTTTTCGCTGAGCCTGCGAAAAAATAATAAGACCTCCATATATAACGAAGAGATTTTTTCACTTCGTTATAATAGCGCGGGTTCTGCCCGCGCTTTCTTATTAAGGTACCGTTATGAAGTTTTTGCGTTTATTAATCGCACTCTTTTTCATGCACGCACCACTGTTTCCAGAACCACTTTTAGATCAGTACATCATTATCCACGGAACCTGGACGCCCCCTTTTAGTTGGCATATGCCGGGTGGAGATTTTTATAATGCACTTGCAAAAGCACTACCTCCAGGATCTGTCACATTCTTTTTATGGTCAGGTAAAAATCATTATCAAGCACGTATCGATGCAGCACAAGAACTCGTCCAGTTTTTAAAAGATAACTACCAAGACCATGAACGCATCAATCTTGTTACCCATAGCCACGGGTCAAATGTGGGAATCCTTGCCTCTCAAATGATTGCAAAAGAAACATCGCCAACTCCGCACATTCATTGTTTTTATGCTCTTGGCACACCGGTAAACACAGCCAACTATATGCCCGACATGAAGACTATCGACTACTTTTACAACCTGTTCTCATTTCAAGATTTTATACAACCAGTCTTTGGTTTGTTCAAACGAGAGTATCCTCGCCATTCCCGAATCGCAAATATCTGCGTAACAGTCAATGAACAAAGTCCACAACACAGCGAACTGCACCATCCCCTTATTGCAAAATGGATACCAACAATTCATGAAACGCTGCAAAGACAAAGCATAGGAAATTTCGAGCATTTTGCATTTGAAAAACCGGGAGTTATACATTTTGTTGATACCAATATTCCACAATATCGGGAAGACAATAAACGCACCGCCCTTGCATTACAGGACCAGAAAACAATTGCTCGCCTGAATGATATCGTACGAAAAAGGGGGATTCTACGGCAGTTTGTAAGCGAGAACGATATCTTTAGTCCGGCCACGGAGGAAAAGATTTATAGAATGGTCACTGGATCTTAGCTTTTATCTTCTTTTTTTACCAATCGATCAAGAACACCATTCACAAATTTGTATGCATCTTTTTCTGCAAATCGTTTGGCAAGTTCAACCGCTTCATTGAGTACAATACGAGGATCCGTATCGCTGTGTTCAAGCTCCCAGGTGGCAAACCGTAGAATAAGTTTCGTGATCACACCAATACGTTCAAACCGCCAATTGGAAAGAAGTGGTTTGTATTGTTGATCAATATGATCGCGCTGCTCAATAATCTCAGATGCAACGTTCACCACTTCACTATCAAGCGGAATATTGACTTCAAATCCACGATTAAAATTATCAACAATCGCAGAAAGTGATTCTTCATAATCAAATGATTCGGCTGCATATAAAAGATAGAATATCAGCGCACGCACATCGCGCCGGGATAGGTCGTTATAAGCAGTTGCCCCAGCAGCTAATCCGCCAAGATCAATCTCTTCTTCCTCAACGACGAACTTGTCAACATTGTCCTCCTTCATATACCCCTCTTATATAACGCGCTCAATGTATTCGTTATTCCGTGTATCAATTTTAATCACATCACCCTCATTAACAAAAAGAGGCACATTCACCACAAGCCCTGTCTGCACGGTGGCAGGCTTTGTTCCTGCACCTTGCGCAGTATCACCCTTCACGCCAGGTTGCGCTTCTGTCACAGTCAACTCCATAAACATAGGAGGTGTTACCGCAATAGGACCATCCTGGAAATAAAGAACATTATATACAATTTGCTCCTGCAAATAATTCATGACTTCTTCAATTTGCGACTTATTCAGTGCTACCTGCTCGTAGCTATCCTGATCCATAAAGTTATACAAGCCCGCATCTTCATAGAGATACTGCATGCTCTTATATTGAAGATCAGGGGATGGAAATTTTTCTCCAGAACGAAACGTTTCTTCACGCATCAATCCGGTGATCATATTTTTCATTTTCGTACGAACAAAGGCGCCACCTTTTCCCGGCTTTACGTGCTGATAATCAAGCACCATATACGGCTCATCACGGAAAAGAATCTTGGTACCTTTTTTGAAATCTGACGTTGCTATCATCATCGGTCCTTATACATAAAAAAACAACCCCTTTCACACCCTATTTTCCTACTAAGATACAGTATAAATGGCACCCTTAAAAAAGCAATTTATTCGGGTGATAACCGCACTCTACAATCCATTCTTCCCTATAATCCTCGAGTCTTGCTTCCCATTTCTTGCTCTCTGCAGTACAGTAGAGAGAGCAATTGCATGAAAAAATATTGCTTTTAAATATGTCTTATTTCCGTTCGTCCTGAGCCAGTCGAAGGAAACGGACGGGTAAAAAATCTCTGCCGTTCGTATGGTTCGACAAGCTCACCACGAACGGGCCCCAAGGAACAGCATGGCCCGTGACACCGAACTATTCACCATCATCGATCAAGAGCAAAATCGGCAAGAAACGACGATCAACCTCATCGCTTCGGAAAACTATGCCTCAAAAGAAGTTCGATTAGCCACTGGGTCAGTACTCACAAACAAATATGCCGAAGGGTATCCAGGCAAGCGGTATTATGCCGGGTGTGCCATTATCGACAAAGTAGAACAAGAAGCCATCGATCGATGTAAAGAACTGTTTCACGCTGAACATGCAAATGTCCAACCCCATTCCGGTTCACAGGCAAACATGGCGGCATATTTTGCCACATTACAACCAGGCGACACTATTCTTGGCATGAGCCTTGCTGAAGGTGGCCATTTGACGCATGGTCATGGAATCAACTTTTCAGGCACATTCTACAACAGCATCCAATATAAGGTTGATCCAAAAACTGAAACGATCGATTATGATGAGATCAAAAAACTAGCACAGCAACACAAACCAAAACTTATCATCGCCGGCGCATCGGCCTATTCTCGCATCATAGATTTTGAACAGTTTGCACGCATTGCCCAAAGCGTTGGTGCATTACTTCTTGCTGACATTGCACACATTGCAGGCCTGGTCGCAGCTGGATTACACCCAAGTCCATTTCCGCATGCCGACATGGTGACAAGCACAACACACAAAACATTACGCGGACCACGCGGCGGCCTCATCATGTGCAAAAAAGAGCTTGCGAACCACATTGATAAAGCGGTAATGCCTGGTTTGCAAGGTGGCCCATTCATGAACGTTATTGCCGCAAAAGCAGTTGCATTCTATGAAGCTGCGCAACCTACATTCAAAACGTATCAACAACAGGTCATTGCAAATGCGCAGCAGATGGCACAGGTATTAAAAGACCGCGGTTATCGAATCGTAGCAGATGGAACAGACAATCATCTTTTTATCGTTGATCTGCGTTCAAAAAAAATTACTGGCCGCACAGCAGAACATGCACTTAATAAAGCGGGCATCACCGTCAGCAGAAGTTGTATTCCGTATGATCCTGAAAAACCATGGATAACGAGTGGCATTCGAATTGGAACACCCGCAATCACCACCCGCGGCATGCAAGAAAAAGAGATGGAACAGATTGCTGATTCTATTGATTCGGTCATTACACATGCTACTGATGAAGAAATAATACAAAGAGTCCGAGAGAACATACACACGTTATGCACGCAATTTCCAATACCGTAACATAAAAAATGCTCGACAAAATAATTCCCGTATTTTCCCGATTCCAAACGCTCATGCATGCCATCACACATGGACGAGTTATACGAGATTTTTTTATCTATTCATTCGGCTCATTTTTCTTGCGCGCACTATCAATGATCCTCGTTCCACTCAACATGCAAAAACTCACCCCAAGCGATTATGGAACGCTTTCGCTCGTCACTGCGTTTATCACAATCACAACCGCAATTGTTGGGCTTGGCCTTCGGCAAGTTTTATCAATCGAATTTTTCCACCAAACGCGAGATGGCAAGCGGCAGCTCGTTACAGATATGCTCATTATATACACAGCCATCGCACTCCCGTTTCTTGCTCTTGCGTGGTACGCTCGCACACTCATCATCAGATATTTATTCCTGCACACACTCACCCCATCACAACTTTTTCCTGCAATTCTTACGATCTTTCTCTTTTTTTACGCAGAACTTCTCTATCAACTTTTGCAATATGAACGCAAAGCATTCCCGCTGACAATTCTGCAGGTCGCAATTGCACTGATCAGCGCCGGAATCACCATCGTATCTCTTTGGGTATTTGAAGTTGGCATCGTTGGAATCATCTGGGCGCAAACGGTAAGTAACGTCATTGCAACCACGATATTTTTCTCTTTTCTTTCCACGCACTATTTCCTGCGCACAACCATACGAACGAGCCTCTCAAAAGCATATTATTATATTCTGTATGGCCTACCGTTCATTCCTGGAATCATGTTTAGCTGGGTCCTTGCAAGCGCAGATCGATGGGTTTTGGCCTACTATACCTCAATGCACGATGTAGGCATTTATGCGATTGCAGATCTTTTTGCACAACTTTTTTATACACTCATTCTGATTCCATGGAGCGGCTCATATCTGCCGTACATCATGCACCGATATGCACAAAACAAAACAAACCTTACTGCAATCGAAAAAGAAAACCGAAAGGTCATGATTCTGAGCATGATCGGTGCAACAATAGGAATCGTGCTTGTGTATATCTGCTCGCAATCACTGTTGTACTGGATCATCCCTCCCGCCTATCAAGCAGCAATTGTCTATATTTTAATGTTACTGATCGGACAAGTTTTTTTACTCGGCAGCTACTTTGCAGCGACCATCATTCAGTTTCAGAAAAGAAGATACTTTTTGGCATTTGCACTCGCCATACCAGCATGCTGCAACCTGCTTTTGAACTTGATGCTCACGCCCCAATTCGGCATTGCCGGCTGTACAATAGCAACCTTGTTTTCGTATTGCATCTATTTTATGATTACGTATTTTTATAATAGGAAGTTGGTCTCTTAAACACAAAATCCGACTAAATTCTGCATAATATAATAATTCAAATCTCCATCATTTCTGGTTTGATTTTAACATATAACTATTCTATGCTTTGTTCCAACGTCGCACTATCTTTCCAATGCATAAAATTTTTTATTTTAACGAATAAGGAAAATCAATGTTTCCGTCAAAGAATATTATAACAAAATACGCGTTACTTTATGGATTACTACTTGGTAGTTGTACATCGTATGCACAGCTCAATCCCGCACTGCAATTTTTACACAGAAAATTGCGCGATGCACGCGCAGGAACCATGCATCAAGCACTCTCACTCATGGAAGAAAGAAATGTAAAAACAATCGTTGAAACAGGCACTGCTCGTGGCGGACATATGGCATTTTCCGGAGATGGAGGCTTTACCATTATTACTGGCTATTGGTGCTCACTAAATCAAGCAACCCTGTATTCTGTCGACATCAGTGAAAAATCTATCGATAATGCAAAAACCATGGTCCAAGATTACTTAGATTCAATCGAATTCGTCGAAGACGATTCTGTACACTTTCTGCAAAATTTTGATAGAAAAATTGATTTTTTATATCTCGACAGTCTCGACTTTGACAAAAACAACCCCATCCCATCACAAGAGCACCATCTTGAAGAAATTAAAGTTGCGTACGATAAACTTCATCCGCGCTCTATAGTCATGATTGATGACTGCGCCTTACCGCATGGAGGTAAAGGAAAACTTGTTATTGAGTATCTACTGAAACGAGGATGGCAACTCATCGCAAATAATTACCAAGTAATTTTAACCTATCCTCATGCAACATTATCCTAAGGATTATTATGAAACTAAAAATAGTAACTCTTCTGCTTTTGAACACAGTTGCTTTTGCCCGCTATAATCCATCACAGGAGAAGGCAATCATTTGCGGAGTATGTAAGAATGTTGCGCAATTTCTACCGCATATGATTAGATCAATCGAAACACTCGCAACAGGATTCCTCGACTATCAAATAATAATTTATGAAAATAATTCTTCAGATAATACACCACAACTGCTCAAATCCTGGATGAGTCGAAACAACAAAGTAATTGTCTTTTCTGAACAAGTATCCCATGCAGACTTGCTCAAAAGGGTAAAATCCACAGCTCGCCGTGATCAAGCTCCATGCCGAATGGAAATGATCGCATATGCTCGCAATGTAGTACTGAAAGAAGCAATGCAAAGCAACTATGATGATTATCGTTTCATTATTATGACAGATCTAGATTTTGCACAAGGATGGAATCCACAAAGCATATTGCAATCTTTCGAAATTGACGAGCAATGGGATTGTATAGCTGCGCATGGAACAAAAGGACGCAATATACATTATGATCGATATGCATTTCGAGATGAACAATATCCATTAGGACCAGAACTGATAGGAGAAGATTTTTGGTATGATGTATCGAAGCCCGTCTATTTAGCACCTAATAGCGGACTGAAAAAAGTATATTCTGCATTCGGTGGCCTCGCTATCTACCAACGAGCTGCTTTAAAAGACTGCTGGTACTCAGGATTTGTCACCACTGATCTTGAAAAACTTTTTGATCGTATTATTAATAAAGAACTTACTAATCATAATTACCAATACCAAACATACAAAAGAACAATCGGAGCACATGACAACCACAACCTTCCAATCAAATTTCAGGCTAATTCAGGATATGATGGACCCGTATGCTGTGAACATTCAGCACTGCACGCATCCATGATCCTAAAGGGCCACGATAAAATTTATGTCAATCCAAATCTGATTTGTAAATACTAGAATGTAAAGACCGCTAAATTTCTTACTTGATTATCTTATTCTTTGACACCAAGCCCCTCCAATACCCCCGCACACGTTGCCAATCCCTTAACAGTAACGCCTCCACAAACAAACCACACACGCTCCAATAATACGCAAAAATGCGCAAGCGATTTTTTCGATAAAAATTCTTGAAAAAAAGATGTCGATAATTGCGCACAAACATAGCGCTGTTATCTACAATACGATCACGTGCCATAGGACTTTCTAGATGCTGCAGTCTCGCTTTTGGATTGAAAAAGAGAGGTCGTTCATACGCAATCCGTCTCGATATATCGCAATCTTCCATATAGCAGTATCCTTGAAACTGCTCGTCAAATTTGTGATATGCAAGCGTATCTTTTCGAAATGCCATGCAACATCCACCAAGCACCTCAACCGGCCTAAAGGTTTCTGTTCCATATGGATGAGTTGGCATACCTGACCAGGTAAACATGCCGGATGATTGCTCACGCGAAAGCAAAAACAATCTTCGAAATAATTGATATTTCCACGAAACATCTTTCTTGATATTACGAATCGTACCCATTCCACCCACATATTTTGGATGCTCCAGAAAGATTTTGTTCATTTCATGTAGATAGGTCTTATCAAGAATTACATCATCATCAAAAAAATAGATTATGTCTCCGCGGGCATGCTTAATACCAACATTGCGTTGATACGTCAGGCCAGGCTTTGTGTGCACATAGTGCAACTCAGTATTCGGAAAGATATTTTTGCAAAACTGTTTTTGAAAATCCGGATCACAATCGATGGCCGTATCACTACTATCCACGATAATAAGTTCTTGTGCCGGATCTTTTTGAACAGCAAGAGACGCCAAACAGGTTGTAACATCCTTGATTCTATTGCGTGTGCATATAATTACTGTTGTTGAAATAGCCATAATATCTATTGAGGCAAGCCAATTATTATTTCACAATTTGCCCTAAATGCTCCCATATTACCCGACATAAGGCAATCATAAATTTTTTGTGCTCACTGATTCAGTTTTTCCCAATCCCCTCGGATGGTATACATATTCTTGCAAGACATATAAAACCGACCGAATAAAGTCCTGGCTATCTCCTGCCTTAAAACAATGCACATCATCAGGTCTCTCACAAACATCACTCGCCACCACAGGCACCTTGAAATAAAGCGCCTCACGCACACTGATACTATCGCCATCACTCAGCGTAGGCCGAACAAAAAGATCAACCATTCTAAATAGAGGCCACAACTCTTTATTGCCCTGAAGAATATAGATTTGTTCTGCAATGTTTCTTTTTTTCATCTGTTTCTGCAGCTCATCAAAATAATCTCCGTTGTTTACGTGAGGCAATGCAATAAGCAATCCCGCATCAGGACAGGTTGCCTTGATACCAGCAAGCATTTCAACACACTGATCAAGCCCATATATATCTTTCCCTGCAATGCGCATAATATGTGCAGCACTCACCACAATGAGCGGCGTATACTCTTTTAAAAAATCAAAAAGTGATGACGGATAGGTTTGCAAAATCCAATCCGCTGTTGATACAACCGGAGGCAAAAAAGCATGTTCGACGCAATGCGAAACAGGCTCAATTCCAACATCGCAATAACTTTTCCATGTCAAACTTCCAATACAAACAACGTGGCAATCTTGTCGTGTTACTACCCGCCGATACAAACGATGTGCCGTTGCAGTGCGAGCGTATAGATGACGACAATCATGCTCAATAATGGTTACCGTGTATCGGAACAATCGTTTAAAAATGGAAATCCAAACAAGCTCAAGGATGCTACTTTTTAAATAGGTGCTGTGATAGTGAACAATATCAGGACGTTTTACAATAAGCCAAAACAATAACTTCATAAGATATAATGGAAAAAACCAATACCGCAGGCGCTGCTCTGTGTGATACATTTCTACTCTATTGTGTTGCTGAAGCAGTTGATCTGCCACACGTCTAATATGAACAGAAACACCGCCATATGGCGGCGGATAGATCCCGAAGATCGCAATCTTTTTATTGGTTATATTTTGCGAATAAGAATGATCTTTTACACGCATCATCAAAACGCCAAGAGGTTTTGCAAGGCCCAAAGCTGATAGGAATAATCCACATCCCCTTGATCGTTTGCCTTCAACAATCGATCAAGTTCCTCACGATTCAATAGATCATGCCACATCGTTTTACTATGGATCATATCTGCAAGGTGAGATCGGAAATAGTCACCCTTCTTAAACCAATGCGTAACCGGAACAGAAAAACCAACTTTTTTACGATAGATAATATCATGTGGAACAATGCCCTCTGCAGCCTTCTTAAGAACATATTTTGTCTCGCCGCGCTGATACTTCAGATTCATCGGCACACGTAACATAAATTCAACCAAAGCATGATCAAGAAATGGAACGCGAGCTTCCACTGAAGCAGCCATCGTCATCTTATCCGTTCTGGTGAGCAACAACTCTGGAAGGCGATTCTTCAGTTCGATATACGTCATTGAAGCCAAAAAATCACCTGATGGATCCTGCTGATAAAAACGAGACCGATGATAATCCGCTATGGCATAACTATCGCTTTCCTGTGGAAACAAAGGATATATTTTTTCAATAATAGGATCATGTGGCTCCTGGCCATCACCTTCCAGCAAACGCTGCTTCCACAATTCTGAAAACATACGCACGCCACCCCAAAACAAGGGACGTCCATCTGCCCACGATTTCACCATATCTTGCCGATTAGGATACGCTTCATAAAAAGAACGTGCTGCATAAAATAGCCCACGTTTTGCAACCTGTGGCACAAAATGCTGTGAAAGTTTCCAATAGCGCGCAAGTTTCAAATAATCAACATACATTGGGTACCCGCAAAACAGTTCATCTGCCCCTTCACCAACCTGCAAAACTTTCACTCCGGCATCACGTGCCAATTTGCTCACGTAATACAACGGAATACAGACCACATCACCAAGCGGCTCGTCCTGGTGATATGCCATTGTCTCAAAAAAAGAAAAAGCATCCTGTTCGGTAATAATGAGCTCGTGATGATCCGTATTAAATTTCTTTGCCGCCTTACGCGCCCATGCACGCTCATCATTGTGATCCTGATCAAACGCAACAGTAAAGGTTTTTACCTGCTCATGCTGTTCCTTCATCAGTGCAACCACCAAGCTTGAATCAAGGCCGCCAGAAAGGAGTGCACCAATCGGAACATCTGAAACCATTCGTTTTGAAACCGCTTCACGCAACAACGAGCGAATAGTCTCCACACAGAACGATTTTTTTTGGAACATTGCAGTATCAATATCAAGCTTATGTTGCAATGGATCATACCATTGCGTAAACGACACCTCATTCTTCCGGTCTACCGTCGCATAAAATCCTGCCGGCAACTTATATACCCCATCAAACAATGTCATCGGAGCTGGCGTTGCCAAATAGGTCAAGTAATGGGAAAGTCCACGCACTGAAATTCGTTTTACTACCCAAGGCAATTTCCAAAGCGCTTTGATTTCTGATGCAAAACTAATACCTCCGCCCTGCATCGTGAAATATATCGGCTTGATACCCATGCGATCTCGCACTATATGCAATACACCCGTACGCTCATCATAAATCGCACACGCAAACATTCCATCAAACCGTTTAATGCATTCTATCCCCCATTCCTTGTACGCATACAGCACAACCTCAGTATCACTTGTAGATCGAAATTGATATCCAAGACGCTGCAACTCATTGCGTAATGATCGATAATTATAAATCTCACCATTAAAAACCACAACAGCCGTACGCTCTGGATCCATCATCGGTTGCGCCCCTGCAGATGAAACATCAATAATGCTCAAGCGACGTGCTATAAGCTGCACTCTCGTATCATTCGATACCCATGCGCCACCATCATCAGGGCCCCGATGAAACAATGACTTGGATAGTTGTTGTGCCAGTGTGGCATCAACAGCACGATCATGAAAAAGCTTATATCCTGCAAATCCGCACATACTATAATCCTAAGCAAAGGCATTTTTTCAGCAAAATCCCCGCCCCGTTCGTGGTGAGCTTGTCGAACCATACGAACGAAAATCTATTTTTCATTTACAATCGTTCCGCTCGAACCCTTCGACAAGCTCAGGGCGAACGGAAATAAAACATACTTGATGCCTAAACTTTTTCAAACAATTTGCCTATCCTACTATGCCGCCACCGAGCCTTCACTAAAGCCGTAAGCATCCGATGCTGCCGAAACGGTTTGAAGTTGCTCTCATCTTGATCATACCAGACTGTTGGCACCGCTTTAATCGTGAATCCATTCTTTTTACACAAATATAAAAGTTCCACATCAAACGCCCACTGGCTTACCGTAAGTAATGGAACAACCACCTCAATCACTCGACGCTTGAAAAGCTTTGCCCCACACTGATTATCATAAAAATTCAGACCAAATAATAACCACACAAGCGGATGATACACAAGCCGTCTACCCCATTCCTTTATTGGTGGACGAGGAGGAAAGATTGTGGCACCCGGCATATACCGATCGGCAATTACTCCATCGGCATCACCAATAGTCTCAAGTAAGGCATAAAAATATTGCGGCTGTGTCGCCATATCAGCATCGACAAATCCAATTAAATCGTTCTTTCGTTTAAGCGCATCCTCAAAACCAACCTTCACCGCAAGCCCCTTGCCTGCCTCTGGTATATCGATAATGCGTATCTCAAACCATTCATCGCTTCGCTGCTTGACTACGCTAAGCGTATCATCTGTACAGCCGTTTAACACAACAACAATTTCATACGAAAAGGCTCTGAGATCTTTTTGTTTTTTCTCAAAAAAATCATGATACGCATCGAGCGTTTTTCCAACTCGATTTTGTTCATTGTGGGCAGGAATAATAATGCTCAGTTTCATCTTCGAACTTTCAACTTCCAAAACGCCTTGCAACACATCCACAATAAAAACCACACTTCTTTGCATTTTTGAATATTAGTTTTGCCATACGTTCTTCTCTTATAATGTACCGGCATATCAACAATTTTTAAGTTCAAGTTTGCTGCCCCAAACAACAAATCAAAATCTCCAAATGGATCATACAATCCCAATTTGTTGCGTTGTTCAGCAATACGCTCATAATCCTTTTTCCAAAGTACTTTGGTACCACAAAGCGTATCGGTTATTTTTTGCCCAATAATCAATGAGACAAGTTTGCCAAAAAAACTGTTGGCAATCCATGAAGGCCACCCCATCGCACCAGACTCCATGCCATATATCAATCGTGAACCGTTAATACAATCCCCTTTGCCTGACACTAACGCTTCGAAAAAATTCGGCAGTTCTTCTGGCCGTGTTGTCAGATCGGCATCCAGAATCATAAGTACATCACCCTTAGCATTTGCAAAGCCTAAACGAACAGCATCCCCCTTACCGCTGCCTTGCTGCACATAACAACGAATATCTTTTTCGGGGTATTGTGCAATAACGCGTTGCACTTCGCAAAGCGTCTCATCAGCAGAATGCCCTTCGACAAAAATAAACTCCGTATGAACACCCATATCAGGGCAACGCAGTATTGCAGCCTCAATATTGCCCTGCTCATTGCGGCAGGGAATGATAACGGATACTGTGGCAAATGATAGTACTGGTTGCTCTATCTTTGATTGCTGTTGCTTCATTGATCCCTAGATAAAATGCATCTGATTCTGGACAAAGTATAACCAAGAAGCTTGCAACTCTCAACGACATTTAGCAACAATCGCCAGCCAAGAAGGAAATTGCCATCAGTAATGCCAAACGGTTGCTTACAACAGTTACTCTAATTCATTCTTTGTACAAATTAGTTTTAAGGTACCGAAATGAAAAATCGTTTAATAGTTATATGTTTATTTTTCACTTCTCAACTTTTTGCAGAAAATGTTCTTTTATTAACCCTCCCAAAAACTGGCACTAATTTAGTCTTAAAACTATTGAGGATTGTTTTAAATGAAAAAATGAATCCAAATGTACACAGCATTACTCGAGCAATTTATTGGGGTCATACATGGAAATTACATTCCGAAATCGGGGAATTAAATCCCAATTTGGAAAAGGTTGAAACTTTAATAAATCTCAATTTTAAGCTCATCCTTGTATTAAGAGATCCGAGGCAGCACGTAATTTCATTATTGCGAGCCACAAATAAGCCGATTGATACTGCTTCTATAGAATATGGCATTAGAAACTTTACCCACTTATTAGCACAACAAACAGGATCAAATGCTTTCTTGCAATATAGTGATATTAATGAATGCTATAAAAAATATCTTCTATGGGAAAAAGAGTATCCACAAGTTTATGTAACCTCATTTGAAAAGTTAGTTGGTCCAGAAGGAGGAGGAAGTGCAACAGCCCAATACAAAGAAGTAATGAGATTAAGTAAATTTGTAGGCATAGAAATGAACAATATAGAAGCACAAAAAATAGCAACACTACTATTTGGTGACACCCCTACCTTTATAGAGGGACAGATAGATTCTTGGAAAAAATATTACTCCAGCGATAACAAAACGCTATTTAAAAATATTGCAGGTAAATTATTAATAGAGCTTGGGTATGAAAAAGATTATGATTGGTAAAATTACTCCAAAAAAACTCCGATGGATCCCACAAACCTTTTTCGATTGATTTTTTGCTGCGTACATGACAATTGCTATTTCATAGATTACAAACCCACGTACAATTTGCTCTCAGATACTTAAAGAAGACTACCCTATGGCTTTTTAACCCACCAAATACGTTTCTGCTGTTGATCTTGGTTTACTGATATTGAACATTTTTCAAAAAATTCGTTAACTGCCTTGGGAACTCCTGGCCATGACGTTGCATAATCATCACCGCCCATAACACCCCCCGCTCTCAACTTGGGATACCACATTTCTAAATCTTGTTTCACGGCCTCGTAATGATGATTACCATCAATGAAAATATAATCTAATGATGCATCATCAAATTGATTTACAACATTATAAGAAAAATTTCTAATCACCACAGACCGTTCACCATATTTAGCAAGTCTCGACCTCACCCTGTAGAAAAGAACATCGTAATTACTCCTTCCTCCCAAATGAAGTACAGGATTTTCTATCCAAGGATCTATACTATAAAGCTTTTCCACATCTGTTGTTCTTAATATACTCTCGGAGTGTCCACCAGTAGAAACACCTATCTCAACACCTATTTTTAAATTATACCGTTTTATAAGCCCAGGAAAAACATGATAGTATTTTGACCATCCACCTTCAGCTTCACGCTCAATCCTATCCAAATTGCGCATTATGCCATTAAGAACACCTTGTGGCAAATTGGTTAGCCTATGCAAATCTTGAGTGCTGATATGCGCAAAAGCGCCATGCATTGCAAAAAGCAAAAAGAAACTCTTTAATACTATCTTCATGAAATATTAATAATTTTCATAATTTACATCAGGAAGATCCGATTCAAAGTTGCTACCTAAAAGTGTTGGGGGGCCGCTTTGACCAGGCCAAGGTTTTAGAGGGAAGAAAACTTTAAAGTACTTAAATGTTCTACTGAAATCGTAAATTCCTGGAATATAATTTTTATAATCCATGGGAGTTATTGTTATTCCTAATGTATCTGGCGATAAAAAACAATCACAATCATGTAAAATGATGTATTTTGCTGAATCTTTTAAGCGTATGATTGTTTCAGTCCGAGCGCGACCAGGTGATTGATCTACAAAACAAAGATCAAACTGCATGGATTTTAACAAATCAAAATCATCTAAAAATTTAATCCAATGCTCGGCCTTAGTGTCATTTAAAATACTAAGTTTCCCAGGAACAAAGAAAAATTTATGCCAGCCTGAATTATCTGGCTCATACCCGTCTCCAAGATACCTTTGTTTAAACTTATTCAACCAATTCAGGTCATCATCAACAGAAATTAAAATTCTGTTATTATCCTTACAAATTTCATGTAACAAATCAGTGCTTCCATCTCCGCATCCAAATTCAATGATAGGGCCGCTAGTGTTCCTTGCGATAGTGTACAGAACTGGCTGATGCGTAGCATAAGGATTGTGTCTATGAACAAACTTTATCTGTGCATGCAATAGACTAAATAAACCCATAAGTACCAAAATCTCTTTTTTCATTATCTCCCTCTTTAATTTTCGGATAAGCTCTTATGTATTAGAACCTACCCCAAAAGTCGAATGTGGCTTATTCTTTGGAAATCCAGGAAAATTTTCATTTAGATCTTCATCATTTAAATCTATTTCGTTAATTCTTAGGCAGTAGCAATCTTCACAATTTAATTTACTTGCATAACCTACTTTAAAAAATCCATCTGAAAGATAATTTAGTTTGCCTATTACTATAGGATCTCCGCCAAAGCTAAGGATTATATTTTTTAAATATTTTGTATTAAAAAGTTTTTCCAGAGATTTTTCATACTCACTAAACTTATCAGAATACACATTATCCACAAAAATGGCATTTACGTCAGTAATTGCAACTAACTCATAGCCTTTTTGTTTACCTAACCTTTTTAACGCAGCAACAGAACTTCCTACATTCCAGCTGTGATCCGCATATTGCTGACAAACGTCACGATAATAAGGAATAGTGTGATTAAATTCTATAATTATTACTCTAGGGCGAATTTTTAGAGCTTCAAAAATATGGTAATCATTGCCATCAATGTCCAAAGATAATAAGTCTAATTTGTCTACACCCAACATTTCAATAATAGAATCAATAGTCTCACCCAAGCTTTCATCTTTTTCTATATATGATTTCACCAATTGTACGTTTGAGTAGCCATCAATACTTGGTTCTAGAGTTTTTAGTCTTTCCGGGTCTGCTTCAAGCAATATTGCTCTCCATCCTAAATCTTTCCAAAGATGCGCAATATTTGATCCACCCGGCCCATCACCAGCTCCAACTTCTAGGCAAATCTTTGAATCTGTACCTATGATTTCAAAGACCTTTTCAATAATTCCATCTTCACCGTATTGAGAATATTTATTATAAGAAAAGTCGCTGAGTTTTACTCTATCCCCAGCATGTAGATTTTGTACAAAAAATGTGCTTATTAAAGATATCCCAAGTATTAATTTATACACTACCTAATCCTATGTTTAGAAATCCAACCGATAAATCTATATTAATAATTATGTTGCATATGCTATATCATTTGTTTAGAAATTCAAATTTTCCGATAAAGCCTATAGATCAGCTAAAGAATTTGATGAAAATTCTCGAAACCATTTTAAAGCTTTCCTTCAAGATGGAAAATTAATTGCCCTTTATTATTGTCTATGTTAGTAACTGAATATAAAGATATCATGCTTCTTTAGTTTTAAACTAAAAAAAACAATAAAAATGAGAAATTTTATGACACAAAAAAGGCATCTTTCTTATTTATTATTTCTTTTGAATCCTATCACTCTTTGGGGGACATACCCTGAATATCAGAAGATTAATTCTTTAAAAAAGGAAATGATTGAAAACAGGGCAACATCTGGTAGTTATTTATCCCAAATATACACAGATAATATAAGAACAGATGTGAATTCAATTTTAGAAATAGGAAGCAGAGATGCAATAGATGCTCTAAAATTAAGTGAACATTATAAATGCCATGTTTTTGCTTTTGAATGCAATCCAGATATACTTGATGTTTGTAAAAAAAATATTGGAAGCAACCAGAATGTAACGTTGGTCCCATGTGCCGTATGGAATAAAACTGGTCCGGTTTCTTTTTTCCCCATGGTTGAGACGCCTAGTGTTTTTTATAACCCTGGGGCATCTAGTTGTTTTAAAGTAGACAGAGAAGGCCATCATAAAACATATATCCAAGCCGAAACAACTGTTCCCGCTATTCGTCTTGATGAATGGTTGAAAAGTAAAGAAATAGATTCTATAGATATGCTTTGCATAGATGCTCAGGGAGCTGCATTACAAGTGTTGGAAGGAATGGGCAAATATCTTGATACTGTGAACTATATAATTACAGAAATAGAGCATAAAACTATCTATGCGGGTGAAACTTTGTATCCAGATGTAGCAGCATTTTTGGATATGCATGGCTTTCAAATGTACGTTGGGTCAATTAATAGATTTTTTGGGGACTACTTATTTATTCGTAAAGATCTTATACAGGCTTGGGATGCGCTCAATTAAAATCTTTACGCAAAGACTGAACTATTTTAGAACTATTTCATACTTTTCTCGGTTTCAATAACTCATTTGTTGCTACTATTGTTTTTTGTAGTTCCAATAATGTAATTATATTAACCATGATTGATGTAAGAAATTAAGGAGTTTGGGTGTTGAAAAAAACATTAGTGATTTTGTTATTTTTCAATTTTCATATGTTAGCCAACTTTAATACAATACCTCCTCATGTTACTCTTCGATTGTATCAAATGGTGAAAGATGTTCATGAGGTTTTCACTAAGTATAAAATCCCTTATTGGATACATGGAGGCACATTGCTCGACGCCGTACGACACAAAGGAATTATACCTTGGGATGATGATGTAGATATTGTCATTGAAAAACAATATGAAGAAAAGTTTTTGAAAACACAAAGTATATTTGAATCCTTAGGATATCGTTTTATAAAAGTAAGCTATGGTTACAATCTATTTTTTCCTCAAGAGCTCAATCATGACGTTAATTTAGACATCATGTTATTTGTAAGAAAAGATAACAAGTATGTATATGATAATATAGGCCCAACCTATCAACATATTTTTTTTAATGAAAATGATCTCTTCCCATTAAAAAAATATCAATTTGGGCAACTTTCTATAATGGGCCCTAATGATCCAATTCCGTATTTAAATCTGGCTTATCCTAATTGGGAAATCGAAGCGCAAATGTCTAATCATTTTTATTTTGAAGATCCTACAGTACCGTTGTTAGATGAGCATTTGGTTCCAGCCCAGCCAACTGGACCACTTGTAGATAACATAAGAAGTTTGAAAGAAAAATTTAATTTAGAAAATATTGTTATTCGTGATGCAATGCCAAGTGACACAGATGCATTAGTTGATCTTTTGAATCAATTAGGATTTCCACAAAAATCAGTCTGTATGTGTATTCAAAAAATTGAAGAATTTTCCAAGAATGATTCAAATAAAATTTGGGTAGCTAGTCTTAATAATAAGATTGTCGGATTATTAGCTATTAATATAATTACACCTTTTTATAAACCTAAATTCTTTGCTCGGATAGATTCAATAATTGTTGATGAATGTTATCAAAAAATTGGAATTGGCAAAATACTTATGTGTATTGCAGAAGAATATGCAAAAATGATTGGTTGCTTAAGAATATTTTTAACAAGTGGTAACCATAGACCTTCGACACACGAGTTTTACAGTCATCTTGGTTATGTAAGCAACGCAACTTATTTTGTTAAAAACTTATGACATCATATATCCGGATTTCTAGGCAAAATCACCTTACAAGCCTAATTCCTGAATATCTGTCTAGAAATTTTTCTTGCAAAAAATTATTAAACATGAAAATCTCTTAGCGTATCTATCTCAAAATTATTTGCTTCAATAAACTTATTTTTTTGGGTTAGCATCATTCGTTACCTACCACTACATTGGGGAGTTAAAATGAAATGGCTTACACAAACAGTAATTCTTGTCATTTGCATTATTGTTAATTTTTTTCCTGTATATATTACCGCTCATACAAAAAAAGCCCTAATTTTTGGGGTAGCTGGTCAAGATGGTGTTTATCTAGCAGAATTTTTGCTCGCTAAAAAATATGAAGTCCATGGTGTTAAACGTGCCACATCGCAATCAAATATTGAATATCTGAACACAATGCTCTCTAATCAACAGTACAAATTTTTCTTACATCATGGAGATATAGCAAACAAAGATGATATTGAAAGTATCATCGAACTAGTTGGCCCAGACGAAATATATAATTTGGCAGCACAAAGTTATGTAAGTCGTTCCTTTCATGAGGCAGAAGAAACTACTATTAACGCTCTTGGCGTATTAAGAATCTTAGAAGCAATCAAAAAAACTAATAGAAGTAATACATTAAAATTTTACCAGGCATCATCAAGTGAAATGTTCGGCAATATCGATGAAACACCTCAAAAAGAAACAACCAATTTTCATCCACGCTCACCATATGCTATAGCCAAATTATACGGCTACTATATTACCATTAACTATAGAGAGTCCTATGGATTATTTGCATGTAATGGAATACTGTTCAATCATGAATCACCAATAAGAGGAGAATGCTTTGTGACTCGTAAAATTACCCGCACCGTTTCTCAGATATACCATGGTGTTGATACTATTCTTTACTTAGGAAATCTCGATATAGAACGGGACTGGGGCTATGCCAAGGATTATGTTGAAGTAATGTGGCTGATGCTACAGCAAGAAAAACCCGATGATTATATTATTGCCACAGGACACACACATACCGTGCGTGAGTTTGTTGAATTGGCATTCAAAGAGATAGGTATGAAAATAGGTTGGCAGGGAAGCGGTTTGGACGAGATAGGATTTGATCAAGCAACAGGTAAAATATTGGTAAAAATTGATCAAAAATACTTTAGACCGGCTGAAGTAAATTCTGTTTTAGGCGATGCAACGAAAGCTTATACTCTTTTAAAATGGAAACCCTCTGTATCATTCGAGGAATTAGTAAAAATAATGGTTAATGCAGATCTAAATTTGATAACAAAGAATGAATCATAAAAACAATAAAAGACTCTGAGAAAAAAATGAATAAAATACACATTGTCTTACCAATGGCCCTATCACTTTTTATTAGCAGCCCTCTTACTGCTTTTAAATTTACCTTTGAACCCATCGATGTGGTTATACCATGTCACGAAAAAGATCTTGTTACCTTAAATTTAGTGATCGATAGTCTTCGTAAAAATGTAAAAAATCTCCGAAGAATTATTGTTGTATCAACGCGAAAATTGACCGATAAGGAAGAATGGTTTAACGAGAACAATTTTCCTTTCAATAAACAAACCATTGCTTACGAAATATTCAAAGATGAAGCAAAAGCTGCCGAGTTTTTAAACTCCCCTAAAACGCGCACTGGATGGATTCTTCAGCAATTTTTAAAAGCGTACTGCATATTTGTTATACCAGACATCTCGTCAAATGTTCTTGTTGTTGACGCCGATACTATTTTTTTACGTCCTGTTGAATTTCAAGATCCCCAATCCGGTGCAGGACTTTATAATCCTGGAACAGAGTATCATATCCCATATTTTACCCATTTAGCCAAGGTGCTTCCTGGATGCAAAAGGCTATTTCCAGAACATTCTGGCATATCACACCATATGCTTTTACAGCGCAGTGTTATGGAAGAGTTATACGCAGAAATAGAGAAAGTACACAATAAAGAACCCTGGATAGTATTCTGTGAAGCTATTGATAAAAAAGAGTTATTTGGCTCATGCATGTGTGTAGAATTTGAACTTTATTTTAATTTTGTCTTTTCACGCACTAATGAGGTAAAAATTCGAAAACTTCAATTCGAGAATATTCCTTTTCATAAATTTAATGCCTATAAAACAAAGGGGTATGACTACCTTTCTTGTCATTCATGGATGAAATAATTTTGACGACAAAATAATTAGAATCATACCTGATTGCCTCGTTTACATTCCTCAATGGAGGTATGAACTAGAAAATTTCCATCTCTCCAATTATTTGGCAGTGCTTATAGAAAAACCTCAAGAATAAATCTTTGCAGGATCGTTTTGTTATTGCAAAACATAATCAAAAGTTTGATGTATTGCCAGCTCAGCCTTTATGGTCATCTCCATGACCTCTTTTGAAACTTTTGGAGATATGAGATCCAGGCTATCATATAAGATCAAGCTTTATACAATTTTTATGGCAAGCCGTCAAACTTTTATTGTCCATAATACAGACTCTTGCATAATTTCAAAAATAACAGCTAGCTTATTTTACAGAGATCATTTCAAACGGGGACGATATTATGAAAAAACTTCTTATTCTCGCCTGTTTATTTTTTATTAGATCGCATGGATTCACACCACCCTTTATTTGCATATCAATTCCCAAAGCAGGAACACACTTGCTTGCCAAATGTATAAGACTTTTAACTGGACTTATCCACAATCATAATATCATCACAAATGTATACCTCGGAGAAAACTTTTCTTGGCTAAAATCAAATGAATTTTTAATTTCTCACATGCTCCCCAATCAAAAAAATATCGATTATTTAAAAAGACATAACATTAAAATCTTTTTTATCTATCGAGACCAAGTTGTCTCATATGCTTACTGGCGACAAAACGATCCAGGAACAATTGCCACCAAAATTCTTGAAAACATTATGACTGAGGTTAAATTGATTTATAATCATCACCTTACTGGCACCGTTGCAGACCTTTATCATACCTTAATGCCTTGGAAAGATTATTCCTTTGTCCACACAATACAATTTGAAAAATTAATTGGCCCAGAAGGAGGGGGAGCTGCGGAGGAACAATACCAAGAAATTCGCGATATCGCCGCATTTCTTGGATTAAGTACCCATGACCAAATGATACGAGAGATTATGAAAGAACTGTGGGGTGAAAGCAAGGAAAATTTGCCTGAAGGCAAAAGCGTAACATTTCGAAGCGGAAAAATTGGATCGTGGAAGACTCACTTTTCAGAACAACATAAAACTATTTTCAAAAAAGTAGCCGGGCAATTACTTATTGACCTTGGATATGAAGCATCTTCGGATTGGTAAGCAACTATATAGACCCATATAGCTGCCCATTCGTAGGAAAAATATTTAATAAATCCTGACATCGAAATTGTAATTAATCATCATATCAAGACTTATTCTTTGGTAGCAAAGATCCATGCAATAACAGGATATCGAAAATCATTCAATCCCGGATTTCGTAGTTGGCGATAGTCTGGCCAAAGATATATATCATACATTTTACGCAAATATTCCAAATTGCCCCATTGGCCAATACTCAGTATTCTAAAACCGGCAGCTTTTACCACCATGCCAAGTCCTACAGGCGTGTAGCCTGTGTAGTGATGAAAAGGCGTAGTATGCGGAATACTCGTTACAGGTACATTGATGTATAAAATGCCGTCTTGGCTCATATGCTCGTAAATATTTGCTAAACAAAGTATAGGGTCATACACATGCTCAAGAGTCTGATTGATCATAACAAAATCAAAGTCCTTCTCTCCAAGATCAAGAGTATGAAGATCATACATTTCTGGATTCGCTTCGTAGTTGATTCGTGCTACATTGCCACGAGGTAAATACCGCCATTCTGGATCAAGACCATTGATTGCAAGACCCTTTTTGAAAGAAATACTGTGCTCAACAACAAATCGTTCGAATTCCAATAGCGCTATCACACGACCAAGATCCTTACCCTCCCAGCGCCATGAACGATGATTTTTTTTCATTGGCAGCGGCACATAACGATTTGCATACTCATCGTTCATGTGTGGCTTTAGGTACTGATCATAGATCATCACAATATCACGATCAGTAAGTTTTTTTGAGTAAATTTCAGGACGAAGTAATCTTTGAAAAGAATAGACTTGCAAAAATGATAGTAACGCAACCCCAAACAAGCATTCCTTTAACATAATAGTAACTCCCCCGCGTTAATATAGTCATAGCACAGCACATTTCCATACTTGAACGCAAGAGTTCTTCCACATCATAAAAATAATTACAGGATCTCCTGAAACCCTTGACTACGCAAACTACCATTACTTGGTCTGAGTTGCACTATCACGATCTAGACAAAGGAACCAACATGGCTAAAATTCTGCATCTACCAACAATTTTTTTAATGTTTGGCCTGATAAGCATTCTGCAGGCCACAATAAAATTTTCTTATAATGAAAGTCCCTATAGAACACATCAACCTATATTGTATGAAATCGCAACTAATACAAATGGACCAATCATTGAATTTGAATGCGGCAACGGCATCACAGCCATGTTACACGAAATCTGCGAAAGTAGTGGCCGTTTGCTCATTTCTTTGGATGACAATTTAGAATGGATCAATAAATTCAGACAAAGGCATCTTGGTAATGGCTACACAGAGGACAATACAGGATGGCATAAGTTTTACTTTGTACCCGGGAAAAAGGATGATCTCGACCCCAGTCACTGGGTGAAATTTTTCGAGAACTTTCAATTGCTACAGCCCATAAACTTTGATGTTTGTTTTATAGATCAATCTCCTTGGCTCGCACGACACGAAACAATTAAACGCATAGAAAAGATAAATCTAGATATCTAATTCTTCATGATTGTATCTACTTTCCTATGCATGGAATTTTTGGAGCCGTAATTAGGCCAGCCAATCGAATAAAACATATTCCCAGAATGTTTGATTTTAGTGATGTGTTTCAATACTTCAAATTTTACTTCACCCCACTTCCATGGCCATCGGATGCAGGACCTCCAACACTAGTAGGGAGTGACTTTGAGTCAAAGTTGCCCGATCTTGATTGGACTAAATATTAAAAACAGTCATACACTAACTTAATTACTTTCCAGTACCATAGTTTGTGCAAACGTTATCGTATACAATTCTCCCATCTTCCCTATGAAATGAATCGGGGTAGATTGAGACCATGTAATCGTTAATTTTGCTCATAATGAAGGAGAAGTTCGATTCACTATGAATTAAACAGTCGAATTGACTCAATGCAAAAAAATCTTCTATAACATGAGCCGTATCAGAATTGCCATGACTACGACAACTAAACTGTATATCTAAATCATCAAGCTGCTTTTGAAAATGCTTCTTAATCTTTTCTGGACGATTATCATCAGTAAAAATATGTACATATAGAGGCTTTTTTCCCAAAAGAAGATATAACCGCCTAAGCTGTTCTATATAGAATTCCTCTGGAAGAAACTTGAGGGGAAAGCCGGGAAGCGTCTCTGGCGTATCGTGATTTCCTCCTCTTCTTATATGCACAGCAACCGAGATACAATTACTTGGCAAACTCATTTTACATACTGATTGTATCGGTGAAATAACCCTTCGCAACTCATGAATAAATTCCTCATCATCCCAATCAACCTCAAAATAATCCCATGTACCACCAGAAAAACTCACACCATTCTCTCGTTCAAATTTTGACTCTGGAAAATATGGCACAAGATAAAGAGTATAGGGAGAATCGCTTTGTGCTACTCCTTTATTTTTTCCCAAAGTAACAATGTTACTAAAGGCACTCAGCTCCGAGTATGTGTATTGTCGATCACAGACATGCAACACAAGACTATCAGAATACACAAAAGGATTATATAATAGGGGTATGTCATATTTGTAAGATATCCATTTTGCATGAATGTAAGAAATCAAATTATCCCCAAATCGTCCCGGGCTTTGTTCATATGTCACGGCTTGCGATATTCCTTCCTCTGATGGATTAAAAAATAAACGAAAAACCACAACGAAAAGCCAAAATAGTTTTTTCATGATTGCTACCCTCCATAACGAAATATCAGTCTCGGATTAATGAACAGTTTATCATTCCCACGAACTATCATAGAAGCATGAAAGGTTACATGCTCACATACTGAAGGATATTTATACACAAATGAACTCATCCTCCACATAATATTAGGAGGTATACCATCCGTAGTAATCGCTACCAGTTCATCTCGTATATCTGACAATTTGTAAGAAGGTTCATCAATAGCAATATGCTTTTTAATACCTTCAAGACCTTTCAGATATTTTTTAACTATCGAATGCAATGGATTATTCGTAATAATATTATGAGCAAACTGAGCTAAATCCTGGGTTACCAATGCAGAATAACGGCATCCTTTTATTGAAGCTTTTTTATAGATTCCACATCCTCCAAATGCAGAATACACGTGATACCAATCATTATTCTTGGTCAATACAAGCTGCTTCGGCAAGTACCACCAGTCATTCCCAAGCAATTCAGACCCTATAGGACACAGCTCATCACGAAACGCATACCAATCCCAGTGCACTCCGCGAGGATCAATTCCATACGCAAATACTGCATCCCATTTCTTATTAGTGGTAAAAATCTCTTCAAATGCTTCATAATCCGGCTCCAATTTAAAATCCATATCCATCCATATAATGTAATCGAAACCGTCATAACTATCAGATAATGCAACCTCTAACACTATGTTTCGTGCACGAGCAATTGCTTCTGGACAAAACAAATCACCGTTATCCAGCCGATTCACAATTATTCGTTCTAGTACAGGGCGCTTCAGAAACTCACTTATTGCATACACTCGACCATTGCTTTTTTGCCACGCCTTCAGAATATTTGGTGTTGTATCAGAAGAGTTGTTTTCATATACAACAACACGATAATCTCTGAACAAAGAACCAATTTTTTCCATAATAGTTATGGTGTAGGGCAAACGAGATGCAACATCCTTACAAACCCCACAAATAATAACTTTTTGAGGTATGCGTGCATTGATATGACACGAAATAAGTATAAAAGCCCAAACAAACTTTCTCACATTTATCCATTTTTATATGCTTTTGCTACCGCCTGTATCTTTGAAAACCAATACTGCGTGGTCAATTTTTCTCGATACAAAGGATTAGTAAAAGCATCACCATACTTCAAAAGCCACTTATCCATATTTTCAGAAGTAACCTCAGACCAATCATTCACAATTACTACAGGCAATCCCTCATAAAGAGGATCAAGGGGAGATTGTTTTACTATAACAATGCATCCAAGCGCCAAATCTTCCCACGTGCGATGACAATCCAAACCATTACCATGGGGACTGATAGAAAATGCATACTCACCCTTTTTCTCCCATAATGATGATCTTCTCATCCATGGCCCATAATCAATTAAATCTGTTGGGAGTAGTTGCTTAAAAATTGAAGCGCGATCTTCTCCAAATTGTAAGTATCGTTTATGTTCAGCCCGCATGGTATCGGCATGATGAAAATCTACAAATGCTCCTTTTTTTCTTTGATTTGTTGGCTTCAACGTCTGTAGGATATTCGCAAATATCGCCTCCTGTTCTTTTGGCGAACCTATCTCCCCCCATCCTCCGCTCTTACCTTTATAAGCAATCGTATGAAAATCCATACCAATCGGCAAATGGCTTACCTTATTACTTGGACCAGAATAATCACAATTTTGGGCAAAAATATGCTTGATATATTTATTGTTGAGCAACGGCTCCACGTTTATACCACAATCAGATGGAAAACTTTCGTCTCCATCTGAAATCATAAGTACAATCGGTTTTGAAAGTTTAGGTAATATTTCCTCACAAAATTCAGGAATAAAACGACATAGCAACCAAACAATGTCACCAGACTGCATATTTTGATAGAACCTTTTATCAAATGTATGTTCGGTACAAAAATACTCTTCAGGACTTTTACCAAGACCCTGATCACATAACGAGATCATGCCAAAATCCCAAATATAATGGGTTGTCTCCCAATTTTTTGGAATCATGTATTCAGCGCACGTAATGCAACTTACAACCAGAAATACCCCAATCAAGCGTTTCATTCTTCAACTACCTTTCAAAAAATAAAAATTTACACATCTAAATATCATAGATCACAACTCACAATATAAAATCACGAGAATTTTCTCCAGTTTTAGTGCAAGGCTAGAAGTAATTTATCTTGCAATCATTCTCATATACACGACATAATTCATCACAATAACTCTCAACATACCAAACTCTAAATTCCTTCTTACGAAAAAGCATAAAAAGGATATGCTAGACACAAAAAATAATCACAAAAAGGAAGAATAATGAATCTTGTAATAAAGCTGTTCCGGACATTCTGTATCGTTAGTTTGCTATATTCGCAAATTTCCATATCGTTCTCGTCCTTTTTTAGGGTGCACACAGACAATACAAAAGCGTACGGAATGTATATCCCAAACCCAACACCACAACTAATCAAAGAACATGGAACACAATATTTGCACTCAGCATGTTTTTTAACGCCACAGGTATTAGAGAAAGCTAGAGAAGAAGCGTGTCCTTTTATTCTTATTATTCCAGAACAATTAGACGGCTACACCCCCATAAGCCAAGCAGCGCCTATCATTGAAGCGGCGCGCATCGCACTTACCTGGACAAGTGCTTACCATCGCTTTCCAACACTGGGCAATGTAGATGTTAAAGTTGTATTGATATCACAAACAAACAATAATTTAAAGCATCTAGAGCAAGCAATTCGCAAGATAATGGAGTATGACATTCATGATAAGCAAAATTGCACGCCAGAGATGAAAATGAAAAAAAGGATAATCAAAGAAAGGCAACTACCAGCAACATTATCTAAAAACGAATTAGAAATCTCTACATATTACACTGTCATTGCACCGAAAACTCCAATCCTCATAAAACCAAATCTAAGCTCTTACCCAACAAAAAAAAGGGTTGTCCTAACAGGCGCAGCAGGATTTATTGGATCACACCTTACAAGAGAGTTATTAAGTAAAGATTATCAGGTAATTGCACTTGATAACTTGAGCTGCTGCACTGGAGAAAACCTCGATCCTTTCCAATACAACAACAATATAAGCTTTCATCGGCTCGATGTCTCAAATCCATTTGATATTGAAGGAAATGTCTACATTGTTATTCACTGTGCATCTGTTCCAAGTCCTGCCCAATACTATGCAAAGCCTGTGGAAACCCTCCGGTCGGGACTGCATGGAACACAAGAAACACTCGAGCTCGCCCGAAGAAAAAATGCACGTTTTGTGTTCGCATCAAGCTCAGAAGTATATGGCAATCCTAAAATACACCCTCAACCAGAGGAATATCCAGGCAATGTTAATCCTATAGGAAAGAGGTCTCAATATGATGAATCAAAACGGGGCGCTGAAACATTAATTAAGCATTACTTTGAAACGTATCAACTTGATGTTAGAATTGCACGCATATTTAATACATTTGGCCCTGGCATGCAATTATCTGATGGGCGAGTTATCACCAACTTCATTCACGCAGCACTCACCAACTCACCAATGATTATTCATGGCGATGGTAACCAAACACGCAGCCCTGCATACGTTTCTGATACCGTGGATGGTCTTATAAAAATAACGGAATCCGATGAAATTGGTAATTTCATCTCAATTGACCAAAGAATATATAACGTTGGCAGCGAAGAGGAACTCTCGATCAATGCGATAGCATCCATGTCAAATCAAATCGCAGAAAAACTCCTTGGAACTGTTGTCCCGATACATCACATCACTAATATTGATACAACGGATCCAAATCGCAGGAAACCGGATCTTACTAGGCTTAAGACTATTGCACAGTTTGAACCAAACATCACATTTTGCCATGGGTTTGAGCAAACATTCCTATACTATTACAACAAACAACAATCAACTTTAAAATCCGAATGAAAAGAGCATGAATCAGCGTAATATGCTCTTAATACTTGTCACCGTTGGTATAAACATCATTGCTCAACCAAGTATAATAACTTACCTGGGCACTAGTGGATGGGGAGGGAGATTTGGCGATCAAATGATGATGTACATTAAGGCAAAATGGGTAGCATCCCACCATAAAATGCCTTTCTACTACAAACAGTTTAAATACTCAGAGCAGCTCATGATGCATGAGATGGAAACACCTTGGAACCCAAATCTAGGTAAACAGTTCTCTTATCAAAAAGAGCTCCGTAATATCGAAACCAATCTCGACGCACACATACAAAAACAAAATAATGGCCTTTATATAGTCCACTATTATTTCATGATGCCACATTGGGGACAACACCAAACATTATATGACTCGCAAGAGATAGCGGAATGGTCCGACGTAATAGATAATGAGCAATTTCGTGATGAACTGAGGAAAACAATTGCGCCTCGCTACGTGTTAAACACAATCGTCCCTCCAGAAGGCAGGATCTCTATTGCTGTCCATGTAAGAAAAGGGGGAGGTTTTGATTGGCCACTGCTTTCTTTGCAACAATACGATCTCAACGAATTAGACGCTGAAAATACTGAACCATATATCACGCAAGATATTTACTCAGATCGATTTTGGCCACTCAAATTTCCGCCTGATCAATTCTACATCGACCAAATCAAACGAATATCAACGCTCCTACAAGATGCGCCACTCTACGTTCATGTATTTACAGACGATTCTAATCCACAAAAAATAGTGGAATCATACCAACAAGCGGTAAACAAACCCAATATACTGTACGGATGCCGTACAAGCAAAAATCATCATACAGCCAATATCCTTGAAGACCTATTTTCTATGGCGCAATGTGATTGTTTCATTAGAGCAGGATCAAACTTTCCGCAAATCGCACAGCTGATTGGTAAGCATCGCATAGTAATTTTTCCAAAATCCATGAAATGGATAGGAAAGGTGATGATCATAGACGATGTTGGCACTATTATGAAAGGTGAACATCACTCCTAAATTCATGCAATTTTTTTGAATGTATATGGAGATTGTTAATTCTATATTTTTTGTTCGCAAAAACCATATACGGAATCCTTCTGCCAAACTCATCCAATATCCACTCAAAATCGAAAAAAGAAGGATCAAAAACAGTTGTTTCGTTAACAAATCCAGGCTTGGATAGACCAATTCTTGGATCTATTCCACCCAAATATTGTCCTAATGCGGCACCATCAAAGATCGACTTAAATGCATCACTCTTATGATAATATAGAGACGGGTTTTGGGGACGATTTCCCATGCTATCTTGCAGAACATGATGCTCAGCATATGCTCGCATAATAACGGGAAGATTGTCTATATCCCCACAAGACCTTTCTTTCCTATACTGTGCCGTAATGGACATATCGTTAAGCCCTCGTTTAGCATTTTCTGCAACAAACGCAACAAAGTCATCCATAACTTTTTGATGCGGTATATACATAAAGCTAGGAATACATCGATCGTCATTATCAAATACAGCAGCTATACCAGCATATGTTTTAAAAACGGGAAACAGTTGCGCAAGATCAACGTAAAGCATATTATCGTTTTCTATATGAAAAACATGCTGCAAATTCTTTGAAATCATTAACTCATGCAAATAAAAAAATCGCTCGGTCGCTCTGCGCCAAAAACCGTCCCAAAAGCTGCTATCCAGAGAAGTCCAACTCAAAAATTGTTTATGCTCCTTACTCTGAAAAAGAGATTCGCATGTCACAAATATAATGTTGTACTGTTTGCCAAAGCTGGTCTCTATCAAATTTAAAGCCTGCTTATTTGTAATAAGATATATTGGCACCTCTTGATTGAATAGCCGTGCTTGAGCAATAGCGTCATGCAAATAAGATGGTATCTGAGACCCAATATGCACATATACGACAGAATAATCGACAGCCGTAGGTAATGCCATCGCCGTACAGCACCAAACAAAAAAGTAAAGAATTAACCGCACCCTTCTATGGAAAGCATACATGACAAGCCACATAGTGATATCCCTGCTTTTGATATTGATTCAAATATACGCATCTCGTCCTACAATAATTATTTAGTTATTTAGGACCATCAACAGTATACTCGTCGAATTAACAAATACTAAGCAGGTCTGTTCTTAAAAATCAACCTAAATTGATTGCATCTCTCTGACCAATAGTTATCCATTGATCTTAGTATCACTGCTTGTTAGTATAACAAACGATTTTTCTGTCACATACAATCATCAAGGAATCTATTATATGAAAAAAGATTTTTTAATTTTGTTTACATCTCTCTTTTCAGTGGTTACGTCCGCCTCATCCATTTCTCGTCCCACTCTCTATCCTTTCATAGCTGGAGATACATTCCGAGCCATCAGTAATCATATTGTTGATGAAACACATAGGCCATTCGATCCAAAGAATGTTCAAGCCGGAGACATAATTTTCTTAAAAACTGAGCTTGCTAAACAGTTTTTCACATCTCTCCATCCACAAATAGATGCTCCGTACATTTTAATTACTCATAACAGCGATTTTTCACCAATCGACTTTTGCGCAGCAGACCACCCCAACACGAGTTTTAATCTTGCATCTTATTTAGATGATCCCAAAATTATTGTATGGTTTTCTCAGAACATAGACAGAAAACATGCCAAGTTAATTCCAATTCCAATTGGAGTAGGCAACAGTTATTGTCAACATGGTAATATAGACAGACTAAAACAAGCCCTGCAAAGCATACTTCCCCTACAACAAAGAACCGACAAAATGTACATCAATATCTCCAGCAACCATTATCTAAAAGAGCGAATCGCCGCAAAACAGTACTTCGAAGGCAAAAACTTCTGCCATCAAGCTGCTCGTAAACCATTCCAAGCATATCTAGAAGAGATAAAACAATTTAAATTTATTTTCTCACCCCCAGGCAACGGTTTTGACTGCCATAGAACATGGGAAGCGCTTCTCATGGGATGCATTCCAGTAGTAAAAAGTTCCCTTCTCGATCCTCTTTACGAAAACTTACCGGTCATTATTGTAGAAGAATGGAATAATATCGATCCTGTATTTCTTGAGCAAAAATACCGAGACATTCAAAATGGATCATATGATATGAGCAAAATATACGCAGACTACTGGATCAATCTTATCAAGAGTTATCAAAATCTATACAAGCAATAGCTACGCATCACTTTGCATAATTCCGACATCATCAACAACGAGAACACTCTTCCAATTGGCACCTTTTGGATATATAACCACCTTATGATTCCCTATCAATTGTGCAATTTGTGGAAAATTTGACCCTGATCTGATCAGACAATCGAATTGTGCCATTGAAAAAAGATCCTCCAAAACGTTTTTATCATGGCAATTTCCTGATTGACGACATCCAAACGTAATATTAGGAGAGTCTATCATACTCTTATAGCGCTCAACCAGTTTCTCTGGATACGAATCATCAGTAAAAATATGCACGTACATAGGCACATTGTGATACAGATTTGAAACTCTTTTGATCTGAGTCACATAAAACAAATCGGGTGGAAATTTGAGCGGATATGCACAATCTATATAGTTCATCCTTCCTATCTCACAATGACACGAGATATCAAAATCTTTTTTTTCATCACCATATAATTGCACAGAAAAAAGTGGCGTATCAAAACCTCCACCTTTTCTTACATGAACAGCCACGGTCACCATATCCTTCGGCAAATTAAGCGTCTCAATCGGTCCCCTTGGTTGTATGACACGTCTCAAATCTGCACAAAACTCTTCATCTGCAAGCATATCACGCCACATAGAGACTTCTTGTGAATCATACAATTCCGGCGCAACGCCCCAATTATGAGGGTGAAAGTAATAATGGATTTCATAGAGTATCTTTTTATTTCGCTTAATATACTTATCAACGTTAACGTATAAATCTCTATAGCGCATTTTTGTTGTACAGATATTCTCAACCGTAACAAATTTTTTCATTTTTGATTGCGCCCAATGAACATCAAGCTCATGCATCATCAACTGATCAGAATACTTAAACGGCTTGTAGTAGAACGGTAAATTAACCTTGTATGCAATCCATCGAGCTTTAACGTACATCAATGTCTGGTCACCAAATCTACCCCCCCATTGAGTGTCATATGTCACAGCGCTCTTAGTTTCCAAATTTAAATCCTCGAGCCTCCATAGCGCAAGACATTTATCTAGAGCTGACGTCTGTGGATTGTTTTCTCGTAGAATAGAAAGTGGCCTTGGAAAATCAAAGGGAGGTTTTTCCAAATTAATAGTATAGTTTTCATATCCCTCATCAGAAATATCAATGTTATTCCTATCTTCATTTGTATATGTCGTAATGAGCAAATACTTTGAACCACTTTTTTTGAAATTTTTTAAGACACCAAACGCATTCTTAAAAGAAAGATGGGCTAGGCAGTCCCTACATAAAATTAGATCAACCGACGGCAATTCATCTTTCGTAATATCTGCTTGTATAAATGAAATATTCTCTGCTCCGTACCTTCCTTTATTGGCCCGCACAAGATCTTCGACAATGTCTACACCGATATAGGTCAAATTATCAGAGACTACAAGCCTCATCCAATTAAAATCACCACACGGAGCATCTAGTACCGAAGATATTGAAAACTCGCTTAACAATTTCGGCAATAAGCCCCTAACTGTTTCTGTATGCTCTAAACTAGACCCCATACCAGAAACTGTTTCATCATTCCATTGCCAAAATTTTTTATTATAAATATTGGTAAAGCGTTGTCTCAATGACGGTTGCCTCGCCTCTATAAAGAAAAAACTTGCGACCACCACCCCAATCCAAGCATAATGCACTGCCTTCACAGACTAACTCCCAATAAACAATCTTTAATGTTTTACTTTATCAAAACCATACATACCCATAACTACTTTCCGTCGCCCATTACTTTGTATCCCCAAAATAGAATACTCTATATGGGAAATTCTCGTAAAATAAGATTATATCAACGAAAAATTATTTGGAAGAGAAAACAAGAAACATTATATTGAAACATATTTTGCATTTACAAAATTTTCATTTATAATTTGTGCTCAAATGGATAAAAAAACATGCGGGAGTAGTATTGTGAAACGCATATTTTTACTTATAATTTTTTCGATTCAAGTTACACAAGCAAATCATGTCGTTACAGTAATGGGAACTGGATATGTTGGACTGGTGACCGGTGCCTGCATTGCTGAAATTGGCACCAGCAACCAAATCAAAATAATATGTACCGATATCGATCAACAAAAAATAGAGCTTCTACAAAAAGGAATCATTCCTATATACGAAGCCAACCTGGAAGAACTCATCACCAGAAATACACAACAAGGCACACTTTATTTCTCAACTAATGTCTCTCAAGCTATCCAAGAATCCGACATCATATTTATCGCTGTTGGTACACCAACACTAAAAAACGGGGACGTTGATTTATCTTATTTTGAAAGTGCAATACACACAATCGCACAAAATCTTTCTACAACGAAAAAAACAGTCGTTGTTAAAAGCACTGTCCCCATAGGTACTTGCAAAAATCTATACAAAATCTTTGCATCATATCGCATCCCAAAAGAATCTTATACAATCATTTTCAACCCCGAATTTCTAAGAGAGGGAACGGCTGTAGATGATTTTCTTAATCCTGATCGGATCATTGCAGGAATTCACAACCCAACTGATGCACAGATTATACAAGAACTGTACCAATCTCTCCTTAATAAAGGAATACCCTTGCTCTGCACTGACACGACAACAGCTGAAACTATTAAATACGCATCCAATAATTTTTTGGCACTCAAATTAAGTTTTATCAACGAAATAGCAAATCTTTGTGAAGCAACGGGGGCAGATATATCGAAAGTAAGCCATGGCATAGGGCTTGATCATAGAATTGGTCCGGGCTTTCTGAAAGCAGGTCCAGGATTTGGAGGATCGTGCTTACCAAAAGATACCAAAGCGCTCCTATGTATGGCACAAAAAATTGGCATACCACTCCTAACCATAGAAGCTGCACGCAAAGCCAATAAATATCAAAAAAGACTATCGTTTAAAAAAGTAGACGATCACTTTCAAGGAAATATTGCAGGAAAAACAATAGGAATTCTTGGTCTTGCATATAAAGCCGGAACCGATGATATACGATATTCGACAGCAATTCCACTTATCAAAAGATTATTAGAACGTGGTGCATACGTTAAAACATATGATCCTGCTGCAATGGAAAACATGCAGCGCTTATATCCAACCGCCATCTACTGTCAATCTTCCGAGGAAGTCATGGCAAACATTGATGCCCTCATAGTCCTAACAGACTGGCCAGAATTTAAAGCTATTAGTCCAGACAAAATCTACAATCGCATGAAACAGACATATGTCATTGATACACGCAATATACTTCCCCAATTTTTAGAAAAACATTGTGTACAAACAGATTAATCCAAATCATTAATTTTAAGGAATAGTGATGAAATCATTATACATATTTTTGGCAACCATTTTTGCAACTGCCACCTCTCTAATAGGAAACATACCACCAAATGACGGGTTTGAACGTTTTCCAAATTATTATTTTGTGGAAACAGGCACGTTCGGAGGGGACGGGATTCAACTTGCACTGCGCGCACAATATCCAGAGATCCATTCAATCGAATTAGATGCAAAACTATATCGCAATGGGCTCAATCAATTCCGTTCATTAAAAAATGTCCACATATGGCAAGGCAATTCTGGCTTAATGCTCTACGATGTAATCAAAGATCTGGATAAACCGATCACTTTCTGGCTCGATGGCCACAATGGAGTATACGACCCTAATGGCAATAACACCCCTATTTTAGAAGAATTAGGACAAATTAAAAAACATCATATCAAAACACATACCATTTTGATTGATGACATGCATTGTTGTAATTCCGATTTATTTGATTACATTACAAAAGATGACATTATAAAGAAAATAAAAGAAATTAATCCTGACTACGTCATTACCTATGTAGATGGTGGCAGTGATGGAGAATACCCGAACAACATTATGGTCGCTTATGTCCCGACCAATAAAGATGAGAGACAAATAGTTACCCCGCGCGATACAGCTTATGGTTCTTATCCAACGCAAGTAAACGTCGCTCATACGGCAATTTCCAGCTCTCCGGATAGCAATATGACGGAGAGAGAATGCAAGTCGGCGGATTATCAATAAAGTATCGATTGATATGGCTCTCATCATGCCACACCGCAATGATCCCTATTTGCAAATCTTTTTGAATATTTTCTGTAATAGTACGAGCCATTTTAAGAAATTCATCTTTTGACCCACCATTAAACCCACCCGCAAAATATGTTCGCCCTTCTTTTGGCGCAACATACGAGGTAGAGATAGAGCGCTTTTCATATGACCCTCGACGCCCCACAAAGCCCGGATGTTGTGTAGCAACTCTATCAGAAAGAATTTCATCTTCTACGATATCTACAAAACGCATATCTGCATCAGTTGCAAAAATATAATCCATATCTTGTAATGCATCTCTATGCTGATAATAGATTGATAAACGCATAAGTGTATCCAATGGCCATCCTAACCGCTTTTGATACAACATTTTCACATTGCTTCTTTCCGGCAATTCTCCGTCGGTGAATATGAAATAGGTAACTTCATGATCAGGACAGAAATATTTATCCGCAGAATCTAAAAGAGGTTCCACAAATTCTATATATTTTCCCGTTGCCACAATCAACAATCCAACCTTCTTCCGCTGGCAAAAACCTTCACTGTGCTCAATCGCAACGAGGGGGAAAACAATACCAAGTAATAATAGAAACGAAGGAATATATCTTTTATGTTTCATACTTCTCCAGTGTCGGTTTCGTGTACTGTTCTAAAAGGAGAATCTATTTTAGAGTATCGTGGCATTGAGCGAATAACTAAATCCAACTTTCGTTGTAATCCCGGTATTACTTTGTGCTCGTTAAGATTATTTTCTGAATTCCAAAGCAAAAGCACTTGATCAACAAACTTCCAATGATCATGAGCCATCTCTATCATAGGAAACATTGCCGCATTATCAGGCGACATTTGAAAAAAGTTACCTTCATACATGAGATCGTCTTTTTCGATCTGTTTAAACAAGCCTGCATAAAACGTTCTCAAATGAGATGGATTATGTGCATGACCTCGAAACGCATTTTTTTGGACCACGCTATCAGGATACTTACAACACCAACCATGCCCGCCATTAGGCCAAACCCTAAACTGGCCATATGTTAACCAAACATTAGGATCTGAATATACCCTATTCATATATGAAAGCACATTCTCATGTGCAAAAAAATCATCTCCATCCAAAATAATCACTAGATCCGTATCTTTGCAAAACTGATGAATGGCATGATATTGATTGTAAAGAGCACCACGATGCACAGTATTATTCACAAGAATCACTTTGTCTTCTACACCATGATCCCGAATATATTTGGAAACCAATTCATATGTTTGGTCTGTTGCACAATCAACAATGTAGATCAAATGAAAATTGTCGTATTTCTGCGAAAACACCGAATCAAGATTACGTTGATAATATCTCGCATTGTTATAACTACAAGACAATATCGTAACGTGTCGCTCTCCTTTTTCTGAAAGGGGTGCCGTTATTTGAGTATCTCTTGCCTGCAAAGCAATGAATGCAAACAATATTCCGTAATGCAACCTCATAATTTATCTCCTTTTTTAAAATAGATTGTTTATATCTCTATAACTATCTCGAGCTCTTATGATCATAGCAAATTTCCGCTGTAACATTTTTCCATCCTGGCCCTTGTGATCATTAATCGGATTTGCTCCATTATAATCTACCAACACTTCTGTAATGAATAAGAAATGATACCGTGCCATTTCTATCATTGGAAACATAATAGCAAGATCATAGGTCGTCGAAAAAAAATCTCCCTGAAACATTAAATCGTCTTTACAAATCTTATGAAATAGAGCAGCGTAAAAGGTGCTTAAATGCGATGGTGTATCCATGTGGTATCGAAATCCTCGCCCCTCGATTACTCGCCGTGGATATGCACGACAAAATCCAAATGCTCCGCTTGGGTATTCTCTAAATTGACCGTATGTCAGCCATATGTTTGGATTTGAATATGCCCGATTTATCCTTTGCAAAACATGCTCATGTGCAAATCGATCATCACCATCTAAAATGACAATGATATCCGTTGGATTGCAGGAGTGAATAGCATAATACAAATTCGCAAGCGCCCTTCTTCGTTCATCGTTGTGAAGCAAAACAAATCGATCTTGCATATCATGTTCAAAAACATAATCCTTCGCTAAGTCGTATGTACCATCAGAGGAACAATCATCTACGTAAATCACATGAAAATTTTTGTACTGCTGTGAAAAAACTGAATCGAGACTCCATTTATAATAGCTTGCATTGTTGTAACTGCACGTAACAATCACAATATGTCGCTCTTCATCAACGAATTGCTCTGAATTGGCAAGTTGATCATCTAGTGTGTATGTTCCATCAGGTAAAAAAGAAAGGAAGCGCGCTTCATCAGGCAACACCGTAGCTTCAACAAGGGAAATATTACAAAATAACAAAATCAAAAGCAATCGAAGCTGTTTCATAATATCCTCTTTTAACTACGAGCAATAAACGTTGGCATATATTCCATATGTGCAGACTTGTTTACAATGGTATGCAATAAAGTAATATTCATCTTTTTTCCTGACTGAAACTGCACAAGCAATTCACGATAATCTATATTCATCGCCCTATTTTTGGTGTCATTCTGCACCCGATTCAGCGGTAAGTTTACAATCTTTGATGTTCGAAAACAAAGGCCACGTTGAGCTAATTTTCCCGCTATACGAGCACTCCAGTTCCCTTCCATGCGATTGGGTCCGTTATATGGCAATAACCGCAATTCTGACTCAATATCTCTTTTACGGTATATCGTCATATCAACCGTATGTGGATATCGCCAGTCAAGCACAGCTTCACCAAATTTCCATGAATATATATCCGCTTCCTCATACTGAAAATTCGGCAATGGCTGTGGCCGCCTATCGGGATAGCAATAGTTCAAGTTCATACCCAGGCGTAAATAGAAAGCATATGCACCTGTTTTTTCCAACACACAAATACATTGGGCCAGATCAACGGTATCTTTCACAACAATGTCATCAACCGCAAAAATCACATATTGCGAAGGAGACTCAAACGTTGCTTTCAACGTTAATGGTTTGAAATCTCTAGCCGGATCGGCTCCTTGTTCATAAAAAAAGACGTGCGGAAAATCGGCACACACAACATCGTAACCCGATTTATATTGACCGTCACTTGCTCGACATACCACAATTGTCTGCCCAATACCTTGCATATATTTTTGTACAGATTCTAATAATGCATAGAGTTGCAACGGACGATTATAGGAAAAGATCACTAAATCGGCTTGCTCATTCAATTTTTGATCAGATTGAAGGCGAAAGACAAGTATCAAAGTCGCAGCCGCAACTAACAAAATAGAAAGTTTCTTCATTATCTCTCGGTTCGTCATCAACTATATACAAATGCTTCTGGTTTTAACCAACTGCCCGCCCAATGGTGGACTGCAGATGATTCTGATTTACACCACAATGTTTTTTCTGTCCCCCGCTGCTCATAGCCACACGGATAAAAATAACTCGATGGAAATACTATATCACGCAAGCCGGTTTTGCCTGCTAAGCCCAAAAATGTTTTAGTAAAATGGATCGGCCCTGTTTTGGCTATAATTTGCTGAACAGTCTGATTATTTTTAATATTTTCCACACAGGCCCTTAAAATAGGATGTCGTGGAATTGCACCATATAATGCAGCACCAAGTTGCACTATATTGGTATCAAGCGGTTGAACACCCGTATAAAAATCGTAGGTGTGATTATACACATCAAGTGGCTGCAAACATTCAAAATCTGTATCCACATACACGCCACCAAAACGATACACAATTTCCCACTTTAATATATCAGACCGTTCTCCATAATTTTGCGCCTTGTCATAATACCCTCGATTATCAAAGACAAGATTGCACGCATCAACTACAATATGCGAACCGCCGGTACACGAGAGCAATCGTTTTTCAAGCGCATCAAACGAAGAAACAACCTCTGAGCCCTGGTCATAATTTGCGTCATTATCAGTCCAAAATAAAACGGTCCATTGCGGGTGATACCGCTTCCAACTTGCTATATACGCATCAAATTCAGATGGAACCTTGCCGCCAAGCCACATTAGATGGAGAATTTTAGGAATACGGGTAGTTTGTTGCGGTTGCAAATGCGCAAAGCTGTTTTTTTCATAAAGATCTTTAAAGCATTGATACACATATTGAAAATCAGAGCGCTGTAACAGCTCATCATACCGATCACAAAGCATCGATTCATCAAAGGCAACATATTGAGCCTGAAGCTTATGAGATAACGCATAGCTTATGAAATAGCCAACCCCAATAACGAAAGCCCCCATTAAACACAATGAAATAGTTATTCTATTTCTCACTTTTTTCACCCGGTAGGTTTCGATAGTTTCATCAAAAATACCCCATGAATGCTCTGGCGTCAAAAAATTAGCTTAGTCATTCCACACTTCACTCGATCTCTCATTATCAAAGGTGCGAAACTCTTGTCTGCGTGTGTTCACCGGCATCCAACTTTGTGCCCAGTGGTGTATCGCATATGCCCCGTCTTGCATCCATTCCTGTCTGCGCAATACACGTTGTTTACTCTCAAGGGGATAAAAATAAAAAGCAGGAAATGCAATGTCACGACTTCCATTTTTGCCCGCCATTACCATAAATGATTTTGAAAAATGGCATGGCCCAGATTTTTTGGGAGCACCCTTATGATGCCAATCATCTTTAATTGTTTCGATACAATGGTTGAGAATAGGATGTTTTGGATATGCCGCGTAAAGCGCTGCACCCAGTTGCACAAAAAAAGCATCTAGAGGTTGATATGCTGTGTAAAAATCATATCGGCAATGCAACTCATCGAGTGGTTTTAAACATTCATAATCAGTATCAACATACACTCCTCCAAAGCGGTATATAATTTCCCATTTCAAGATATCGGATTTTACCCCCATACTTTCTGACTGATCGTAAAATTTTTGATTGTATAACGGAAACAGTTCGTGCACGTTATCATCAGTCCATAACTTATACTTCCAACCAGGATGCATCTGTTTCCAGGTAGTCATATATTTTTTAAACACATCTGGTAATGGCCCACCAATCCAAATTTGATGAATGATTTTTGGAATAATAAGCTGATCCTTTTGATCAAGTACCGATGGATTATATTGGTTGTACAATCGTCGGCCCAATTCAAAAAATTCTTTTCCATCATAACCTAACACCTTATTCGTCCAGGCAAATGCATTAGGATAGCTCCCAAGCTGCATCGCAGAATCAAAGTCATGATATACCCATGAATGTGACTCAGAGGCCATATGAAAACATAGACCAAATAATAGCAATACCAATTTCAATCTCATCTTTACTCTAGCTTTCTCATTATTAAACAACACAAAATGATTTCGCTTCCTGCTCATCCAACGGCTGATATGGCTGCCGTGCGCGAATAAGCCTGTCGCAATATAACTGCTTGCGCAACTGTTGCCTAAAATCATTTAATGGATTTGCTTGATTATAAATATATAAAATCTTATCAATAAATTTTATACGTCCATTCGCCATCTCAAGCATCGGAAACATAAATGCCATATCCCACGTAACCGAGAAGAACTTTCCGTCCAACATCATGTCGTCAATCTTAACCCTTTTAAACAAGCCAGCATAAAATGTTCGCAAGTGAGATGTGAACCATTCCTGACTGCGGTAACTTCTTGTTTGTATTATATGTTCCGGCATTGGGTGACAAATTCCTAAACTCCCACGTGGATACTCTTCAAACTGTCCATATGTAAGCCACACATTCGGATCATCATATTCACGATTAACAGTTTGGAACACATCATCCCCTCGAAACCAATCGTCTCCATCCAGCGTGATAATAATGGCACGATCTGGGCAGGCATGGATCGCATGATACAAATTATAAAGCGCACCCCGTCGTTGCTCATTGCGCATAAGAAGTATTCGATGATTTTGGCCACTCGCTGCAATGCAAGATCGTGCACAGTCATATGTATCATCTGGGGAACAGTCATCAATGTATATCACAAAGTAATTGTTATATCGCTGCCGAAAAACACTGTCCAAATTTAACGCACACCACCGACTGTTTTTATATGAGGGGATAATAATGATAATGTATTTTTCTCCACTCACAACAGGCGCATCAAGCTTCAACGCTCGAGCCTGCATAAAGACCAACACAAACCCACTACATGCAATCACACAGAAAAAAAAATACCACACTCTACCTACTACCATTCAATTACTCTCTCTTTCATTGTTTTACGTAAAAATGGGAGCTTTCCTCCCACATTTTTGCACTCACTCTCCAATTCATACGCAACCATCTCTTTCACCAGCTCATGAAACGGAACCGTTGCCTTCCAGCCAAGCTGTTCATATGCCTTTGTCGGATCCGCAATTAAAAGATCAACCTCGGTTGGCCGAAAGTATGCCGGATCAACAAGCACCAACGTTCGTTTTGTTTTCACATCATAGCCTACTTCATTTAACCCTTTGCCACGCCATGCAATCGTGATACCAACTTGATGAAATGCGTGCTCGACAAACTCGCGAACCGATCTTGTTTGGCCTGTACCTATCACAAAATCATCCGCACGTTCTTGTTGCAACATGAGCCACATCGCACGCACATACTCACGCGCATGTCCCCAATCACGTTTTGCATCCAGATTGCCAAGACATACTGTATCTTGCAGACCAAGATGAATCCGAGCAACCGCCCGTGCCACCTTTTTCGTTACAAATGTTTCGCCTCGCAATGGAGATTCGTGATTAAACAAAATACCGTTACATGCAAACATATCGTACGCTTCGCGATAATTTTTTGTAATCCAAAACCCATACAACTTTGCCACACCATACGGCGATCGAGGATAAAACGGTGTGGTTTCACTTTGAGGAACTTCTTGTACATTACCAAACATCTCACTCGTTGATGCCTGATAAAACTTTGTCTTTTTTGTAAGTCCTAAAATGCGAATTGCTTCTAAAATACGCAACGTGCCGATCGCATCCACATCTGCCGTATACTCAGGAAGCTCAAACGAAACTTTAACATGGCTCTGCGCAGCAAGATTGTAAATCTCGTCCGGCTGAATCTCTTGAATTAATCGGATAACATTTGATGTATCTGTCACATCACCATAATGCAAAATAAAGTTCCGAGTATCCTTTTTATTATGCATAGGATCTTGATATATCGAGTCGACACGCCCCGTATTCAAAGACGATGAACGCCGCTTCATGCCATGAACGCAATACCCCTTATTGAGCAAAAATCGAGACAAGTATGCTCCATCTTGGCCAGTCACACCAATAATCAGCACGTTCTTCTTTGTCTGTTTCATAATACTGACCACATCACATCAACCTTGTCTTTCAAATAATTGGTGTTCTTTGTACCACGCCAGTGTACTCAATATTCCGTCACGCAACGGCGTAGCTGCCCTCCAGCCTAAGCCTGCTATTTTGGTAACATCCAACAGTTTGCGAAGAGTCCCATCCGGTTTACTCGTATCAAATACAACATCTCCCTCATACCCCACCAAATCCTTCACCAAATATGCTAAGTCTGAAATCGAAATATCTTGTCCAGTTCCCACATTCACAATGCCTACATCGTTATAATGTTGTAATAAAAAAAGGCACGCATCAGCCAAATCATCTACATGCAAAAACTCTCGATACGGCATGCCTGTTCCCCACACAACGACTTGTTGTTCGTTATGTTGTTTCGCATTATAAAATTTTCGTAGTAACGCAGGAATAACATGAGATTGTTCTAGATCAAAATTATCGTACGGCCCATATAAATTCGTTGGCATACAAGCAATAAAGCTCGTACCATACTGTACATTATAGGATTCACACAATTTCAGACCAGCAATTTTGGCAATAGCATATGGCTCATTCGTTTTTTCCAATCCACCACCCAACAAATATTCTTCCTTAATGGGCTGTGCACACGTACGAGGATAAATACATGAAGAACCAAGAAAGAGTAACTTTTTCACTTCATAATGATACGCTGCGTCAATAACATTCAATACAATAGCAAGATTATCGTAAATGAAAGAAGCCGGATATTGCATATTCGCATGAATGCCGCCGACCTTTGCTGCCGCTAAAAATACGTATTCAGGGCGCTCTATTTTAAAAAAACTGTTCACCGCCTGCTGATCACGCAAATCCAAATCTTCTTGTGTACGAGTAAGAATATTGGTGCACCCTTCTTGCTCAAGTCGTCGAACAATCGCTCGACCAACTAATCCTGTATGCCCTGCAACATATATCTTTGCATGCTTCATGCTTACCACTAGCATCCGTTATAAATAGACCGTCATATTATGTTTTTTCAACAACGCAACCACATCTCGGACCATCTCCACTTCTGATCGCTTGGCAATAAGCAATGTATCATCCGTTTCGACCACACATATGTCGTCAACCCCAATCAATGCAACGAGCTTTTTAGGAACATCGGTCAGGTTGTTTTTCGCATTTACCTCCACAACACAACGCTCGACATTATTTTGCGGATATTTTTTGAGCAAAAACGTTTCTAAGTTCCCAACATCACACCACGAAAAATCGACTGACAGAACCCGAACTCGACTACTTTTTTCGATAACTGCATAATCTATAGCTTGAGATGGAATCGCATCATAAGAATCATCTCCGCTCATATATGCCTCCATTGCTTGAACCATATCTGGAGCATGTTTTCTAAATTCTTCAATAAATACCGAAACTTTGCCACCGAACATACCAATATTCCACAACATATTACGCTGGTTAAGATAGCGCGCAGCTAGTTCACTCGATGGTTTTTCGTGAAAACAACTTACACGATACAATGCGTCTTGCAGATCAGTCTCATCGTACTGAATGTATCCATACCCGGTTGCAGCATATCGTGGTCGAACACCCAAAATAGCGAGCGAATCATGTGATCGCACAAACGATACCATCCGCTCAACACTATGGCAAAACAACTCAGTATCCGCTTCCGGAATAAAAGCATCTGCCGGTGCAAATATCACCACCGCGTCTATGTTTTTTTTGTAAAGCTCAAAACAGGCATACAAAATAGCAGGACCAGTATTGAGTGCAACAGGTTCAGTAATTATCCCATCTACCGTACGCCCAACCATATCCGCAAGCAGCGGCATATAACCTTGTGCGCTTGCAATATACACAGAACCAATAGTGTCCACAGTACGCAAGCGTGTTATCGACTGATCAAGTAACGTTTTTTCAGAATCCAAACACAATAACTGCTTGGGTTTGTTTTTTCTGCTCAGCGGCCACAAACGCTCTCCTGATCCACCCGCTAGCACAACACCGTATACTGTATCCATCAGATTACTTTCCGCGTAAGTAGGATTAAAAAAACAAGCAACCAAGCCCAGTACTACTAGATATCTCATCGCACTCCTACTTCCTTTTTTCCTCCTCCCTCACATGCAAGTTGATCAATCAATAAACTTACCTCTGCAATCATGTGAAGTCGATCAACGTTGATTGGAGGAGTACTCGATCCTTCGCACAGTGAGTTGAAAAATTTCTTAACCAAACGTTCTCGCCCATCATCAGGCATCGTGATTGTTTCATTAAACCACGAAGGAAGCCCAAAGCCATATAACTCCATATACTCTTCCATTACAATAGCTTTTTCATCATAGAAAATTTCCATACGCTCAGCACCCATACCCGCATGACCCAATACGGTATAGAGCATTGTACACACAGATCCTTCATTGAAACTAATCTGCACACTCACATTGTCTGTGGGAAAAATATCATCACGTGAAGAGTGCATTGCTTCAACAGAAATAGAAACTGGGCGTGCATCCGTTATGTAGCAAAATAGATCAATAATCTGACTCGCATCACCAAGAATATAACCCGCTTTCATCGTTGAGCGAATACGAGCACTACGCACCAGTTCTCGATTCACACGATAATGTACCATCAGAGGGGTTTTCCTTTTTTCAACAACAGCTTTTATCTTCTGCATAAAAGGCGAAAATGAATAATGATAATCAACACAAAGTGGCGCATGTTCATTTTTACGTAAAAAGGAACAGAGACGTTGCAATTGATTAAAATCTGTTACCATCGGTCGTTCTAACAAAATAGCCTTACCATTCTGTAATGCATGCAAAGCGTGATCCGCATGAGCTGTATGAACCGAAGCAATCACCGCAACATCAATCAAATCATTCGCAAAGAGCTCTTCATCACTTGCAAACGTTTTCACATTTTTATATCTCTTTGCAAAAGAATGAGACTTGCGCATATCTGGATCAACCACAGCCTTTATGGAAACGTTTCGCAAACCTGAAAGCAGTGGAAGAAGCGTCTGCTGTGCAAATGTCCCAGCTCCAATCACTCCAACACGAATAACATCAGGCACAGCAGGTACAAAGCGCCCTGCTTTCACTGCAGCTTTTGGTACTACATCAGTATGACATGATACAATCTCAGATTTTTGTGAAAACGCCGACTGATTATATGCAAGTACTGCACCCACTATGAGTTTCTTTTGAATGCGCTGATACGTTTGTTTAATCTGTTTAACCGAAATTTCTTCTTCAAGCAATGGAGAAAGGGTTAATTTGCCCTGCTCAATCAGCTGCAAACAAATACTCATACTTCTATTGTCTGCCCACCGACTCGCGCGATCTGACGTATGCTGTCCAATATGCAAACCCGATGAAACCAAAACATCTACATCTTTCGCGTATATGCGCCCTTGCGGTAGTGATATATTCGCACCCCCAAACAGCACGATCTTTCCTTTCTGACAACTCACCTCAATGGCATGATCCAACATCATTCCGTCAGTCGACGCAACAAAAGAAACTTCTATCCCTCGCCGCTCTGTTATCAAATCAATTTCTTTGTATATATCCTCGCGCGACATATCAAATACAACGTCCGCCCCCAATTTTTTTGCAACCTCAAGTCTCGTGGGCTCTACATCAACGCCAATGACAGAGCACCCTGCGGATTTCGCAAGCTGGATTGTGAGAAGGCCTATAATATCCAAACCAAACACACAAACACGCTCACCTATTTGCAATGATGCTCGACGAATGCCTTGCAATGCGTATGCAGCCAGACCAGTTAAACTAGCCGCTTTCAAGAATGACTCATCTGAAACTTTCACCGCACAATATTCGGGAATATTTGCTAAATCAGAATGTGGAATATAGCCAAGATCAACACAAGCAACCAAATCTCCGGGAGCAAAATTATTAACTTTTTTTCCAACCGATACAACGTGGCCAGCACAAGAATATCCACTCGAAACTACATGCTCTGTACTTTGCACTTTCTTACTCGCATGCAAAGCAACAGACTCCAAAACGCTCTTGACCTTGCGTGGAATATTATTAAAAAAACCTTCTTGCGTATTGATGGTTGTTACATGAGTGTTACTGCTAAGATACGTATAGTGAATAGCAACCAACACCGCATAATCGTTCAAGAGCGGCTGAGCCAACTCCTTTACAACCAAATTGCCTTTGTTCAACAACAACTGTCTCATGAACAGTTTCCTTTTTGCTACGGCGGTTATGATGAATTACTTTCACTTTTTATATTTTGATTCACAATAAAAAAATCCATAGCACCACGCGACGGCCAATATATTTCCTCATCATCTTTATCACGCACTGATTGTAACGGATCATACAATGCACCGCAAAAATCAATAACACGCTTATGCTCCAATAACTTCCTATCAATTAACTTGAAACGATCATGCGCAACTAAAAACACAACAATATCTGCTTGTTCCAATCCCCCAATCATGCTGACAACTCGGTCGCCAAAGAGAGAATCTAGCTCTGATCTATCAACGTGTGGATCTGTGATCAATGCACGCATAGCACTATCCTTCACAAGATGCTGTGCGATGGCCAATGCTGGAGACTCTCTCAAATCTTCAACATTCGGTTTGTACCCTACCCCAAGAAGAAGGACTGTGCATATTCCAAGATTGTCACGACGCCACCCATCTACAACACGAGATATTGATGAAATAACTTCACGCGGTTTTGCATCATTCACCTCTCGAGCAGCCCTAATAAATTGGGCATTCCGTGGAAACGATTCAACAAGAAACCACGGATCCACCGCAATACAATGTCCACCAACACCACACGTTGGACGCAGAATTTTTACGCGAGGATGCTTATTTGCCAACTCAATTACCTCATATGGATCTAACCCAATAGCAGTTGCCATGGAACTGACTTGATGCGCAAAGGCCAACTGTGAATCTCGCGCACTATTTTCTATGAGTTTTACCATCTCAGCCGTTTCAGCAGTTGTGGTATAGAGTTGCCCTGTCACAAATTGCTTATAAAATCTTTTTGCCTGTTTAGCCGATGCTTGATTGAAACCACCAATAATGCGGTCATTCGAAACCAATTCATGAAATATATTGCCCGGCAACACGCGCTCTGGGCAATAGGCAACAAAAAAATCTTTTCCTTCTTTCAAGCCAGTATTTTCCGCAATACGGGATGCAACTTTCTGTGTTACCCCAACAGGAATAGTCGATTCAACAATCACAACATTGCCTGGACACAGTACAGAGGAAAGAGAGTCCACCGCAGCATACACATGATCAAGATTAGCTTTTTTGTCGGAAGTAATCGGCGTAGGGACTGCAATAATAAAATAATCTGCCGGCTCAATTGATGCAGTCGCATAAAACTGTCGAGATCCGAGCACAAATCGCAACTTCTCATATGCTTCTGGCTCATGAATAATTGGATTGCCACCATTAATTTCTGAAATGCGATCCAAATCTATATCAAATCCCACCACGGAATTTCCCGCCTCTGCAGCAACAATTGCAGTTGGCAACCCAATATATCCTAAACCCAGAACCGATACCTTTTTCACAGTTGTATCCCTTTCTTTTGGCTTCACAGTTATTTGCTCACAGAGAGTACCTTGCACCGTCCTCCCACACAACTGATCATACTGCGCTTGTATAAAAGCCACAATTCGCTCGGCCGCATGACCATCTCCATACACTTGCGATATTTCAGGCTTAACACGTTTTTGATATGAAACTGCCCATTCCATACCTCTTCGTATTACTTGCGCATCGCTTCCAACAATATATGCACCCCCAATCAAAATCCCTTCCATGCGCTCGGTTTTTTCACGCAACACAAGCACAGGCTTTCCTAAACTGATCGCCTCTTCTTGAATACCGCCAGAATCAGTCAATACGTAAGAAGCAGCATCAAGAAGATACACCAATTCCTTATAACTGAGCGGCTCACAAAGATACAAATTCGGAATGTTCATCAAACCAATATTACGAATCGCATTCACCACATTAGGGTTCGGATGATAAGGATAAAACCATTCCGTATCGGGATATTTCAATGCCCACTCTTTGACAACGCGCAAGATATTTTCGATGGGCCCATTAAATGATTCACGCCTATGCACTGTCAACAAAGCAATATCTCGACCTTTTTGACGACACGAAATCACTCGCTCTTTAATATCAGAACGTATCACAATAGTACGCGTATGAATTTTTTCCTGAATACTATGTAACGCATCAACAACAGTATTTCCCGTACAAAAAACCTTCTCTCCTTTTACTCCCTGCGCCAATAAATTAGCAACTGCTGCGGGTGTCGGAGCAAAATGATACGTCGAGATCATACTGATTAAACGGCGATTCATTTCTTCAGGAAATGGGGCCAGAATATCATCGGTCCTCAAACCAGCTTCGACATGACCAATAGGGATACCCAAATAAAATGCCGCCATAGCAGCCGCCATCGATGACGTCGTATCACCCTGCACTAAGATAAGCGATGGACACACCGAAAGAAATGTTTCCTTGGTCTTTTGCAAAACTGCTTGCGTAAGATAAAACAGATCTTGGCCAGAGCGCATAATATTAAGTGAAATATCGGGCACAATATCAAATAGATCGAGCACTTCAAGAAGCAATTGATTGTGTTGCATTGTAGAACAGACAGTGGTGGGTATACCAGCCCTTTTCAGAGCGTGATACACGGGAGCCATTTTAATTCCCTCTGGACGAGTTCCTATGATGAGCAAAACCGGCGAATCTTTTGTTTCCACCATGCAATCACTCTCCACCAAAAAGTTGTGTACTTTACAAAGAGATCAATTTAGCATATTACCTAGTATTATCAAGAAAAAATCAGTCGCAAGAGTTCCTCAAGGAGAACGATATCCATGCAAACTCTTTCCCTAAAAAATGCTACTATCTTCTTTGGCTGTTCACTGCTAATTCGAGCAATCGTTATGGCATTTTTTATACAGCCAAATGGATTTTATAAACAAGCAGATAGTTTTGATTATCACAACTGCGCAATACGTCTTGCATGTGGTCACGGCATGCATCGCGTCGAAACAAATGAACCGATTTTTTGGAGAACTCCGGGCTATCCTACATACCTCTCTTTTTTTTACCGCTTATTTGGAATAACAAGTTATGAGTTTGACGGAAATGCATCTGCCCAGCATGCATCACTTTGGTTTCAAATTTTTTTTGCGTCACTCATACCAATTATACTTTTTTATCTTGCATTCACCCTCACACAAACAGTCGCTCTTGCAAAAATGCTTGCATGGATTTCTGTATTTCATCCTGGGCTTGTGCTTGCAAGCACTTATCTTTTAACAGAGGGCCTCGCACTTATCTTCTTCTTCCTCTTTTTATTATTTCTATACCGATGTATTATCCCATCTCAAACCAACAATACCCGCTCGTGGATTTCCTCAATCATTCTTGCTGCACTCTCGCTGAGTGTGTACACATGGATGCGCCCGATGGGCGAATTCGTTGGATTTTTTTCCGTACTGTTGATCGCATTCTTTGGAATTGGATCGTGGAAACAGACAGGCAAACAAGCGGCACTCTTCCTTCTTCTCTTTTTTGCATCCCTTGCACCTTGGTACTATCGAAACTATCAATTGACCGGTGAACTCTTTTTCTGCCCAACAATTGGCACCTACATCAACTGTTTCTCCGTTCCAAAAATTTTACGGCGCACACTCAATAAACCCATTGAAGAATGCTTTCATATCACACAACGCGCAGCAGCAGTCGAAGTTCACAAACAAAAAGATACGCTGCGCGGGACAGGTATGCACGTATCAAACAATATCTGCAAAAAAACAGCATTCCCAATCATCGCACGCCATCCATGGTACTTCATTTATGACTGGATCGCTGAGGTGATCAAAACAACATTCGATTTATACACATACCAACTCATTCCAATGCTTGATGGCTCATATTGGTACGATCCAATTGAGGAATATCTGCCACAGAAAATAACGGCATGCCTCTATGCAGATGATATACCATGGCAAGCCCGTTCTATTTGCTGGATCGAATTTATATACGCACTCCTGCTTTGGATCGGTCTGTTTGCAGGATTATGGGTATTTGTGATTAGGTATTTTATCAACAAAGCCACCCTCAATCCGTTTGCCAAAAAACTGTTTAAAGTTTGGATCACGTCGCTCCCGATGATTGGTATCATTGTAGGAATGACCGGAGGATTTGGATATGGGCGCCTAAGATTGCCAGCAGAACCCCTCATTATCATTTTATCTCTTACATTTTGGTATTGGTTATATAAAAAGGAAAAAAAGAAATGAAACGAATGTATGCACCATGGCGTAGCAAATACACCACCGAAACAGCACACACAAAAAAAGAACGTATCTCAAAAAACGAATGTGTATTTTGTGAACAATTTCAACAGAAAAACGACAAAAAGTTTTTTATTCTCAAACGCCTTAAACACAACGCCGTTCTCCTCAATCGTTTCCCATATAACGCAGGACACTTACTCATTATACCGTTCGCACACAAAGCAACACTGAATGAGCTCAGTAAGGCTGCTCGCACAGAACTGATGGAACTTGTCTCAGACAGCTCAAAAATCGTGCGTGAAACATTAAAAGCAGATGGGGTAAACATTGGGCTAAACGTCGGCAAGGCATCCGGATCAAGTATTCCATCACATCTCCATTTTCACATTTTGCCCCGCTGGTATGGCGACACGAATTTTTTACCGACGCTCGCTGACACCAAGCAGATATCAGTTGATTTGAAAGATGTGTATCAAACATTGAAGCCAAAGTTCAACAAACTATAAATAACATCAATCTCTCGCAATGGCATCTTCCAATAACCTTATGGCTTCTGGAGATTTGGCATGGTCTATCGCGCACTTACCATCGGAATCTAGAATGGTAGGATTTGCGCCGTACTCAAGCAACATTCCTAACTCTTCCTCATAACCTTCTCTAGCCGCAGCCTCAATAACCAGCGGAGTTCCCCAATAATGTCCGTGGGGAGATGCACCTCTTTTTAACAAAAAGCAAAACATAGCAGTTCTGCTTTCGGCATAATTATTACTATTCCTAAGCGCATACTCAAGAAGAAAGCTCCCCGCATATTCTGCTTGTACATTACCCCCCATATCAAGCCATTCTCCAACATATCCTACTTGACCCAATTGAACGGCCATTATCAGTTGTATCTCTTCCTCTCTAGATTGCTGGTCATCCTCCATACCATGCAAAAACATAGAGGTAGAAATAAGTATCATAGCCAGACCATATCTCATGCACATTCCTCCCAAGTGACAAAATTTTGTAATATGCTAGCCTTATATTTTACTGAAAAATAGGATGATATCAATAATATAGGAATATACATGTATTTACTTCCATATGGGGTGATTATAGGTTTTTCTATCGGAATTTTCTTCAGGCCGATTGCAGTACTATGTATACGCAGAAGCATTATGGACGGATTTTGGATGGGAATCGCAACCGGTTTCGGTGCATCCCTTGCTCATATCATATTTGGAAGCATTGCAGCCTTTGGCCTCGTCTCTCTTAAACAAATTTTCATCTCATATGGTATTTGGCTCAGGCTTGCAGGAAGCATCTATTTGTTATATCTCGCATTTCGAGCAGCAACACGACCTGCTATTGTCGCTCAACAAACATCCCAGACAATGTCATATCCTCAGGCAATCGTTTCCACGTTTCTTTTAAATCTCACCAATCCTGTCGTCATCGCATCCTACGCGGCATTCCTCAGCATGTTCAATCTTTCGATCATTAGCATTACCGGCGGCATCGCACTTTTAATAGGGATCTTTTCAGGAAATTTTAGCGTGTGGATTATACTCTGTGGAGCGTGTCGATTGTTGCGCACATATAGCAGCAAGATGATTTTAGAAAAGGTAAACATAGGGGCTGCTATTCTCCTTGCATCATTCGGCTTTGTCGGTGTTGCAACAAGCATATATGCCATGCTTTAGATTTGCCGTAAAAAATCTTTCTCCATTGCATCGCAATACAATAAACAGGATCTTTTATGTCTGAAAACACACAAAAATTATCACTTTTTTCTGCCATTTTTATTAACATCAATATTATGCTTGGATCCGGTATTTTTATTAATAGCGCTATCCTTGCAAAACAATCCGGTTTGTTCGGAGCAGTATGCTATCTTATTGTCGGCATTCTCATGTTGCCGCTTATTATTTCCATCAGCAAACTCGTTGCGCTTCATCCATCCGGCGGTTTTTACACGTTTGGCAGCAAAGAAATTAGCCCCTTCATAGGATTTGTAGGCACCTGGAGTTATATTATTGGCAAACTCGCTTCGGCAACAATTATCACGCAAATTGCTGTCCTCCTTCTACAACAAACGATCCCTATCTTGAGCACTTTCAATCCGCTTCTTCTAAACGGGTGTATTATGAGTACATTTATCTGGCTTAATATGCTTGACATACACACCAATAAAACGATTCAGTCGTACTTTTTAGGACTCAAGCTTATCCCTATTTTATTTGGTATATTTATTAGTTTGTATCTTTTTTCTCCCAGCAACATACATATCAACACAAGCGATATTCTCAATATCCCACTCAGTCTTCCGCTCGTGGTATTCGCCATTGCGGGATTTGAAGCGGCATGCTCATTAAGTAGTAAAATAAAAGATGCATCGAAAAATGCACCACGAGTTATCCTCATTTCATATGGGTTTGTTATTCTCGCAACGACACTTTTCCAATTCATGATTTATGGCGCACTCGGCAATGCATTGGGAGCTCTGCCAGATTATCGCGCACTATTTCCCACACTTATTCATCATGCACTGCCTCCAATGCATGCACTACAGCTGAACCTTGTAAATATATTTCACCTCGCCATTGCTGCATCAGCATTGGGTGGAAGCTACGGAATTATATTCAGTAACAATTGGAACATTTACACACTTGCGCAGCACAAGCATTTAATCGCATCAAACCTGTTCACCAAGCTCAATAAGCACGGCATTCCATGGCTTTGTGTCATTGCTGAGGGAATAATTTATCTTCTATTTCTGATCACCTCTCGCGGCAATCAAATACCCTTGCAGCAAATGGGAGCTCTTGGAACCACCATTGCGTATACCATCAGTGCGCTTGCGTTATGTATCGCAGTGAAAAAACGACCATCCATCTCAATCGCTCCTTGGATCCCAAAACTTGCATTTGGCAACTGCCTGCTTCTTATTGCAGCAGCTATTTATAGTTTTTTCATGAATGGTATGGGGTCTCTGTTCCTATTCAGCATACTCCTTGCAATTGGCTGTATGATCTTTTTGATCCAAAACAGATCATCGTATTTTAATCGTAATGAGCGCCAAGAGACATAGGATCAGAGATATAATCGCAAAGCGGACGGTAATTTTCGCCTCCTGCCAACCGATAAGTTCAAAGTGATGGTGCATAGGTGCCATCCTGAAAATACGTTTGCCTCGGAGCCGAAATGAGAGCACCTGCAGTATTACCGAAATCGTTTCCGCAACAAATACACCTCCTGAAAGTGCAAGCAACACCTCTTGCTTGCACGACAATGCCATAAACGCAAGCCCTGCACCGAGCGCAAGTGAACCCACATCCCCCATAAAAATCTGCGCGGGGTATGCGTTATACCATAAAAAGCCGATCGAGGCCCCCACCAAAATCGAACCCATGATAGCCATTTCAGCGGTACCCGCAAACGGAATATGCAAATAGTTTGCCCACTGTATATTACCGGCCAAATAAGCAAGCACAGAAAATACTATGAAATTTGGCATGAGCGATCCAATTGCAAGGCCATCAAGCCCATCGGTGAGATTCACCGCATTACTACTCCCAATAATAATAAAAACTGCCCAAGGGAAAAAAAACCAACCAAGATTCGGTTGCAAGGCTTTGAAAAAGGGAATCGTAACTGTATGTACCGTCCCGGTAAGCCACAACCATAACCAAACAACCACAATCGCTACCATGATCTGAAGACCAAACTTCCGCTTTGCTGAAATTCCTTTGTTGCTCCTAATCTTTACCCAGTCATCCCAAGCCCCGATCCCTCCAAAGCCAAGCATCACAAAAAGCATAAGCCATACAATCGGTTTGGTTAGATTGCACCAGAGCAGCACGTTGATCGCCACCATGCTCAAAATAAAAATCCCTCCCATAGTGGGCAAATTACCTTTTTGCTTGTGCCGTTCAGGAACCCGTTCCCGAATACGGGATCGAAAAAATCGATTCGAAATTCTGATAAACAGACCGCCGAAACAAAATGACAACCCCAATGTACTCAAAAGACCGGCTAGAACACGGAAACTGACATAATGAACCACATTCAAAACCGACCAGTATGGGGTAAGATAATTGGCAAGATGGTATAACATGTGATTCTACCTAGTTTAACGCTAATAATAACCTATTTTGGGTAGCAATACTGATCCGATAATAATACGCAAAAGCCCGTTTAAATCAAGCATTCCACCAACCCATTGCCCACAACTCCACATTTTGTTAAACTTAAAGTATCTAAAGCGAGGGGAAGTCGGATAGGAAACCCGAAAATAAGGATAAAAATTATGAATACAGTTATAAAACTGAGAGTCCCTTTTTTACTGTTTGTTATGATCGCAATTGGCAACATGCTGCAAGCAGCAGAACCACAAAAAGCTCGATTGCGCAAACTTCTTCGGGATCACCCAGAAGTAGCCGAGAAGTTCTTGAAAAAAATTGCGAAACAACCAAGAGCTACTCAAGATCAACCGCCACGTCAAACCCCCGTAAAGCCAAAACCTGTGGTTCCACCCAAACCTGAGGTAAAAAAACCTGTAATACTACCGCCAGAACCAGCACCAAAACCGGCACCTGTACCAACACCGAAACCAGAACCAGTACCAATACCAACACAGGCACCAAAGCCGGTTGAAAAACCCTGGATAACAGAACAGGAAAGAAACTATATACATTCGATTCTTACAATTCTTGAAACGTACTCAGCACGGGTCTTTATTGCAATTGAATCGTTCTTTAGCAAAAACAATTACCAACCACTCAAAACACACGTAGCAAGCCTCAGAGCACAGCTTTCTTACTTGCAACAAAATCTTGTACAGAAGTTTCCACAGGCAGAAACGCCTGAGCGGAGAGCACTCTTTACACAACTGCACAATATTACAAAGGCAATGGAACAGGCACAAATATTACTCTGTAACACTGTGGACAAACAGTATTCACCATCTGCGCTTGGAGCAGTAAAACTCGGCAATGAATTTAGCAAGATCGCAGCTCCTCTGGATAGGCAGCAAGCAATTGCAAATCAAAACAGTATTGCCCTCAGAAAGGCACTGCTGGTAGGAAAAATACCAGATACTGCCGCTCGAGTCGGCAGACTGCAAGTAAATCTGAATAAAATATTTGACTATGGAAAAGGAAACACGATGGCAATCCTTTCAGGAGTCACCCATCGACTTAGACAAAAGTAGTACGCCTAAGCTCTTTTGAATTTTTAAATTCGAGAGTAGACAAGATAGCTTTTAACCCGTTCGTCCAGAGCTTGTCGAAGGAAACGGACGGAATAATATTTTTTATTTAAACATAAGTTACGCTCGCACCCTTCGACAAGCTCAGGGCGAACGGAGAGTGTTAATTTTTTAAAGTTATTATGTTTTTCACAATGAAACACCACACTACACAAAATTCTTATGATGTCATTGTTGTTGGTGCTGGCCATGCCGGCATCGAAGCAGCTCATGCTGCGGCAAAAATAGGGTCACGCACGCTTCTTATCACCATCGACGAAACAAAGATAGGGCTCATGCCCTGCAACCCAGCTATTGGGGGTGTTGGAAAAGGGCATATTGTGTATGAAATCAGCGCACTTGGCGGCCTCATGCCAAAACTATGCACCAAAACATATCTGCAAGCCCGCATGCTCAATACTAAAAAGGGACCTGCCGTGCAGGGACTGCGGCTCCAAATAGATAAACATGCATATAATAAACTGAGCAAACAGGCGCTCGAGCAGATCGATACGCTTACCATCAAAGAAGCAACCGTTGATACAATTATTGTTGATACGGAGAAAGTAATACAAGGGGTCAAAACAGAATGTGGCATTGAGTACATGGCACCCATTGTTATTCTTACTACCGGAACGTTCATGAATGGAAAAGTCCATATTGGAGAGGAACAAGTGGATGCAGGACGCATCGATGAACGTGCCGTCACAGGGATTACAAAATTTTTACATCGCATGAATCTCAAGCTCGGGCGACTCAAAACGGGAACCCCTCCGCGGCTTTTAAAAGAAAGCGTCGATTTTTCAAAAATGGAACAACAACAGCCAGATGATCTTGCGTATCTCTTTGAATTCTGGCCACACCACGTACAAACTACTCATCATTGCTACATCACCCATACCAATGAAAAAACTCACGAAATCATACGAAATAATTTGCATCGATCTGCCATGTATAGCGGAAACATATCGAGCGTAGGCCCACGATATTGCCCCTCAATTGAAGATAAGATTGCACGATTTCCAGACAAAAAATCTCATCACGTATTTGTCGAACCGGAAAGCGCAACCTCACATGAGCTGTATCCAAACGGTATCTCAACCTCATTGCCTCGCAATGTGCAACTACAATACATACGATCAATCAGGGGGTTTGAAAATGCAATTATCACAAAACCTGGTTACGCGGTTGAATATGATTATGTGTTGCCCAATCAGCTACAAGAAACGTTGGAAGTAAAAACGGTTCCGGGCTTATTTTTAGCCGGCCAAATCAATGGCACAACAGGATATGAAGAGGCCGCAGCTCAAGGATTGATAGCAGGAATTAATGGGCATCTGAAAGCACACCATCAGCCACCGTTCATCCTTGATCGCACGGAAAGTTATATAGGGGTTATGATTCATGACATTATCACACTCGGCGTTGATGAACCGTATCGTATGTTCACCTCGCGAGCAGAACGGCGCCTGCTTTTACGGCAAGATAATGTATTTCTTCGCTTGACCCAAAAGGCATTCCATCTGGGCCTCATTGATGAGCCGCTTTACAAAGCATTTATCGAAGAAAAAAAGCTTATAGAAGATACACTTGCCCAACTGCGTTCAAAGCATACCATCACCGATCTCATGCGCATATATGGTCAAGAATATTGCACCGTTGAACAACTCCAAAGCGCAACCGGCTATCTGCTTTCTGAACGGGCAGCAAAAATTGTCCATGCAGAAATTCGATATGAACCATATATTAAACGAGAAAAGAAAGAGATCGAGCGCTCAAAATATTATCAAGGATTAAAGATTCCAAAGAATTTTCGATACTCTGATTTGCCCGGCCTTTCAAAAGAACTTCAGGAAAAGCTTAACAAACATCGCCCTGAGACTATTGCACAAGCATCGCTTATTCCAGGAATAACCCCTGCAGCTGTTTCGTTGCTTATATTTAAAGCAAAGGTATCGTAAGCTTTTAGTATTTCAAAGCAATGTGCTGCTTAAAACCCGAATGCCCCTTCGCCAAGACCAGTTGGATCCAACTTTTCACTTGCAGCGGGCACTCCAGCTTCCTCTCCTTGCGGTTCTGCCACAGCAGCAGCTCCTGCTTCTCCTGCAACTAAAGCCTCCGCTTCTTTTTCCACTTCAACTTTTCTTTCTGGCTCTCCAACTATCAACTCAGCACGAACACCCTCTGGCACTCCCCAAGGACTCTTTCGAACCGCTGCCTCAAAGCGAACTTTGCGTGGAATTTCTGCCAACCTTCGTTGTGCTGCCGGCAAACCGACCTTGGCAATTAAACCAGCAACCGCAAGAACTGCCATCCATTTCAAAAGCCGGAATGCGTGCCTTTTTACCTGCCCCAACTCCTCTTGGTTACATGGGCCAGTAACCATACAACGCTTCACTTTGCTCAAATAGCCTTTCAGTGCCTTCATTTGAACATTCGCTTGCTTTGGCGAAAGAAGCGGAACTGCCTCCTCGCTCTGCTTTGTAGCCTCTTGAGCACCAAGCATTGCAGGGTTATAAACAGTACCTACCAGTAAAAGTAGTAAAAACAGATTGTTTGTTTTCATGGGATCTCCTATCCTTTGTTATTATTCTCTCCTCATACATCTTTAACTATAGCAAAATAACCTCCGTAAATCTAGGGTTTGCCCCCAAAAACATAATTCCCTAAACACCTTTTTGCCATTTTTGTATATACTGCTGAAATAACCCCGAATACTGTCAAAAGGAAGTATCCCTATGTGGCACACAATATTGAACATTTATGGCCCATTTTCCATCCATAGTTATGGCCTCATGATTGCGCTTGGATTGCTTATATTTCTCTACCTAATCAAGAAAAATTCTCGATTTGCAGCCCTCCAGCTTGAAGATAGATTTACGGCCATTCTGCTCGTGGGCATTATCGCAGGGTTAGTGGGCGGCCGTATACTTTTTGTACTCAGTAATCCTGAGCCATTCTCTCAGCTTTCTGACCTTTTGCTGCCATGGCAAGGGGGTTTTTCCCTCCTGGGAACCATTATTGCCGTTATTATAGTACTCCCACTGTATCTGGCGAAACTCAAAATACCAATCCTGAGATTTCTCGATCTTATCGCCATTTATGCTCCGATTTTACAGGCAGTCGCGAGAATCGGCTGTTTTCTCTCTGGATGCTGCCATGGCATACCAACTACACAACCCTGGGGCATTACTTATACCGACCTACACTCAGCAGCCCCACTCTATGTATGCTTGCATCCAACGCAAATTTATAGCGCTATTGGCATGCTCGTTATCTTTGCGCTCATGTATTTTGTCTTTCAGCACAGATGCTCCAAGCCAGGCCAACTGATTAGCGTGTATGTCATCGCCATCAGCATCGAACGATTCATCGTCGACTTCTGGCGTGGGGATACTCAAATCGGCCCACTTTTTTCATTCAATCAACAAATTGCTATCGGCTTGTGCATAGCAGCAATCATCGGCCTAATTATTGCAACCCTTTTTCCCACTCGTCGATCATGAATATATTCAGCTTCATAAAATCAAGAGTATCTATCTCAGATGTGGTCGGTGAATATACAACACTCCATAAAGCGGGCAACTACTTCAAATCTCGATGCCCCTTCCATCACGAAAAAACAGCCTCATTTACCGTGAGCCCCGACAAAAACATTTTTTATTGTTTTGGATGCCACACAGGCGGAGATGCAATTTCTTTTATTGCCAAACTAGAAAACTGCTCCCAACTCGAGGCTGCGCAATTTTTGGCCGAACGACATCAGATACAGCTGCCTGAAACGATCGATTTCTCTGAGCACACACAAACCCAAGAGGCAAAGCTGCAACATTACGATGTCTGCCGTGCATTTTCGCTCTGGTGCCATTCTCAACTGCGCAAACACCCAAGCATCGTAAAACATCTGGCCGCACGCGGCATTAACAAAACACAAATTGATTATTTCTCGCTCGGGTTTTTCCCTGGCGGATTATCATCCATCAAACAATGCATTGCAGATCTCAAGAAGGATCACCTCCTTGCTGATGATCTTATGCAAGCAAATATTATTATGCAGGGAAAATCTGTCCTGTATTCTCCTTTTGAAGATCGTCTTATTTTCCCGATCAAAGACCATCTTGGCAGATTTTGTGCCTTTGGCGGTAGAGTACTCAAACCACACGATACGCGACCAAAATATTATAATTCGCGAGAAAATGATTTCTTCACAAAGGGCTCTCTGCTTTTTGGCCTAGATTGTGCAAAAAAAAGCATACAGGAGCAAAAAACTGTATTTTTGGTTGAAGGATACACCGACTGCATCGCCATGGTACAGCACAACTACCCAAATACGGTGGCCACATTGGGTACCGCATGCACTGAACAACACTTAAAACTTCTCTCTCGATATGCAAATTATCTTTATATTTTATACGACAGTGATAATGCGGGTGAACAGGCAATCCTTCGCCTCACAAAGCTATGCTGGCATGTGGACATGGAACTGAAGGTTGTCCATTTACCGACTGGACAAGATCCTGCATCATTCCTTGCTGCTGGCAACACATTACAAAGCCGTATCGAACAGGCTCAAGATATTTTTGAATTCTTCATTGCTTCGACAAGCAAGGAGTTTTCAATAAAACCTCTTCATGAAAAAGTAACAAAACTCAAATCGATTATCGAAACAATCCACTCGATACCAGATCCTCTCAAACGGGACATCCTTCTTCAGACCGCATCCCGCACATTCGACGTGCCCATAGAGTCGCTCAAACGAGAGCTACGGCAACATACAGCGCCATCTCATCAACCAAATTCAATAGAACCAACTGAGCCAGATGACCCATCAGCCGCATCTAACCCTTCAGTCTTAGAAAAACGTATATTTTGTGCTATAATAAGCAATGTGGAACTGTTAGGCTCACAGCATGATGCGTACATAGTCGACTATATATCTTCGCCATTACAGGAAATCTTACAGAAGTTGAAAACAAAAAAGATTACAAATGGCTCTTTCGATTTCGCAGATTTTTTTGATACGCTCAACGAACAGGATAGACAATACGTAAGCAAGATCCTTCTTGAGCATGAAGAACCAGGCGATCCAGTAGCATATGAGCATCTTGTACTGCAGTTTCAAAAAAAACAGTGGAAGCAGATTGTCCGCGATATAACTACGAAACTGACGCAGGCACAAAATGCAGGCAACATGGATGAGGTTCAGCGCATTTTAGACGATTTTCATGCACTGAAAAGGAGAATAGTTCCGCGCTATCGATAAAAGTTATGAATTAGAAGGTACTAAGAAATTATGAAACGTAAAAAATCAACAAAGAAAACAATCAGTTCGTCACGCAAAAAGACAACAAAGAAACGTACAACAACGTCTCGATCCACAAAGCGAAAACAGCCTTCAAAGCCAACAAAGAAACAGAAGAAGTCTGATCGCAAGCTTGGCCGCAAGTTTCCTAAAACAAAAACAACTTCCAAAAAGGCTGCGGTCAAGAAGTCAGCTCGAAAGTCTGCGCTCAAGAAAACGTCAAAAATCACAAAGAAGAAATCTTCATCAAAAAATCAAAAGCCAACCCGTACTCGCAAAGCTACAACACGGACAAAGAAAAAAACTTCCCGCGCATATAAAAAGCCGTCTCGTACAAAAGCAGCTCCAAAGCGGCCCAAGGCCCGCAAAAAAGTAACGGCAAAAAAAATTGCCCCTCAAACCAAGAAATCCGTTAAAGCTCCCGCCCGAAAAAAGCAAGTCAAGAAAGCTGAAGCAGCACAAAAACAAAAGGCAAGAAAAAAAACTGTAAAGCCTGTTGCGCCGCACGCAAAAATTGATAAAAAAACGGTCACTCCAAAACAACCGCCAAAAAAGAAAGGTGTACCTAAAGCTGTATCAGTTGACCATAAGGATGAGCTCATTCACGAACTAATTGAGCGTGGGAAACAAGCAGGAATGCTCACCTATGAAGAAATCATGGAGTTTAGCGACAAGCATCACATGGCAACAAAAGAAACCGAACTGCTATTGCGTACCTGTGAAAAGGAAAACATTGATCTGACCACACAAGAAGAACTTGAAGCCACCGAAAGCGGTATTAGCACATTTGAGCAAGAAGAAGAAGCTGCTACCCCACAGGCAAAGGTAAAGCCATTACGTTCTTCTGAGGAGGATTTGGAAGAAGAAGAGACCGTTGACACCGAGGAAGTTCGCGAAGCACCAGCTCAAATTACCGACAGCGTAAAATCGTATTTGCGCGATATTGGCAAGATTCCGCTTCTTAACAAGAAAACAGAAAGCGTTATTGCAAAAAAAATATTCGATGCAAAGCAAGAG